>Ga0208609_100091_pt1 | contig 43143 bp, 38 predicted proteins | sample SubbioR11_8A_Apr_FD_184813 | JGI IMG/M metagenome (GOLD analysis project Ga0208609, IMG submission 184813) | Serpentinite rock and fluid subsurface biosphere microbial communities from McLaughlin Reserve, California, USA - CR11_8A_Apr (SPAdes) | ecosystem: Environmental > Terrestrial > Deep...
ATCGTCGATGGTCGCCACCTCGATCGGCAGCGGTTCGATCTCGTTGCCTTCGCGCCACGGCGCAGGGATCGTGTCGGGCAATTCGTCCAAGCTGTGAAAGGCACGGCGCAGGCGTGCGATCAGGCTCGGCAGTTTGGCCATGGCGGTATCTCCGGTCGATGTTTCGGCCGACTTTCCGGCCAAGGCGAAGTAAAGGGAGGGCGGGAGCCGATCCCCGATCCAGGCAAGTACGGCGCGCATCAGGCGGCCTCCTTTGTTGCTATGAGTTGAGAAAACGGGATCGGCGCGTGGCGTGGCTTGGTCCGCGCGATGGCGAGGTAGGCAAAGCGATCCGGACCGACGCGCACCTGCACCAGATGGACCAGCGCCGCCATGAAGGCTCGATGGGCGGCACTGGCCAGCGCCCCAAGCCTGCGGCGTTCGGGCTCCGGCAGGGTCGAAATCACGGCGGTGGTATCGATGCCGAGAAATCCGCGATGATACTCCAACTGGTCGCCAGGCACCGCCTGGCCGATCCAGGCGCAGAATTCGATATCGGTGAGCGGCCGGGGTTTGGCCGGGATGAAGGCGGTGGGGGGCATGACGAACATCTCCATGAGGGTCCTCTACTCACGCCGCCCGTGAACCGTCCCACGGCGCCCCGAACCCGCGCATCGCGAGATCGAGCCGCAACTGGGCGATGTGCCGGTAAAGGGCGGAGCGGGAGGTACCGGTGCGGCCGACGATTTCTGCAATCGCGCAGGTGCCAAGCGCCGCGCACAGGGTGCGCGCATCCTCGGGCAAATCGCCCAGCACGCGGGCAAGGTCATGACGGAGATCGGCATCCTCGGCTGCGCTCAGGTTCTGGCCATGCCAGGCGGCCAGACCGTCAGCTTCCGCCAACAGGCAGCCCAGCGGCTCCGTCCCGCCAGCGATGGGTGCGTCGAGCGACAGCACGGTCCCGCCTTGCGCACGGCGCTGGCGATGGTGCTGTATCGCGATCCGCGACGACTGGTTGCGCAACACGATATTGGCAAATGCGCCGATACTGCCGCGACGGGAGTCGAAGCCGGGCAAACGGCAGATCAGATCGATCAGCAGATCTTGCCGCAGATCATCGATATCTGCGGCGGGCAGCACCAACTTGCGGTGCAGGCGGCGCGCAGCAACGGCTGCCTCGGCGATCAGCGTTGCAAGGTCGTCGGGGGAAAGGGGAGGAAGCATCTGTTTCGATCCTGGTCGTTTGCGTTGACCAGTCGAAGATGCAACCTTCTGAAATCCTTTATCTCTCGGACTTCACCCGGAAACCTCCTGAAAACCTCCCGGTACCGGCGAACGGATCTAGCCGATGAACGCGATCTCGGATGATGCGAGGACCAGGCGTGCGCCGACCTTGGACTTGCGGTCGATGAACCCGTTGCTGGGGACCGCTTTTAGCCGCGTATTCTTTCGGAAGGCATCGCGCAGCCGGTTGATGCAGCGATCAACCTGTTCCGGATTGCTATCCCGCTTGGTGCTGGCTTGCAGCGTCGCAGCCAGGCTTTCCTTCGAGACCCAACCGCCGGCGGCCAAGGCCTCGTCCGCGAGTAAGGCGACGGCGTCAAAGTCACGAGGCTCGATGTCGATCTCGACGCCCTCGAAAATTGCCCGGCGACCAATGCGGTCGATCTGAAGCCGCGCATCGAGGGCTTGCTTGTCGGTGGGTACTCGAACTCGACCGAGAGCAAGTGCGAATGGACGATCCGGGTCGTCGCGCAGCAGATCTTCGGCGCGAGACACGGTCATGCGGAGGCCACTGAGTTGGCGCGTGACCATAGTCGGCAGGTCGTTGCTTCCGAGGCTGACAAGAGCGACGGGAGTTTCGGTGTCGATGGCGCCGCGCACATGGTCCAAAATCTCCTGCGCGGTTTCCTCCTGCAGTCGCCGCACGAGGCAGATTTCGGCTGCGCGCCCGTGCTGTTCATAGCGACCCAGCCTCCAAACTCTGGTGGAGATCGCCATCGGGCCAGGCCCCTTCAGCCCTGATTGCTCGCGGATCGCGCGGCAAAGGGCGGCGATGTCGATGTCGAAGGTCTGGATGTCCAGCGCATCGTCGTGACGTTCGCACTCCCCGGTCTCTGGATCGACGACGATCAGGGAACCGTCGATGACCTCAAAGATCGAGTCACCATCGTCGGGCAGATCTTCTCGGGCCACCAGAATTCCGACGTTCCGCAGCGACCGGAGGAAGCGCGGATCGTAGGGGTCCAGTTCTGCGGCACCGATGGCGCGGATTGGATGGCGATCACTCTGCCGCAACAGCAGCCTGATCAGTTCTGCGGCGTTTGCGAATGTCATTCTTTTCAAGCATCTCGAGGATGAGTCGTTCATGTGAGTGATCGCGCATGCTTACAGTGCGCGGCGGCCGGATCGTCACTGGGACCATGGTCTCGCTGCCGTCCACCTCGATGGTCACATCGATCTTGGCATGGACAATCCGGACGTCGTCGATCTCGATCTCCGGCGCGACGACCTTCAAGCGCTTCAGCGCGTTCTCGGAGTCACCCAGCGTCAGGAACCATGGCGAACGCCGCAGCCGCCCCGTCTTGGTGATCTGACCCTCGTCGACGCGCACCTCGCGCAGCGCAACATGGGTGATGTCACCTTCGGGATCGAAGTGGAACTTGAACGCTCCGCCTTGCCGCTGGAGCGGCTCGAGCGTGTAAAGCTGCTCCTTCGCCGACGCCTCGAAGATGTTCGAGTCGCCAAGGACGTGACCGCCAAACAGTTTCACCAGCTTTTTGGCATCGGTTGCCGACTTCGAGCCGATGGCGATCGCACCCTGTCGCAGATCGTACTCGATGGTCGACTGCACGATTTCGCGAAATTTAAGGGTATCCTCCGCGCCCTCTTGGTCGACGTTCTTCGTCTCAGGCTTGGAGCCATGCAAGATCAGCACCCGAAGCAGGTCCTCCTCCTCGAACCACCGCACGTCGCAATAATGTCCGTTGTATCGTCCGACGAAATGCTGCCGCACTTCTTCGGTGAACCCCTCCCGCACTCCCTTTTCATGATGTCTGGGTTCTACATTCTCACGGTCGGCGTCGCGCTCGATTTTGCTCGAGTATGCTAGGAAAGCGGCCGCGCTCAGCGCCCTGTCGAAAACGACCCGATGATCCAGCCATGTGGCCAAGGCCATGAAGCGCGGGTTGAAACGCAAATCGTCAGGACTGCCTTTGATGCGGTGGGCCGCCAGAACGTCGACGCCCATTTCCGTCGCGATCTCCTGCATGAACCGGGCGCCATAATCAGTGGACAGCGTGGAGATGTTGTAGAGGGCGAATTGGAGCGGTGCCGGAAACTTCAAATCAGCTTTGGCAAACAGACCGAAAATTGCCTCGCGCCGTTTGCCTTCTTCGTCGGGCAGCGCATCCCAATCCACTCCGATCTGTTCGAGATAGGGGCTGAGAAGACGATGCAGCATTTGTAGATCAACCGTCCGAGAAAACGCGCGGTCGACAAAGTTGCGGATCCTTTTGGCCATATGTTCTCCTCTTGATACCGACTATTCACATCATGGACTTAATCAAGTCACCTGTAGGTCTTCAGCTTCAACCGACACCCAATGGCACTTCGCCCCATTTGGCGCTCGAAGTGCTCCTGTCTGGCCGGAAGGGAGTGACCGAAGTTCTGATTATGTTCTAACCGATCTAACAACTTCGAGTCGAGTCCGTGGTGCGATCTTCGCGCATTCTTGACCGTGTGGGACGGTTGGTCACCGCCATGAGTAGGAGAAGGGCAAGCCAGCACGGAATTGCCCTTCATGAAACGCCCGAACGCCCTGCTTCCCGACCAGATGACTGCTGCCCAACGCCGAACCGAATTGTGCGGGTTGCTGGCGCTTGGCCTGATCCGGTTGCGGATGCGGGAACGGGCCGAAGTCTCTGACCAGACTGGAGAAAGTTGCCTACACTGTCCGCCCGACCAATGCCTTCATGCAACTCCAACCCACCGGAGAGACGCATGACGAAACCTGACCCCATCCCCGCGCGCCTTGCTGCGCTCAAGACTACATCGACGCCCGACCTTAAGGCGCAGTGGCGCGACCTGTTCGAAACAGAACCGCCGCCCTTCAACCGCCGCTACCTTGAATCCCGCTTGGCCTACCGCATCCAGGAACTGGCCTATGGCGGGCTGAAGCCCGAAACCATCAAGCGGCTGGAAGCCTTGGGCGAACAGCTTGATGGCGGCAACATCACCACGCGCCGCATCCGTGCAGATCGCGACCGTCCGATCACCGGCACCCGGTTGCTGCGCGAGTGGCAGGGGGTCGAACAAATCGTCACTGTGATGCAAGGTGGCTTCGAATGGCAGGGGCGGCCATACCAGTCGCTTTCGGCCATCGCGCGCGCCATCACCGGCACACGTTGGAACGGCTGGGTGTTCTTCGGGCTGAAAAACCACCGGAGGGCGGCATGAACAAACCCGTCGTCCGCAAGCTGCGTTGCGCGGTCTACACCCGCAAATCCTCCGAGGAAGGGCTGGAACAGGAGTTCAACAGCCTGCATGCCCAGCGGGAAGCCTGCGAGTCCTACATCGCCAGCCAACGGTCCGAGGGCTGGGTGCTGGTGCGCGACCAATATGACGATGGCGGCGTTTCCGGCGGCACGTTGGAACGCCCCGGCCTGAAGCGGCTGCTGGCCGACATCGAGGATGGGCTGGTCGATGTGGTGGTGGTCTACAAGATCGACCGCTTGTCCCGTTCGCTGATGGACTTCTCGAAGCTGGTCGAGGTGTTCGACCGCAACGGCGTGACCTTCGTTTCCGTCACCCAGTCCTTCAACACCACCACGTCCATGGGGCGGCTTACGCTGAACATCCTGTTGTCCTTCGCCCAGTTTGAACGCGAGGTGACGGCCGAACGCATCCGCGACAAGGTGAAGGCTTCCCGGATGAAGGGCATGTGGATGGGTGGCTGTCCGCCCCTTGGATATGAGGTGAAGGCCCGGAAGCTCGTCGAGAATCCCGCAGATGCCGCGCATGTTCGCTGGGTCTTCGCCCGGTTCATCGAGATCGGATCGGGCACGGTGCTGGCGCGCGAACTTGCCGAGAGGGGCGTCACCACCAGCCGGGGCCACCGGATCGACAAGAAGTTCATCTACCGGATGCTGAACAACCGGGTCTACATCGGCGAGGCTGTTCACAAGGGAACCAGCTATCCCGGCGAGCATTCGGCGATCATCGACCGTGAACTTTGGGATGGGGCCCATGCCATCCTTACCGAGAGCCCGAGAAAGCGCGCCGCCCGAACCCGCGCCGACACGCCCGCGCTCCTTCGGGGATTGCTACACGGGCCTGATGGAGCGGCCTTCTCGCCAACCCACACCCGAAAGGGCGGACGGCTTTACCGCTACTACGTCAGCCAGACGGTCCTGAAGCATGGCGCCGGATCGTGCCCTGTGGGCCGCGTGCCTGCTGGCGAGATTGAGGGGGCCGTCATTGACCAGATGCGCATCGTGTTCCGCCAACCCGAAATCGTCGCGGGCACGTGGAAGGCGGCCAGAGATAAAGATGCGGGGATCAACGAGGCTGAGACCTACGCAGCCCTGACCCGGCTTGACCCGCTATGGAATGAAATGTTCCCAGCCGAACAGGCGCGCATCGTGGCGCTGCTGGTGGAGCGGGTCGACATCGGCACCGATGGGCTGAATGTGCGATTGCGCACGGACGGTCTGGCAGCGTTGGCGCGCGAGATGCGCGCAGAGGTGGGAGCGGCGGCATGACGCGCGTGCAGGCTATCCCCGATACCATTACCGTCCATGTGCCCTTCAGCCTTGTGAAGCGCGGCGGGCGGAAGGAGATGGTATTGCCTGTCGACAGGTCGACCCCACGCCAAACCGACGACACGCTGGTCAAGGCGCTGGCGCGCGCCTTCCGCTGGAAACGCATGCTGGACACGGGCGAGTTTTCCACCATTGCCGATTTGGCTCAGCGCGAACGGATCGCCGCACCTTTTCTGACGCGGACCATGCGGCTTGCGCAACTTGCGCCAGATCTTGTCGAGGCGATTCTGGATGGCCGACAGCCGCGCGGCCTCACGCTGGAGGCGCTGCGCGAGCCGTTGCCTTCCGACTGGTCGGAACAGCGCCATCATCTGGCGATGTCCATCATTGACAATGAATCCCACTGAATCAGGGGATTCACGGGGGCAACTGCCCGTGCTAGGGTTTCAAAAAGAGGCAGGCATGAGCGTTCTATTCACAGTTGGATATGAAGGGACCGATATTGATCGGTTCGTCCGGACCCTGAAGGCGGCCGGTGTACGGCAGCTGGCTGACGTACGTGCGGTCGCGGTCTCTCGCAAGGCCGGGTTTTCGAAGAAGAAGCTGGCCGAACGCCTCGCCGACGAAGGCATACGTTACATCCATTTCGTCTCGCTCGGTGATCCAAAACCTGGCAGGGAAGCAGCGCGCGCCGGTGAGTATGACCGATTCCGTTCGATTTACGGCGCGCATATCCGGACGGACGATGCGCAAAGCGCCCTGACGGAACTGACGGAGACCGTGCAGGCAGCGTCGACATGCCTACTCTGCTTCGAACGCGATCCCGAGACGTGCCATCGGACGATTGTCGCAAATGAGGTCTCCGAAAAGACGGGATTCGATATTTTCAACCTTTTTGCCGATGATCCAGATCGATATGTCCGTAACGCCGCAAAGTTGCCGCGTTTCCATCTTGGTGAAAGCCTTACCGCAGCGTAGCGCGACACAAGGGGAAACGGTTTGCTGCGCCGGGGTGACCCCCAACGGCGAGTTCAAACGTCTCTTTCCTGTCAGATTTCGGCATCTTGCCGACGAGGCCACGTTCAAGCGTTGGGATTGGGTCGATTTCAAATACCGTCTTCCAACCAGCGATCGGCGGCCAGAAAGCTGTCGCGTTTGGGAAGACAGCATTGTCGTGAACGGTGAAATGCCCCCGAAGGATCGTGCCCCCTTTCTTAATCGCTTGGTGTCAGCATCCTTCAAGGAGGCCGAAGCCGCGGGGCGGTCGCTTGCGCTCATTCGCCCCAGAAACACCCGCTTCTACTACAAGCCGAAGAAACCAGACGAACTTGAGCAAGAGCGCCGCATCTACGCCGACGCAGCGCGCCAGGATTCCTTCTTCGATGAACGGCTGAAAGCGCTGGAGCCCAGCCCATATGACTTCCGCTTCAAGTTTGAAGACGCCGCCGGGCAGCACGACTGTGCCAACGGGGATTGGGAAGCCCATGCGATGTTCTTCAATGGGCTGAGGCGCGAGGGGTCGGAGCACGCAACGCTTGATTGGATGAACGCGACCTTCAATGAAGAATATCCCCGAAAGGGCATGTTGTTCTGCGTCGGCAACATGGCCAAACGCCCACAGACCTGGCAGCTGCTGGGCGTTCTGCGGGTGGACGATACAGGGCAGTTGGCCCTGTTCTGACCAGGTATTGGCTGCGGCGGCGCCATGGCCGTCCACACACCCGCCGATTGTTCGCCTTGGTGAGCTCAGCCGCATTCGGCTTGCGCTTGAAGCAGTCCGCAGCTTAGTCTGACGCCGTAAACGGCGGTAATGTCAGCTCAAATCCCGGGCGTTCGGCAAAGCCGTCGCCATCCGGCTTTTGAGGGCACGCATGAAACCCAACGCTCCAGCGATCCATCCTCTGCGGACCGGTATCCGGGCGGCAGGTTTGCGTTGCCTGCTCACCTACGGTTGCTCCATAGCGAAGGCGGGGATGGTCGGCTGCATGTCGGCCTTGCACGCGCGCAATTCGAAGAATGAGGTTTGACGTGTCGCGACTGACGGATCTGATCGCACGGGCGAAGGCGAAGGACCCGGCCTTGGGGGATGAGCTTGACCGCGAGTTCAAGGCGCTGGCATCACGGCGGGCTTTCGGCCTGAACTTTGAACGTCACAAGCCCGAAAGCGTGGAACTGCCCGGCCGCCCGATCCGGCGCGGTGACAAGGTGCATGTATTGCCGCCGCGCGGGTCCACGGCCAAGGGGGATCAGCGGCTGTGGCGGGTGATGCGGCTGGAGGGGTCTGGAAAGGCGCGGGTGGCGCATCTGTCTCTGATCGACGCGGCCGAGCCCGAGAACGCGGAAGTGCCAGTTGCCGACCTGGTCGTGGTGGCCGAGTTTCGGGACTACATCTATCCGGGGCTGGTCAGCACCGGCAAGGTAACGCATGGCGGCGACAAGCCATTTCACACGGTGATCAATGGCGAGAATTTTCATGCGCTGGAGGCGCTGACCTATACGCACCGGGGCAAGATCGACGCGATTTACATCGATCCGCCATACAATACTGGGGCGAAGGACTGGAAATACAATAACGATTACGTCGAAGCCGAAGACCTGTACCGGCACTCAAAATGGCTTGCATTCATGGAGCGCCGACTCAAGGTTGCGGGCCAACTATTGAATCCTGACGGCAGTGTTCTGATTGTTACCATCGATGAAAAGGAATTCTTGCGACTTGGTTTACTACTTGAACAGATATTTCCCGAGGCCAGAGTTCAAATGGTTAGCTCGCTCATCAACCCAAAGGGGCAGTCTCGAAACGATTCATTCGCAAGAACCGATGAGTATCTTTTTTTCGTCTGGTTCGGCTCGGCGGTTCCAAGAAAGTTGTCGCTATCAGATGAATGGCGTTCAGCGAGTTCATCTGGGTCAGCAGATATTTATTGGCAGCAGTTGCGACGCAGAGGGCTTCGTGGCGCAGTGACTCGTAAAGACCGTCCTGGTCTTTTCTATCCGATCTTTGTCAGGCTGGATGGTAAAGGAATTCACTCAGTTGGTGAGCCAATCCCATTGTCGGCTGAACCCTCAATGAGCGCGCCCGAGGGCACTAAGGTCTTATGGCCAACTCGTGCAGATGGGAGTTTTGGCTACTGGCAAGTTGCACCGGAGCGTCTCCGATATCTCATCAAGAGCGGAATGGTGCGTGCTGAGAGGCTCGAGGTTGGTTCAATTTACTACCTCAAGTCGGGCGAAGCCAAGAAAGTAGAAACGGGTCAGTACAAGATCACGGGGCACCGCGCCGATGGATCGATTATTACTGAGCCAGCAGAGGGCGGAAACGTGTTTTTGCCGGGAACGCAGTGGAGAGTTAGCACGCACAACGCTGGCGAATACGGAACCAACACCGTAAGTGCCTTGGTTCCGGGGCGTCGATTCCCGTTCCCAAAGTCAGTCTACGCGGTCGAGGACGCGCTTCGCTTCTTTGTCAAGGATAAGCCGAAGGCAACAGTCCTCGACTTCTTCTCCGGTTCTGGCACGACGGCCCACGCCGTGATGCGCCTCAATCGGCAGGATGGCGGACGTCGGCAATGTATCTCGGTGACGAACAACGAGGTGGCTGCGGAGGAACAGACAGCTCTGCGGGCTGCTAATCTGCGCCCCGGCGACCCGGAGTGGGAGAAGTGGGGCATCTGCGATTACATCACCAAGCCCCGGATCGCGGCGGCCATCACCGGCGAGACGCCGGACGGCCGACCCATTGCGGGCGATTACAAGTTCACCGACGAATTCCCGATGGCCGAAGGATTCGAGGAGAACGCCGAGTTCTTCACCCTGACCCATGAGGCCCCGGTTGCCGTCAGCCACAACCTCGCCTTCCAGCGCGTAGCACCGCTGCTTTGGATGCGGGCCGGGTCAGAGGGCCGCCGCATCGACGACCTGCCTGCGCAGGGTTGGGAGGTTGCCGACACCTATGGCCTGCTCGTGGACCTGGACCGCGCAACCGAGTTCTGCGCTGCTGCCGTCGCAGCGGAGGGTCTGCGCGTGGCCTATATCGTCACCGATGACGACCGGCGCTTTCAGGCGGTCACCCGGGCCTTGCCCGACACCATCGAACCGGTACGGCTCTACGAGTCCTACCTTTCCAATTTCCGTTTTGCGATGGGCCGCTGAGCCATGAAATTCACGCTGAAAGACTACCAGGAAGAAGCCGTCAAGGATGTGCTGGTCAACCTCAAGAAGGCGTCACGTCGTTGGCGCGAGGACAAGGACAAGCACGCCTTCTCACTGACCGCGACTACCGGCGCAGGCAAGACCGTGATGGCGGCGGCTGTGTTCGAGGCGCTGTTTCATGGGGATGACAACTACGATATCGAACCCGACCCCGGCGCGGTGGTGATCTGGTTCAGCGACGATCCGTCCCTGAACGAACAGTCCCGGTTCCGTCTGCTGGAGGCATCCGACCGCATCTCGATCTCGGACTTGGTGGTCGTGCAAAGCACCTTCCAGCGGGAAACGCTGGAAGCGGGGAAGATTTATTTCCTGAATACCCAGAAGCTGGGCAAGTCGAGCCTGCTGGTCCGTGGCCACGATGCCGATGATGAAGGCATCGAAAAGGATGGCCAGATGCGGATCATGCCCGACATGCGGTCGTTCACGATCTGGGACACCATTCAGAACACCATCGATGATCCGGCGCTGACGCTGTATCTCGTTCTCGACGAGGCACATCGCGGGATGCGCGCAGCCACCGGGGCGGGCGAGAAGACCACCATTGTCAAGCGGCTGATCAACGGGACCGGCTCGGTCCCCGGCATTCCAGTCGTCTTGGGGATTTCCGCGACTGTGGATCGCTTCAACGCGGCGATGACCGACATGCAGGGCCGCGCCACGCTTCCCAATGTAGTCGTGGATTCTGCCAAGGTGCAAGCTTCGGGCCTGTTGAAGGACACGATCATCCTCGACGTGCCGAAGGAGGTGGGTCAGTTCGACACCGTGCTGGTCCGGCGTGGCACGGACAAGCTGAAGGACATCTCGGCGGCGTGGGCGGCTTATGCGCAAGCGCAGAATGACACAGACACCGTGTTGCCTCTGATGGTGTTGCAGGTGCCGAATTCCCCGGACCCAAACGACATCGGCCGGGCGCTAGACACGATCTATGACCGCTGGCCGGACTTGCCAGACGACGCCGTGGCGCATGTGTTTGGCGAGCACACCGCGCAGACCTTCGGTCGGCACACTGTTCCCTACATCTCGCCCGAGCGCGTGCAGGAGTCGACCTGGGTGCGGATCCTGATCGCCAAGGATGCCATCAGCACGGGCTGGGACTGTCCTCGCGCAGAAGTCATGGTCTCGTTCAGGCCCGCCAAGGACAAGACCCACATCACGCAGTTGCTCGGCCGCATGGTGCGCACGCCCCTCGCGCGCCGCATCCCGGGCAATGATCGCTTGAACGCCGTCGACTGCCTGCTGCCGTTTTTCGACGAACAGTCGGTCAGCGAAGTGGCCAAGGCCCTGATGTCGGGTGGCGATGGCGGCGACGACCTTCCCGGCCGTCGCGTTCTGATCAATCCGGCAGAGATGAAACCAAATCCGGCTATCGCGGAAGCCGTGTGGGAAAAGCTGGTGTCGTTGCCATCCCAGACATTGCCAAAGCGCCAGGCCCGCCCAGTGAAGCGCCTGACCTCGCTGGCGCATGAACTGGCAGCGGACGGGCTGCTGCCAGAAGCCGGAAAGCTGGCGCATGCAGAAATGCACAAAGTGCTTGAAGGAACGCGAGCGCGGTACAAGGACGAGATCGCCGCCTCGCGAAAAGCGGTGATGACGGTCGAGGGTAAGAGCCTGAAGACCGATATGAAGGCCGGGGAAATGACCTTCGATGATTTCCTCGAAGTCGCAGACTATGCAGTGATCGAAGATGCCTACCGCAGGGCCGGGCGTGCCATCAGCCCGGACCTGGCCACGACGTACAGCGACTTCATCGCCAAAGCCGACGGCGATCCAGACGACCTAGAAGGGGCGCTGATTGAAGCCCACGTCACTGTTGCGGCGCTTGGGCTGGTGCCGCAAGTGAAGGAGGCGCTGGAGGCTGAGGCAGAGAAGCTCGCGACGCAGTGGCTCTCCAAGTATCGAGTCCAGATCAAGAGCCTGTCAGACGAAAGGCAGGACGTTTACCGGCAGATCCGGGAAATGAGCGCCAACCCGATGGAGGTTGATCTCGCGCGCCCGACGTCGTGGATGCAGCCAACAGTCATCCGGGAGGCCAACGGCAACGAAACGCTGCTGCCTCGCTTCGAGCGGCACCTCTTGTGCGGAGATGACGGCCTTTTCCCCGAGGACTTCAATACTTGGGAGGGCGAAGTCGTGAATGCCGAACTGAAGCGGGCGGGGACGTTGGGATGGTATCGCAACCCTTCCAGAGCCAGTCAGGACTCGCTCGGCATCGTTTACGCTGAGGGCGAGGAAACGAAGATCGTTCGTCCTGACTTTGTATTTCTTGGTCAACTGGCCGATGGATCAGTCGTTGCCGACATAGTCGACCCGCATGGCATCCAGTTCGGCGATGCGATGCCAAAGTTGAAGGGGCTATCCCGCTATGCAGAGACTTTCGGTGGCCAGTATCGCCGGATCGAAGCTGTTGCGAAGATTGGCGACAAATTCCGCGTCCTCGACTTGACGGAGCCTGGCACCCGAGCCGCCGTCGCAACGGCTACGACAATCAAGGCCTTGTACGAGAGCGACGCAGCTGCGGACTACTTGGCCTAGGTCGCGCTCACTTCCGATGCCAGTCGCGCTTTCGAAGCAGATGCCAATGCGAACGCCATCATCGCGGTCGGACAAGGTTTTGTTGGCTTTTCAGGATGTTGCGGCTCTGAACCGAAAGTGGTCCGGTTAACAGGTCTGGAGAATGTCGGCCCGGAGAGAACGCGTGTGCGCCCTTTGGTGCGTGGGTCGGTTAACAGCCCCACCCGCATAACCCCCGAAAACAACGGAAAAATCCGGCCGCAGCCGGATTGGGAGAACGCTTTCGCGAGGGCAAGTGGCGGAGACGAAGGGATTCGAACCCTCGAGACCCTTTCGGGTCTGCGCCCTTAGCAGGGGCGTGCCTTCGACCACTCGGCCACGTCTCCGCCTGCCCGTTTATCGGGGCGTTCGGACGGGGGCAAGTGGAAAGGTAGTGCCGCGCGGGGCCGCAGAGAAGGCTTCTGTTCCGCAAAAGCCCGCACTAACCTGCTGCAAACGGCTGACGTGGGCGGGATGCTGCGGACAGCCGGGCGCAAACACGGGGATGCCCAGAAATGTCACTTCCTGCCCAAGCCCAGGTCATCGTCATCGGCGGCGGGATCATCGGCTGTTCGACCGCCTATCACCTTGCCCGCGACCACAAGGCGGACGTGCTGCTGCTGGAGCAGGGGAAGATCACCTCGGGTTCGACCTGGCATGCGGCGGGGCTGGTGGGGCAGCTGCGGTCCTCGGCCTCGATCACCAAGGTGCTGAAATACTCGGTCGAGCTTTACAAGGGGCTGGCGGCGGAAACCGGCCTTGACACCGGCTGGAAGATGACGGGCTGCCTGCGGCTGGCCACCACACCCGACCGCTGGACCGAATTCAAGCGGCTTGCCACCACCGCCCGCAGCTTCGGGATGGACATGGACCTGATCGGCCCCGATGAGGTCAGGCGGATGTGGCCCCTGATGGACACGTCCGACCTGATCGGCGCCTCGTGGTTGCCGACGGACGGGCAGGCCAGCCCGTCGGACATCACGCAAAGCCTGGCCAAGGGCGCGCGGATGCACGGGGCGAAGATCGTCGAAGGCATGCGCGTCACCGGCTTCAGGATGGACGGCCGCCGGATCACCCATGTCCAGACGGCCCAGGGCGACATCGCCTGCGAGACGGTCGTCAACTGCGGCGGCATGTGGGCCCGCCAAGTGGGTGCGATGGCGGGGGTCGCGGTGCCGCTGCACCCGGTCAAGCACCAGTACATCGTGACCGAGAAGATCCCCGGCCTTGCCCCCGACGCAGCCACCCTGCGCGATCCCGACCGCCGCACCTATTTCAAGGAAGAGGTCGGCGGGCTGGTCATGGGCGGCTACGAGCCGAACCCGCAGGGCTGGGTCACCGGCGACATCCCGGAGAACTGGGAGTTCCGGCTGTTCGACGACGACTACGACCACTTCGGCCAGCATCTGGAACAGGCCATCGCCCGCATCCCCGCGCTGGCCGAAGTCGGCGTCAAGCAGATGATCAACGGCGCGGAAAGCTTTACGCCGGACGGGAACTTCATCCTCGGCCCGGCCCCGGAATGTGCGAACATGTATCTGGGCGCTGGCTTCAACGCCTTTGGCATCGCAAGCGGGGGCGGCGCGGGCTGGGTGCTGGCGGAATGGGTGATGAAGGGCGAAGCGCCCCTGGACCTCTGGGCGGTCGATATCCGGCGCTTCTCCAGCCTGCATCGCGACCGCGACTGGGTCGCGATGCGCACGCTGGAGGCCTACGGCAAGCACTACACGGTCGCCTTCCCGCATGAGGAATACACCTCCGGCCGCCCGCGCATCGTCTCGCCGCTTTATGACCGGCTGCAGGCGGCAGGCGCGGTCTTCGGCTCGAAACTGGGGTGGGAGCGGCCGAACTGGTTCGCCCCGCCGGGCGTCGAGGCACGGGACGTCTATTCGATGGGCCGCCAGAACTGGTTCGATGCGGTGGGGCAGGAACACCTCCACGTCCGCGCCCATGCCGGGGTCTTCGACCAGTCCTCCTTCGCCAAGTACGAGCTTTCCGGTCCCAAGGCGGCCGAGGCGCTGGAGGCGATCTGCGCCAACCGCGTCGCGCGGGACCTGGGACGACTGACCTATACCCAGCTTCTGAACTCGCGCGGGGGGATCGAATGCGACCTGACCGTCGCAAGACTGGCCGAGGACCGGTTTTACATCGTCACCGGAACCGGCTTCAGAACGCACGACTTCGGCTGGATCGCAGACCATCTGCCTGCGCAAGGAACGGCCTTGCAGGACGTCACCGAGGATTGGGGAACGCTGTCGTTGATGGGTCCCGCAGCACGGGCCATCCTGTCGAAGGTCACGGCGGCGGATGTCTCGAACAGCGCCCTGCCCTTCGGCTCGGCCCGCGAGATCATCATCGCAGGCGTCCCGGTCCGCGCCCTGCGCGTGACCTATGTCGGCGAGCTTGGCTGGGAACTCCACATCCCGATCGCCGCGCTGGGCACGGTATACGACGCCCTGATGGCCGCCGACCCGCTGCTGAAGCCGGTGGGCTACCGTGCGCTGGAAAGCCTGCGGCTGGAGAAGGGCTATCGCGCCTGGTCTTCGGACATCACCCCGAACGACACGCCCTTCGAGGCGGGCCTGGGCTGGGCGGTCAAGCTGAAATCCGGCATTGCCTTCCTGGGCCGCGACGCCTTGCTCGGCCGCCAGGACCAGCCGCTGCCGAAACGCTTCGCCGGTTTCACCGTCGCCGAGCCCCAGGCCGTCCTGGTCGGACGCGAGACGATCCTGCGCGACGACCAGCCCGTGGGCTACCTGACCTCGGGCGGCTACGGCTACAGCCTTGGGAAAAGCATCGGTTACGGCTATCTCCGCAACGACCGGGGCGTCACTCCGGACTGGGTGGACCAGGGCCGCTACGCCCTTGTCATCGCAGGCGAAAAGACCCCGGCCGACGTGACGCTGGACCCGCCTTACGACCCGGCTGGCACCCGGATCCGCGCCTAGACACCCTGGACGCGCAGGCAGTTCGCGACCTGGTGCTGCAAAGAAAAACGGCAGCGCCTGTGGCGCTGCCGTTCGATCAACACATCGCTGCGTCGATCAGGTCGAAATCAGTCGTTGCAGGCGACGGCGCAGATCAGCACCAGGCCGACGACAACCGGAACGATCCAGCCCGAACGCGGCTCGGCAGCCTCGACGATCGGCTCTTCTTCCACGACGACCGGGCCACCAGCGAAGGCAGCGGAGGAGATCATCGTAGCCGCCAGCATCGGGGCAAGAAACTTTTTCATGGCATTTCCTTTCTATTTACCGGGCAATCCCGGGGGAACTCACACCCGGACGCTAAGACAAGAGCCGATGCAGGCACAACGGATTCGTGTGAAATTGTGACGAATGAGTTCGGGGCTTTGGCTTTAATGCAACAGAAGTGCCGTGAAGTCGGTTCGTTGCAGGATCACGACACTCCCGGTCGGGACCTTGAGCTGGCAGAAGCCTTAACGGGTTTGCGCCGGTAATCGCCGCCCGATCTACCGATTCATGGCTTCGCAACTGTCAGGGACCGATGCCTCACTGCAGCTTGGGGCCAGGCCCGTTCGGCGGCACCGGATCATTGTCGCCACCACCGCAGGCGACCAGGCAGACCAGGACCAGCACGCCGATCACCGGCAGGATGCCGATCCGGCTTGCCGGTGCCTCGGCGATCAGCTCGTCGTTGCCTTCCTCGATGATGACCGGCCCGCCGGCATGGACCGTCGACGCCGTCAGCGCCGTCACTGCGACCAGCGCTGCCTTGAAGCTATTCAACATGCGATTCTCCTCACCTCGCAGCGATGTGGCGGGCATGCCACAATGCTGCCCGGTTTGCTTAGTGCGCCCGGACTGCACAGGCAATCAACCCCGGCCCGGAGAAACAGTTTCTCCACAGAAATCCGCCGATGATCGCCTACAGGTTGTGTCTTCAGAACAATCCGGGCACAACCTGATCCGGTGGGCGGTGTCCGTCGGCAAAGGTCTTGATGTTGATGATGACCTTCTCGCCCATCTCGATCCGGCCTTCGATGGTGGCCGATCCCATATGCGGCAAGAGCACGACATTCGGCAGTTCAACCAGCCGCGGGTTGATGTCGGTGCCATTCTCGTAGACATCCAGTCCCGCGCCCGCCAGTTCGCCCGCCCGCAGCGCGCGGGTCAGGGCGTTCTGGTCGATCACCTCTCCGCGCGAGGTGTTGACCACGACGGTCGAGGGTTTCATCAGTTTCAGCCGCCGCGCATTCAGCAGATGAAACGTCGAGGGCGTGTGCGGGCAGTTCACGCTGACGATGTCCATCCGCGCCAGCATCTGGTCCAGGCTTTCCCAGTATGTCGCCTCCAGCTCGGCCTCGATCTCGGGACGGACGCGCTTGCGGTTGTGGTAATGCACCTGCAGCCCGAAGGCCCTGGCCCGCCGCGCGACCGCCTGGCCGATCCGGCCCATCCCCAGGATGCCCAGCCGCCGCCCGCCAAGACGCCCGCCCAGGTTGGCCATCGGCGACCAGCCGGTCCAGCCGCCCGCCTGCATCACCTGCAAGCCCTGCGGGATGCGTCGCGTCACCGCAAGAATCAGCGCCATCACCATGTCGGCCGTGTCCTCGGTCGTGACACCGGGCGTGTTCGACACCAGGATTCCCCGCTGGCGTGCCGTCGCCACGTCGATGTGATCGACCCCGGCGCCATAATTGGCGATCAGCTTCAGCTTCTCGCCCGCCTGGGCCAGAAGCCCCGCGTCGATCGTGTCGGTGATCGTCGGCACCAGCACATCCGCGCGCCGCATCGCATTGGCCAGCTCTTCGCGGGTCATCGCGACATCGGGGTCGCGGAGCTCCACATCGAACAGCTCCTTCATCCGGGTCTCCACGACCTCGGGCAGCCGTCGCGTCACGATCACAGTCAGGCGGCTGGCAGGCATGCTCTTCTCCCCGACACTTCCAAATCCGGCGTCCTTGGGGCAAGGTGCAGCCAAGCGGGGCGATGCACAAGACCCAGGTAGAGCGGTAACGGTACGGATGACCTGCACGGCATCCCGGAAGGCGGCAAGATGAAACGGTTGGTCGCGGTTTTGGCACTGCTGGGCGCACTTGTGGGCACCTCCCTCGGCGCGCAGGAAGCGGCTGCACCGGAAACCGACGTGCCGGTCGTCATCGACAAGGCTCCGGAAAGGCAGTGCCAGCCCGATATCGGCTGTGTCACCAACCTGCCCCTGCCGCGCTTCGTCTCGCTGAAAGGGTCCGAGGGCAACGCGCGGCGCGGTCCCGGCCTGACTCACCGAATCGACTGGGTCTTCACCCGCGCGGGCATGCCGCTGAAGATCACCGCCGAATTCGAGAACTGGCGCCGGGTCGAGGATTTCGAAGGCGCTGGCGGCTGGGTCCATTTCTCGCTGCTGTCCGGGGTCCGCAGCGCGCTGGTCACCCTCGACATGGCCCAGCTGCACGCCGACCCCGACGATGGCGCAACCGTCGTCGCGCAAGCCGAGCTTGGGGTGATCGGCCGCATACTGGAGTGCAACCCCGCCTGGTGCCGCGTCTCGCTGGACGGCACGCGGGGCTGGATCAGGAAAAGCTCCATCTGGGGCGTGACGGAGGATGAAGTTGTCCAGTAAGCCGACCGCGGGGGTCAGCCTGGCGATTTCGGCCGGGCTCGCCTCGGTTCTGGTCGCGGCGGTTCTGGTCGCGCTGAAGCTCTGGGCGCTGGCCGAGACGGGGGCGCTGTCCATCGCCGCCTCGCTGGCCGACTCGGCGATGGATCTCATGATGTCGCTTGGCGCCGCCGTCGCCATCGTCTACGCCGCCCGCCCTGCCGACGAGGACCACGCCTTCGGCCACACCTCGGCCGAGGATCTGACCGCGCTGGCGCAATCCGCCTTCATCCTGGTCTCCTCGGGCGTGATCGGCTGGACCGCGGTCTACCGCCTGACCGCCGACACCCCGCACCAGCTGGCGTCCGAAGGGCGTGGGCTGATCGTAATGGTCATCTCGATCATCCTGACTCTGGCGCTGGTCTGGTGGCAAGGCCGCGTCGCCCGCCGGACCGGCAGCAAGGTCGTCGCCGCCGACCGGCTGCACTACGTGGGCGACCTGCTGCCAAGCCTCGGGGCCATCGGCGCGCTCTGGGCCTCTGGCCGCTACGGGATCGGCTCGATCGACGCGATTGTCGCCCTGGCAGCAGCCGCCGTCATGCTGGTCGGGGCGCTGCGCATCGGCAGGGACGCCTGGGATGCGCTGATGGATCGCGCCGCCGACCCCCGGATCATCGAGGGCATCGGCCGCATCGCCGCCGACTGGCCCGGCGTGCGCGGCTACCATGATCTCAAGACCCGGACCGCCGGCAGCCGCCTCTTCGTCAACATCCACATCGAGCTGGACGGCGACCAGTCCCTGCGCCAGGCGCATGACATCGGCGCAAGCCTCCGCCGCGCCATCATGGACGCCTATCCCCATGCCGACGTGATCATCCACAAGGACGTCCACCGCGAGACACAGGCAGTTGACTTGACCCATGCTCCGCGCGATTATACGCACGTATAACAAATGGACGCCATGCAACCCGCCCGCCGCCTTTACCGCCGCGAAAGCGAAGAAAGCCGTCGCACGGCGCTGATCGCGGCCACGCAAGAGCTTGTGGCCGAAGGCGGGCCCGAGGCCGCGACGGTGCGCGCCATCGCCGAACGGGCCGGGGTCACGCCCGGGCTGATCCGCCACTACTTCCAGTCCAAGGACGAACTGACCCGCGCCGCCTATCGCGCCCTGATGGACGGGATGACCGCCAAGGGATCGGACGCCATCGAAGGCGTCGGCGCGGGGCCCGAGGAACGGCTGGCCGCCTTCATCGCCGCCTCGCTGCGCCCGCCGGTCCTTGATGCCGGGGCCGTGGTGCTTTGGGCCGGCTACATGCACAAGGTGCGCAGCGACCCCGATCTGATGGCCGTGCACGAGGCCAGCTACCTGGCCTACCGCGACACCCTGCAACGCCTGATCGACACGCTTCCACGGGTGGTCAAGCCCGGCCAGACCCGCGCCGAGGCCATTGCCTGCAACGCCCTGATCGACGGGCTTTGGGTCGAAGGCTCGCTGCTGCCCGGCACCTTCGAGCCGGGCGAGGTCATCGTCATCGGCCTCTCTGCGGTCAGCGCCATCCTGGGCGTGAACCTGATGGAACACACTGCCATGCTCCCCGATTTCGGAAAGACAACATCATGAGATACGCCTCTGTCACCGACCGCCTGTCCGACCTTGGCGGTGCAAAGTGGGCATTGCATGCCCGCGCCCGGGCGATGAAGGCCGCGGGCGAGGCCATCATCGAGCTCACCATCGGCGAACCCGACGTCCCTGCCCCCACCCGCTACATCGAGGCCGCGACTGCCGCGATGCGGGCCGGGCGCACCGGCTATTCCAACGGCCGGGGCGAGCCCGGCCTCGTCGCCGCCCTTGCGGCCCGCTACAGCGCCCGCCGCGGGCGCATGATCGGCCGGGACCAGATCATGTGCCTGCCCGGCACCCAGACCGTGCTTTACGGCATCCTGCGCACTCTGGTCGAAGCCGGGGACGAGGTCCTGCTCGGCGACCCGATGTATGCCACCTATGAGGGCCTGATCGCCCAGACCGGCGCCAGGATGGTTCCCGTGCCGCTGAAACCCGAATCCGGCTTTCGGATGCAGGCCGCCGACGTGGCCGCCCGGATCACGCCCCGCAGCCGCGTCCTGTTCCTGAACTCGCCCCACAACCCGACCGGCGCGGTCCTGCGCCCCGAGGATATCCGCGCGCTTGGCGACCTGGCAAAGGCCCATGATCTGTGGATTCTCTGTGACGAGGTCTACGAGGATCTGGTCTTCCCCGGCGTCCCCTTCACCTCACCCCTCGACCATGCGGACCTCGCCGACCGCACCATCGTCGCCTCGTCGATCTCGAAGTCCCACGCCGCCCCCGGCTTCCGCTCCGGCTGGTGCGTCGGCCCGGCCGAGTTCTGCGCGCGGATGCTGCCACTTTCAGAAACCATGCTGTTTGGCAGCCAGCCCTTCCTTGCGGATGCCACCGAACTTGCAGTTTCCGAACCTTCCCCCGTCGCCGCCGGGATGGCCGAACGCTTCTCCCGCCGCGCCGGGATCATTGCCGACAGGCTGTCAGGGGTGAACGGGCTTTACGTCCACCGGCCCGAGGCCGGCATGTTCGCCCTGATCGACGTCCGCGCCACGGGCCTGTCGGGAGAGGACTTCGCCGCCACCCTGCTTGACCGGCAGAAAGTCGCCGTCATGCCGGGCGAAAGCTTCGGTGCGGGCCTTTCCGGCTGGCTGCGCCTGTCGCTCACCCAACCTGACGACGGCACCGCCCTCGCCGCCAATCGCATCGCCGCCCATGCGGCCAGCATCCTGGGGAACGCAGCATGACCACCGTCGGCATCCGTCTGGTCGAGGGCCTGATCGCCCGCGGCATCGACACCGTCTTCGGCATCCCCGGCGTCCACACCATCGAGCTTTATCGCGGCCTCGCCGCGGCCCAGGGCAAGATCCGCCACGTCACCCCCCGCCACGAACAGGGCGCGGGCTTCATGGCCGACGGCTATGCCCGCGTCTCGGGCAGACCCGCCGCCGCCTTCGTCATCACCGGGCCGGGCCTCACGAACACGCTGACCGCGATGGCTCAGGCCAAGGCCGATTCGGTGCCGATGCTGGTGATCTCCGGCCTTGGCCGCAGCGACACGCTGGGCAAGGGCCTGGGCCGGTTGCACGAGCTTCCCGACCAGGGCGCGATGGTTGCCACCCTTTGCCACACCGAAACCGTGACCGACCCCAGGACGCTGGGCGAGGTGCTGGACCGCGCCTTCGCCGCCATGACCGCAGGTCGTCCCGGCCCCGCGCATATCCAGATTTCCACCAACATGATGGGCCAGCCCTGCCCCGAACTGCCGCCCTCCGTGACATCCAGCAGCGCCGTGCCCCTGCCGCTTGGCCGCCTGCGCAACATCGCCGCCGCCCTGAACGCCGCCGAGCGTGTGGTCATCCTGGCTGGCGGAGGCACGCGCGGGGCCGAAGGTCCGCTGCAGAAACTGGCGGAATCGCTTGACGCCCCGGTGATCCAGACCGTCAACGCGCGCGGTGCGATGTTTGGCCACCGGCTGACCATCCCGGCCTCGCCCAGCCTGACCTCGGTCCGCAAGTTCATTGCCGACGCCGACCAGATCCTTGCCATCGGCACCGAGCTTGGGCCGACCGACTATGACATGTATGCCAACGGCCGGGTGCCGAACCTGTCGGACATGATCCGCATCGACATCTGTGCCGACCAGCTGGCCCGCCACCCGGCCAAGATGCCGGTCAAGGCCGACGCCGGGGCGATGATGGCCGCGCTGATGCCGATGACGATCCGCGCCAACCGCGATGGTGCCGCCCGGGCCGAGGCTGTCCGCCAGGCCGCGCGGGCCGAGCTTGCGACCCTGGACGCGGGCATGCCCGCCCGGCTGGACATGGTCGAGGTGATCCGCGACGCCATGCCGAACGCGATCATCGTCGGCGACAGCACCCAGCCGGTCTATGCCGCCAACCTCTACTATGACCACGACCGTCCTCGCGGCTGGTTCAATGCGGCCACCGGCTATGGCGCGCTTGGCTATGCCCCCGGCGCGGCCATCGGCGCGGCCATCGCCGCCCCTGGCGTGCCCGTGGTCTGCCTGATCGGCGATGGCGGTCTGCAGTTCAGCCCCGGAGAGCTGCGCACCGCCGTCGACGAAAAGCTGCCCATTACCTACATCGTCTGGAACAACGCCGGCTTCCGCGAGATCGAGGATGCGCTCCGCCAGGCCAAGGTGAACCCGATCATCGGCTGCCACCCCTCACCGCTGGACATGGAGCACTTCGCGATGGCCTGCGACATGGTCTTCGCCAGCGTCCCCCCCGACCCCGACCAGCTGGGCGAACTGCTCATCACCCCGCACGACGGCCCGCGCTTCCTGGAGATTCAGGCCCGCTGACGCCGCAGGATCGGGGCCAGGACAAGGACCAGCGCGACCAGGCAGGCCGCCCAGACGAAGGCGAACCGCAGCCCGAAGCTCCCCGCAAGCACCCCCAGCAGCGGCGGCCCGACGAAGTATCCGAAGTAGCCCAGCAGCGTTGCCCGCGCGATGGCTCGGGCCCGGGCCTCGCCCGGGCTCATCTGCCCGACCAGCGAGAACGCCGTCGGTGCCAGCACCGACGCGCCGATACCCATGACGAAGAACCCGAGATAGGCGACCAAGGGGCTTGGCGCCTGAGCCACGACCAGCGCGCCCGCAGCCGCGATCACCGCGCCGACCCGCAGGATGGTGAAGGCATCCACCCGGCCCGCCAGCCACTGCCCGCCCAGCCGCGCGAACCCCATCGTCAGCGCCAGCATCGCCGGTCCCAGCGCGCCTTGCTCCGGGCTGCCGCCCAGGGTCTTCTCGATGTGCAGGGCCGACCAGTTCTCGGCCGCGTTCTCGGTCATGAAGGCAATGAGCACGATCCCGCCGCCAAGCACCGGCACCAGGCCCAGGGGCACTGCGGTCCCGTCCTTCGGCTTGCGCAGCCCGTCGATCCGCCCGTCGCGTTCGATGGTCAGCGTCGCGCAAAGGACCCCGACCGCCGCCATCGTCCCCATCACCCAGTCCGGCCCCCAGCCCGCGCCCCGCAAGGTCCCGGTCAGCACCGCGCCGCCCGCATAGCCGAAGGAATAGGCGGCATGGGCCAGGTTCATCAGGTGCAGGCCGCGTTGCGTCTCGATCGCCGCCACGCGGGCGTTCATCAGCACATCCGTCAGCCCGGTCGCCGCCCCGGCACAGGCCATCGCCAGCGGGAAAAGCCACCAGACCGACGCCTGCCCCGGCAGCATGAAGGCCAGCGCCATCAAGAGGACCGCCAGCGGCAGCGCCGCCCGCCCCAGCGCCGCGCCGAACGCCGGGGCCATCAGCATCGCGCCGATCGCCGCGATGGGCGTCATGAAGATCAGCAGGCCCAGCTGCGCCTCGTCCACGCCAAGCATTGCCTTCAGGTCCGGCAGCACCGCCGCGAAGGTCCCCCACAACACACCCATTGCCGCAAAGGCCCCGATGGCAGGGCGGGCATGGACCAGGATGGGAAGGGAAAACATCGGACCGCTCCAGGGCAGGAAAGCGACAGCTAGCCCGGTCGCCCGGTTCCATCCTGCCCGCCGGCGACCCTGAACCGTTCCGAAAGCGACATCCCGATGCGGGCGTCCAGGTGCGGGAACTTCGCGCTTCCCTTCCCGCCGATTCGTCGCTATAGCCCCCCGGTCGCGCCATGCACCCTTGGAGGATGGCGGACTTATTTATTGGAGAGACCCTATGGCACGCGAGATCATCGATCTTACCGCCGAGGTACGGACGGGGACAGGCAAGGGGGCCGCCCGTCAAGCCCGTCGTGACGGCTACGTACCTGGCATCATCTATGGCGACGGCGTCGAGCCGGTCGCGATCAAGATGAAATTCAACTACCTCCTGACCAAGCTGCGGCAGGGTCGCTTCCTGCAGACGCTGTTCAACCTCAAGGTTGAAGGCCAGCCCGACGTCCACGTCGTGTGCCGGGGCGTCCAGCGCGACGTGGTCAAGGACATGCCGACGCATGTCGACTTCATGCGCATCCACGACGACAGCCGGATCGAGCTGTTCATCCATGTGGAATTCATCAACCACGAAGCCTCGCCCGGCCTCAAGCGCGGCGGCACCCTGACGGTCGTGCGGCACGAAGTCGAACTGGAAGTCACCGCCGGCGACATCCCCGATCACATCACGGTCGACCTGACCGGCAAGAAGATCGGCGACGTCATCCACATCGACGACGTGGACCTGCCCGCAGGCGCCAAGCCGACCATCGCCCGCAACTTCGTGATCGCGAACGTGGCCGCTCCGGCTGGCCTCGCCGCGGTCGAGGAAGAACCCGCCACCGCCTGACGGCGCGTGACGATCGCTACCGCGCGGGGGGCCTTCGGGTCCCCCGTTCGCGTTTCAGGGCCAGAGCAGTGCCTCGGTCATGTCCGCAAGCAACTGGTCCGCCCGCGCCCGGACCGCCCGCGCCCGGACCGCCCCGACGTCGCCGTGCATTCCGCATTGGGCCGATGCCGCCGCTGGATCGACGACACCCGCCTACTCGGTGCCCGCGCCGCATGACCGGCGAAAGACCAGCGTGTCCTTCCTTGCCCCCTCGGCCGGAACGAAGCCCTGAGCCTGAAGCGCTGCGCTGATCCGGTCCACTCCTGCCTGGCCATAGACCTGGGGATGCGTCTCGACCACCACCAGCCGCACCCCCGGCAAGGGCTGGGTCAGCACCTCAAGCTCACCCCCCTCGATGTCACAGCAGATCACCGTCGGGGTCAGCTTCGCCAGCAGCGTCCCGACCGGCCGCGCCGGAACCCGGATCACCTGGGCATTCTCCGGCCATCCGTCCGGCCCCTGCAAGGCACTGGCCCAGAAGGCAGGCCGCTGGCCGAACTCCACCTCGCCCTCGCCCGCAGCGACGACTGCCCCGCGCATCACCTTGACGAACTCGAACCCGTTCGCCGCCAGGTTCCGCCGCGCCAGCCTGACCGTCTCCGGCCCCGCCTCGACGCCGAAAACCGCAGCCTCGCCCAGCACTCCCGCCGCCAGCGCGCAGATGAACCCCAGCCCCGCGCCCAGGTCCAGAAGCCGGTCCCCCGGCCGCAGGTGCAACAGCAGCGCATCCGCCTCGTGGTTTTCGTAGCGCCCACTGGCCAGCGCCCGCTCCAGGTTTCCCTTCAGCGCCGCCTCCGGCAGATAAAGCGTCAGGCCGCGAAGAGTGAAGCTGCGCATCGGGGTCCGGTTGGTTGTCTGAAGCCTCAAGCCCAGCTATATCGCACAGGTTGCGCAAAGCGGGAGAGCAAAGGTGAAACTCTGGGTCGGCCTTGGCAATCCCGGCGCGAAATATGCCGGCAACCGGCACAACATCGGCTTCATGGCGCTGGACCGCATCGCCGCCGACCACGGCTTCACCCCCTGGCGCAAGGCCTTCCAGGGGCTGGTCAGCGAAGGCCGTCTCGGCGCGGAAAAGGTGGCGCTTCTGAAGCCCGAGACCTTCATGAACCTCTCCGGCCAGTCGGTCCAGGCCGCCGTCGCCTTCTGGAAGCTGCCGCTGGCCGACCTGACCGTCTTCCACGACGAATTGGACCTCGCCCCCGGCAAGCTGCGCCTGAAACAGGGCGGCGGCCATGCCGGTCACAACGGGCTGCGGTCGATCCACGGCCACCTGGGCGAGGCTTACGTCCGCGTCCGGCTTGGCATCGGCCATCCCGGCCACAAGGACGCCGTTGCCGCCTATGTGCTTCACGACTTCGCCAAATCGGACGCCGATTGGCTCGAAGACCTTCTGCGCGGCATCTCCGACGGGGCCGAGGCGCTGGCGGCAGGCGATGGGCAGAGGTTCATGAACGCCGTTTCCCTGCGCACCGCCCCGCCCCGGTCCTCGACGACGAAGGAAAAGCCCGAAACCGCCAACCCGCCGCCGGAGCCGGCCAGTGACAGCCGCAGCCCGATGCAGAAGCTGTTGGACAAGTTCAGGTGAGCCTGGTCCGGCAAGCCTTCCACCAGCAGGCGAGAGCCTGCGCCGCCCTCGGCTCGCCCCTCATGCAACGGCTCATGGCAGGCCTTGCCGACCGACTGGGGCCAGGCGATCCGGTGGCGGACATGGTCCTTGGCTGGGTCGGTGATCCGTCGTCACGCGCCGATTCCCTGCCGCTTCGCCTCGCGGGCGGCCTCCACGCGCTGACCCTGTCCGGACAGGCACCTGCACTGGCCGCTGCCTATGCCACGGGCCAGGACCCGACCGATACCGCGCTCGCGACGATCCGCCAGCACCCGACCTTCCTCCTGGACTGGTTGAAATCTCCGCCCCAGACAAACGAGGTGCGACGCTCGGCCGCGGTGATCGCCGCAGCGCACTGGCTGACCGCGCGTTTCGGACTGCCGCTGGTCCTGTACGAACTTGGCGCAAGCGCCGGGCTGAACCTCTGCTGGGACCACTACGCCCTGCACGCGGGCGGCAAATGCTTCGGTCCCGCCGACGCCGCCGTCACCCTGGCACCCGCCTGGACCGGCCCCCTGCCCCCGGTCGCCAAACCCGTCATTCTGGACCGGCGCGGCGTCGACCTGAACCCGCTCGACCCTGTGGCGGATCGCCTGCGCCTGCTCGCCTTTCTCTGGCCTGACCAACCCGACCGCCTTGCCCGCACCGCTGCCGCCCTGGATCTTGCCGCCAGGGTACGCCCCCCGGTCGACCGCGCCGACGCCGCCGACTGGCTGGAGACCTGCCTGTCCAGACCGGCCGAAGGTGCCTTGCACCTGATCTTCCACACCGTCGCCTGGCAATATTTCCCGCCCGCCACTCAGGCCCGCGCTCTGGCCGCGATGGACACAGCCAATCGCCGCAGCACGATTGCCCGGCTGTCGATGGAAGCCGACAGTCACAACCCCGGCGCCGGTCTCACCCTGACGCTCTGGCCGGGCGGCGAAACCATCCGCCTCGGTCGCGCCGATTTCCACGGCCGCTGGGTCGACTGGCAAGCCCCACGCCCCAGGCCCTGACCCTTTCACACTTGCCCAAATATCCTCCGGGGGTCTGGGGGTGGAAAACCCCCACTGACCGAGCCTGCGTGCGTCCTTCACGCACGCGGGCGAGACAAAAGGCGTGCGCGCCAGCGCTCAATTCGAAAACCGCCCCTATCCGCGCGACACCAGGCCTGTCAGCGCCCGACTGACCAGCGAGGACACCGCCGGTCGCTCCAGCGCGACGAAAGGCATCGGCCGGCACAACTCCAGCGCCGCCACCCCCACCCGCGCCGTCAGCGCCCCGTTGACCACCCCCTCGCCGACCCGGCGCGAGAGTTTGGACAGCACCCCGCCCCCCGCGACCGACCCGATCATGTCGTCGGTCAGCGCCAATGCCCCCGCCGCAACCAGCGAGCCGAACACCCGGCGGAGCAGCTTCAGGCTGCCGATACTCCCCGACCGCCCGCCATAGATTTCCGCGATCCGCCGGATCATCCGCAGGTTCGCCACCGCCGCCGTCGCCACATCGACCAGCGCCAGCGGGACCAGCGCGGTCACCATCGCCACCTGCCGCGCGGCAGCCTCGATCACCAGCCGCGCCTCGGCGTCCAGCGTGACCAGAAGCTCCCGCTCCGCCAGCGCCAGCAGGGCGTCGGCGTCCATCACCTCGCCCTCCCGCTCGGCCAGCCGTGCCCGGCCCCAGGCGGTATCCCCCCGCGCGGCGTAAAGCGAAGTCAGGTTGGCGACCACCCGCCGCGCCTCCTTCAGGTCCGCCGCCGCCCGCGCCTCGACCGCCCGCGCGCGCAAGCCGTCCAGCCGCCCCAGCCGCAGGAAGGCCCCCCATTCGCGCAATGCCAGGACCAGCCCCGCCGCAACCGCAACCGCCACCAGTGCAAAGGCCGCCCAGCCCAGCACCACATTCCGCGCCAGAAGCCCGGTCACGAAATCATGGGCCGCGACCGACAGGGCAAAGCTGAACAGCGCCGCGAAGGCCCAGACCGCGAACCGGGTCAGGGCCGACCCGCGCCGCTGCGACAGCGCGGCAACCGCCTGCATCGCTTGTCCCTCGGGCAGCGCATCCGGCACCGGCGGGGCGAGCGAGGGATCCACGGCCTCGGCCATCTCTTCCAGGAAGGGCTTCGGGGGACGGCTCACAACTGGTCTCCGATCAGGAACTCGACGGCGCGGTCCAGCCGGATATGCGGCGGGCCTTCGCCCGGTCGCAGGGTCAGCCGCGCCGGGGCAAAGGTCATCAGGCTGTAATCGGCATCCAGCCAGGCCTCCGCCCCTTCCCGCGCAGGCGACAGCAGCCGCGACGGGTCGGACGGCAGCGCGCCGGGATACATCAGCGCAGGCTTGCCCGTGGATTGCAGCATTCCCCGGACCGCCGGGACCTCGACCCCGTCTCGCGTCACCCGTTCCTCCACCGTGGCTCGCAGCGAAGCCAGCGACATCGCGTCGGTTCGCGCACCCGAGAAGTCGGCCCGTTGCTTCGCCTCGGCCAGAAGCGAGGCGGTGATCGCGGTCAGCGCCGGATGCTGTTCGTGGTGCAGGTGGTCAGCCTTGGTGGCCGCGAAGAGGATACGCTCGACCCGATGCGCGCCGAAAAGACCGGACAGCCAGGTGTTCCGTCCCGGCCGAAAGCTCGACAGGACCTCGGCCATCACCCGCCGCAGATCCTCGACCGCGCGCGGCCCCTGGTGGATCGCGCCCAGGACATCGGCCAGCACGACCTGCCGGTCGATCCTGGCGAAGTGGTCGCGGAAGAAGGGGCGGACGACGCGGGACCTGTAGGCCTCGTAGCGCCGCTCCATCTCGCGCCAGAGACTGCTCCGGCCCGTCGTCGCGGGCCGCGGCAGGGGCGCGAAGGTCAGGACGGGCGAGCCGGCAAGGTCGCCGGGCAGCAGGAACCGGCCGGGTGTGACGTCGACCCGGCCCAGGTCGCGGGCAGTGGTCAGGTAGGCGGTGAAGGTCTCGGCCAGTTGCCGGGCCCGGGCCTCGTCCAGCCGCAAGGCACCATCCTCGGCGCGGGCAAGCGCAAGGTAGGGGGCGGCCTCGGGGCGGCGTTCCAGCCGCACCAGGGTCGCTTCGGACCAGGCGTCGTAGGTCTGATCCAGAAGTGCGAGGTCCAGGAGCCACTCGCCGGGGTAGTCGACGATATCGAGGTGCACTGTGTGCGGCCCGCGCCAGGAGGAAAGGAACCCGGCTGGCTGGACGCGGAAGGAAAGACGAAGCTCCGAGATCGCACGCGTCGAGGCGGGCCAGCGCGGCTGGTCGCCGGTCAGGGCGGCAAGGTGCGCCTCATAATCGAAGCGTGGCAGCGTCAGGTCCGGCTGGGGTTGCAGGTAGACCGCCTGGATTCGGCCTTCGGCATGGGCCTTCAGCTGCGGCATCCGGCCCCGGTTCAGCAGGTTCGCGACCAGCGCAGTGATGAACACGGTCTTTCCCGCGCGCGAAAGCCCGGTCACCCCAAGGCGGAGCGTGGAGTCGAACAGGGTTTCGGAGAGGCTGGCCCCGGCACCTTCGATCCCGCGGGTGATCCCGTCCGTCAGTCCGGAAAATGCCAAGTCCGCGTTCCTTTCCTGCGTGGGGGCGAAGATAGGGCGGGCCGGGCGGGAATGGAAGGCGGGTGGGTAGGGTGGGCGATATCGCCCACCTTACGCTTGCGCTGCCCACATCGGACGGGGCGAGGGTGGCAAATGAAGTCAAGGGCTTGGCCGCGGGCATCAGGGTCTTGGCAAGGATTGCGCGGGGCCTGGCTTCCGAGGTAGGGAAGGCGATGCCCCGCTATGCCCTGCAGATCGAATATGACGGCGGCCCCTTTGCGGGCTGGCAGCGGCAGGCGCAGGGCCTGCCTTCCGTGCAGGAGGCGGTTGAGTGCGCCCTGGGCAAGCTGGACCCCGGCACCCACACCATCGCCGCCGCCGGGCGCACCGATGCCGGGGTCCATGCCACCGCGCAGGTCGCGCACGCGGACCTGACGAAGGACTGGGAGCCGTTCCGCCTTGCCGCGGCCTTGAACGCGCATCTGCGGCCGGACCCGGTGGCAGTGCTTGCCTGCGCCCGGGTGCCGGACGATTTTCACGCCCGCTTTTCAGCCACCGGACGGCGCTATGCCTTCCGCCTTGTCGCCCGCCGCGCGCCGGTCACGCATGACCGGGGGCTGGTCTGGCAGGTCCTGAACCGGCTGGACGTCGAGGCGATGCGGGCGGGCGCGGCAGAGCTTGTCGGACACCACGATTTCACCACCTTCCGCTCGGCTCTGTGCCAGGCGAAAAGCCCGGTGAAGACGCTGGACCGGATCGAGATCAGCCAGCACCCCTACCCCGGCGGCGTCGAGTACCGCTTCGACCTTGCCGCGCGCAGCTTCCTGCACAACCAGGTGCGGTCGATCGTCGGCACGCTGGAGCGCGTCGGCGCGGGGGCCTGGACGCCCGCGGATGTGCGGGCTGCGCTGGAGGCGAAGGACCGGGCAGCCTGCGGGCCGGTCTGCCCGCCGCAGGGGTTGTATCTGGTCGGGGTCAGCTATCCGGTCGACCCTTTCGCGGAGTGACGCTCGTCGGGGACTTCGTCCCTCCTCGCATGGCGTCCACCGACGAGAAGCCGAAGGCGAACGAGGAGGCACCGGTCAGTTCAGGTCCTTCAAGAGCCGCCCGTGCTTGCGCACCTCGGTCAGCACCGCGCCGAAGGTGACAAGGCCGCGGCCCGCCAGCATCGGCATCAGCTTCAGGAACGCATCCGCCGTGGCAAGGGTGTCGCCGAGGGCCGTGTGACGGTCTTCCTCGGGGATGGTGATCCCCAGCCGGTGTGACAGCGCGTCCAGGCTGTGGACCTCGTGCTGGCCGTAGACCACCGCCGACAAGAGGACCGTATCCAGCACCGGCATGTCGAAGGTCAGGCCCAGCTGCCCTTCGACCCGGCGCAGGAATTCCATGTCGAAGGGCGCGTTGTGGGCGATCAGCACCGCGCCTTCGGCGAACTTGTGAAAGCGGCGGACGACGTCGGCGACGGGCGGGGCGTCGGCGACCATCGCGTCGGTGATGCCATGCACTTCGGTCGAAACCGGAGGAATGGCCCGGCCGGGGTTGACGAGAGTGTCGAAGACCTCGCCCTCGACCCGGCGGCCATTGACGATGCGGACGGCGGCCAGCTGGACGATCTCGTCGCCCTGGCGCGGGTTTAGGCCCGTCGTCTCGCTGTCGAAGACCACGTAGGTCAGCTTGTCGAGACGGGTGTCGGCCAGCTTGTCGGTGCGGGCGGGCGACAGCAGCTCGAAGTCGTAGACCACCTTGCGCGCCACCGGTTTCGGGCGGGCCACGGCGCGGCGGGCCTGACGGATCGGCAGGCACAGCGCGGGGCGGCCGTCGGCCTGGGTCTCGGGCCAAAGCTCGGTCGCATGGGTGGCCAGGACCGCGCGGGCGGGGCGGTCGCTGTCCTCCGACAGAGGGAAGGCGAGCCAGCCGTCCAGCTCGCCCACGCCGACGCGCGGGCCGCTCCAGGCAAGGCGGATCGCAGCGCCGGTGTCTTCTTCCTCGATGGTCAGGTGCAGGGGAGCGCGGTCCGCAACATGGCGGGCGAGGTGTTCCAGAAGCGTCAGGATCTCGTAGCCGTTGCAGCGCAGGATCAGGTCGGCGGTTTCGGTGGTGACGGTGATGCCTTGCGTGGCCGCCCTGGCGGCAAGCCCCTGCGCCAGGTCAAAGGCGCGGGTTTGCGGCAGGGCGCCGGTTTCGGACTGCGACTCGTCGCGGGCCGCGCCAAAGCGGGTCACGGCCTGGCTCAGCCTGGCGACCTCTTCCCGCAGCGCGCCTTGCATCGGCGCGGGCAGGGCGTCGTCGGGCATCACGCCGACCAGCGTCGCAAGGGCCGCCGACGGGCGGCGCAGGCTGTCGAGCGCGCCCTCCAGCATCGCCTCGCGCCGCGCATCCGCCGCCATGTCGCCGGTGATGTCGCGCAGCGTCAGCACGTAGCCTTGCGTGCCGCCATCGCCCAGAAGCCGCATCCGCGCGGCCAGCACGCGCGCGCCGGCCGTGGTGGTGCACAGAAGGTCCGATACCGCGTCGGGGTCGCCGGTTGCGATCAGGCGCTCATGCGCCAGCCGCAGGGGGGCGGCGTGGAGGTAGTCGAAGAGCTTGCGGTCCAGGCCCGCCTCCAGCCCCCCCGCCCGGCCGGTGCCAAGGATGTCGGCGGCGGGGCCGTTGTAGAAGACCAGCGCATGATCCGCCGAGCAGAGGACCACGCCCACGGGGACGTCGGAGAGGAGCGCCTCGAGCCGGGCCTTTTCCGACCCCAGGCGCAGGGTTTCGCGCGCCACGGCCTCGGCCAGCGCCGAGCGGGTTTCGGCCAGGCTGCGCGCGGCGGCCTGGGCGGCGGGCGCGAGGTCGCCAAGATAGCGGGCGATGGCTGCATCCATTTCGGCGGTGACATCGGAATGGGCGCGGGCGCGCAGGGCACCGGACAGGGTCTCGATGGGCTTGGCCACGTTCAGATCGAAAAGGTACCAGACCGCAGCCACCAACCCCAGGGCGGCAAAGCCCGCCAGGACCCCGGCCTGGACGAAGCCCTGGCCGACGCCGGGCTGGCCGAGGCGGCTGTAGCCCAGCCAGAGGCCAAGGCCCGTGGCGACAAGGATCGCGGCGGCAAGGCCCGCGAAAATCAGGAAGACCCGAAGGCGAAGGGAAAGGCGAGACAGCATCGGCTATGCGCCGGGCGCCAGAAGTCGCCGCACCTCGTCCCGCAGGTCCTTGAGTTCAAAGGGTTTCGAGATGAAGCCGTCAGCCCCCAGTGCCAACCCCTTGCGCCGTTCGATGGTCGATCCGCGGGCGGTCATCATCAGCACCTTGACGTCCGCCAGCGAAGGGTCGGTGCGGATGCCCTCGCAGATCTCATAGCCCGACACCTCGGGCAGCATGACGTCCAGCAGGACGAGGTCGGGATGCGTGTCACGGATGCGCGGCAGCGCGTCGGCCCCGCTTGACACGCGGTCGTGGTCATAGCCTTCGCGCGTCATCAGGTAGTCCAGCGCGACGGCGATGTTGTCCTCGTCCTCGACGACAAGGATGCGCGGCTTGCGGCCCATGACCTACCCCTCCTTGCAGGCGGCCTGCTGCAGGCCGTCCGGGTTCTCCAGCACCAGCCATTCGGCGCCGGTCAGCATGCCGTTCGCGTCGATCGCCATGCCTTCGGTCACTGCCACGCGGCGCTTTCCGACGCAGTCGAAGACCATCAGGGCGGTTTGCGGGTTCTGCCAGCGGGCAAAGCCGAACACCGGGGCGACGACCAGGTCGTCCCGCTCGGGGTGGCGGGCCAGCTTGGAGACGTCAAGCGCGGTGAAGCGGTTCACCACCGGCACGGCGAAGGTCCAGGGCCGCAGCGGCGAGGTGGCGGTTTCAGCGTTGGCCACCACGAACTGCGCCGGCAGGGCCGCCGAGACGCGGTTGAACCAGCTGTATTCCATGTAGATCGCCGTCGCGATCAGCCCGGCACCGGCCAAGGCCGGTGTGGCCCAGGCGGGGATCGCGGCAAACTTCTTGCGCAGCGCCCAGACCAGAAGGCCAAGCGTCAGGGCAACGAAGAACGAGCCGAGGAGTTCTAGGGCCATTTGGGTCTCAACTTCTGGCGCCGCGGGACGATCCCACGGCAGATTGCATGGTGCGCACGACAACAAAGGCGTCGCGCAGGTGGCTGCGTTCGAAATCCGACAGTTCCGAGGGCGCGATGAAGTTGTCGGGACGCTCGCCCGCCTTCACCCGCCGCGCCTGATGTTCGAGACGGGTCTCGGCGATCAGGTCGTAGGCCTCGATCAGGTCGCGCGCGCCGCTGTGGCTGATGACCCCCGCCTCGGCAGCGGCTTCCAGCCGGGCGCGGGTGTTCACGGCGGGAAGCTGGCCGATCAGGGTGTAGATCCGGCCCAGGTCCACGACCGGAATCACGCCGTTCATCTTCAGGTCGATGTGGTTCTTGTAGTCGCCCGACCGGATCGTGGCAAAGCCGCGCAACAGGCCAAGCGGCGGGTTGTGCTTCAGGCTGTTGGAAATCATGTGCGCCACGAAGATCGAGTTCTTCGCGGCCATCTCCAGCACCTCGGCCTGCAACGCGCTGTAAAGGCTGGCAGTCCCGCCGATGGGGCGCAGGTCGAACATGACCGAAGCCAGCATCTGCGCCATCGGGTCGGGCGCGCTGACCCACTTGCGGAAATAGCCGCGCCAGACCGCCATCGGCTGGCACCATTGCGGGTTCGTGGCCATCATGTCGCCGGGGCAGTAGACATAGCCGCAGGCGTTCAGCCCGTCGCTGACGATCTTCGCCAGCTTCGCGAAATAATCCATGTCGGCCGCGGTCGCGGCATCGTCGATCATCAGGCAGTTGTCCTGATCGCTGACGCCGGTCTGTTCCTGCCGCCCCTGGCTGCCGCAGGCGAGCCACAGGTAGGGCACCGGGGCCGGTCCAAGCTCGGCCTCGGCCATCGCCAGCAGGCGGCGCGTCACGGTGTCGGCAATGTCGGTGATCAGCCGCGTCACCACCTCATGCGCGGTTCCGCCGCCCACAAGCTGCACCAGAAGGCGCGGGATGCGGACGGTGTTTTCCGCCAGTTCCGCCACCGTCTGCGCCGTGGCCGCGTCCCGCACCAGCAGCGCGGAACTGACCGCCTGAAATCGCACCAGGTCGGTCTGGGTGATCATGCCGACCAGCTTGCCATCGTCCACCACCGGCAGATGGCCGATCCGGTGTTCCAGCATCCGGTTCAGCACGTCGGACCCCAGGCTGTCGGGCGTCAGGGTCATCGGGTCCCGCGCCATGACGGTGCTGACCGGAGCGGCGGGGTCGATGCCCTGCGCCAGCACCTTGTTGACGAAGTCCCGCGCCGTGACGATGCCGACCAGCCGCTCGCCTTCGGTGATCGCCAGGCACGAGATATGCGCATCGCGCATCTTCGCCGCCGCCGCGCGGATCGGGGTGTCGGGCGCGACCGCGATCGGGGCCCGCGCGATCAGGTCGCCGACCTTGCGGGTCGAGATGTCGGCCTCGCGGTTCTCATGGTGGCGGCCACGGTGGAAAAAGCGCTCGAAGGCCGGACAGGTCGCGATCAGGCGGCGAAACTCGGTTTCGGGCAGCATCAGGATTTCGGCGCCCTCGGTCGCCCGTGCCGTGGTCACGGCGATCCCGTCGCGCATCAGCCCGCGTTCGCCAAAGCTGTTGCGGGGACCCAGCAGCGAGACCAGGCCGCCCGAAGGCTCCAGCACCTCGACCGAACCCTCCAGGATCAGGAAGATGCCGGTCATCGGCTGACCTGCCGAATAGATCACGGCACCGTCGTCGTATTTCCTGCGGCTGAAGGAGGCGGCGACCCGCGCCATCTCGTCCCGCGGCAGGCTGTCATAGGGGTGGACCGTCTCGAGGAAGGCCAGAAGCCTGGTGCTGTCCTGATCCATGATCCTGCTTCCGGTCAAGGGGATGCGCCCCCGGGGATGTCCCCCGGAGGCGCAAAGGGCTTAGTGAGCCGTTGCCTTTCCGGCGCCTTTCGGCACGCGGATCGACTGGATCAGGTCCTGCACGTCCTGCGGCGGGGCCTTCGACATCATCGACACGATATAGGCGGTGGCGATGTTCAGGATCGCACCGATCGGGCCGAACGCTGCCGGCGAGATGCCGAACCAGTGGGCGTCAGGCGTGTTCGGCAGCCAGTTGGTGCCGGGCACGAAGAACCAGCCGAGGTACATGAAGATGTAGATCGAGGTCGACAGCAGACCGACGATCATGCCGGCAATCGCGCCTTCCTTGCCGACACGGGTCGAGAAGATCCCCATCATCAGCACCGGGAAGATCGTCGCGGCTGCCAGACCGAAGGCCAGTGCCACCACCTGCGCGGCAAAGCCGGGCGGGTTCAGGCCAAGCCAGGTCGCCAGCACGATGGCGAAGGCCATCGAGATCCGCGCAGCCAGAAGCTCGCCCTTTTCGCTGATGTTCGGGTTCAAGGCACCCTTGATCAGGTCGTGGCTGATGGCCGAGGAGATGGCCAGCAGCAGGCCCGCAGCGGTCGACAGCGCGGCGGCAAGACCACCGGCGGCGACAAGTGCGATGACCCAACCCGGCAGAGCAGCGATCTCAGGGTTCGCAAGAACCATGATGTCGTTGTTGACCGTGGTCAGTTCGTTGCCGACGATGCCCTGTGCGGCCAGCGACTGACCACCCAGCATCGCAGCGCCAAGTGCGGCGTCACGGGCTGCAGTGGCCTCGGCGACCGCGGCTTCCAGCGGCGCGCGATCGGCGTCGGCGGCAGCATCGGCAAGCGCCTTGCTTGCGGCTGCCAGTGCAGCGTTTGCATCGGTCACCGGCTTGGGCTCGTTGAAGTACTGGATCATGCCGTCGCCGTTCTTGTCAGAGAACGCCAGCAGGCCGGTCTTTTCCCAGTTCCGGATCCAGGCCAGATCCGGGTTGCTGTCGATCTCGGCGATCGAAAGCGCGGGCTTCGAGAAGGTCTCGCCATCGACGGCACCCGGCCAGAAGGTGGTGGTGATGTTCAGACGCGCCATCGACCCGACCGCCGGAGCGACCGTGTAAAGCAGCGCGATGAACACCAGGGCCCAGCCGGCCGAGATGCGGGCGTCCGACACTTTCGGCACGGTGAAGAAGCGGATGATCACGTGCGGCAGACCCGCGGTCCCGATCATCAGCGACATCGTGACGAGGAACATGTTCAGCATGTTCGTGGTGTCGGCAGTATAGGCGGTGAAGCCAAGGTCGGTCACGACCTGGTCAAGCTTGTCCAGGAAGTAGGTCTCGCCACCGGTCGGCGCATAGCCTCCGATGAACCCGAGCTGCGGCAGGAAGTGCCCGGTCAGGTTCAGCGAGATGAAGATCGCCGGGATGGTATAGGCGATGATCAGCACGATGTATTGCGCCACCTGGGTGTAGGTGATGCCCTTCATGCCGCCGAACACCGCATAGGCGAAGACCACTGCCGAGCCGATCAGAAGGCCCGTCGTGGTGGACACTTCCAGGAAGCGCGCGAAGGTCACGCCGACGCCGACCATCTGCCCGATGACGTAGGTGATCGAGATGACCAGAAGACAGATCACCGCAACCATGCGGGCCGTGGTCGAATAGAAGCGGTCGCCCACGAATTCCGGCACGGTGAACTTGCCGAACTTGCGCAGGTAGGGGGCAAGCAGCAGCGCCAGAAGCACGTAGCCGCCGGTCCAGCCCATCAGGAAGACCGAGTTGTTGTAGCCCCCGAAGGCGATGAGACCCGCCATCGAGATGAAGCTTGCCGCCGACATCCAGTCGGCCGCCGTCGCCATGCCGTTCATGACCGGGGGAACACCCTGGCCGGCGGCGTAGAACTCCGCGGTCGAGCCGGCGCGGGCCCAGAACGCGATCCCGAAATACAGCGCGAAGGACGCGCCGATGACGATGAGGTTGAGAGTAAACTGATCCATCTGTCCCTGATCCCTTACTCTTCCACGCCGTGGGCGCGGTCGATCCCGTTCATGACCTTCGCGTAGACGAAGATCAGGATCAGGAACACGAAGATCGAGCCGTTCTGCGCGAACCAGAACCCAAGGTCGGCACCGCCGACGCTGATCCCGGAAAGTGCCGGCCGAAGCAGGATGCCAAGCCCGAAGGAACAGGCGAACCAGATGATCATCGAAATGGTGATGACCCTGATGTTCGCTGCCCAGTAGGCGTTGGCAGAAGTTTTGTCTGCCATGAGGTTAACTCCCTTGTTTGTTTTCCGCACCCCCGGGGGATCCAGGGGAGCGGCCCCTCCCGTCAGGCTGAGACGCGCCCCACGATGTCGGCCAACCTGGCGCGGATACCGGCGATGGACCCCATCGCCGGCACACGCTCCAGAACGGACAGACGGTCGTAATGCGCGATCAGCGGTGCCGTCTCGGCATGGTAGGCCTGCAGCCTGGCCCGCACCGTTTCGGCGTTGTCGTCGGCGCGGCGCCTGAACGCCGTGCCGCCACACTTGTCGCAAACCCCCGCCGAGGCGGGCTGCTTGAACTCGTCATGATAGCCTTCGCCACAGGTGGCGCAGGTATACCGGCCCGAGACACGGGCGATCATCGCCTCGTCCTCGACTTCAAGGCTGATCGCGGCGGTGACCTTCAGGCCCGCCTCTGCCAGCAACTGGTCAAGCGCCGCGGCCTGCCCGGCCGTGCGCGGGAACCCGTCCAGGATGATGCCCTTTGCCACGTCGGGCTGGGCCATCCGGTCCTTCAGCACTGCCAGCACGATGGCATCCGAGACCAGTTGCCCGGCCTCCATCACTGCGCGGGCCTGCTTTCCGGCCTCGGTCCCCGCCGCGACGGCAGCGCGCAGCAGGTCGCCGGTCGAGAGCTGGACCAGACCGAAGTCCTCTTCCAGCATCCGCGCCTGCGTGCCCTTGCCCGCGCCGGGGGGGCCGAGAAGGATCAGGACAGGACCCATGATCAGCCCTTGTTCATGCGGTTGGCGATCAGGTCGTCGACCACGGTCGGGTCGGCCAGCGTCGAGGTGTCGCCCAGGGCGCCAAAGTCGTTCTCGGCGATCTTGCGCAGGATGCGGCGCATGATCTTGCCGGACCGGGTCTTCGGCAGGCCCGGCGCCCACTGGATCAGGTCGGGCTTGGCGATGGGACCGATCTCGTTGCGCACCCAGGCTTCCAGCTGCTTGCGCAACTCCTCGGTCGGCTCGATCCCCCGCATCAGGGTGACATAGGCATAGATGCCCTGCCCCTTGATGTCATGCGGGTAGCCCACCACAGCCGCTTCGGCCACCGCCTCATGCGCGACCAGGGCGCTTTCGACTTCCGCCGTGCCCATCCGGTGGCCCGAGACGTTGATCACGTCATCGACGCGGCCGGTGATCCAGTAATAGCCGTCCGCATCGCGGCGGCAGCCGTCGCCGGTGAAGTAATAGCCCTTGTACTGGCTGAAATAGGCTTCCTCGAAGCGCGCGTGGTCGCCCCACAGCGTCCGCATCTGCCCCGGCCAGCTGTCGGCAAAGCACAGGACGCCCTCGGTCTCGGTTTCGGACTGGATGGCACCCGAGGCCGCGTCCAGCACCACCGGCTGCACCCCGAAGAACGGCACCGTGGCCGAGCCGGGCTTGGTCGGGATCGCGCCCGGCAGCGGCGTCAGCATGTGGCCGCCGGTCTCGGTCTGCCAGAAGGTGTCGACGATCGGCAGCTTGCCCTTGCCGACATGGGTGTTGTACCAGGCCCAGGCTTCGGGGTTGATCGGCTCGCCCACCGACCCCAGCAGCTTCAGCGACGACAGGTCGTGCTTTTCCACCCACTCGGTACCCAGGCCCATCAGCGACCGGATCGCGGTCGGCGCGGTGTAGAACTGGCTGACCTTGTGCTTGGCGCAGACCTCCCAGAACCGGCCGGCGTCGGGATAGGTCGGCACGCCCTCGAACATCAGCGTCGTGGCACCATTCGCCAGCGGACCGTAGACGATGTAGCTGTGGCCGGTGACCCAGCCCACGTCCGCGGTGCACCAGAAGACATCGCCGTCATGGTAGTCGAAGGTGATCTGCTGCGTCATCGAGGCATAGACGAGATAGCCGCCCGTCGTATGCACCACGCCCTTCGGCTTGCCCGTCGAGCCACTGGTGTACAGGATGAACATCGGGTCTTCGGCGCCCACTTCCACGTAGGGGCAGTAGGGCTTGGCCGCAGCCATCTCGGCCGTCAGGTCGAAGTCACGGCCCTCGACCCAGGAGGTCTGGTCGCCGGTGCGCTTGGCCACCAGCACGCGCACCTTGTCCGAGCAGTGCAGCAGCGCCTTGTCGGTGTTGTCCTTCAACCCGGTCTTCTTGCCCGCGCGCGGAGCCCAGTCGGCGGTGATCACCAGCTTCGCGTCGCAATCGTTGATCCGGTTCGCCAGCGCATCGGGAGAAAAGCCGCCGAAGACGATGGAATGGACCGCGCCGATCCGGGTGCAGGCCAGCATCGCATAGGCCGCCTCGGGGATCATCGGCATGTACAGGACGACCCGGTCGCCCTTGGTCACGCCATGCGCCTTCAGGACGTTGGCCAGGCGGCAGGTCTGCTCCAGAAGCTCGCGATAGGTGATGTGCCGGGCGGGGGTCTTCGGATCATCGGGTTCCCAGATGATCGCGGTCTGGTCGGCGCGGGTCAGCATGTGGCGGTCGATGCAGTTGGCGCTGACGTTCAGATGCCCGTCCTCGAACCACTTGATCGACACGTTGCCCGGCTGGAATGACGTGTTCTTGACGCGGGTGTAGGGCTTGATCCAGTCCAGCCGCAGCCCTTCGGCGCCCCAGAACGTCTCTGGATCCTGGACCGAGGCCGCATAGCGCGCCTCATACGCCTTCGCGTCGACATGGGCTTTCGCCACGAAGTCGTTCGTCGGCGGATAAATGGATTTGGCGGCTTCGGTCATTTTCTCTCCTCCCGGAAGGGGTGTGGGCCGACACCCCGGAACAGCGTGGGACTGGGTCAGGATCACTTTTCCCTGCGCCCAGAATACCACCACGTAAAGAATTTCGTAACCCCCTATTTTTCATCAATAATTCTGTAAACTACTTGACTGACTTGTCGTCAATTCCGTAAATGTGTGAAAATTGTGGCACCCAAGTCCTTGCTTTCGCTGGCGCGTTACCGCTCACGCCCCTGTGAAGGCGGATGGATTTCCCGTGAAGCCAAGGCAACCGGCGGGGCCGCGCGCCGGTTCAAGCCGATTCGCCGCCCGGTTGCGCATCCAGGGCCGCATCGACCTCGGCCAGGCTGGCAGAAAACCGGACTTCCGGCTCGTGCAACCCCTGCGCCTCCAGCTGGCGGCGCAGCTCGGGCTTCAGCCCGACAAGGTACAGTCGCCCGCCCCGCCGCTGCGCCCGAGCCGCCAGGCTGTGCATCCCCCGCGCGCCGGAACTGTCGATCAGCGGCACGCCCGACATCTCCAGCACCAGCGCGCGCGGCGCCTCGGCGATGCGGTCAAGCACGCCGCCTAGCTGCGCGGCCGCGCCAAAGAAGTAGGGGCCTTCAAGGTGATAGACCACGCGGTCGGCGCGCACCGCCTGCGGCGCCTCTTCGCGCGGGCGCATCCCGGCGGTCTCGGACATCCGCTTGATGAAGACGAGGCCCGCCAGCGCGAAGCCGACCACGATCCCCTCGGTCAGGTCGCGGAAGACGACCAGAAGGAAGGTCGCAAGGACCACCAGCGCGTCGCCCCGGCTGGACTTCAGAAGGGCGGCGAACTCGTGCCGCTCGGCCATGCCCCAGGCGACGACGGCCAGCACGCCCGCCAGAGCGGCAAGCGGAACATAGGCGGCCAGGGGCGCGGCGATCACCAGGAAGGCCAAGAGGAACAGGGAATGCAGCATCCCCGAAACCGGCCCCCGGCTGCCCGCCCGCACATTGGTCGCCGTCCGCGCGATCGTCCCGGTGACGCAGAATCCGCCGAACAGCCCCGAGCCGATGTTGGCCACCCCCTGCGCCACCAGCTCCGCGTTCGACCGGTGCCGCGACCCCGACATCCCGTCGGCCACCACGGCGGACAGCAGCGATTCAATCGCACCCAGAAGCGCAAAGCTGACCGCCCAGGGCAGCGCCTCGCGCCAAAGCGACAGGTCCGGCAGCGCGGGCGTCGGCAGCATCTGCGGCAGGGCACCAAAGCGCGAACCGATGGTCGCCACCGGCAAGGCCAGGACCGCCGCCACGACCGAAGCCAGCGCCACCGCGATCAGCATCCCCGGCCAGTGCGGCCTTGCCCGCCGCAAACCCAGGATCACCGCCGCCGTCAGCGCCGCCACCGCCACCGCCGCCCAGGTCACGCTCCCCCGGGCCGCCCACAGGGCCTCGACCTTCGCGACGATCTCGCCGGGCTCGGACCCCGGCAGGGTCAGCCCGAACATCTCGCGCAGCTGGCTGGCGAAGATGATGACGGCGATCCCGGCGGTGAAGCCCACGGTGACGGGATAGGGGATATAGCGGATGTAGGTGCCCAGCCGCAGCAGCCCCGCCGCGATCAGGATCAGCCCCGAAAGGATCGTGGCCAGGATCAGCCCCTGGACCCCGATGGCCATGACGCAGGCAGAGACCAGCACGATGAACGCCCCCGCAGGCCCGCCGATCTGATAGCGCGACCCGCCCAGCAGCGACACGAGGAACCCGCCGACGATGGCCGTGTAAAGCCCGCGTTCCGGTCCCACTCCACTGGCGATGGCGATGGCCATCGACAGGGGAAGGGCCACGATGGCGACAGTCAGCCCGGCCAGCGCATCGGCACGCAACTGCGCCAGGCCGTAGCCCTCGCGCCAGACGGTGAAGAGCTTCGGCAGGAACTCGGACGGGCCGGTGCGGCCCCGCGCGGTGTCGGTCATGATGGCATCCAGGCCAGGAGATGTGCCAGTAATCGCTGGCAAGTCTGGGGGAATGGCGTCAGAAGACTCCTCCACATCCCGACTGTCAACCGCCGCGAGGCTGCATGACCCCCGATCCCGAACGCCCCGCCCCCGAACGCCCCGACCCCGAACGTCCCGATCCCGTCCGGCCCGCAAACGCCGAGGCCCTGGCGCTTGTCCATCGGCTTTTGTCGCTGGGCCACGCCGCCCTGGCCTGGGAGGACCCCGCCACCGGCACCCCCGGCATCAGCCGCATCGCCTTTGCCCGCGACGCGCAAGCGGGAATGCTCACTCTTGTCTCGGGTCTTGCCCCCCACTTCCGCGCCCTGCGCGAACGGCCCGATTGTGCGCTGATGCTGGGCGACGTGGGCGACAAGGGCGACCCGCTCACCCATCCCCGCCTGATGATCCGCGCCCGGGCCGGCTTCGTTGCGCCCGACGATCCCGCCCGCCCCGGCATGCGGTCCCGCTGGCTGGAGCGGAACCCGAAAGCCACGATCTACATCGACCTGCCCGACTTTGCCTTCGTCCGGCTGACCCCGACATCGGCACTGCTGAACGGCGGCTTCGGCCGAGCCTTCCACATAGCGCCCGAGGAATTGTGAAACGAAAGCGGGCGGCCCCGAAGGACCGCCCGCTGCCTGCAAACCCGAAGGCTCAGGCCGGCACGTCCATCCGCATCGTGACCAGCGCCCGGCCCCGCACGGCCTCGCCCCAGCGGACCTGGGCCTCGTTGCCGCCAGCGCCGGTCCCCGGCACCGAATAGGGGAAGACATGGCGCG
>Ga0208609_100093_pt1 | contig 41541 bp, 34 predicted proteins | sample SubbioR11_8A_Apr_FD_184813 | JGI IMG/M metagenome (GOLD analysis project Ga0208609, IMG submission 184813) | Serpentinite rock and fluid subsurface biosphere microbial communities from McLaughlin Reserve, California, USA - CR11_8A_Apr (SPAdes) | ecosystem: Environmental > Terrestrial > Deep...
CAGGCGGGCCAGCCGCTCGCGGCCGACCTGTGCGGCCGGCAGGTCGAACACCAGTTCGCCCGCGCGCAGCCCGATCACGCGCGGAAAGTTCGCCAGCGCCATGTCGACCTGGTGCAGGGTCGCCACCAGCGTGACGCCGCGCTCGCGCGCACCCTCGACCAGGGTGGTCAGGGCCAGCCGCGCGCGGGTCGGGTCGAGGGCCGACAGCGGCTCGTCGACCAGCCACAGCGCGGCCGGGGCGAGCAGCGCGCGGGCGAGCCCGACGCGCTGGCGCTCGCCGCCGGAGAGCCGGTCGACGCGCTCGAACAGCTTGTCGGCGAGGTCGAAGCGCGCCAGTGCGTCGTGCACCGGTTGCAGCTCGCGCGGGTGCAGCAGCGTGGCCAGGCTGCGCAGCAGGCCCATGGCCGGCAGTTGCGCGGCCAGCACGGCGGCGACGACGCGCTGGCGCGGCGGCAGCGGCGGCACCTGCGGCGCGAGGAACAGCCGCCCGCGCAGGCGCTGCAGCGCGCGCCGCGGCAGCGCCCAGGGCTGCAGGCCGTCGATGCGCAGCGTGCCGGCGCAGGGCGGCAGCGCGCAGGCCAGCAGTGCGAGCAGGGTGGTCTTGCCGGCCCCCGAGGGGCCGATCACGGCGACCTGCTCGCCGGCAGCGATGCGCAGGTCCAGCGGGCGCAGCGCCGGCGGCAGCTCGGCGCGCGCAGCCGGATGGCGCGCCGCCACGGCGTCGAGCTCGATGCGCATCGCGCGCTGCCTGCCCGGCCTCGCGCCGGCCTAGCGCAGCAGCCCGGCGGCGCGGGCCGCGGCCTCGATGCCGCGGTAGGCCTCGGGCTGGGTCTCGACGTAGCGCGTCGCGCGGTGCAGCGCGAGGATCTCGCGGTGCGCCGGGTTGGCCGGGTCGAGGCCGAGCAGCGCGCGCTGGATGCGCTGGCGCAACTCGGCGGGCATCTGGGCGTGCACCGCCCAGGTGTAGTTGACGAAGGTCGGCGTGCGGTGGAAGGCGTCGACCGCGCGGGTGTCGACGCGGCCGTCGCGCACGAAGCGGTCCCAGACGGTCATGTCGAGCGCGGCGGCGTCGACGCGGCCGCTGACGACCGCGGCGATGGCCGCATCGTGGGCCCCCGAGAATGCGACGCGAGCGAAGTCGCGCTCGGGCACCAGGCCGGCGGCGGCCAGGAAATGGCGCGGCATCAGGTGGCCCGAGGTGCTGCTGGGCGAACCGAACGAGACCTGGCGCCCGCGCAGGTCGGCCAGCGTGCGGATGCCGGCGTCGGTGCGCGCGATGAAGACCGACTGGAAGCGCGTGTCCTCCTCGCGCTGGGCGATCGCCACTGCCTGCCCGCCGGAGCGGATGCTGGCCTGCACGAAGGTCAGCGCGCCGAACCAGACCAGGTCGGCGCGGCGGTGGACCATGGCCTCGACCGCGGCCGGGTAGTCGGTGACCGGGGTGAACTCGACGCGCATGCCCAGCTGCTGCGACAGGTAGGCGGCCAGCGGCGCGAACTTGCGGATCTGCTCGCTCGCGGCCTCCTCGGGGATCGTCGTCACGCGCAGCAGCGGCGGCGCGGCCTGGGCCTGGGCAGTGGCGCTCAGCAGCGCGGCGCAGGTGACGACGGCGAGCACGCGCGCCCGCCGGGCGACACGGTGGAGGATGGGCAACATGGCGGTGTCTTTCGGTGGTGGGTTGCTGGGCTGACGGGTTGACGGGGTCGGCGGCTAGAACACCAGCGCGCGCCAGCGCAGGTCGCCCGCGCGCGCCATGAACTGCACCGCGCCGCCGTGGCCGGTGCATTCGGGGATCAGCTCGCACGCCGCCAGCCCCTGCGCGTGCAGCGCGTCGGTGCAGGCGTACAGGCGCGCGCCATGCGCGACTGCCTCGCGCATCGTGTCGAGGATGCTGCGCGCGTGGTGCGGGCTGGCGCGCAGCCGCGCAGCGACGCCGGGCACCAGCAGGTGCACGCTGCGCGCGGTGAAGTAGACCTCGACCGGCAGCTCGAGCGCGGCGGCGGCGGCGGCCTGCACGAAGGGCGTGGCCAGCAGCGCGGGGTGGTCGGGGTCGGCGGCCCACAGCAGGATCGCGACGCCGGCGGCGGCGTCGGGCAGGTAGGCGTGCGCGGCGGCGGTCATGCGGGCTGAGGCCGTCTAGTCGGCCAGCCGGTACAGGCGGGCGTGGGCGGCCATCGCCGGGCCGACCGCCTCGCCATGCAGCAGCGCCGCGCTGTCGGCCGGCCAGTCGGCCGGCTCGATGCGCGCGAGCCAGCCCTCGCCGTAGGGTGCGCGCCCGACCAGCGCCGGCTCGGCGGCCAGCCGCGGGTTGACCTCGGCGATCCGCCCGCGCAGCGGCGACTTGACCGCGGCGATGGTCTTGGCCAGCTCGACGACGGCGAGCGCGCGGCCCTGCTCGACGACGATGCCCACGCTCTTGGGCCGGCACATGTAGAGGTCGCCGGCCAGCCGCATGCCCAGCGCGGTGATGCCCACCCGCACCAGGCCGTCGGCCTCGGGCCGCGCCCAGACCTGGTGCTCGACGTGGTACCAGAGGTCGGCCGGAAACTCGCAGCCGGCGATCAGCATGCCGCCTCCGGCACGCGATGGCGGAGGGGAATGGGAGTCGAACCCACCCGGCGACGCATGGCGCCACCCACCGGGTTTGAAGCCCGGCCGACCCACCAGGGTCGTTTCCCCTCCGAAAACCCGAACACGGTGCGCATCATGCCGCCTCCCGTGCATCCTGGAACAAGGCGCTGTCGGCGCGCAGCTTGTGCACGTCGCCGACGCGGCGCAGCAGGCCGACGCGGTCGAAGTGCTCGAGGACCTGGATCGCGCGCTTGCGGCCCAGCCCGGTGGCGTCGCGAAACGCCGCGGCGCTGACTTCGCCGCCGCGCTCGCCGGCGACGCGGCGCGCGATCGCCGCCAGCGCGGCCAGCGCCGGCGGCGCGTAGTACAGGTCCTTGACGACCTGGTGCAGCTCGCCGCGCTGCGCCAGCCGGGCGAGCACGGTGCGCATCAGCGCCTCGCCCTCGCCGCTGTCGCGCGCGAGCTCGCGCGCCCAGGCGCCCTCGAAGCCGGCGGCGGCCAGCCGCGGCGCGACCTTCTGCGCGATGCGCTCCTCGCTGGCCGACAGCCGCACGCCATGCGCCGGCAGGTGCACGCAGGCGCCGCGCAGGGTGAGCTCGCCGGCGGCGACCAGCGCGGCGAGCAGCGCGCGGTAGAGCGCAGCGGGCAGCCGCGGCAGCGCGAGCCGGCGCAGCCGCGCCGGGTCGGGGCCGAGCTCCTCGGTGTGGCGTTCGTGGAAAGCGGCCAGCGCGGCGAGCAGCGCGGCGCGGGCCTGCGCGGCCTGCGCCGCGCCCAGCGCCCAGCCGCCGGCGGTCGTGGCCTGCGGCGGTGGCGCCAGGTCGCGGCCCTGGGCGGCGCGCAGGCGCGCGAGGTCGACCCCCTGCGGCGCCGCCGCGACCAGCGCGGCCACCCGCGCTGCCGGGTCGTCGAGGGCCAGCGCGTCGAGCTCGGCCAGCCGGGCCGGGGTGCGGCGGTAGCGCGTCGGTGCGTGCGGGTCGAGCACCACCGCGCCGGCCAGCGTGCGCGTGGCGGCGGCGTCGCGCAGCAGCAGGCGCTCGCCGTGCCAGGCACCGATGCGCTGGCGCAGCACCAGTTGCACGCGCGCGCTCGCCCCCGGCGCGAGCAGGTCGCGGTCGAGCAGGGCGACGCTGGCCGGCACGGCCGCGGCGCCGATGTGCAGGTGCACCGGGGTGCCGCTGCGCAGCGCGCGCGCCTCGGCCTGCCACAGCGTCAGCGTCGCGTCGAGGCGGTCGGTGGCCAGCGCGGCCGCTGGCGCGACCAGCCACTGGCCTCGCGCGATCTCGTCCTTGGCGATTCCGGCCAGCGCGAGCGCGCAGCGCTGGCCGGCCTGCGCACTGGCGACCGCGCGGTTGTCGGCGTGCACGCTGCGCACCCGCAGCACGCGCTCGCCGGGCACCAGGGCCAGCTCGTCGCCGACCTGCACGCGGCCGGCGTGCACGCTGCCGGTGGCCACGGTACCGACGCCGTCGAGCGTGAACGCGCGGTCGACGGCCAGGCGGAAGTGCGCGTCGGCGGCGTCGCCGGCGCGCCCGGCGGCGGCGCGCACCTGGTCGGCGAGCCAGTCGCGCAAGGCGTCGAGGCCCTGCCCGCTGATCGCCGAGACGGCGAGCACCGGCGCGGCGTGCAGCGCGGTGCCGGCCAGCAAGGCCTGGGCCTGGGCGACCACCGCCGCCACGCGCGCGGGCTCGACGCGGTCGGTCTTGGTCACGACGACCGCGCCGCGCTGCACGCCCAGCAGCGACAGCACGGCCAGGTGCTCGAGGGTCTGCGGCATCGGGCCGTCGTCGGCGGCGACCAGCAGCAGCGCGCAGTCCATGCCGGTGGCGCCGGCGACCATGGTGTGGACCAGCCGCTCGTGGCCGGGCACGTCGACGAAGGCGACGCGGCCGCCGGGCAGGTCGAGGAAGGCGTAGCCCAGCTCGATGCTGATGCCGCGCTGCTTCTCCTCGGGCAGGCGGTCGGTGTCGACGCCGGTCAGCGCGCGCACCAGCGTCGTCTTGCCGTGGTCGATGTGACCGGCGGTGCCGACGATCATCGCGCCGCCTCCGCCGCCGGTGTCGCGCCACCCAGGGCCAGGCGCAGCACGTCGAGCTGGGCGAGCAGCGGCTGCGGGTCTTCGAGGCAGCGCAGGTCGAGCAGCAGGCGGTCGTCGGCGATGCGGCCGACGACCGGCAGCGGCAGCGCGCGCAGCGCGTCGGCCAGCGCCTCGAGCGCGCGGCCGACGCCCTTCTTCGGCACCGGCGCGAGCGCCAGCCCGGCCGAGGGCAGGCGCGCGACCGGCAGCGAGCCCGAGCCGATCTGACCCTGCAGGGCGACGACCTCGACCGCGTAGCGCGGCCCGAGCGCCTGCGCCAGCGCCGGCTGCAAGGCCTGGGCCTGGGCGTGGATCGCCGCCACCGGCCGCGTCAGCAGGCGCAGCGTGGGCAGGTCGCGGGCCAGCCGCTCGGGCCGCAGGTACAGCCGCAGCGTGGCCTCGAGCGCGGCCAGCGGCAGCTTGCTGACCCGCAGCGCACGCTTGAGCGGACAGCGGCGGATGCGCTCGATGGCGTCGCGGCGGCCGACGATCAGCCCGGCCTGCGGGCCGCCGAGCAGCTTGTCGCCGCTGAAGCTGACGACGTCGCAGCCGGCGGCGAGCTTGGCCTGCGGCGTCGGCTCGGGCGGCAGGCCCCAGGCGGCGAGGTCGACCAGCGCGCCGCTGCCCAGGTCGCTGGCCAGCGGCAGGCCGTGGGCGTGGGCGATGGCCGCCAGCTCGGCCTCGTCGACCGCCGCGGTGTAGCCCTGCACCGCGTAGTTGCTGGTGTGGACCTTCATCAGCAGCGCGCTGCGCGCGCCGATCGCGCGCGCATAGTCCTGCGGGTGGGTGCGGTTGGTCGTGCCGACCTCGACCAGCGTGGCGCCGGCGGCGGCCATCACCTCGGGCATGCGGAAGGCGCCGCCGATCTCGACGAGTTCGCCGCGCGAGACGATGACCTCGCGCTCGCGGGCCAGCGCGGCGATCGTCAGCAGCACCGCGGCGGCGTTGTTGTTGACCACCGTCGCCGCCTCGGCGCCGGTCAGCGTGCACAGCAGCTCCTCGACCAGGCTGTCGCGGTCGCCGCGGCCACCGGCGGCGAGGTCGTACTCGAGGTTGTTGGGCGCGGTCATCGTCGCCAGCACCTGGGCCAGCGCGTCGTCGGCGAGCAGGGCGCGGCCGAGGTTGGTGTGGATCACCGTGCCGGTCAGGTTGAGCACGCGGCGCAGGCGCGGCGCGAGGCGGGCGTCGATGCGCGCGGCCAGGGCTGCGGCCAGCGCCGGCAGCGCCGCAGCGTCGGCGCGCAGCGCACCGGCGCGCGCCTGCGCCCGGTGCTCGTCGAGCAGCGCGCGGGCCTGCGCCGCGACCAGCGTGTGGCCATGCTCGGCGAGCAGCGCCTGGCCCTGCGCGCCGCGCAGCAGACGGTCGACGGCGGGCAGGTCCTGGGGCTGGGCTGCTGTCCGGGCCGGCGAACCGTCGACGACGGATTCGTGCGGCCGGCCCATCAGGCCCTGCCGAGGGGGTCGGGCGGTGGCCCGGTGGCAGCGTCGCCGAACAGCAGCATCAGGTTGACGCCGTGGCGGCGCATGCCCGACTCGGCGACCAGCAGGTCCAGCGTCAGGCTGGCGAGGTCGTCGGCAACCGCCTCGCCGTAGGGGTCACGGTCGCCATGGACGATCTTCAGGTAATGACCGCAGGCTTCGCAGGTCTCGGCCTGGACCGCAGCCTGGGCGACGCGCGCGGTGTCGTCGTCGGCCGCGTCGATGGCGTCGAGCGACTGGTACGCGACCTTGCTGGTCGAGCCGCAGCGCGCGCACTCGACGCGCACCAGGTGCCACTGCGCGCTGCACAGCGAACAGTGCAGGTAGCGCTGGCCCAGCGCCTCGACGCTGGCGCGGGTGATGCTGGCCGTCGGCCGGCTGCCGCAGCAGGGGCAGACGGTCTTGTCGTCGATGCGGCCGAACGGCGCCGCGCGCAGCGCGCCGGTGGTGGCCTCGGCGGCGCGCGCCTGCAGCGCGGTGACCTGGTGCGTCCACAGCACCTGCAGCGCGGCGCCGACCAGCGGCGCGGCGGCGACGTCGAGGCCCTCGCTGAGGCCGCTGAGCAGCGCGTCGGCCTGGCGGTCGAGGAAGGCGTCGTCGGCCGCGGCCAGCCGCTGCAGCGCCGGCTGGGTCGCCGCCGGCGCACTCTGGCGCAGGTCGGCCAGCAGCTCGCGCAGCACGCCGCGCCAGGCCGGGTCGGCGCCGCCGTCGGCCGGCAGCGGTGGCCGTCCGGCGCGCGCGGCACAGTCGAGCGCAGCGGCATCGGGCAGCGGCATCGCCGGCATCGCCAGCAGCCGGCGCTGCTGGGCCAGCGCGATATCGGCGACGAAGCCGAGGTAGTCGGCCAGCGGGTGGCCGGCGGCGAGCTGGCGCAGGCGCATCGCCCGCTCGGCGAAGACGGTGCTGCGCTCGGGCAGGCGCAGGAACGGCGTCTCGCCGCCTCCGCGGGCGACGATCTCGTCGGCCGGCATCACGCGCACGGTGGCGCTGGCTGTCATGCGATGGGTCTTTCGGGTCGGTTGCTGGAAATCGGCCGGCGGGCGTTCGCGGCATCCGCGCCACGCCCGCCGGGTGGGTAGGCCAGAGGCCTCGGGCATCGACAGGGGCTTCAGCGCCCCTTCGTGACCTCCTGGTGCCACTGCGGGTGGTTGAGCTTGGCCCAGGACTCGGTCACCGTGCCGCGGGTCATCGCGCGCGATGTGCCCTTGACCCAGATGACGGCGTAGACATGCATGATGACCACCGCGATCAGCACCACCGCCGAGACCGCGTGCAGCAGCACGGCCGCGCGCAGGACGTCGATGGGCAGCAGCGGCGCGATCCACGGCCGCCACAGCAGGAGGCCGGTGACCAGCAGCGCCAGCAGGCTCCAGACCATGACCCAGAACACCACCTTCTGCGCATAGTTGTACTTGCCCACCGGCGGCATGCCGGCCTTGTCGCCGCGCAGCATGCGCAGCGCGTGCTTCCTCCACTCGCGGTCGGCCGGCGTGATGCGGTTGTCGCGCCAGAGCTTGACGAACAGCACCAGGAAGCCCAGCGTCATCAGGATGCCCAGGAGGGGGTGCAGGAAGCGTGACCACTGGCCGCCGCCGAAGGGCACCGTGAGGAAGAACAGGCTGGGGTGGAACAGCGCCAGCCCGCTGAGCGCGGCGAGCACGAAGGTCAGCGCGACGAGCCAGTGGCTCATGCGCTCGCCGTCCTGGTAACGGCGCAGCAGCCTCGGGCTCATCGCGCATCCTCCTTCACCGGCTGGTCATCGGCGGCGCCATCGGCCTTGTCCTCGATCGGGCCGACCTTCATGTAGTGGAAGAAGCCGGCGACGAATGCGCCGACCATGCCAGCGACCGCCAGCGGCTTGGCCACGCCCTTCCAGACCGCGACCATCGGGCTGATCGCCGCGACCGCCGGCAGGCCGACCATCGTGGGCTGGTCGGCATGCTTGAGCACGTACATGACATGCGTGCCGCCGACGCCCTCGGGGTTGTACAGCCCGGCGTGCTGGTAGCCGCGCTCCTGGAGTTCACCGGCGCGCTGCTCGCCGTAGGCCACCATCTCGGCCTTGGTGCCGAACGAGATCGCACCGGTCGGGCAGGTCTTGACGCAGGCCGGCTCGCGCCCGACCGCGACGCGGTCGGAGCACAGCGTGCACTTGTAGGCCTTGTTGTCGGTGGCGCTGATGCGCGGGATGTCGAACGGGCAGCCCTTGACGCAGTAGCCGCAGCCGATGCAGTGCTCGCTGATGAAGTCGACGATGCCGTTGGCGTACTTGACGATCGCCCCCGGTGCCGGGCAGGCCTTGAGGCAGCCCGGGTCCTCGCAGTGGAAGCAGCCGTCCTTGCGGATCAGCCACTCGAAGCCGCCGGGCTCGGGCTCGACCTCGAAGAAGCGCATCACGGTCCAGCTCTTGGGCGTCAGGTTGGTCGGGTTGTCAAAGACGCCGACGTTGTCGCCGACCTCGTCGCGCAGGTCGTTCCAGCTCATGCAGGCGACCTGGCAGGCCTTGCAGCCGATGCACTTGGACTCGTCGATCAGCTTGGCGACCTCCGGGGCGCGGGTGCGCACCTGGGGCGTGGGGACGGTGGTGGCCGAGCGGGCCAACACGTCCAGGGATTGCAGGGTGGACATGGTGGTGACCTCCTCAGGCCTTGGCCAGGTTGACGATGAACGCCTTGTACTCGGGCGTCTGCACGTTGGCGTCGCCGACATACGGCGTCAGCGCGTTGGCCAGGAAGCCGTTCTGCGTCACCCCCTTGAAGCCCCAGTGGATCGGTATGCCCACGGTGTGCACCGGCCGGCCGTCGATCTGCAGCGTGCGCAGCCGCTTGGTGACGACCGCGGTGGCAAACACCTCGCCACGGTTGGACCACACCCGCACGCGGTCGCCGGCCCGGATGCCTTTCTCGCGCGCGAGGTCCTCACTGATCTCGACGAACGGCGCGGGCTGGACGACGGCAGCCATCTTGGCGTGCTTGGTCCAGAAATGGTGGTGCTCGGTGACCCGGTAGGTGGTTGCGGCGTACGGAAACTCGGTGTGCGTGCCGAAGGCCTCGAGGTCACCCTTGTAGACCCGCGCCGCCGGGTTGGCCTTGGCCTTCGGGTTCTCGGGGTGCATCAGGTTGGTCGCCACCGGGCTCTCGAAGGGCTCGTAGTGCTCGGGGAACGGCCCGTCGACCATGCCCACCGCGTGCAGCCGGCCGACGCCCTCGGGGACCATGATGAAGCTGCCGACCAGCTCGGGCTGGGCGTCGGGGCGGATGTCGGGCACGTCGGGACCGACCCAGCGCGTACCGCTCCACGACAGCAGCGTGCGCGAGGGGTCCCAGGGCCGGCCCTGGCGGTCGGCGCTGGCGCGGTTGTAGAGCACGCGGCGGTTGACCGGCCAGGTCCAGGCCCAGCCGGGGAAGATGCCCAGCCCGCTCGGGTCGGCGGTGTCGCGCCGCGCCGACAGGTTGCCCGCCGGGCCCCAGACGCCGCAGTAGATCCAGTTGCCGCAGGCCGTCGAGCCGTCGTCCTGCAGCAGGCCGAAGGCGGGCAACTGCTCGCCGGCGCGCACCAGCACCGCACGCGGCGCGGCCGGGTTGGCCGGGTCGGGCGGGGCGAGCACGTCGCGCAGCGCGCGGCCGTTGATCTCGCGCAGCAGCTCACCCGTACCGGGCGAGTTCGGGTTGGCGTACGGCCAGGTCAGCGCCGCGATCGGCTCGGGCAGCGTGCCGCCTTCGCGGGCGTAGAGCGCGCGCAGCTTCATGAACAGGCGCCCGATGATCTCGCGGTCGACCTTGGCCTCGCCCGGCGGCGGCACCGCCGCCTCCTTCCACTGCAGCATGCGCCCGGAGCTGGTGAAGGTGCCGCTGTCCTCGGCGAAGCAGCTCGCCGGCAGGCGGATCACCTCGGTCTGGATGGTCTTCGGGTCGACGTTGTTGAGCGGGCCGAAATTGCGCCAGAACTCGCTGGTCTCGGTGTCGAGCGGCTCCATCACGACCAGGAACTTCAGCTTCGCGAAGGCCTCGGACATCTTGGTCTTGTTGCACATCGCCGCCAGGGGGTTGAAGCCCTGGACGATGTAGCCGTTCATCTGGCCCTGGTGCATGCGCTCGAACACCGCCATGATGTCGTAGTCGGCGTCGCGCTTGGGGAACCAGTCGTAGGCGTAGTCGTTGTCGGCGGTGGCGGCGTCGCCGTACCAGGCCTTCATCACGCTGGTGTTCCAGCGCGGAACGTTCTGCGTGAACGCCATCTGGTGCGGGCGCAGCGGCCGGCCGGTGATGCGCCTGAGATACGCCGCGCGGGTCGTGTCGGCGTCGGTGGGCGAGCTCATGTAGCCCGAGATCACCTCGGAGTACGCGTTCTGGTCGTTGACGCCCTGCACGTTGGCATGCCCGCGCAGCGCGTTGATGCCGCCACCGGCGACGCCGATGTTGCCCAGCAGGAGCTGGATCATCGTCATCGTGCGGATGTTCTGGCTGCCCACCGAGTGCTGCGTCCAGCCCAGCGCGTACAGGATGGTCATCGCCTTGTCTGGCGCCGAGGTCGCCGCGATCGCCTCGCACACGCGCAGGAACTGCGCCTGCGGCGTGCCGGTGATGCGGCTGACCATCTCGGGCGTGTAGCGCGCGTAGTGCCGCTTCATCTGCTGGAACACGCACAGCGGGTCCTGCAGCGTCTCGTCGACCCTGACGAAGCCGTCCTCGCCGAGCTGGTAGCCCCAGCTCGCGCGGTCGTAGCTGCGCGCGGCCTCGTTGTAGCCGCTGAACAACCCGCCCTCGAACTTGAAGTCGGGCTTGAGCAGGAAGGTGATGTCGGTGTTGAACTTCGCGTATTCGAGGTTGATCTTGTCGTGCGTGTACAGGTAGTTGATCACCCCCGCCAGGAAGGCGATGTCGGTGCCCACGCGCAGCGGCGCGTAGAGGTCGGCAATCGCCGCGCTGCGTGTGAAGCGCGGGTCGACGACGACGAGCCTGGCCTTGCGCTTTTGCATCGCCTCGACCGCCCACTTGAACCCGCAGGGGTGGGCTTCGGCGGCATTGCCGCCCATGACCAGGACGAGATCGGTATTCTTGATGTCGTTCCAGCTGTTGGTCATCGCTCCGCGACCGATGGTCTGGGCCAGACTGGCCACAGTCGGCGCGTGTCAGATGCGCGCTTGGGTATCGAGTGCAACCATCCCCAGGCCGCGGGCGACCTTGACGGTGAGGTAGCCGGTCTCGTTGTTGACCGCCGACGAGACCAGCAGGCCGGTCGTGTTCCAGCGGTTGACGGTGACCCCGGCGGCGTTGGTGCGGATCAGGTTGGCGTCGCGGTCGGCCTTCATCAGCTTGGCGACGCGGTCGAGCGCCTCGTCCCAGCTCACGCGCTTCCACTCGCTGCTGCCGGGCTCGCGCACCTGCGGGTGCAGCAGCCGGTTGGGCGACTGGATCATGTCCATCACGCCGGCGCCCTTGGGGCACAGCGTGCCACGGTTGACCGGGTTGTCGGGGTCGCCCTCGACGTGGACGACCGCCGGCGTGACGTTCTTCGAACGGTCGCCGAGGGTGTAGATGATCATGCCGCAGCTCACCGAGCAGTACGGGCAGATGCTGCGCGTTTCGGTCGTCCGGGCCAGCTTGAACTGCCGCGTCTGGGCCAGCGCCGCAGTCGGCGAGAAGCCCAGCGCGACCAGGCTGGATCCGACCAGCCCTGCGCTGCTGACCTGGAGGAAGGTCCTCCGGTTCATGTCCATGGTTACGAGCCTCCTGGCACCGGGTGCGCCCGGTCGCTGGGTTGTGGCGGTCACGCCGCACGCCTTGCATTTGTTGCGTCACCGGGCCTGGGCGGCAATCGGTGCGATCCCTGTGCTGCAGTGCGGCAATCGCGACAATTTGTCGCGCCCCCGGCCGCGCCGCGCAGCCGGCGGGGTTCGCGCATACGATCGCGACCGCGATGAGCCTGTCCGCCGCTGCCGCGACCCGGTCCGCCGACCCGAGCGACCCTGCCCGCCCGGCCCAAGCCGGCATGGCCGAGGTCTGGCCGGGAGCGGCCGTGCTGGTCGTCGACGACGAACCGGGCATGCGCAACTTCCTGCTCAAGACGCTGGCGCCGCGCACGGCGCAGGTGCTGGGCGCCGGCTCGGCCGAGGAGGCCGAGGAGCTGCTCGCGCAGCACCGCTTCGACCTGCTGATCCTCGACATCGCGCTGCCGGGCAAGAGCGGCATCCAGTTGCTCAAGGAGCTGCGCGAGCGCGGCCACCACGGCGAGGTGGTGCTGATCACTGCCTTCGCCGATCTCGACACCGCGATCGAGGCGCTGCGCGCCGGCGCCGCCGACTTCCTGCTCAAGCCGTTTCGCGTCACCCAGGTGCTCAACGCGTTTCGCCGCTGCATGGAGCGCGCCCGGCTGATGCGCGAGAACCGGCTGCTGCGGCGCGCGCTGTCGGAGCGCACGCCGCCGGCCGCCGGGCTGGTCGGGCGCAGCATCGTCGTCAAGGGCCTGCAGGCGGCGCTGCAGCGCGTGGCCGCGGTCGACAGCCATGTGCTGCTCAGCGGCGAGTCGGGCACCGGCAAGGAGCTCGCCGCGCTCGCGCTGCACCGCATGAGTGCGCAGCAGCGGCCAGGGCCCTTCGTCACGCTTGACTGCGCCGCCGTGCACGCCGCGCACTTCGAGGCCGAGGTCTTCGGCGAGCCCGGCCGCGACGGCCTGCTGGTCTGCGCGCAGGGCGGCACGCTGTTCCTCGACCAGGTCGCCGAGCTGCCGCCGGCGCTGCAGGGACTGCTGCTGCGCGTCATCGAGCAGCGCAGCGTGCGCCCGGTCGGCGGCCGGCAGGAGGTCCCGGTCGACGTGCGCATCGTTGCCGCGACCAGCCGGCCGCTGCGCGCCGAGGTCGCCGCCGGGCGCTTCCGCGAGGACCTGTACTGGCGGCTGCAGGTCGTCGAGATCGGCGTGCCGCCGCTGCGCGCGCGCAAGGAGGACATCCCCGACCTGGTCGCCCACTTCGTCGGCACGCTGGCGCGGCGCATGGGTGTCGCGCCGATCGAGGTCGGCGCCGACGAACTGCGCGACCTGCAGCAGCACGACTGGCCGGGCAATGTGCGCGAGCTGCGCAACCTGATCGAGCGCTCGCTGATCGTCGGCGCGCTCGACGTCTCGGCGCTGCTGAAGGCCCTGCAGCGGCCGGCACCGAACCCGCCGCCGCGCCCGGTGCAGGCCGCAGTCGACCTGGCGACGCTCGAGAAGCACCACATCCTGGCCATGCTCGACTCGGCCGGCGGCGACAAGGCCCGTGCGGCGCAACTGCTGGGCATCTCGCGGCGCACCCTCGAGCGCCGCCTGGCCGAGTGGGGCGAGGCGCGGTGAGCCGCCCGCCCGCCCGGGCTCGCTGCGGGCCGGCGGGGGCGGCCGCAGGCCCCAGGATGCGCCCGTGAACGCCTGGCAGCGCGCCGCGGCCGGCCGCTTCGCGCGGCTGTCGGTGCGCGACAAGCTGCTGGTCATGGTCCTGCTGCCGCTGGTCGGCGTGCTGCCGGTGCTCGGCCTGATCCTGCTCTGGTGGACCAGCGTCGCCTTCGACCGCATGCTGATCGCCAAGGTGCGCGCCGACCTCGCGGTCGCCCAGGGCTACTTCGAGCGCACGCTGGCCGATGTCGGCAGCAGCGCCGGTGCGATCGCGCAGTCGCGCGCGCTGCACGACGCGCTCGGCGCCCCGCCGCTGGCGATGGCCACGCTGCTCGAGCAGATGCGCCAGCGCGAGCGGCTGGACTTCGTCAACCTGCTCGACGCCGAGGGCCGCCTCGCGGTGTCGCCGGCCGGCAGCGCGGGCGGCGCGGACCTGAGGCCGGTGGTGGCGGACGCGGCCGACGGCGAGCACACCAGCGTCGAGCTGCTGAGCCTGGCGCAGCTGCATCGCCTGTACCCCAGCGGGGCCTGGCGGGTGCCGGTGGTGCTGCTGCCGACCGACCGCGCGGTGCCGACGACGCGCGCGGTCGAGGACCGCGCGCTGGTGCTGCTGGCCACGCGCGCGGTGCGCGACCGCGCCGGCCGCCTGCGCGGCCACGTGCAGGCCGGGCTGCTGCTCAACCGCAACCTGGACTTCATCGACCACATCAACGCCATCGTCTACCCCGAGAGCTCGCTGCCCTTCGGCAGCCACGGCACGGCCACGCTGTTCATCGACGACGTGCGCATCTCGACCAACGTGCGGCTGTTTCGCGAGCACGGCGCCGAGCGCGCGATCGGCACGCGCGTCTCGCGCAGCGTGCGCGAGGCGGTCCTCGAGCGCGGCCAGACCTGGCTGGGCCGCGCCTTCGTGGTCAGCGACTGGTACGTCTCGGCCTACACGCCGCTGGCCGACCGCGCCGGGCAGCGCGTGGGCATGCTCTACGTCGGCTACCTCGAGCAGCCGTTCACGCTGCTGCGCTGGGGCATGCTGGGCGCGATCGGCGTGCTGTTCTTCGGCGTCATGACGCTGGCCGCGCTGGTCTCGCTGCGCTGGGCGCGCAGCATCTTCGAGCCGATCGAGCGCATGGAGGCGGCGATGCACCGCGTCGAGGCCGGCGACCTCGGCGCGCGGGTGGGCGCGCTGGCCAGCGTCGACGAGATCGGCCGCCTGGCCACGCACTTCGACGAGCTGCTCGAGCGCATCGGCGCGCACACCGCCGAGCTGCAGCGCTGGAACGCCGAGCTCGACGCCAAGGTCGCCGAGCGCACGCGGGAGCTGCAGGACATGCAGCGCCAGCTCGTGCACAGCGAGAAGATGGCCACCATGGGCCAGCTCACGGCGAGCATCGCGCACGAGATCAACAACCCGATCGCGGTGATCCAGGGCAACCTCGACCTGCTGCGCGAGCTGCTGCCGCCGGCGGCGCAGCCGGGTATCGCCGCCGAGCTGAGGCTGCTCGACGAACAGGTCGAGCGCATGCGGCTGGTCGTCACCCAGTTGCTGCAGTTCGCCCGGCCCGGCGAGTACGCCGGCTACCTCGACAGCATCGCGCCGGCGGCGCTGCTGCGCGAGAGCCTGGTGCTGGTGCAGCCGCTGCTGTCGCGCGCGCGCATCGAGGTCCAGTGGGAGCTCGCGCCGACGCCGACGGTGCAGATCAACCGCCAGGAGCTGCAGCAGGTGCTGGTCAACCTGCTGGTCAACGCGGTCCACGCGATGCCCGAGGGCGGCACGCTGCGGCTGGCCACCCGCGTCGGCGACGGCGGCGTCGAGATCGAGGTCTGCGACACCGGCCCCGGGCTCGCGCCCGAGGTCCTCGCGCGGCTGTTCCAGCCGTTCGCCACGGCCAAGAAGGACGGTACCGGGCTGGGCCTGTGGATCAGCCGCGGCATCGTCGAGCGCTACGGCGGCGACATCCGCGCCGGCACGCGCGCCGACGGCCGCTGCGGCGCCTGCTTCACGGTGCTGCTGCCCGCCGAGCCGGCCGCCGGGTGAGCCGCTGGCCGGCGCGGCGCCTGGCGGCCTACTTGCGCCAGAACTGCGGCGTCAGCAGCACCAGCACGGCCAGCAGCTCGAGGCGGCCGAGCAGCATCGCGAAGCTGCCGATCCAGGTCTGCACGTCGCTGAGCGTGCCGTAGTTGGCCGCCGGGCCGACCATGCCCAGCCCGGGGCCGATGTTGTTGAGGGTGGCCACGACCGCGGTGAAGGCCGTGACCGCGTCGAGCCCGGTGGCCAGCATCGCCATGGTCAGCGCGGTCAGGGTCGCGCCGTAGATCATCATGTACGCGATCACGCCCTGGATCACGCGGTCGCTGATCGCGCGCTCGCCGAGCACGACCGGGTTGACGACGTTGGGGTGGACGATGCGCACCAGCTCGCGCCGGGCCTGCTTGACCAGCAGCAGCATGCGCACCATCTTGATGCCGCCGCCGGTCGAGCCGGCGCAGGTCGCGAAACAGCCCAGCAACAGCAGCAGCATCGGCGAGAACAGCGGCCACAGGCCGTAGTCCTCGCTGGAGTAGCCGGTGGTCGTGGCCAGCGAGACGACGTGGAAGGCGGCGTGGCGCAGCGCCTCGGCCGGGCTGCCGTAGGTGCCGGTCAGCAGCAGGTGCGCGGTGACCAGCGCGATCGCGCCGGCGATGACCGCGTAGAACGCGCGCACCTCGGGGCTGCGCCAGAGCACGGCCGGCGAGCGGCCGCGCCAGACCAGGAAGTACAGCACCAGGTGGACGCCGGCGAGCATCATGAAGACGATGGCCACGGCCTCGATCAGCGGCGAGTCGAAGTGGCCCAGGCTGGCGTCGTAGTTCGAGAAGCCGCCCAGGCTGATCGTCGAACACATGTGGATGAAGGCGTCGGCCCAGCCCATGCCGGCGGCGCGGTAGGCCAGCAGGCAGGCCAGCGCGAGGATGAAGTAGACGACCCACAGCGCGCGCGCGGTCTCGGCGATGCGCGGCGTGAGCTTCTGGTCCTTCAGCGGGCCGTGGGTCTCGGCGCGAAAGAGCTGCGAGCCGCCGACGCCCAGCAGCGGCAGGATGGCCACGGCCAGCACGATGATGCCCAGGCCGCCGACGAACTGCATGAAGGCGCGCCAGACGTTGAGCGACAGCGGCAGCTGGTCGAGCCCGCTGAGCACGGTCGCACCGGTGGCCGTCAGCGCCGACATGGCCTCGAAGTAGGCGTCGGTCGCGCTCAGGCCGGGGATGGCCAGCCACAGCGGCAGCGCGCCGAAAGCCGGCAGCAGCAGCCAGACCAGCGCGACGAGCAGGAAGCCGTCGCGCGGCTGCAGCTCGCGGCGGAAGCGCCGCGTGGCCAGGCTCATCGCCAGCCCGCAGACCGCCGTCAGCGCGGCCGCGCTCAGGAAAGCGCCCTCGGCCGGGTCCTTGCCGTGCAGCGCGAAGGCCAGCGGCACCGCCTTGAGCAGCGCGAAGATGACGACCACGCGACCGATCAGCGCGACGACGGCGAGGGCGCCCATGGTCGACCGGTGACCGTCAGAAGAAGGTCGCGCTGACCTGGAACAGCTTCTCGACCTCGCGCACCATGCGCCTGTGCGGCACGAAGACGATGACATGGTCGAGCGGCTGCACGACCGTGTCGTGGTGGGCGATGATGACCTCGGCGCGGGCCTCGGCGCCGGCAACGCTGCCGTCGGCGCGGTGCAGGCCGCGCACGATGGCGCCGACCTGCGCACCGCGCGGCAGGCCGATCTCGTCGATGCGCCGCCCGGCCATGCGGCCGGTGCGGCGGTCGCCGCGCACGATGGCCTCGAGCGCCTCGGCCGCACCGCGGCGCAGGCTGTGCACGGCCTCGACGTCGCCGCGCCGCACGTAGGTCAGCAACTCGCCGATGACGGCATGCGCCGGCGAGATCGCGATGTCGATCTGCGTGCCCTGCACCAGGTCGGCGTAGGCGCGGCGGTTGATGATCGCCAGCACCCGCCGCGCACCCAGCCGCTTGGCCAGCAGGCAGGCCATGATGTTGTCCTCGTCGTCGTTGGTCAGGGCGAGGAACATGTCCATGTCGCGGACGTTCTCGTGGGCCAGCAGCTCCTCGTCGGTGGCGTCGCCGTGCAGCACCAGCACGTCGACCGGGAGCTGGGTGGCGAGGTAGTCGCAGCGCGCGCGCACCGGCTCGATGAGCTTGATCTTGTGCTCGCCGTGGAGCTGGCGCGCCAGCCGCAGCCCGACCTTGCCGCCGCCGGCGATCATCAGCCGGCGCACCGGGCGGTCGCGCCGGCGCAGCGCGCCCAGCACGGTGCGGATATGCGCGGTGGCGGCCAGCACGAAGACCTCGTCGCCGGCCTCGATGCGGGTCGCGCCGTCGAGCTCGGCCAGCGGCGCGTCGAGCCGGTAGATGGCGACGATGCGCATGTCGGCGCCGGGCACGAGGCGCGGGATCTCGGCCAGGCTGTGCTGCACCAGCGGGCCGCCGGCGACCGCGCGCACGGCGATCAGGCTGACCAGCCCGCCGGCGAACTCGAGCACCTGCAGCGCCTCGGGGTACTCGACGAGCTTGCGCACGTAGGCGGTCACGCTCTGCTCGGGGCAGATCACCTGGCCGACCGCGAAGCCGCCCTTGCCCAGCAGCTCGCTGCCGTTCTCGAACTCCGGGCTGCGGATGCGCGCGATCGTCGTCGGCACGCGAAAGACGTCGCTGGCGACCTTGCAGACGACGAGGTTGGTCTCGTCGAGCGGGGCGCAGGAGATCAGCATGTCGGCATCGGGCGCCCCGGCCTCGCGCAGCACGCTGGGCTGGATGCCGTTGCCGACCACGCCGCGCAGGTCCAGCCGCTCCTGCAGCTCGCTCAGCCGCGCCGGGTCGGTGTCGATGACGGTGATGTCGTTGCGCTCGGACACCAGGCTCTCGGCCACGCTCTCGCCGACGCGGCCGGCGCCGAGGATGATGATGTTCACGTCTGGGGCTCGGGTGGCGGGTGCGCGAGCATACCGCCGCCGCGGGCGCCTCAGGCCGGGTCTGCGGCCGCGTCGGGCGCTGCGCCGCTGGCGCGCAGGCGCGCGTGCACGCGCGCGCCCTGCGGCACGTGCAGCAGGTCGGCCACCCGCCAGACCAGGTGGCGCTCGTGCGCGCTGAGCTCGCCGTCGGCGTAGGCCACGCGCCACATCAGCTCGACCAGCCGGATCTTGCGCGGCATGTCGTAGGTCTCGTTGATGCGCGCGGTGTAGCGGTAGAGGTCGCTGGCCGCGCGTGCGGTCTGCTCGGCCAGTTCGTGCAGGCGAGCCACTTCGTCGTCAGTGAGCGCAAACTTGTCGCGCAGCGCAGCGACGACGGCGCGCCGCTCGGCGGCGTCGCAGCCGGGGTCGGCCCGCCGCACCTCGACCAGCAGGACAGCCGCGGCGAGCTGCAGCGTGTGCTCGGCGTCGGCCGCCGCCGCGCCCGGCGGCGGCGGACGCAGCGCGTCGAACAGGTCGAACAGGGAGCGCAGCATCGCGACATGATGCCGCAAGCGCCGCGCCCCCGGGGCGGCTGGCCACCGGCGGCTGCCTACAATCCGCGCGATGAATCGCCGGGAGCGCCCCCAGGCCGGCCAGGCCGGCCGCCCCCCGCGGGGGTATGAGCAAAGTGGCAAAGCCACATTTGCTCATGACGTCGCAGTCCACGGCGCCGGCATCGTCGGGCGCACGCTGGCGCTCGAGCTGGCCGCGCAGGGGCTGGAGGTGGCGCTGCTCGCGCCGGCGGCGGCGGCGGCGAGCAGGCCCGACCTGCGTGCCTACGCACTCAACGCCGCCTCGCTCACGCTGCTGCAGCGCCTGCGCGTCTGGGACCAGTTGCCCGCCGGCGCAGCCACGCCGGTGCTCGAGATGCGCATCCGCGGCGACGCCCCGGGCAGCACGCTCGGGTTCTCGGCCTGGCAGCAGCGGGTCGAGCAACTCGCGCACATCGTCGACGCTGCCGCGCTCGAAGCGACGCTGGCCGACGCGGTGCGCTATGCGCCGCGCGTGCACCCGCTGGCTGCCGAAGCCCGCGTCGAGGCCGCCCTGCACGCCTGGTGCGACGGCCGCCACTCGCGCGGGCGCGCCCAGGTCGGCGCCGGCTTCGTCGCCCACCCCTACGGCCACACCGCGGTCGCCGCGCGGCTGGTCGGCACCGAGCCGCACGCCGGCGTCGCGCACCAGTGGTTTCGCGCCCCCGACGTGCTGGCCCTGCTGCCCTGCGACGCGGTGGCGCCCGGCTGCGGCTGCGGCTGGGGCCTGGTCTGGTCGCTGCCGCAGGCGCGCGCGCAGGCCCTGCTCGACGCCGAGCCGGCCGCGTTCGAGGCCGAGCTCGCCGCGGCCACCGGCGGCGAGCTCGGCGCACTCGCGCTCGCCGGCGCGCGCGCCGGCTGGCCGCTGCAGCTCGGCCGCGCCGAGCGCGTGGCCGGCCCCGGCTGGGCGCTGCTCGGCGACGCCGCACATGTCGTGCATCCGCTGGCCGGACAGGGTCTGAACCTGGGCCTGGGCGACGTCGCCGCGCTCGCGCGCGTGCTGGCCGGGCGCGAGGCCTGGCGCGCACCGGGCGACGAGCGGGTGCTGGCCCGCTATGCACGCGAGCGCGCCGCGCCGGTGGCCGACATGGCCTGGGTCACCGACGGCCTGCTGCACCTGTTCGCCGCCGAGCTGCCCGGCGTGCGCGCGCTGCGCAACCGCGGGCTCGCGCTGGTCGAGCGCCTGCCGCCACTCAAGCGCTGGCTGGCCGCGCGCGCGCTGGCGGCCTGAAGGACCCCACCGATGCCAAGCCCTGCCCCGCCCCGCCCCTGGCTGGCCGCCGCCGTGCTGCTGCTCGGCGGCGCCCTGCTCGCCGCCAGCGCCAACGAGGCCCAGATCCGCCGCGCGCTGGCCGAGCGGCTGCCCAACCTGCCGCCGATCGACGAGGTCACGCGCACGCCGATGCCGGGGCTGTGGGAGGTGCGAATCGGCACCGACGTGCTCTACACCGACGAGCGCGGCGACTTCCTCGTCCAGGGCACGGTGTTCGACACGCGCACGCGCACCAACCTGACCGAGCAGCGCCTCGCGCGGCTGACCGCGATCGACTTCGCGGCCCTGCCGCTGGCCGACGCGATGGTCGTGCGCCAGGGCAGCGGCGCGCGCCGCATCGCCGTCTTCGGCGACCCCAACTGCAGCTTCTGCCGGCGCTTCGAGCGCGACCTGATGGCGCTGCGCGACGTCACGATCTACATGTTCCTCTACCCGATCCTGGGCCCTGACTCGACGGCGAAGTCACGCGCGATCTGGTGCACCCGCGACCCGATGCAGGCCTGGCGCGCGCTGATGGTCGAGGGCGTCGCGCCGCCGCGGGTGATCGGCGGCTGCGACGACGGCGCCCTCGCGCGCAATGTCGCGCTGGGCCAGCGCCACCGCGTCGGCGGCACGCCCTTCGTCGTCTTCGAGGACGGCACCCGCCGCCAGGGCGCGCTCGGCGCGGCCGAGCTCGAGCGCCTGCTGGCCGCGCACAGCCGGCCCCCGACCCGGCGCTGAGCACGGCGGCGGCACTGCCGCCACAATCCGCCGCCATGACCGAGACCGCCCCGGGGCGTGGCCGGCGCAGCGCGCGCGCCGCCGACGCGACGATCGCCTACCACGTCGAGATCGCCGACGCCCATGCGCACCAGTGGCGCGTGACGCTGACGCTGCCACGGCCGGCGCCGCGCCAGCGCCTGAGCCTGCCGGTCTGGATCCCGGGCAGCTACCTGGTGCGCGAGTTTGCCCGCCACCTCTCGGCACTCGAAGCGCGCCAGGGCCGGCGGCGGCTCGCGCTGACCCAGCTCGACAAGACCACCTGGGAAGCCGAGTGCAGCGGCGAGGCCGCGCTGGTCGTCAGCGCCCTGGTCTACGCCTGGGACCCCTCGGTGCGCGCGGCCTACCTCGACGCCGGGCGCGGCTTCTTCAACGGCACCAGCCTGTGCCTGCGCGCCGAGGGCCGCGAGGCCGAGCCGCACGCGCTGACGCTGGGCGCGCTGCCGCGCGGCTGGCAGGTCGCCACCGCGATGCCGGCGCAGCCCGGGCGCACCCGGGCCTGGCTCGCTGCCGACTACGACGAACTCGTCGACCACCCCTTCACGCTCGGCCGCTTCTGGCGCGGCGGCTTCGAAGCCGGCGGCGTGCCGCACGAGTTCGTCGTCACCGGCGCCTGGCCCGGCTTCGACGGCGAGCGCCTGCTGGCCGACACGCGCCGCATCTGCGAGGCGCAGATCGCGCTGTGGCACGGCCGCCGCCGGCGCGCCGTGCGGCGCGAGCTGCCATTCACGCGCTACCTGTTCATGCTCCACGCCAGCGAGGACGGCTGGGGCGGCCTCGAGCACCGCGCCAGCACCGCGCTGATCGCCGCCCGCCGCGACCTGCCGCGCCGCCACGCCGACGCCAGCGTCAGCGACGGCTACCTCAACCTGCTGGGTCTGATCAGCCACGAGTATTTCCACGCCTGGAACGTCAAGCGCCTGCGGCCGGCCGAACTGGCCCGCATCGACTACACGCGCGAGAACCACACCTCGCTGCTGTGGTTCTTCGAAGGCCACACTTCTTACTACGACGACCTCGCGCTGGTGCGCGCCGGCCTGATCGACGAGGCGCGCTACCTGAAGCTGCTGGCCAAGGCCGTCAACGCCGTCGCCGCCACCCCGGGGCGGCGCGTGCAGAGCGTCGCCCAGGCCAGCTTCGATGCCTGGACCAAGTACTACCGGCCCGACGAGAACACCCCCAACGCGACCGTCAACTACTACACCCAGGGCGCGCTGGTCGCGCTCGCGCTCGACCTCACGCTGCGCAGCGGCGGCCACGGCAGCCTCGACGAGCTGCTGCGCCGGCTCTGGCGCGACAGCGGCGGCGGCGGGCCGATTGCCGAGGACGACATCGTCGCGGCGCTGCGCGCGCAGGCCGGCGGCGGGCCGGCTGGCGATGCGCTGGCCGCCGCGCTGCTGCGCTGGGTCCACGGCACCGACGAGCTGCCGCTGGCGCCGCTGCTGGCCCAGGTCGGGCTCGCGCTGACGCCGCAGGCGGCCGCACCGGGCCTGGCCGCCGCGCTGGGCCTGCGGCTGGCCGAGACCGCGCTCGGCGGCGTGCAGGTCAAGGCCGTGCTGCGCGGCGGCGCCGCCGAGCGCGCCGGCGTGGCCGCCGGCGACGAGCTGCTGGCCGCCGACGGCTGGCGCCTGCGCCGCCTCGACGACGCCCAGGGCTGGCTGGCGCCCGGCGCCGCGTTCGAGCTGCTGCTCGCGCGCGAGCAGCGCGTGCTGCGCGTGCGCGTGCAGCCGCCGGCGCGGCCGCCGCGGGGGTGGCAGATCGCCGTCGAGCCGACGGCCACGGCCGCGGCTGTCGAGCAGCGCCGGGCCTGGCTGCAGGGCTGAACCTGAACCCGAATCAGCGGACCCGCGCTTGCCGGCGCGGCACAGCGGACGGCGGCCGCAGCCCGCTTCAACCCGGCTCGCGACCGAGGTAGCGCTCGGCGAAGGCGCGCGCCGCGGCCGAGCCGCGCATGTCGCGCAGCGCCCGCTGGGCCTGCTCGAGCACCGCGCGCAGCTCTTCGGCGCTGCGCACGCGCTCGACCTTGATCGCCAGCGTCTCGGCCATCGGCCCGAGCTGGTCGTTGAGGCTGCGCACGATCTCGCGCTTGAGCGCGTCGCCGAACGGCGGCGCGGGCGGCGCCGCGGGCGCGGCCGCGGGCGCCGCCGGCGTGGCCGCCTCGACGCGCACCGGCGCCGGGGCGACGACGCCCGCGGCCTCGACGAAGCCGCCGTCGATCAGCGCGCGCAGCACCTCGTCGGCCTGCGGCAGCAGGCGCGCGCAGTCCTCGTCGCTGCGCTTGCCGTCGACCAGGATCAGCGCCTGGCGCAGCCGCGGCTGCAGCCGGTGCGCGCGGGTGGCGATCTCGTCCTGCCCCTTGGCGGTCTTGCGGTAGATGACAGGCATCTGTGAATCCTCTCTCAGGAGATGGCCGGCCCGCGTCGGGCGGCGCAACGCGGGTCGGGGCCGGGCCCGTATAGTTCCGGCGTGCCGGCCGGCACGCATTCCAGGAACCTGCGATGAACCCTCGATTCATTCTGACCGCGCTGCACGGCGAGGGCGCGCTCAGGACCGCGGTGATCACGCTGCACCGCCCGCAGCAGCTCAACGCGCTCGACGACGCGCTGATGGACGAACTCGGCGCGGCGCTGCTGGCCTTCGACGCCGACGACGGCGTCGGCTGCATCGTCGTCACCGGCAGCGACAAGGCCTTCGCCGCCGGCGCCGACATCGCGGCGATGGCGAAGTACGACTACATGGACGTCTACCGGCGCAACTTCATCACCCGCAACTGGGAGACGCTCACGCGGGTGCGCAAGCCGGTCATCGCGGCGGTCGCCGGCTTCGCGCTGGGCGGCGGCTGCGAGCTGGCGATGATGTGCGACTTCATCATCGCCGCCGACAACGCGAAGTTCGGCCAGCCCGAGATCAAGATCGGCATCATCCCCGGCGCCGGCGGCACGCAGCGGCTGCCGCGCGCGGTCGGCAAGAGCAAGGCGATGGACCTGGTGCTGACCGGGCGCTTCATGGACGCCGCCGAGGCCGAACGCGCCGGCCTGGTCGCGCGCGTCGTGCCGGCCGAGCGCCTGATGACCGAGACGCTGGCCGCCGCCGCGACGATCTGCGCGCTGGGCATGCCGGCGGTGATGATGGCCAAGGAATGCGTCAACCGGGCCTTCGAAGGCACGCTGGCCGACGGCGTGGCCTACGAGCGGCGCGTGTTCCACTCGCTGTTCGCCACCGACGACCAGAAGGAAGGCATGGACGCCTTCCTGAACAAGCGCGCACCGCGGTTTCGTCACGGCTGAGCCGGACGGGCCGCCGGCCGGCCGCCGTGACGGCAGGCGAGCTTGGGGCGGTTGCGGGCGGCGGGGCATGGTCGCGGTGCGGGGGTGGACGGGCGGCAAGGCGGGCCGCCGGCAGCGGCGCTGCCGGCGGTGGGGCTAGCCGCGATCATCGGCGCGCCGTCAGCCTGGCGCAGGGTTGCGCCGGCTGCCGCGCCGGCCGCAGCGGCAATCCGTCACGCCCCCGGGCAGCACCGGGGCCCTCGCGCTCAAGGCTGGACCCAGCGCGGCCCGCGCGCGTCGAACAGCGCGCGGCGGTGGCCCTCGGCGTGCAGTTCGAGCCAGTCCAGGGCCTCGACGCGGGCGCTGACGATGGCGAAATGCTCGCGCGGCGCCGGCCCGGACTGGTGCGCGCCGATCTCGCTGCCGGGCGCCAGCGGCGAGAGGTAGTCCTGGGCCGCCGGCGTCAGCCGCAGCCGGGCCCAGCGCGACGACGCGGCCAGCCCGCCGTGGTCGACCTCGAAGTGGCAGCGCAGCCGCAACTGCCAGCCCAGCGCGGCCGACCACGCCAGCAGCGTGCCGACCGGGTGCGCGGCGATCTGCGCGACCTTGGCCGAGCGAAAGTCGGTGTAGAACACCAGCGTGCGCGCCGTGGTGTCGACCTCGCGCAGCACGACGGTGCGCGCCAGCCCCACCTCGCCGTCGGTGGTGGCCAGGGTCAGCGTGCGCCAGGCATGGTCGCGCTCGGCCGCCGCGCGCTCGAGCTGCTGCCAGCAGCTCAGCTCGACCAGCCGCAGCGACTCGATGCGCAGGTTCATGACGGCTCGTGGCGCAGCGCCGGAAACAGGATGACGTCGCGGATGCTCGGGCTGTCGGTCAGCAGCATGACCAGGCGGTCGATGCCGATGCCGCAGCCGCCCGCCGGCGGCATGCCGTGCTCGAGGGCGCGGACGAAGTCGGCATCGTAGTACATCGCCTCGTGGTCGCCGGCGGTCTTGGCCGCGGCCTGCGCGGCGAAGCGCGCGGCCTGGTCCTCGGCGTCGTTGAGTTCGGAGAAGCCGTTGGCCATCTCGCGGCCGGTGATGAACAGCTCGAAGCGCTCGGTCACGCGCGGGTCGGCGTCGCTGGCGCGCGCCAGCGGCGAGACCTCGACGGGGTAGTCGACGATGAAGGTCGGCTGCCACAGGTGCGGCTCGACGACCGCCTCGAACAGGGCGTACTGCAGCTCGGCCAGCGAGCGCTGCGCCGGCGGCTGCTCGCCCAGCGCCTCGAGCCGCGCGCGCAGCAGCGGCGCGTCGTCGACCTCGGCCGCGCCCAGGCCGGCGTGGCGCTGCAGCGCCTGGCGCACGCTCAGGCGCTCGAACGGCGCATCGAGGTCGACCGCGCGGCCGCCGTAGTCGAGCAGCGCGCTGCCAGCGGCCTGGCGCGCGGCGTGGCGCAGCAGCTGCTCGGTGTAGTCCATCAGGTCCTGATGATTCCAGTAGGCCGCGTAGAACTCCATCATCGTGAACTCGGGGTTGTGGCGCACGCTGATGCCCTCGTTGCGGAAGCTGCGGTTGATCTCGAAGACGCGGTCGAAACCGCCGACCAGCAGCCGCTTGAGGTAGAGCTCGGGCGCGATGCGCAGGAACATCGGCTGGTCGAGCGCGTGGTGGTGCGTGACGAAGGGCCGGGCGTTGGCGCCGCCGGGGATCGGCTGCAGCATCGGCGTCTCGACCTCGAGGAAGCCGTGCTCGACCATGAAGTTGCGGATCGAGGCCACCGCCTTGCTGCGCGCGACGAAGCGCTCGCGGGCCTGGGCGTCGGTGGCCAGGTCGAGGTAGCGCTGACGGTACTTGAGTTCCAAGTCGGCCAGGCCGTGGAACTTGTCGGGCAGCGGCCGCAGGCTCTTGACGAGCAGGCGCAGGCGCTCGACCTTGACGCTGAGCTCGCCGCTGCGGGTACGAAACAGCGTACCTTCGGCGCCGACGATGTCGCCGAGGTCCCAGTGCTTGAAGTCCTCGTAGGCGGCCTCGCCGAGCGCGTCGCGGCTGACGAAGAGCTGCAGGCGCCCGCCGCTGGGGCCCAGCGAGCCGTCCTGCACGGTCGCGAAGCTGGCCTTGCCCATCAGCCGCTTGAGCATCATGCGCCCGGCCACGCGCACCCGCAGCGGCTGCGCCTCGAGCTCCTCGTTGGGCCGCTGGCCGTGGCGGCGCTGCAGGTCGGCCGCGTCGTGGCTGGGCTTGAAGTCGTTGGGGAAGGCCGGGCCCCGGGCGCGCAGCGCAGCGAGCTTGCCGCGGCGCTGCTCGACGAGCTGGTGGGAGTCGTCGGCCGCGGCGGCGGGCGGGGCGGGGCGGGCGGCTTCGGTCATCGCGGGTCTCGGCAGGCGGGGCCGGAATTCTAGGAGCCGGGGGTGCCGATCATCCGCCGCGGCCCGACTTTGCGCGCCTCAGCGCGGCGGCGTGGCCCGGGCCGCACGGTCCGCGCAAGGCACAATCCGCGCCCGGCGGCGGTCTGCGCGGGCCAGCGCCGCCGCATCCACCCGAGAGGACTCCACCCAAATGAAGGTCACGATCGTCGGCACCGGCTATGTCGGGCTGGTCACCGGTGCCTGCCTGGCCGAGATGGGCAACCACGTGCTGTGCGTCGACCTCGACGCGCGCAAGATCCGCATCCTCGAGGAAGGCGGCCTGCCGATCCACGAGCCGGGGCTGCTCGACGTCGTGCAGCGCAACGTCGCCGCCGGCCGGCTCGAGTTCACCACCGACGTCGCGCGCAGCGTGCAGCATGGCACGCTGCAGTTCATCGCAGTCGGCACGCCGCCCGACGAGGACGGCACGGCCGACCTGCGCCACGTCGTCGAGGCCGCGCGCCAGATCGGCCGCCTGATGACCGACTACAAGGTCATCGTCGACAAGAGCACGGTGCCGGTGGGCACCGCCGACCGGGTGCGGGCCGCGGTCGCCGAGGAGCTCGCCGCGCGCGGCCGCGCGCTCGACTTCGCGGTCGTCAGCAACCCCGAGTTCCTCAAGGAGGGCGCGGCGGTCGAGGACTTCATGCGCCCCGACCGCATCGTGCTCGGCGCCGACGACGAGCGCGCCGTGCTGCTGATGCGTTCGCTCTACGCGCCCTTCGTGCGCAGCCGCGACCGCCTGCTGGTGATGGACATCCGCAGCGCCGAGTTCACCAAGTACGCGGCCAACGCGATGCTGGCCACGCGCATCAGCTTCATGAACGAACTGGCGCTGCTGGCCGAGAGGCTCGGCGCCGACATCGAGCGCGTGCGCCAGGGCATCGGCAGCGACCCGCGCATCGGCCACCAGTTCCTGTACGCCGGCGCCGGCTACGGCGGCTCGTGCTTCCCGAAGGACGTCAAGGCGCTGCTGCGCACGGCCAGCGACCACGGCCAGGCGCTGTGGGTGCTCGACGCCGTCGAGCGCGCCAACGAGCGGCAGAAGGGCGTGCTCGTCGACAAGATCGTCGCGCGCTTCGGCGAGCGCCTCGACGGCCGCGTCTTTGCGCTGTGGGGCCTGGCGTTCAAGCCCGGCACCGACGACATGCGCGAGGCGCCCAGCCGGGTGCTGGTGGCCGCGCTGCTCGAGCGCGGCGCGCGCGTCGTGGCCTATGACCCGGTGGCCATCGCCGAGGCCCGGCGCGCCTTCGGCGAGGTCGCCGGGCTGGACTACGCACCGGCTGCCGCAGCCGCGCTGACCGGCGCCGACGCGCTGGTCATCATCACCGAGTGGAAGGAGTTCCGCAGCCCCGACTTCGAGGCGATCCGCACCGCGCTCAGGCAGCCGGTGGTGTTCGACGGCCGCAACCTGTTCGAGCCGGCGCTGCTGGCGGGCTTCGGCATCGAGTACCACCCGATCGGCCGCGCCGCGCGCGCCGGCGCGCTCGCCACGACCTGAGCACGGCGGCCGCGCGCGCTGGCTCGCCGGGCGCGCACCAGACGGCAGAGTCGTGCCGACGACCTGCCCGCGCCGGCCACGGCCGGGGGTCGGTTTGCAGCGCAAGGCGACCTTCACTGCCAGTCGGCCACTCCCACAGGCACCCGCAGCATCGCGCTGCGCAAGGCCGATACTTGCCTGCATTTCCCGAGACCCGACGCCGGAGAGTAGAGATGGAAGCCACGATCGTGGGTCCCGACGGCCGGCCACGCTGCAGGTGGTGCGCTGCGGCGCCGGAGTTCCTGCACTACCACGACACCGAATGGGGCTTCCCGGTCACCGACGACCGCCGCCTGTTCGAGAAGTTGTGCCTCGAGAGCTTCCAGTCCGGCCTGAGCTGGCGAACCATCCTCGCCAAGCGCGAGAACTTCCGGGCCGCGTTCGAGAACTTCGAGTACCACCGCGTGGCGCGCTTCGACGAGCGTGACATCCGGCGCCTGCTCGACGACCCCGGCATCGTGCGCCATCGCGGAAAGATCGAGGCCGTGATCCACAACGCGCACATGGCCGAAGCCCTGGTGCAACGCGAGGGGTCGCTCGCCTCGTTCCTGTGGCGCTACGAGCCCGCGCCCGACCAGCTCGCCGAGCCGCAGACGGCGTCGACCTCCCCGGCAGCGGCGACGCTGTCGAAGGACCTGAAGAAGCTCGGCTGGAAGTTCGTCGGGCCCACCACCGTCTACGCCTTCATGCAGGCCATGGGCCTGATCAACGACCATGCAAGGGGCTGTGTCGTGCGGCCCCTGGCAGAGCAGGCGCGCCAGGCCATGGCGGGACAAGAGAGCTCGCCCTGAAGCGGCGAGCGGTAGTCCAGCGTGGAGTGGCGGCGCCGCAGCCGCTCGCGTTCAACAGCAACCCGAAGATCAGGCGTCCAGTGACCTCGGCCGGCGGCATCTGCGACATCAACAAGACCCCGCAGCTCAGCGCGCAGTGGGTCTGCCGCAAGGAAGCCTACTCGTCGTCGGCCACCGACTCCCTGCTGGCTACCTGCGCGGTCGGGTTGTGACCGGCGGTCCTCAGCCCGCCCGATCCCACAACAGCGCGATGCGCTCGCCGATGCGCCGACCGTGCGTCAGCGTCACCTCGTCCAGCGACAGCTGGCTGCGGCGCTGGCGCGCGGCGCTCAGCGCGGCGACCGCCTCGGTGCTCGCGCCCAGACGGTCGAGGCTGGCGGCCTGCAGCACGTGCGGCAGGTGGAAACGCGGGTCCGCGCGGCACGACAGCCGGGCCTCCACCAGCGCTTCGTCCACCCGGTCGGCGCGCAGCAGAAAGCGCCCGAGCAGCCAGCCCCAGAGGCCTAGGCGGCGGTCGCGCGGGCTGATCTTCATGCCGTAGCGCATGCGCTCGATGCCGGCGTCGAGCTCGCGGTTCATCGCCAGCGCCGCACCCATGGCCACATGCGCCTGCGCATTGCTCGGGTTGAGGTCGAGCGCGCGTTGCAGGGTGTCGATGCCGCGCTTGGCTTGTAGTGGCCCAGGTCGCACAGGGCGCAGCCCGCATAGCCCAGCACCTCCGAGCTGCCGTCGTCCAGTGCGATGGCCTCCATGGCCGAGGCCAGCACATCGGCGCGCAGGTCGGGTGTGTCCGGGACCATGCCGATGTTGGCCGCCACGATGGTCAACAGCGCGTAGTGGCCGTGGCCCAGGCCGAAGCTCGGGTCCAACGTGGTGCTGCGCCGCAGTTCGGCCCGGGCTGTCGCCATGCCGCCGGCGCTCCAGCCCTGCGCTGCCAGCGCGCCCACGGCCTCGTGGTAGTGGGCCCAGGCGTCGAGGTTCTCCGGGCGCTGGCGGCGGATGTGGGCGATCTCGGCGCGGGTGAGCTCGGGCTCGAGCTCGCTGATGATGCCGCGCGCGATGGTCTCCTGGGCGTCCATGGTCTCGTCGGCCGGGCTGTCGAACTGCGCGCTCCACAGGATGCGGGCGGAAGCCGCCTCGATCAATTGCAGCGAGACACGCAGCGCGTCGGCCTTGGGGCGCACGCTGCCCTGCACGACAAACCGCAGACCGAGTTGCCGAGCCACGTCCTGCAGCGCCGCCTGGTGGTCGCGAAAGGCCAGCGCCGAGGCGTGTGCAATGAGGATGAAGCCGGGCACACGGGCCAGCAGCGCGGTCACGTCTTCCACCAGGCCTTGCGCAAGGAACCCGATGCGGGGGTCGTCCGACAGCACGCTCAAGGGCATCACCGCGATGGTCGGACGGTCCAGCGATTCGGTGGCCAGCGGGGCCGGATCGACGGCCGTCTCGGGCTGCAGGTCGAACGTGAAGCGGTAGCCCCGCCCCGACACGGTGGTGATGGCGCCCGCGCCGAGCACCTTGCGCAGCGCGGACACGTGCACCGAAAGGTTGTTTTCCTCCACCACCTGGCCTGGCCACACGTGCTCGAGCAACTCGCCCTTGCTCAGCACGCGGTCGTGGTGCGTCACCAGGCACAGCAGCAGGTCGAAGGCGCGCGAGCCCAGCGCGGCGGGCGTGCCGTCGACCAGCAGCACGCGCTCGGACGGGCGCAGCTCGAAGCGATCGAAGCGGTAGGACGCGTGCACGCGGGCTCCTGTGGAGCGGTGGCTTCGGAAAATACAGGAAGTCTTCAGAAAAAGCCAAAGACGCCCCGGGAGCCTCGGGCGGACAGTCGGGTCTCCAGACGCCGACATTGTTCGACCCCAACCCGAAGGACGACCATGGACACCCCGATCGACTTCACCGCCCTCAAACAACGCCAACAAACCGCCTGGGCCAGTGGCGACTATGCCGTGATCGGCACCACGCTGCAGATCGTCGGCGAATCGCTGGCCGAAGCCTGCGACCTGCGCTGGGACGAAACCGTGCTGGACGTGGCCGCCGGCAACGGCAACGCCAGCCTGGCCGCCGCGCGCCGCGGCTGCAACGTGACCTCCACCGATTACGTGGACACCTTGCTGGCGCGCGGCGCCGAGCGTGCGCGCGCCGAGCACCTGGCCATGGCCACCCAGGTGGCCGATGTGGAGGCGCTGCCGTTCAAGGACGCCAGTTTTGATGCGGTGCTCTCCACCTTCGGCGTGATGTTCGCGCCCGACCAGCAGCGCTCGGCCGCCGAGATGGCGCGCGTGTGCCGCCCCGGCGGGCGCATCGGCATGGCCAACTGGACGCCCGAGGGCTTCATCGGCCAGCTGTTCAAGACCCTGGGCCGGCACCTGCCGCCGCCCGCGGGGGTCAAGCCGCCGTCGCTGTGGGGGGTGAAGTCGCACCTGGAGACCCTGTTCGGCGACCAGGCCTCGGCCATCGCCGCCACCCCCAAGGTCTTCAACTTCCGTTACCGTTCGGCAGCGCACTTCGTCGAGGTGTTCCGCACCTGGTACGGCCCGGTGCACAAGGCCTTCGCGGCCTTGCCGCCGGCGACCGCGGCCCTGCTGGAGCGCGATCTGATCGAGCTGCTCAACCGCCTGAACCAGGGCGGCGAGCGCTCGCTGGTCGTGCCGAGTGAGTACCTCGAGGTCGTGATCACGCGCCGTTGAAACCGCCTGGAGAACTGCCATGAACGCACAGGAGCACATCCGCAACGCCTTCGGCCGCCTGGCGCATGTGTTCGCCAAGAAGCCGGAGGCCGCCCGCGACACCCGCGTGATGCGAGCGCGCGTGGTGGACGGGCTGCACTGCGAGGCCCGGGAGGGCGACTGGCGCTTCAGCATCGACATGCCGGTCGAAGGCGGTGGCAGCGGTGCCGGCCCCACCCCGGGCGTGCACGGCCGCGCCGCACTGGCGAGCTGCCTGGCCATCGGCTACAGCATCTTCCTGGCGCGGGCCGGCATCGCGGTGCGCAGCCTGGAGGTTGAGGTGGCAGCCGACTACGACAACCGGGGCCTGGTCGGCATGGACGGCGTCTACCCCGGCTACCTGGGCGTGCGCCACACGTTCTACCTGGACGCCGACGCGTCGCCGGAGCAGCTGGCGCCGGTGATCGACGAGGCACAGCGCTGCAGCCCCTACCTGCACGTGTTTGCCGACCCGCAGCCGTTGCAGGGCAGCGTGGTCTACGGCGCCCGGGGCTGAAGAGGGACGGGCGGCCTCAGCTGCGCGTGCAGCGCTACGGGTGGGACCGCACCGAGGCGCGGTACGAAGACCTGTGGCGCGAAGCGCTGGCACCGGCCAACCAAGGCGTGTTGCGCCTGGCGCGGTTGCAGCCAGGCGAGCGCGTGCTCGACGTGGCCTGCGGCTCGGGCGTGCTCACGCGCGCCGCGCTGGCCGCTGTCGGGCCCCCAGGCGCAGCGGTGGGCTGCGACATGTGGGTGGGCATGGTGGCGGTGGCGCAGGCCGCGTCGCCCCCACCCGCGCGGCCGTGCGTGTCGAGTACCTCGCCTCGCTGCAGCGCTGGGCGCGCGCAGACGGCTATGCGCTGCCGGGTGAGTTCGTGCTGGGCGTGGGCGAGCGGACGCCCGCCCTGTGAGGGGTCAGGCCGGGCCGCGGTTCTCCAGTGCGCGAGCGGGCAGCAGCACACGCTGCACCTCGTCGAAATCGAGTTTGTGCGTCTACCGGCTGGCGCCGGCCTGGAGCCTGGCGGGCTCGGTCACGCGCACCGAATTCCTGGCCGACGCCCAGCGCAGCCCGATCGTCCGTGCGGCCGGCGGCACTGCGGCCGTGCTGGCCCTGGGCGACAGCTTCTGACGGGCGCCGCCACCGCCGCGCCGGCCCTCAGTCGTCCCGCGCCTCGGCCTCGCGCAGGACGAAGCGCACGTCGCCGCCGTCGGTCAGCAGTTGCAGGATCTCGACCGGCTGGCCCTGCGCGTCCAGTCGCACCAGGCCGACGCCGCAGCCGTTGAGCAGCCGCCGGCCGTGCGGCGTGCCCTCGGGCTTGCGCGGCGTCACGCGCATATGCCGCCGCCGCGTGAAGCGGTTCAAGGGCGAGCGTGGCGAGTACAGCCAGCGGTTCAGGTGGTCCAGCACCGCCAGCAGCCGCGGCGGAAAGCGGTTGCGCAGGCCGCTGCTGCAGATCTGCCAGATGTGCGGGCCGTGCGGGCCCACGCCTGCTGCAGCGCCGGGCGCAGCAGCACCCGGCATGGCCCGCCGCGCCCGCGCCCGCAGCGCCACGTCGTAGACGAAGGAGTAGTGCACGTCGCCCGACAGCACGACGAAGGTCTGCGGTGTCTGCGGGTGGCGGAAGATGTTCAACATGGCGCTGCCCGCGCCGGGGTGCGACATCCAGTTCTCCGCGTCCACCACCAGCGGCTTGCCGACGAAGGTGGCCACGCGCTGCAGCGCCTCGATCAGCTTCACGCCGAAGATCGGTGCGGAGCTGACCAGCAGCACCGCCGGGTGCCCGCGCAGCGCCTGCTGCAGGTCGGTCAGGGTCTCCCAGTCCATCAGGCCCGAGGGCCGACGTGCCGAGGTCTCCGAGCGCCAGCGGTGCGTGCGGCTGTCCAGCACCATCAGCGGCGGGATGGTGGGCCAGCTGTAGTGCCACTCGCGAAAGCCCAGCAGGCGGTCGATCAGCGCCTCGTGCGCGGGAGCGCCGGGCGCCTGCAGCACGGCCTGCACGGCGTCCAGCAGGTCGGCGCCGAAGGCCTCGGGCCGGTTGCCCCAGCCCTGGTTCAGCAGGTAGGCCAGCAGCGCGTTGCCGATGATGCGGCGCGAGAACGGATGGCCGTAGGCGGCGTCTTCCCATTCGCGGCTGAGGTTCCAGTCGTCGCTGATGTCGTGGTCGTCGAACACCATGGCCACCGGCAAGTGGGCCAGCACGCGGCGCACGGCCACAAGGCCAGCGGCGAACTCCTCGATCGCGGCGCGTTCGCACGCATAGCGGGCCGCCGCTCGGGCGTCCAGTCCCGGCGGTGGCGACAGGTCCAGGCCCCGCCATGGCACTGGTGACCACACCAGCAGGTACATGGCCAGCGTCTCGCCCAGCGTGACCAGATGGTTCAGCGCGTTGTCCGAGGTGAAGATCGGCTTGCGCACGCCGCCGAAGACCAGGTCTGCCAGCGCCGCGCCGGCGCGCGTGCGCGGCAGCAGGGACAGCCGGCGGTAGTAGCAGCGCGGGTCGCGGTACAGGTCCGAGGCGCAGCGGATGCCGGCGGCTGCGACCCCCGGCAGGGTCTCGTCGGGCAGGCCCAGCCGCGCGACGACGAGGTGGATGGCGCGCAGCATCGGTCCGGCGACGTCGTCGCAATAGACCTGGTCGCCGCTGAGCACCAGCGCCGAGGGCCACGCCGCTTGCGCCTCGGCCGGGTCGGCGGCCCTGGGCGGCAGCGCGGCGCAGGACTCGAGGTGCGCATCGGCCCGCACCAGCCCGTCGCCGCCCGCATGGTGCGGCTTGCGGCACGATCCGTGCAGCAGCGCCGCCACCTGCGGCTGGAACACGAAGCCGGGGGTGTCGCGTCCCGGGTAGCACAGCGACGGGTCGGTGGCGTCGGTCCATACCGGCGGCTCGTCGCCGTCCGGGGACAGCCACAGGCGGTAGCCGCTCCAGTGGCCGGCCGGCAGGTCCTCGTCGAGCTCGAGCTCCAGCAGCAGCAGGTGCAGCTGCGCGCCGGCGCGCAGCGAGCGCAGCCGCACCTGCGGCGCGATCTGCCGGCCGTCGTGCAGGTGTAGCTCGCCGCGCACCCGCACCGCACGCGAGGTGGCCAGCCAGATCGCGATGCGGCGCCGCTGCACACGCCGCAGCAGCGGACCGGCGAGCACCAGGTCGGGCGGGTCGCTTGGAGTGGGCTGCATGGCAGCGCATTCTGGCGGGCTGGGCCAGTGCGCCCCGGCCGGCGGGCTGGTCGTGTCCCAGCGCAGGGTGTAAGTCCACAGCCCGGACAGGCTGAGCTGCGCGGTACTCGGCGAGCCACAGCGCGCCGCTGAGCGCGGGGCTGGTACGGGCTGAGAGCCGTCTGGCTCAGCCGGGCGGCACCCCGTCGGCCAGCAGCGCGCGCAGCCCGGCCTCGTCCAGGACCGGCACGCCCAGCTCGCGGGCCTTGTCAAGCTTGCTGCCCGCCTCCTCGCCAGCCACCACGTACGCGGTCTTCTTCGACACCGAGCCGGCCACCTTGCCGCCGGCGGCCTCGATCAGCGCCTTGGCCTCGTCGCGCGTCAGCGTCGGCAGCGCGCCAGTGAGCACCAAGGTCCTCCCGACGAGCGGCAGCTTCGCCGGGTCGGTCACGGCCGCGCCCTCGTGCTCGTCCCAGCGGATGCCGGCGGCGCGCAGCTGCTCGACCACCTCGCGGTTGTGCGGCTGGTCGAAGAAGGTGCGGATGCTCTGCGCCACCACCGAGCCGACGTCGGGCACGGCCTGCAGCGCCTCGACGGGCGCATCCATGATGCGGTCGAGCATGCCGAAGTGCCGGGCCAGGTCGCGCGCCGTGGCCTCGCCCACCTGGCGGATGCCCAGCGCGAACAGGAAGCGCGCCAGCGTCGTGTGCTTGCTCTTCTCCAGAGCGGCGACGAGCTTGGCCGCGCTCTTGTCGGCCATGCGCTCCAGCGCCGCGAGCTTGGCCACGCCGAGCTTGTACAGCTCCGGCAGCGTGCGGATCAGCCCGCCCTCGACCAGCTGGTCGACCAGCTTGTCACCCAGGCCCTCGATGTCCATCGCCCGCCGGCCGGCGAAGTGCAGCAGCGCCTGCTTGCGCTGCGCGGCACAGAACAGCCCGCCGCTGCAGCGGTGGTCGATGCCGCCGCGCTCGCGCACCACGGCGCTGCCGCACACCGGGCAGGCGCGCGGCATGCGGAAGTTGGGCACGTAGGGATCGCGCGGCACAGCCGACGGCACGCGCCCCACCACCTCCGGGATCACGTCGCCGGCGCGGCGCACGATCACCGTGTCGCCCGGGCGCACGCCCTTGCGCCGCAGCTCGAACAGGTTGTGCAGCGTGGCGTTGCTCACCGTGGTGCCGCCGACGAACGCCGGCGCGAGCTTGGCCACCGGCGTGAGCTTGCCGGTGCGGCCGACCTGGATCTCGATGCGCTCCAGCACCGTGGCCTGCTCCTGCGCCGGGTACTTGTGCGCAACCGCCCAGCGCGGCTCGCGCGTGACGAAGCCCAGCCGTCTCTGCAAGGTCAGCGCGTCGACCTTGTAGACCACGCCGTCGATGTCGAAGGGCAAGGCGTCGCGCTTGGCGCCCATCTCGGCGTGGAAGCGCACCAGGCCCTCGGCGCCAGCCACCACCGCGCGGTCGGCGCACACCGGCAGGCCGAAGGCCTGCAGCGCGTCGAGCAAGGCGCCATGGGTGGCGTCCTCGCGCTGCGGCAGCGCCCAGCCCTGGACCTCGCCCAGGCCGTAGGCGAAGAAGCGCAGCGGGCGCTGCGCGGTCACCGCCGGGTCGAGCTGGCGCACCGCACCCGCGGCGGTGTTGCGCGGGTTGATGTAGGTCCTGAGCCCCGCCTGGCGCTGGCGCTCGTTCAGTGCCTCAAAGTCGTCGCGGCGCATGTAGACCTCGCCGCGCACCTCGAGCACCGCCGGCGCGGATTCGCCCGCGGGCACCGTCAGCCGCAGAGGGATGCCGTGCAGCGTGCGGATGTTCTGCGTCACGTCCTCGCCGGTCTCGCCGTCGCCGCGGGTGGCAGCCTGCACCAGCAGGCCCTGCTCGTAGCGCAGGTTGATGGCCAGGCCGTCGAACTTCAGCTCGCAGGCATAGGCCACGGGCGGCGCCTCCGGCGGCAGCTCGAGTTCGCGGCGCACGCGGGCGTCGAAGGTGACGGCGCCGGCGGCGGTGGTGTCGGTCTCGGTGCGGATGCTCAGCATCGGCACGCGATGCCGCACCGGACTGAAGCCGGCCAGCACCGCGCTGCCCACCCGCTGGGTGGGCGAGTCGGGCGTGCGCAGCGCCGGGTGCTCGGCCTCCAGCGCCTGCAGTTCCTGGAACAGCCGGTCGTACTCGGCGTCCGGAATCTCCGGCGCGTCGAGCACGTAGTAGCGGTGGGCGTGGTGGGCCAGCACGGCGCGCAGCTCGGCGGCGCGGCGCTCGGCCGCTACCGATGCGGCGGGGGTGGAGGGCTCGGCAATCGGCACGGCAGGGCGGCGGGTTCGGCGGGAGGGTCCGGTCGGGAGCGCAGCCGGCCCCCGGCAGGTCCAGTGGCCCTGCCCGGGCGGCCAGCCCGGATTCTGGCCCCAGGCGCCGGGGCGGGTCGGCCGATGAGCTGGCACGCCCCGCGGGCTCAATTCGGCGCAATGCACGACCCGCCTGCCGACAAGATCGCACGATGAGAACCGGCCCGACGAGAGGCCGCGCCGCTTCGGCGCGCCGACGGGCGGGAGGCTCAACATGGACATTCTCGGGATCGCAGGCGGCATCGGCGTGCTGGTCGTCGGCGGCGTGCTGGCCGTCTTCGCCCTGTGGCGTGGCGCGGCGGCGCCCACCCAGCCTTCGCGGACCCACGCTGGCCCCCGGCAGCCAGGAGCGAGCTCAGGCCAGCCAGCCCGGCACCGGCGCCCGAGCCCGGGGGTGCGGCCGCAGCGACGGCGTCTGGGGCCTCCCGCCTGCCGCAGCCGCCGCTGAGCACCTGGCTGGACACGGCCGAGCGCCCGGCCGAACTCGCGGCCTGGCAGCCGGCCACCCCAGCCGACCTCACGCCGCAGCAGCTGCAGGGCATCGTCGCGACCTTTCGCAACGTGCCCCGCCCGCCCCGACTGCTGAGCCGGCTGGTGGCGATGGACCTGCTCAACGCCCCCAGCTCGGCCGAACTGGTGGGCCTGATCACCGGCGAGCTGCTGATTGCCGCCAAGGTGCTGGCCGCGGTCAATGCCCCGGCCTACGGCCTGCCGCAGCCGGTGGCCGGCGTCGGCCAGGCCGTCACCTACCTGGGCCTGAACCGGGTGCGCGCCATCTGCATGCACTACGCGCTGCAGCAGGCCTTCCAGGCCGACAGCCCCGAGCGCGCCGAGCGGCTCAAGGCGCTGTGGCACGCCAGCGCGCTGGCCGGCGAGCTCTCGCAGCAGACCCCCCAGCGCGTGTCGCTGGCCGATCCGGGCGAGCTGACCAGCGCCGTGCTGCTTTCCTTCCTGGGCAATCTGGCGGTGACGGTGGCGGTGCCCAGGCCGATGCTGGGCCGCATCCCGGCGCGCTGCCACTTCACCCGCAGCCGGGCCGAGCAGGCCCTGCTGGGGCTCAGCGCCGGGGAGATCGGCCGACTGCTGATGCGGCAATGGGAGCTGCCGGCGCCGGTGATCGATGCAGTCGCCGCGATCGAGCAGCGGTTGCACACCGCGCACAGTCCGCAGGGCGACGAGGCGACGCTGCGCGAGGCCTTCGGCTACCTGTGCGCGCGGCTGGGCGAGCGCCTGGTCTGGGGCGAGCTGGAGAGCCTGGCGGCCTTTGACCTCGCACACGACACCGACCCCGAGCTGGCGCTGGTGCGCCCGCTGGCCCAGGACGCGCGCTTCGCTGCGCTGCTGGGGCAACTGCGCGCGCCGCAGACGGTGGCGCGCATCGACACCCTGCTGCGCGAACGGCGGGTGCTGCCGGGCGCCGCACGGCGCGCGCTGCCGGCGCTCGGCTGAACAGCCGCCGGGCCGCCGCGCTGCCGGCTGCGAGGCCCAGTGCCTCGACCTGCTGCAGTCGGCTGCGCGGTCGCCGGTCTGCTCACAGCCCCGCAACAACCCGTCCGGCCGTGGACGGGTTCCGCAGAGCTTGCTTGGCAAGCAAAGCAACGAACCACCGCGTTGAAATCTCGCACGCAGCCCGCGCTGCAGGTTGTTCCGACGGCCAATGTGCAGATCGCCTTGCCTCTGCAGCAGGTACGCGCCGGCGTGCAACACGCCTTGGTTGGGCCGGGCAACGGCAGCGGCCGGCAAGTGCAAGACGAACCGAGCGAGCGTGATCGAGCCGCATTGTGCGCCGCCAAGGGCAGCCCACTGTTCGACGAGGAAGCAACGCGCGCGACCGCGCCCACGACGATGGGCCTGTTCGAGGCCGTTGTGTCTCTGGCCGTCAGGCCTGTGACCGGCACCTGTTCGAGCCGGTGCTGCTGGCGGGCTGCGGCATCGGGTACCACCCGATCGGCCGCGCTGCGCGCGCCACGACCTGAGCGCGGCGGCCGGCCGCCGCACGCCTCGGCCGGGAGACAGGCTCAGCGCCCGGGCTCGAAGCGGTAGCCCAGGCCGCGCTGGGTGTGGATCAGGGCCGGCGCGCCGGCGGCTTCGAGCTTGGCGCGCAGGCGGCGCACGTAGACGTCGACGATGTTGGTCAGCGGATCCTCGTGCTGGCCCCAGACGCTGGCCAGGATGCGCTCGCGGCTGTAGAGCCGGCCCGGGGCGGCCATGAACAGCTCGAGCAGCGCCAGTTCGCGCGCGGTCAGCTCGAGCGGCTGGCCGGCGTGGCTGGCGCGGCGGGTATCGCGGTCGAAGACCAGCGCGCCCGCCGTCAGCCGCCGCGCCAGCGCCCCGCTGCCGGCCCCGCCGCGGCGCGCCAGCGCCTCGATGCGGGCGAGCAGCTCGTCGAAGTCGAAGGGCTTGGGCAGGTAGTCGTCGGCACCGGCGCGCAGGCCGGCCACGCGCTCCTCGACCGCGCCCTGCGCGGTCAGCATCAGGATCGGCAGGGTCTGGCCCTCGGCGCGCAGCCGCCGGCACAGGCTCAGGCCGTCGAGCCCGGGCAGCGCGAGGTCGAGCAGCAGCACGCAGGGCTCGCCGCCGTCGCGCGCGGCGCGCGCGGCCTCGCGCGCCAGTGCCAGGCCGCTGCTGCCCTCGCGCGCGAGGTGCACGGTGTGGCCCTCGGCGCGCAGGCCGCGCTGCAGGAAGTCGGCGATGCGCGCATCGTCCTCGACGATCAGGATCTTCACGTCGCCGTGCCTTCGCCCTCGCCCTCGCCCTCGCCCGCGACCAGCGCTGCGCTGGCGGCGCTGCGCGGCAGCCGCAGCCGCACGTGGGTGCCACGCCCGGGCGTGCTGGCCAGCCGCAGCTCGCCGCCGTGGCCGCGCGCCAGCGCCTCGGCCAGCGACAGGCCCAGGCCGCTGCCCTCGGCGCTGTGGGCGCGCGCGGCAGCGCCGCGGAAATGCCGCTCGAAGACCCGCGGCAGCTCGTGCGCCGCGATGCCGATGCCCTCGTCCTCGACGTCGACCACCCAGTGCGGCGCAGCCCAGGCCGACTCGGCCGGCGCGGCCGGGTCGCCCGGCCGGGCGCCGAGCCGCACGCGCACCCGCGCGCCGGGGTGCGAGTAGCGCACCGCGTTGTCGAGCAGCAGCAGCAGCAGCTGGCGCAGCCGGTCGGGGTCGGCCAGCACCGGCATCGGCGCGGCGGCCACCGGCGCGTCGTCACTGGCGGTGGCACCGGCGCTGGCGTCGGTGGGGGCCTGGCAGAGCAGCTCGATGCGCACCTCGCGCGCCGCGGCCAGCGCACGCGCGGGCTCGACCGCGGCGGCCAGCACGGCGCCGAGGTCGACCTCGCTGCGGCGCAGCGACAGGGCGTCGAGGTCGTCACGGGCGACGGCCAGCAGGTCGTCGATGACGCGGCCGAGCTGGACCGCGGTGTCGGCGATGCGCGCGAGCGAGTCCTTGTACTCGTCGACGGCCTTGTCGCGGCCGCGCAGCGCGACCTGGGCCTCGCCGCGGATCGCGGTGGCCGGGGTGCGCAGCTCGTGGCTGACGTCGGCCAGCAGCCGGCGGCGGCGGCGGTCGGCCTGCTGCAGCGCATCGAGCGCGGCGCGCAGCTCGGCGGTGCGGGCCTGCACAAGCTGCTCCAGGCGCTGGCGCTCGAGGGCTTCGCGCTCGCGGTGCTGCTGCAGCTCGGCGGCCATCGCGTCCATGCGCCCGGCCAGGCGGGCAAACTCGTCGTCGCCGGCCAGCCCGATGCGGTGCGCGAGCGCGCCGCGCTGCCAGGCGTCGGCACCCGAGCGCAGCGCGGCCAGCGGCCGGCGCAGCGCACGCAGGAAGTGCAGCGCGAGCAGCAGCGCGGCCAGGCACAGCGCCGCCGAGATGCCGGCCCAGAGCAGGCGCACGCGCGCCAGCGAGGCGTCGGCGGCGCGGCGCTCGCGCTCGACCGCAGCGGCCTCGCGCTGCATGGCCGCGCTCAGCAGCGCGCGCAGATCGTGGCCGTCGGGGCGGTCGAAGCGCTCGCTCAACGCCTGCCAGGCGCTGCGCGCGTCGGCCGCGGGCTGCAGCGGCTGCACCTCGCGCGCCGCGCGCTCGAGGCCGGCCAGGCTGGCCGCCAGCGTGGCCAGCGCCGCGTAGCGCTCTGCGATGTCGGCGCCGACGGCGGCCGGTGCGCGCCGCACCAGCGCATCGAGCCGGGCCAGGGTCGCGCGCATCTCGGCCAGCAGCGCCTCGCGCTGGGCGAAGTCGGCGTCGGCGTCCATCTGGCGCTGCGCGACCCACGAGCGCAGCCGCTGCTTGGCCACCGACAGCTCGACGAAGCCGACGTGGATGTCGCTGGCC
>Ga0208609_100094_pt1 | contig 41222 bp, 35 predicted proteins | sample SubbioR11_8A_Apr_FD_184813 | JGI IMG/M metagenome (GOLD analysis project Ga0208609, IMG submission 184813) | Serpentinite rock and fluid subsurface biosphere microbial communities from McLaughlin Reserve, California, USA - CR11_8A_Apr (SPAdes) | ecosystem: Environmental > Terrestrial > Deep...
GGGGCGCCCGCCGGCGTCGCAAGCAGGCCACCGCCCGCGGTTCGCGCCATCACCGTGCCTTCGTCTGAGGGTGCGCGCAGCAGCGCCGCACGCAAGGCGCCAATGCTGCCGCGAGCTGCGACCGCGCTCAACCCCGCCAGCGGCCGCGATCGCGGGCACAGGTGGCGCGCGCTTGATCCTGCGCAAGGCCTGCCCTCGGCCATGACCGGGGGTCCGGCCGGACCGCGGCGCCGGCCTGCCCCCGCGGAAGCGGGGGTCGCGCCGCGCGCTTGCCGCCGGCCGCGCGCATCTGCTCCAATCGCGCCCGTGCCATGACCGCGTCCGCCCGCCCCCGCCCCGGCCGTCCGGCCGCCGCCCTCAAGGGTTGCGCGGTGGCGCTCACGGTGGCGCTGAGCACCACCGTCCTGTTCGCGCTGATGCTGCCGCTGGCGCTGGTCAAGCTGGTGCTGCCGCTGGCGGCGGTGCGGCGCGCTCTCGATCCGCTGATCAACGGCCTGGCCACGACCTGGATCGCGATCAACAACCGCTGGATCGCGCTCGTCGGCGGCACGCGCTGGGACGTGCGCGGCCTCGACGGCCTCGATGCCCGCGGCTGGTACCTGGTGGCGAGCAACCACCAGAGCTGGGTCGACATCCTGGTGCTGCAGAAGGTGTTCACGCGCCGCATCCCGCTGCTCAAGTTCTTCCTCAAGCGCGAGTTGCTCTGGGTGCCGGTGATCGGCCTGGCGTGGTGGGCGCTCGACTTCCCGTTCCTGCACCGCAGGGGCGGCGCCGCCGGCCGCGACGACCTCGATCGCACGCGGCGCGCCTGCGAGAAGTTCCGCCACGTGCCGACCTCGGTGATCAACTTCGTCGAGGGCACGCGCTTCACGCGCGCGCGCCACGACGCGCAGCGTTCGCCGTTCCGCCACCTGCTCAAGCCCAAGGCCGGCGGCCTGGCGATCGCGCTCGCCACCCTCGGCGACCGCTTCGAGGCGCTGCTCGACGTCGCGATCGTCTACCCGGACGGCCCGCCGACCTTCTGGCAGTTGATGACCGGGCGCATGACGCGCGTCATCGTCGACGTGCGCCGGCACGCGATCCCGCCGCAGTTCGCGCGCGCCGACACCCCGGGCGACGCGCAGGCACGCGCCTCGCTCCAGGACTGGCTCAACGAGCTGTGGCGGCAGAAGGACGCGCTGATCGACAGCCTGCAGCCGAAGGCCGCCGCTGGCGCCTGAGCGCGGTGCGCGCCGGCCGCACGGCGCCCGCGGCTGCCGCCGCGCCTCAGGCGCCGAGCGGACAGCCGGCCGGGGCCGCCGCCTTCTTGCGCTCGATGATCGCCGCCGAGTGCTTGTGCAGGTAGTGGGCGATGGTCTCGACGCGGATCTTGACCGAGCCGGCCGGCTTGGTCGAGTCGAGATCCTGGAACGAGAAGTACAGGGTGCCGGTGCTCTCGACGATCCTTTGCACCGGCGAGTAGGTCGGCTGGTCCATCCCGCACTCGTAGCTCGACAGGCGCACGACGCAGGCGATCCACGGCAGGCGCGCGGCGAACTTCGCGCCCCACAGGATCTCGTTGGTGTTGGCGCTGTACGACGACGGCCAGACATCGGCGATGTCGAGCGGCGACTTGACGTAGCCGGCCTGCAGGTCCGGGCCGTACATCCAGCCGAGCAGGTCATCGTCGAGCGGCAGGTACTGCGCCCACAGCACCGGGTAACCGTAGGCCTGCAGGTCGACCTCGATCTCGTGGCCGATGCCGGGGTCCATGTGATACGGCCGCGCCAGCACCAGCAGACAGGGTTTGTTCTCGCGCGCGCACCAGTCGAGGATCTCGCGCCCTTTGCGGCGCAGCGACTGCGCGTGCGCGGCGAGTGCCGCCAGCCCGGCGTCGACCGCGCGCCGGGTCTCCGCCGGCGTCAGCCCCGGGATCGCGTCCTTCAGGCCCTCGTAGAGCTGCTTGGCGGCGAGCGGCGCCTCGTCCAGCGTGACGTGCGGCGCGCAGTGCCGGACCTGCTGCGCGGCGAAGGCGTCGCCCTCCTTGAGGAAGCCGGACTTGATGTTCTCGGGCGCCGCCATCACGCGCGGGCAGGTGAGCGAGGCCATCACGTGGCCGCCGAGAAACGACGGCAGGGTGCGGATCATCGGCGCCAGCAGGATGTCGATCGGCCGCTTGCGGTTGGCGAGCAGTTCGCCGTAATGGCCGCTGACGCACTTGACCGGATAGCAGCAGTCGACCGTGCCGCGGCCCTTGGCGAAACGGCGCGCCTGCTCCTCCGAGGTGTCGGAGGAGAACTCGATGCGGCGCGTCTCGATGCCGAGGGTGTCGAGAAAGCCGATCCAGAACTGGTGCGTCGACCACAGGTTGAGCACGCGCGGAATGCCCACGCGCAGCCGCGCGCGTTCCTGCGCGAACGGCACCGCCGGACCGCCGCCGGCCGCCTCAGGCGGCGACGCGCGCTTTCTTGAAGGCGCCTTCGCGAACCAGTTCGGCAATGTTGGGAAACGCACGACGGGCCTCCTCCAGCGTCTGCTTGACCACCTTCATCTCGTTGGCGTCCTCGAGCAGTCCCTTCGGGCAGGAGTTGCCGCTGATCACGCGTTCCCAGCCGGTGGTCAGCGGCACCTTGCTCCAGGGCCGGCCCTGGCCGTCCGGCAGGCGCACGTCGATGAAGGTGCGCTTGCAGTTGACCGGGCACCAGTGGCAGGTGGTGTGTTCGTTGGTGGTGCTCGCGTACTCGAGCGACTCGATCAGTTCGAAGCCGCGGAAGCGGCTTGCGTCGCCGTCGCGCGCCGCGTCGAGCGCGCACAGCGCGGCGCCGATCGCGCCCGCCTCGCCCGAGTACGGGTGCACGACGATCTCGGCGCCCGGCACCTTGTCGCGGATGAAATCGACCTGCGCCTTGACCACCGCCAGGTTGCGGTGCGTGCCGCCCTGCAGGACGAACTTGCGGCCGGCGGCGGCGAGGTTCTGCAACTGGCCGGCGTAGACCCAGACGTTGAGCGGCAGCACCGCCGCCAGCGACGCCATGATCTCCTCGCGCGACCAGCCCTTCCTCTGCTGGTTGACGATGTCCGACTGCAGGAACACGCCGCAGCCCATCGCCAGCGACGGGATGGCCTTGGCCTCGAAGGCGCGCTCGGCGTACTGGTCGAGCGGCACGCCGTAGCGCTCGGCCACGCCCTGCAGGAAGGCGCCGTTGCCCGACGAACACTGCGAGTTCAGGCGGAAGTCGGCGACCGTGCCCTGGCGCAGGATCATGATCTTGACGTCGCAGCCGCCGACGTCGCAGATCACGTCGGCGTCCGGGTGGTAGTGCAGCGCGGCGGTCGCGTGCGCCACCGTCTCGACCACCGCCTGGTCGGCGCCGACGATGTCCTTCAGCAGATCCTTGCCGTAGCCGGTGACGCCGAGGGCGGCGATGCGCTCGAAGCCGGCGCCGCGGATCTCGCGCATCAGCGCCTTGGCGTCTTCGATCGGGTTGCCGTTCGAGGGCGCGTAGCAGCTCGCCAGCAGCTCGCGGCTGGCCGACAGCACGACCGCCTTGGCGGTGGTGCTGCCGAAGTCGCAGCCGACGAACGCCGGTGCCGCGCGCGCCGCCGGTGTCGCCGCCGCCGCCGTCGCGCGTTCCTCGCCGTAGCAGTGGATGAAGTGCTCGAACTCGGCGCCGTCGCGCACCAGCCCGCGCGCACCCTCGCGCGCCTTGTGCTCGTGCTGGCCGACCTCGATCCACCAGCGCAGCTTGTCGGTTCCGGTGTAGACGCCGGCGGCCGGCTCGCCGCGCGCCACCTCGATGCAGCCGAGGCAGGCGTAGTACAGCGCCTCTTGCGGCACGCGGATCAGGTCTTCGGGCGCGCCGGCGATGCCGCGCTCGGTCCACAGCTTGCCCAGGTGGTGGCGCCAGGCCTGCTGCAGGCCGCGGAAGAACAGGTTCGGCCCGCCCAGCAGCAGCACCTGCGGCTGCGGCGTGTTGCCCTTGGTGAGGGTCGCGAGGTTCTGGTAGACGACCGCCTCGAACAGGCTGGCGATGATCTCCTCGACCGGCACCCCGCTCTTGACCAGCGTGTTGGCGTCGGCCTCGGCGAAGATGCCGCACTTGGAGCTGATCTTGTGCAGATCCATGCCCTCGTAGGGCATCTGCGCCAGACGCTCGGGATCGACCTGCAGCTTGCGCGCGGTCTTTTCGATGAAGGTGCCGGTGCCGCCGCTGCAGGCCGACTGCATGTAGACCTGCTTGGACTTGCCGGCGCCGGCGTCGGTGAAGAACAGCGTCTTCATGTCCTCGCCGCCGATCTCGGAGACGAAGTTCACCTCCGGGTGCAGCTTCTCGACCGCCGCCGCCACCGCCACCACTTCCTGCACGAACTTGCCGCCGAGCAGCGGCGCGATCAGGCCGGCGCCGGAGCCGGTCAGGAACACGCGGTCGCGGCCGGGCTCGAGCCCGCACTCGGCGCCGATCCGGGTCAGGAACTCCAGCACCATCTCGGCCTGGCGCGTGCCGTGGCGCCGGTAGTCCTGCCAGAGCGAGCGACCGTCCTCGTCGACCAGCGCCTTGATCGTGGTCGAGCCGACGTCCAGCCCGACCGTCTTCACGCCCGCCTCGCCGCCGCCACGTGCAGCGCGAAGTTGGCCGCCGTCCCGGCCACGCCGCGGTGCGGCAGGCGCCAGGTGGCGCGCGCCCACTGCGGATGCTCGGCGAGCGCCTGCTGCAGGTCGTCGGCGCTCAGGCGCGTGGCCTCGAGCGTCTGCTCGAACTCGCGCTGCGCGCGCTTGCGCGCCTCGGTCAGGATCATCTGGCAGCGCGACAGCGCGTGCACCTCGGCGTCGCCCTTGATCTCGATCGGCGCGTACAGCAGGTCCGGGTACTTGCCGAGCACCGCCGCCATGGCGCCGATGCTCATCGTGTTCGGCATGCACGCGTACGGCGACAGCTCGCAGGTCATGTGCGCCTTCTTGCCCAGGTGCGCCCACAGCGCCTTGCCGACCAGCATGTCGCCCTCGCCGCCGGACAGGCGGCTGTAGTAGTAGGGCGCGGCCAGCCGGCGCAGCTCGTACTGGTCGGGCAGCTCGTGCGGCACGTCGGCGAGCGCGCCGCGCATGCGGTTGTAGGTCCAGCGCAGCAGCCCGTGGCCGACGTGCACCAGCGCCTTGTGCAGGCGCGCGCCGCGCTTGATGCCGATCCGGTCCTCGAAGTTCTGCGCCGCGTGCCGCAGCAGGTAGTCGAGCCAGACCGTGACCGCCGCCGGATAGACCTCGGCGCCCTCGCCCTCGAGCCAGCGGTGGATGTTGTGGTTGGGCTCGCCCTCGACCGTCTGCAGGTAGAACTCGCCGGTGATCTTGACCACCGGCTTGACGCGCGTGCGGTCGACCTCGACCGCGTCGAACAGCGCCCGCACCTCGCGCATCGCGCGCACGAAGTAGCCGGTCGCCAGATGCCACACCGCCGAGTCCCACTTGCGGCCGCGGTTCGGCCGGCGCCGGAACGCCTGGTACAGCAGTTCGACCGCGTCGCGCACGGCGCGGTCGGTCGCCCCCGGCACCTTCTCGAACGGACGGGTCCGGTACTCGAAGTCCTGCAGCACGTCGGTGAGGATGATCGACCACACCACGCCGAGGTTGAACGGCAGGCTCAGCTCCAGACCGCCGCCCTCCTTGGCGCCCTGGTCGAACTTCTGCTGCTCGAGCAGGAACATGCGGAACGCCTCCAGCCCGACGTTGCGCAGCGCCAGCTCGTAGCTCTGGTGATACTGGCCGAAGCGGCAGGCGCCGCAGGCGCCGGCGGTGACGTAGACGAAGTTGCGGTTGACCTCCTCCGGGCTCGTGCGCCGCGCCTGGTCGCGCAGGAAGTTGGCCAGGTTGCCGGTGGTGAAGCTGGTCGGGCAGCACTGGCCGATGTCGGCCACCTCGCGGCCGGTCAGCAGGTCTTCGCGCGAGGCGGTCGGCAGCACCTGCACGCGGTATCCGAGGTTCTCCATCGCCCCCTGGATCGCGCGCTCGGCGCGCCAGTGCAGGCCGCCGAACAGCACGGTCACGTGGTTGCGTTCCTCGCGCGCAAACGGCTGCGGCCGGTAGGCGCGGTAGTGCTCGCCGCTGGCCGCCACCTTCTCGGGCGGCAGCACGGCGCGCGGGCCAGTGGTGGGCTCGTCGGCCTTGACCACGCGCAGATTTTGCAACGACTTGAACGACGACGAAGAGCGCGGCGCGGACGTCAACGTTTCCATGACTTCTCCTGCTGCGGGGTTCGCCGGCGCCGACGGCGCACGGGCTCGGGCAACGGATTCTCAGTGGCGGACCGCGCGCGGCCTACCCGTGTTGGTACCAAGAAAACGGGTTACCCGGACGCCATCTACGGTCATGCGCTGCCGCCGCGCCGGGTGTGCCGGCAGCGCCGCGCGCGGCGCGTCCTGCACCGCCGGGGCGGCGCCGCCAGTGGCGACGACCTCGAGCGCACGCGCCGCGCCTGCGAGAAGTTCCGGCATGTGCCGACCTCGGTGCAAGGTCGGCAGCCTGGCCGTGACGCTGGCCACGCTCGGCGAACAGTTCGACGCGCTGCTCGACTCGTTGCAGCCTTGCGCGGCGAGCGAGCCGGCCTGAGGCACTGACGCCCGGCGGGCGCCTGCACGCCGGGGTGTGGCGGACGGCACAGAGCCTCGGCTGCAACCCCGGAACTGACGGTCAGTGTGCGCGCCCTGGCCAGACTCGACCATCGACTCGCGTGCACATCGACTCCGCAAGGCGCGCCGGTGTCAATGAGCGCCTGGGTCCTGGATCGCCAGACCCAGCTCCTCGGCGACTGAATGCAATCGCTTGTCGCGCGTCCACAGGCTGGCCCCAGCGGTCAGAGCCACGGACGCCAACAGATGGACGTCGATGAATCCGATGCCTTTGCCGTAAAGGCCGTGGCGCTCGATGAAGCCGAGCGCCTCGTCGTTGTCCGCCACGACAACCGTCGCAAGCGCCTGCAGCAGTTCGAGAATCAGCGGGCGGTCAGCCAGGGTTCCACAGGCAATCTCGCCGACCACGAACGGGTGGATGACCACGCCACCGCCTTCAAGGAGCTCGGCGAGCTGCGTGTCGCCGCGTCGCAGGTGGTCGACCCAGACCGACGTGTCGACGAGTATCAAGGTGCGGAGCCCTGGCGTCGGCGGGGAGGCGCTTTCAACCCGCGCTGAGTGCCACCAAGCCGCGCGAGGCGTCTGGCACTTTCACGCTCGATCAGGGCCTTCAAACCCTCGCGCACCATGGCCGACCGGTCCACGGAACCGGTCAGTCGGGCGACTTTGGCGAGCAATTCATCGTCGATGTTGATCGTCGTGCGCATACGCGACAGGCTCCTGCAGAGGCATCAAACTTAGCATCAATTGATGCCAACAAGCACACGCGCCACGATGCCGCGCCTGCGAAAAGTTCCGGCATGTGCCGACCTCGGTGATCAGTTTTCTCGAGGGCACGCGCCTCACGCAGGCCAAGCACGACGCGCAGAAGTCGCCGTTCCGCCACCTGCTCAAGCCCAAGGTCGGCGGCCTGGCGGTGGCGCTGGCCACGGCTCGGCGAAAAGTTCGACGCGTCGCTCGACGTGACGATCGTGTTCCCGGAAGGGCCGCCGAACTTCTGGGACCTGATGACCGGGCGCGTGGCGCGCGTGGTGGTCGACGTACGCAAGCGCGCGATCCCGACCGACCTCGTCGGCGGCGACTACGTCGGCGACCCGCAGATGCGCTCGCGCATGCAGGCCTGGGTCAACACGCTGTGGCAGGAGAAGGACGCGCTGATCGACTCGTTGCAGCCGGGCGCAGCGAGCGAGCAGGCCTGAGAGATCGCCGCGCGGCGGCCCTTGCGGGCCGCAATGGGCCGGAGGGCAGAGAACTCTGCCTGCGAACCCCGAAGCGGACAGTCAGGGGGCGTGCTGTCGACCCATAGCTGCCTTCCAGATTCGCCGGAAGCAGTCGTTCGTAGACCATACGCAAGCAGTCGCTCAGCGAGCGTTTGCCATAAGCGTCAGGTCTAGGCGTGAGCAAGGACCGCGAGATCTCCGCTCGGTGGACGGGATTAGACACTCTGCGCGCACGCGCCTTAGCCGTTCTCACAAACTCGCCTGGCCGCCACTGAGAGATGCTCGATGATCCTTTCCTTGAACGGCTTGTGATGGCTGTTCCACATCGATGGGTGGTACATGAGGAGGATCAGAGGTCCGCTGGGAAGACGGAGCGTCTCCTTGGATGCGTTGAAGACGTCAGCAAGCGTTTTCATCCCAACCCAATGTGAAGCCAACTCAGGAAAAAGCGCTGGTCCGAACTCCAAGTGTGGAAGACCCATTAGGACGACTACATCTGGCTTCACATCAGAAATGACGCTCCTGTGCCAGCGCGCACAAGTAGCTACGTAATCTGGGTAGCGATTCCAGACTGGGAACTTGTCCATGGCGGAGTCCCCTCGTCTCATGCAGAGAACGGCGTTCGTAAGGAAGCACTCGTTCAGAGGGACGCCCGCCCGCTCGGCGATTCCTCGGAGATTCTGGATAGTCGCGACAGTGGCCAGCTCACCACCCGTGGCATCGAGGCCTCGCTGATAGTTCAAGGGGCCGAAGTCTGTCCCGAAGAACATGAATCGCTTCGTAGGACCCTGGAAGCCGTGGAAGAAACCGCCAGCCCCGGGGAAGAAGCCTGGCAAGTTGAGATGTGGCTCGAAGTCAGTCGAGAAGAGATCGTTCGGCGAGTGACGAGGAAGAGGTAGCATTTGGACTGTACCGTCGATTGCCATCTCAACGCGATGCAGCGCCGCGCACACTCTGCTTCGTCTCACGCGAAGGCTACATCCTGATTCGGCAGATGGAGCCCACCGAGCAGCTTGGGCGCCTCCATGGTTTGATTCGGGCCATTGAGCCGCGGGGCAGTGGTCTACAGCCCCCACAATTACTGAAAGTGCCCCACGAAGTCTGCAAGGTCTCGGTTGACCTCGTCCAGCCCGGGGTGCTTTTCCTCTTCCGACTCGTCGATCCGGCTGCGCGTGTATCGAATCTTCAGAATGCTTCTGCGGAACCCCCGCGCCGACAGGGCCTCCGCGCGCCGTACCCCATCCGCTCCGACCACCTCCACGTACAAGCTGCCGAACAGGACTTCGCGGCCCTGGCTGTCGATGAGTCGCTCTGCTCCTGGCCCCTGTGCCGAATCAGGGATGAGTTCGTCTCCGTTGGCCTCGAACCGCTGTTGCATGAACTGCCACGAGCTCTTGAACTCTGCAACGATGCCCGGGTCATCGATACCGTCTTCAATGTCATCCAGCCCGGCGTCACAAAGGATGATTGAGAGACTCTGGCGAGTCGCGTCCAATCCGTAGTTGTATGACCATCCGGCTTCCTGCCGCGGGTACTTCTCGGCGTGATAGATGCGCAGCGGTCCAAAAGCTTGTGGCAGCAGGACGCCGCAGCTTTCGTTCCAGATCGGCATGTTCACCGAGGCGAGGAGTGGCGACGTGCCCTCTTCGAGAGCTTCCGGCCACGACTTTCCAAACTGATCAGCCAATTCGCCTGTGAGCAGTTCCAGCACCTCGTCTTCGGTCAGGCTGCGTTTGGCATAGTCATTCCAGCGTGCGATCTCGCGCTCGAGGTCCGGCGGTGCCCAGCTGCCGACGAGGTTGATGGGTGGGTGTTCGCGGTGCTCGCGCCAGTACAGGTAGCGGAAGAGCCGCTCCCGCCGCCACGCCTCATCCGAGGACCATGGGAAAAGCCGGCTGCGAAGCTGTCCCGCCTCGACCATGAGCTGTTCTCGCATGGCGCGTCGGTCCGGTGAGTCATCAGTCGAATTCGTCATGTCGTTTCAGGGCTGGCTCGAAGCTTCCTCTTTTGCAGCACGCGCAGTGAGTCGCTGTGCCCGAACTAATCTCCTTTACGTCCAACCCCATGTTGATGACAGGAGTCATGAAACAATCAGTGGCGTTCGTAACGCTTAGGTAACGCTGAACATCCGAGCGGCTGCGTGCCCGAGGTTCACGCGACCAAATCGCCGCCTTGATCGCTTTCGTGGCTTCGGGTCTGCCTCGCAATTGCAGCGGCACATTTCATAATTTCTTTGGCAGCTAGACTGACGACGTGCAGTTGAAGAATCAGGTCGCGCGGCAGTCGCCTAAATCGAACATCAAATGTGCTACCACTGATAACCCCTCGCCGCTCCCACTTGTGCAAGAAGTGCAGACCCAATTCGATCGAGCCGATCTCAAGCGCTTCGCGCAGCATTCGTAGAAGCCGACTAGAAACATCGTCTCGGGACAGGTCCGCCTTGAGCCACCGACCTGCCGCCTCCGGCTCCAGGCACCGACCTACCGCCTCCAGCTCGAGGCACCGATCTGCCGCCTCCAAATAGCGGCGCACTCTCGCCTCGCCGCGCACGCTCCCATTGAGGTTTTCGACTGCGTAGCACAGAGAGGGCCAATGCGACTTCAAGAAGCCCAGCGATCGCTCGCATACGATACCGAGAAACGTTTGTCGGTCGAACTCATCCCGCTGACAAAGATCGTGGAGCTGATGGTACAGATCATCGTAAACGTCCCCCGTCGCCAGGAAGTGAATACTGCGGCCCTCGCGGAAAAGGAGGTTTACGGATGTGCCGATAACAGCTATTCCGCGGAGTGTTACCGCTATGTCGAATCCGCTCGCTTGTGCCCCCCGCTTCTCACATCGCCACAAGTCAGCGGGGTCGTCCGAACTGCCGCTCAGCTGCAGCGGCGTGTATGTGTAGCCTTTCAAGAGCCGGCTGGCGTCCGCGAACAGGTTTGGTCTTTTCTGCATGGAAGCTCCCTAGACGACCTGGCGCCCACGCTGGATCGAGAGAAATCGGCGGGCGTCGGCAGCACCAATCATCCACTGACCTTCACCCGTCCTGCCGTACCGCCGCACAGGTCCGAGCGTCAGCTTTGCAGCGGATTAGATTAGAACGCTCATTGTCCGGAGTTGGCCGCAAGTCGCGATCGCCAGAGCGCCGCGAAGCGGACACTCCGCGCAGCACCTGCCTCGACTTAGCCCGCTCCACTCGCGACCCGGACTCAGCCCGCCCGCCGCCCGAGCACTTCGCCGCAGCTTGCGCGCTCCGGCGCCGGCGCCGGCAGTTGCACGCAGATGCCGTCCATCTGCGCGCGCAGGCGCGACATCACCGCGTCGTGCTTGCCGTCCTTGTTCCACGCGGCGAGCTGCGTGCCCATGCGATCGAGCACGCCGCGGTTGCGCGCGTGGAAGGTCTCCGGCTTGGGCTCGATCTCGCCGATCACGCTGCGCGCCGCGCGCTCGATGCGCTCGACCTCGGTCGGCGCCAGGTCCAGCAGCGCGCGCACGTAGCTCGCACCCCACTGCAGCCGGGTGGCCGGCCCCTTCGAGGTCGTGAACGCCTGCTCGTACCAGCCGAGCGCGGCGGCGTTGTCACCGCGCTTGCGCGCGTTCGAGGCCAGACCCAGCATGTGGTAGTAGGGCGTGGCCGAGCGCGCCATCTGCGCCTTGAGCACGTTGTCGGATTCGGCCCACAGCTCGGCATCGGCCAGCACCTGCGCGGCGCTGACGGCCAGCGCTTCGCGCTCGTACGGGTCTTTGACGTCGCGCAGCGCGAGCAGCGTGGCGCCGCGCACTTCCGTTTGCAGCGCCACCGGCAGCGCGCCCTTGGGCGTGTCCACGCGCGCCAGGCCGACCCGCCCGCCGGCCGCCGCCACCCGGTCAAGCCGCGACAGCGCGCCGTCGTTGACCAGCCGCGTCAGCGCACGGTCCCACTCGCGCAGCAACTGTTCGCGCTGCGCGCTGCCGGCCTCGGTGAGGAAAGGCGGCAGGGTGTCGGCACCGTAGGTCAGCTCGGCCAGGTTGGCGCGCGCAATCGGCGGCGAGGCGAGCACAGCGCGCACGCGCTGCAGCGCGGCCGCCTTGTCGACCGCCGGCACCTTGGCGGCCTTGTCCGCCGCCGCCACCGTGATCGCCTTGAGCGCCAGTCGCGCCGAGGCCAGCGGCGCAATCGCGGTCGAGGCCTGCGCCAGTTGCCACAGCGTGGCGACGCGCTCGGCACGCGGCAGCACAGCCTGCTCGTCGACCTCCCAGCCGTAGAACGCCAGGTGCTGCCACTCGGCCGCGGTCAGCGGCTTGCCCGCGCGCGCCTGTGCCAGCAGCGCCTTGACCGGCCGCGCGCCGTTCATGCCCTGCGCCAGCACCTGCATGTAGCGCGCCGGCTCGACCTCGCTCGGCAGGCGCGTGATCTCGGTGCCGTCGGCGCGGAACAGGATCGTGGTCGGGTAGCCGCTGACCTTGAAGCGGCTGCCGAGCTTCTGCGCATCGGCTGCGTCGCCATCGATGTACACCGGCACGAACGCGCGGGCGCGCTCGATGAAGTCGGCGCGCGAGAACACGGTGGCCTTGACCTGGTTGCACGGCGGGCACCAGACCGCGCCCCAGTACAGGAACAGCGGCTTGCCCTCCTTCTTCGCTTGCGCGAAGGCGGCGTCGACCTCGGCGGCGGTCTTCCAGGCGATGCCGGCGGGCATCGCCTCGGCGGCGCGCGCCGTCGCGGGCAGCAGCGCCAGAGGCAGCGTGCACAGTGCAAGTCGGAGGACGGCGGACATGGTCGGCTGCAAAGGTGCTGAGGACGCGCAAGCGTAGCGAGTCCGCCTTTGCGCGTCATGCGTGGCCGGCGCCGGCTTCGCGCGGTGCCGATATCGCGCCGGGCCGCCGCGCCGACGGCGCGCTGCGGCGTGCGCTCAGCCGGCGCGCAGCGCGTCGACGATCGGAAGGCGCGCGGCCTTGATCGCCGGCAGGAAGCCGCCGACAAATCCCATCACCAGCGCGAACACCAGGCTGTTGAACACGATGGCCGGCGTCAGCGAGAACGAGAACGCCAGTTCGGAGAATGAGGCGAAGTTGGTGGTCGAAATGGTGATCGCCTGCAGGAAGCTCGCCGCCAGCAGGCCCACCGCGCCGCCGGCCAGCGCCAGCAGCAGCGACTCCAGCAGGAACGCCAGCAGGATCGAGCGGCGCGGAAAACCCAGCGCGCGCAGGGTGCCGATCTCGCCGGTGCGGGTGGCCACACTGGCGTACATCGTGATCGAGGCGCCGATGATCGCGCCGAGCGAGAAGATCACCGACAGGAACACGCCCAGGAAGGTGATGAAGGTCGCCAGCGCCTTGGACTGATCCTCGTAGAACCTGCGCTCGGTGCGCAGTTCCGTGGTGAAGCGCGGCTCGGCCGCGACCGCGCGCTCGATCGCGGCGAACTGCTCGGGCGTGCCCAGTTGCGCCAGCACCGACGAGAAGTTCAGCCGCCGGAACGCCTGCATCATCTGCTCGGCATCGCCCCAGATCTCCGAGTCGAACGCGGTGTTGCCGGCGTCGAACAGTCCCACCACCAGCCACTGGCGCTGGGCGAAGGTCAGCGTGCGGCCGATCTCCACGCCGGCGAACTGGCGCGCCACGCTGGCTCCGACCACGATCTCGGTGCTGCCCGGCCGCAGCGCCCGCCCGTCCACGATTTTCAACTGCGGCCGCAGCGCCCAGCCCGCCTGCGAGATGCCGCGGATCGGCACGTTGCTGCGGGTGCCCGTCTCGCGCTTGATGAGCGAGTTCAGCACCACCACTTCGCGCGAGACGAGCGCCTGGCCATCCGGCCCGCGCGCGACCTGCGGCAGCGACTCGATCAGCGCCGCCTGCTCGCGCGAGACCGCGCTTTGCACCTCGCTTTGGGCGCCCTTGCCGATGAAGATCACGTTGTCGGGTGCGCCCGAAGCCACCAGGGTCGCGCGCAGCCCGGCCGCCAGCATCAGCACCGCGGCGAACACGAACACCACGAGCGCCATGCCGCTGGCGGTCAGCACGGTGGTCAGGCGCCGCACCCACAGGTTGCGCGCGATGTAGGACAGCGGCAGCGTCATCGCCTCAGCCGCCAGCGGCGCGCGCCGCTACCCCACATGGCGCAGCCCATCGACGATCCGCACTCGAGCCGCACGCACCATCGGCACCAGCGCCGCCAGCGTGCCCACGCCGAAGGCGAACGCGATCTGCCAGACGTAGGTCATCGGATCGATCTCGAACACCGGAAAGGCGTTGATGCCGGCGCTGGCCAGCGCGCCCTTGAAGGCGGCCGCCACGCCGGGCATCAGCAGCACCGAAGCGACGCCGCCGAGCGCGGCGATCACCCAGCTCTCGGCCAGGATCAGCCGCGCCACGTAGGCCGGACCGAAGCCGAGCGCCTTGAGAGTCGCGTACTCGCTCAACCGCTCGCGCGCGGTCATCGCCATCGTGTTGGCGGCCACCGCCAGGATGATCAGCACCACGATGTAGGAGACCGACTGGATCACCTGCACGATCGTCTGCAGCATCGCCACGAACGACAGCTGGAACGCCTTCTCGGTCTCGGTCAGCGTCTCGGCCAGCGAGTTGGCGAAGGTGGCGTCGATCTTGGCCGAGATCTCGGCCACGCGCGCCGGGTCCTCGACCTCGACCACGAACACGCCGACCTGGTTGGCGCGGCGCGGGAAGCGCTGCTTGACGAACTCGTTCAGGTAGTCGTGATGGAAGTACATCTGGCGCGTGATGACGGTCGGGTCGGCGCCGTCGAAGATCGCGCGCACCGTGAACTCCCAGTTGCCCGCATAGATGGTGCCGCGGATCGGAATCCGGTCGCCGACCTGGAAGCCGTACAGATCGGCAAGCTGGCGGCCGATGGCGGCACCGCGCCGGTCGCGCAGGAAGTCCTGGTACTGGTCGGGATCGAACCTGAACTCCGAATACATCGGGAAGAAGGTCGGCGCATCGACCGCGAACTGCGCGAAAAAGCTCCTCTCGTCGCGCCAGATGCCGCCGAACCAGCTCGACATCGTGACCGCGCGCACGCCATCGATCGGACGGATCTGCTCGCGGTAGTACACCGGCAACGGAAACACCAGCGAGATCGCGTTGCGCGTGATCAGCCGCGAACTGGAGGCGGCTTCCACGCCCGCGTACCACGCCTTGACCACCGTCTGCAGCAGGCCGAAGGCGGTGAGCGCGATCACCAGGCCCGCGATCGTCAGCCCGGTGCGCAGCCGCGCGCGAAACGCGTTGCGGCCGACCAGCTTCAGGAAGAACATGCTGTTCGCTGCGCTCGCGATGAGCCGCCGCCGGCGATCGTCATGCCCGATGCGCAGCGAACGGCGACAGGTCCGTCAACTGCCCCTTGTCGAGGTAGATCAGGTGGCGCGCCGCCTCGGCCGCGCGCGGATCGTGGGTGACCATCACGATCGTCTTGCCCAGCTCCTCGTTCAACCGGCGCATCAGCCCGAGCACCTCGGCGGCCGAGGTGCGGTCCAGGTCGCCGGTCGGCTCGTCGGCGATCAGCAGCAGCGGATCGCTGACGATCGCACGCGCGATCGCCACCCGCTGCTGCTGGCCGCCCGACAGTTCGTTCGGGCGGTGGTCCATGCGGTCGGCCAGTCCCACCAGCGCCAGCGTCATCTCGACCCGCATGCGCCGGTCGGCGCGCGACAGGCCGGTCAGCAGCAGCGGCAGCTCGACGTTCTCGAACGCATCGAGCACCGGCATCAGGTTGTAGAACTGAAAAATGAAACCCACGCTGGCCGAGCGCCAGCCGGCCAGATCGCCCTCGCTGAACTGCGTGATGTCCTCGCCGGCGATGCGGATCGCGCCGGCATCGGGCTTGTCGATGCCGGCCACCAGGTTCAGCAGCGTGCTCTTGCCCGAGCCCGACGGCCCCATCAGCGCCACGAACTCGCCGCGGCCGACATCGAGGTTGATGTCGGTCAGCACCGGCACCACCTGCTCGCCGCGCGTGTAGCTCTTGCTCACGTGACGGACCTCGATCAGCGCCGGCCCGCTGCCGGCGGCGTGCACCGCGCGCCCGGCGGCGGCGGGCGAAGCGGCAGCCGCGCTCACTTCTTGGCCGGCGCGACCGTGCGGTCGGCCGCGAGCCTGGCCGGCGGGTCGATCACGACCCGCGTGCCCGGCGCCAGACCCTCGATCTGCACCAGGTCGCCGACCTTGCCGACCACCTTGACCGGCGCCAGTTGCGTGCGTCCGCGCGTGATCTCGGCCGGCCGCCCGCCCTTGCCGGCCGGCTCCGCGGCGCGCGCCACGTCGGCGGCATCGCCGCTCGGTTCGACGACGAACACCTGGTCGCGGCCGTCGCGCTGCACGATCGCCTCCGGCCGCACCGCCGGCACCGCCCTGCGTTCGCCGGCGGCGAGCGGACGCGACAGGAACGCGATGCGCGCGCTCATGTCGGGCAGCACGCGCGCGTCGGTCTCGTCGAACCTGACCTTGACCAGCAGCGTGGCCTTGCTGCGGTCCACGGTGGGCACGATGCGCGAGACCGAGCCCAGCAGCCGCAGGTCGGCAAACGCATCGAGCTGGATCTCGGCCGGCTGGCCGACCCGGATGCCGGCGATCGCGCTCTCGGAGACATCGGCCTCGACCTCGAGCGTGCTCATGTCGGCCATCGTCACCACCGAGCCGGTGGTGCCGGCGGCCGCCGAAAAGGGCGTGACGATGTCGCCCACGTTCGCACTCTTGGTCAGCACGATGCCGGTGAACGGCGCCCGGATCAGCGTCTGGTCGAAGTTCACGCTGGCCACACGAAGATTGGCCTGCGCCACCGCGATCTGCGCGATCAGCGTGCGGACCGCGGCGCGCGCCTTGTTGTAGCGCGCCTGCGCGGTGTCGACCGCGGCGTCGGCGATGAAGCCCTTGGCCGCGAGCTCGCGTGCCCGACTGAGCGCGACCTCGGCGTCGGCCAGTTCGGCCTCGCCCTGCGCCAGATTGGCCTCGGCCGCCTTGACGCTGGCGGCCACCTGCTCGCGCTGGGCGGCCACGTCGCGGTTCTCCAGCCGCGCGATCACCTCGCCCTCCTGCACGCGCTGGCCTTCCTGCACGCCGAGCCACTCGAGTCGGCCGGTGCCCTTGCTCGACACCGACGCACGGCGCGCCGCCACCACGCGGCCGGTGGCGTTCAGCGCGGTGGCCGCCTGCGATGGCCAGGCCGCCGTCACCAGCCCGATCTCCACCGGCGTCGGCCGGCCCTGCTGCGAGACCCCGATCGCCAGCGCCGCGGCCAGCACCAGCGCCGCCAGCCACAGCCACCAGCGCTTCCACAGCGGGCGCCGGCGCCGCAGCGACGCCTGCGGCGATCCACGGTCGATCGCCAGCCGCGCCAGAGAGTCGTTCGGAGTGTTCATCGGTTCGAAAGCGGGCCGCGCCCGCCGTGCAGCGATGCCACGGCCATCGTAGCCGAGCGCGCCGGCCGCAGCGCTCGACTGGCGCCGCGCGCGCGGCGACTGGCACCGTGCCGGCGCATGTCGCACGCGCCGAGGCGCCGCACGCGGCGGGCCTCGGCGTCAGTCAGCGCAGCGCGCGCCCTTCACGCCGAGCTTGCGCGCGGCGCGCTCAATCGGGGATCGTGAGCGTGCCGCGGTCGAAGGTGATGCGCTCGGCCGCCGGCGGGTTGCTCTGGATGCCGGGCACGTGGGCCGCGGTCAGCGCCGGCGCCGGCACCGTCGCGCCGCCGCGCGGCGTGGTGCGCACCACCTGCGACGGCGGCAGCGGCGTGCCGGCAGTCAGGTGCGCCCACATCGCATCGAGCGCGCGCACGAAGTACAGGTGCAGCGGCACGAACCGCGCGTCATAGCCGGCGAAGGGCAGGAAGGCATCGAAGTGCTGCGCGTTGGTGACCTCGACATACGACAGCCGGCTGGCGCCGCGCTCGCGCCGCTTGTTCTCCGCGTAGTACGGGCGCGACGAGAAGTTCACCGGCACCAGCGTGTCGGCACGGCCGTGCACGATGATCGCCGGCTTGCGGTTCAGGTCGGCGCTGCTGCGCACTTCGGCGATGCCGCGCTGCACGCGCCGGGCGTCGGCCGAGTGACCGGTCAGCAGCTCGCGCTGGCAGCGGGCGACGTCGAACGCGAAGTCGGGAAGGTTGGTCGAGGGCGAGACGCCGAACAGGTCGCGCCGGGCGCCGCCGACCGAGTCGTTGTAGACGATCGCGATGCCGATCGTCGGCGGCACGCCGTTGCCCAGGCCGAACGACAGCGGCAGTTGCGGCGGTGTGGCGGCGAGCACGTTGCCGGCGGCGTCGGTCAAGGCGAAGCTCTGGCCGCACAGGTGGTCGGCGACCGAGAAGCGGCCGTGCGCGTTGGCGTAGGTCATCGTGATCGCCGGCGTGGCCAGGTTCCAGTGCGACGACTGCAGCAGCATCGTCTCCGGCTCCCAGCCGTAGTCGAGCAGCTTGTCCATCGCCTCCTCGTACTGCGAGGCCAGATCGGTGGTGGCGAGCAGGCCGTTGGCGGCCAGCGCCCGGCAGCGGTTGTCGATGAAGGCGTTGAAGGCGGGGTTGATCGCCAGCGGCGAGCCGGCCGCCCGCGTGGAGCGCGCCGCGCACGGCTGGTACAGGTTGGCGAACGTGAAGTAGTCGTACAGCGGCTTGCTGCCGCCGGTGTAGACCAGGCTGCCGCGCCGGATCACCGGATTGCGGGTCGTAGCCACCTGGATCTGGGGCTCGCTCACCGCCACGCCGTCGATCAGTCCCTCGCGGTCCTGCTCGGCGGCCGCCAGCGCGGCGCCGGCGCCGTTGGAGACGCTGGAGGCGATCACGATCGTGTTGTGCGGGGTGATGGTCTTGCGCTTGCGGCCCTCGTTGCCCTTGCCCGGCATCGGCGCGCCGTATTGCTCGTTCAGGACGTAGAAGGCGAACTCGATCGCGCGCAGCGTGTCGCGGCCCCAGTTGCGTTCGGGATTGCGCTGCGAATGCGCGTGCTTGACGGCGAAGCGGTGGGGCGTGTCGGCGTTGAACTGCTGGCGCTGCAGGTCGCTCAGGCGCGCGGTGAAATTGGAGTCCTCGCCGGCGGTGGCGGCGTCGGCGCGCACGCCGCTTTGCAGGTTCACGGTGTTGGCCTGCAGGTCGTGGATGCCGGTGCCGGTGCCCTTGTCGGTGTAGGCGACGGCGCAGCCTCGCTTCAGGCCCCACTCGCCGGAGGTGCCGATTGCGCCATAGACGCCGCGCGAGCCGCTGCTGGCGCCGGTGACGATGCACGGGCGCCGCGGGTCGAAGCTCGCCGGCACCTGGACCATCATCGTCACCGCACTCGACCCGCCGCGGCCGCCGTCGCGTTCTTCGGCATAGGCCAGGTACTCGCTGCCGGCGATCCTGCCTTCGCCCGCGGTGACCTCGCCGTCGGCAGTGATGTTCGGGCCGTACAGCGTGCCGAAGCCGCCGCCGGCCGTGGTGTCGACCAGCGCGCGGTAGTTGGTGTGGATCGCCAGCCGGCGCAGGTCGGCCGCACTGGCCGGATTCAGCGCGCCCAGTTCGGCCGCGGTCAGCGCGCGCCCGAGGATCGACTTGCCGAAGCCGCCGGTCAGCAGGTCGTCGGCCACGCCGTCGTAGGTCGTGTGGGTGACCGCGCCGAGCCAGTGCGGCTTGCCGTTGAACGGCGGCGGACCGTCGTGCGCGCCGACCGTGCCGGACATCACTGCGAGCAGCGCCGCCAGCGGCAGTGCGCGAGGAATGCGAGTCTTCATGGGCCTGTCTCCTCAGTGAGCCGCGCGGCAAACCGGCATGCGGCGCGGCCGGGTCGAGTTGCGAAAGCCGCACCGGTCGGCGCGGGCAGCGAGCGTGCCGCAATTTGATGACAGGGGCAATGCACTGCGCCGACGCGGGCGGTCTTTCCGATTAGATTTCGGGCTCTTGCCGGCCACTTTGCCGCCCGGGGGAGTGCACGTGAGCACGACAAAGAAGTTCGCCTCGCACGCCGATGTCGAGGAAAAGAAGGTCAGCTTCGACAGGCTGTCGGACAACGCCTACGCGTACACGGCCGAGGGCGATCCGAACACCGGCATCGTCATCGGCGACGACGCGGTGCTGGTGGCCGACACGCAGGCCACGCCGGTGATGGCGGGCGATGTGATCCGCCGCATCCGTGCGATCACCGACACGCCGATCAGGTACGTGGTGCTGACGCACTACCACGCGGTGCGCGTGCTCGGCGCCAGCGCCTATCAGGCGCAGGAGATCATCGCCAGCCAGGACACCTACGATCTGATCGTCGAGCGCGGCGAGCAGGACAAGAAAAGCGAGATCGAGCGCTTTCCGCGGCTGTTCCGCGCCGTCGAGTCGGTGCCGGGGCTGACCTGGCCGACGATGACCTTCAAGGGCGAGATGACGCTGTGGCTCGGCAAGCTCGAAGTCAAGCTGCTGCAGCTCGGCCGTGGCCACACCAAGGGCGACACGGTGGTCTGGTTGCCGCAACAGAAGATCCTGTTCTCAGGCGATCTCGTGGAGTTCGACGCCACGCCGTACTGCGGCGATGCCTACTTCGAGGACTGGCCGCACACGCTCGATGCGATCGCCGCCCTGCAGCCCGAGAAGCTGGTGCCGGGCCGCGGCGCGGCGCTGACCACGCCACAGCAGGTGCAGGCGGGACTGGCCGGCACGCGCGCCTTCGTCGCCGAGCTGTATGCGGCCGTCCAGCGCGGCGCCGCCGCCGGCAAGGACCTGCGCGCCGTCTACCGCGAGACCTACGACCAGCTGAAGCCGAAGTACGGCCACTGGGTCATCTTCGACCACTGCATGCCGTTCGACGTCTCGCGTGCCTACGACCTGGCCCAGGGGATTGCCGATCCGCGCATCTGGACCGCGCAGCGCGACGTGCAGATGTGGCAGGCGCTGGAGGGCTGATCCCGACCGACCTTCGCTGGGCTGCGATCGGCATGCTGAAGACCTACCGTTATCCGAAGTTCGGCGCGGTCAGGCCGCCCGAATTGACTGGCGTCAGCCACCGCTATCCGGTGCTGATCGTCGGCGCCGGGCCGGTCGGCATGGCCGCAGCGATCGACTGCCGGCTGCAGGGCATCGAGGCGGTCGTCCTCGACGACGACGACACGGTCTCGGTCGGCTCGCGCGGGCTGTGTTACGCCAAGCGCGCGCTGGAGATTCTCGACCGGCTGGGCGCCGGTGACGCGGTCGTCGACAAGGGCGTCGAATGGAACGTCGGCCGCACGTTCTTCCGCGACCAGGAGGTCTATTCGTTCAGCCTGCTGCCGCAACCCGAGCACAAGCGGCCGGGCATGATCAATCTGCAGCAGTACTACCTGGAGGAATTCCTCGTCCGCCGCTGCGGCGAGGTCGGCGCCGAGATCCGCTGGAAGAACAAGGTCGTGGCGGTGACGCCAGGCGACGACGGCGTACGGGTCGAGGTGCAGACGCCGGCCGGCGCCTACCGGCTGCAGACCGATTGGCTGATCGTCGCCGACGGCGCGCGCAGCCCGGTGCGGGGCATGCTCGGCCTCGACGTCGAAGGCCGCGTCTTCCAGGACCGCTTTCTGATCGCCGACGTGGTGATGAAAGCCGATTTCCCGGCCGAACGCTGGTTCTGGTTCGACCCGCCGTTTCATCCGAACCAGTCCGTGCTGCTGCATCGCCAGGCCGACAACGTCTGGCGCATCGATTTCCAGCTCGGCTGGGACGTCGACCCGGAGGAGGAGAAGAAGCCGGAGAAGGTGATCCCGCGCATCCAGGCGATGCTCGGGCAGCAGCGCCAATTCGACCTCGAGTGGGTCAGCGTTTACACGTTCCAGTGCCGGCGGATGGCGCGCTTCAACCACGGCCGCGTGCTGTTTGCCGGCGACGCTGCGCACCAAGTCTCGCCGTTCGGCGCGCGCGGCGCCAATTCCGGCATCCAGGACACCGACAACCTGGTGTGGAAGCTGAAGCTGGTGATCGACGGGCGCGCGCCGGCGCGGCTGCTCGACACCTACTCCGAGGAGCGCGTGTTCGCCGCCGACGAGAACATCATGAACTCGACGCGCTCGACCGACTTCATCACGCCGAAGGGCGCCGTCAGCCGGACCTTTCGCAACGCCGTGCTGCAACTGGCGGGCGAGCACGCGTTCGCGCGCCGGCTGGTCAATTCGGGGCGCCTGTCGGTGCCGTCGATCTACGCGGGCTCGTCGTTGAATACTGCCGATGCCGACCTGTTCGCCGGCGACACCGTGCCGGGCGCGCCGGCCGAAGATGCGCCGGTGGCGATCGATGGCGATCCGGGTTGGCTGCTCGATGCGCTCGGCAACCGCTTCCAGTTGCTCGTTTACGCCGACGATCCGACGCGCGTGGATCTTGCGCCGCTTGCGGCGCTGCGCGCGGCACCGGTTGCGGTCGAACCGATCATCGTCGGTGCGCGGGCGGCCAGTCTTCCGGGCGTGCGCGTCCTGCACGACGTGAAGCGGCTCGTCGCCCGGCGCTACGACGCGCGCGACGGCAGCGCGTACCTGCTGCGGCCGGACCAGCACGTGTGCGCCCGCTGGCGCCAGGTCGATGCGGCGAAGGTGGCCACGGCGGTGGCGCGCGCCACGGGCAACAATTGAGAGGGGCTGCGATGGCGCTGAACCTGAACCCGAATTTCGATGAGGCCGGCAAGCGGTATTTCCGCGACTTTGCGCCCGGTGACGATTTCTACGAGATGCTGATCGACGCGCATCGCGACCTGTCGGCCGACCGCAGCGCCGTGCTCAACGCCAAGCTCATCCTGCTGCTGGCCAACCACGTCGGCGAACTGGCGGTGTTGCGCGAGGCGCTGGCGCGGGCGCGTGACGGCACCTGAGCGGCAATCCACACGCCGCCGTCGCCCAGGTGATGCGGTCCGCCGCTGGCGGATGCGCCGACCACGCCGCACGCGCGCTGCGCGAGCGGCCGCGCTACGCCTGCGGCCGCCGGCCGATACCCAGGTAGGTTTCGACCACGCGCGGGTCGCGCGCAAGCTCGGCCGCCGGGCCGGCGAGCGCCACCTCGCCGGTCTCCAGCACATAGGCGTAGTCGGCCAACTGCAGTGCCGCGCGCGCGTTCTGCTCGACCAGCAGGATCGATGCGCCGCGCTGCCGCAGCGCATCGACGATCTGGAAGATCTCGCGCACGATCAGCGGCGCCAGCCCGAGCGAGGGCTCGTCGAGCATCAGCAGCCGCGGCTTGGCCATCAGCGCCCGGCCGATCGCCAGCATCTGGCGTTCGCCGCCCGACAGCGTGCCGGCCAGTTGCGCGCGCCTCTCCTGCAGCCGCGGGAAGAGCTGGAACACCTCGCCCATGGTCTGCCGGTGGTCGCGCGCGCCGTCGCGGTAGCGCTGGAAGGCGCCCAGCAGCAGGTTGTCCTCGACCGTCATCTCGCCGAACAGCTCGCGCTTCTCGGGCACCAGCGTCAGACCGCGCGCGACCATCGTCTCGATCGGCGCGCCGGCGCACTCGAGGCCGGCAAACCGGACCTCGCCGCGCACGCTGCCGGTGGCCGGCAGCGCGCCCATGATCGCCGCCAGCAGGCTCGTCTTGCCGGCGCCGTTGGGGCCGATCACGGTGACGATGCGACCGCGCGGCACACGCAGGTTGGCGTTGTGCAGAGCCTCGACCTTGCCGTAGGCGACGCACAGGTCGCGCACGTCGAGCACGAGGTCGGCGTCGCCGGCGGCCGCCTCGCCGCCCAGGTGTCGATCCTGCGCGCCGCGCTGCTGCGCCGGCGCTTCGCAGCGGCCGGGCGCGCTCACTCGATGCCCCCCAGATAGGCCTCGATCACCTTCGGATCGCGCTGCACCTCGTGCGGCAGGCCCTCGGCGATCTTCTGGCCGAAGTCCATCACGGTGATGCGGTCGGCCAATCCCATCACGAAGTCCATGTCGTGCTCGACCAGCAGCACGCTCAGACCCTCGCCCCGCAGCTTGCGCAGCAGATCGGCCAGCGCGCGCTTCTCCAGGTAGCGCAGTCCCGCCGCCGGTTCGTCCAGCAGCAGTAGGCACGGATCGGCCGCCAGCGAGCGCGCGATCTGCAGCATCCGCTGCTTGCCGAGCGGCAGGCTGCCCGCGACCTCGTACATGTGGTCGGCCAGTCCGACCCGCTCGATCTGTCGTGCCGCCTCGGCCAGCAGGCGCTGCTCCTGGCGACGGTCGAGCCGCCACGCGCCTGCAAGCACACCCAGCGCCAGACCCGGGTACTCGCGCCGGTGGGCGCCGATGGCCACGTTGTCCAGCACCGTCATCTCCGGCAGCAGCTTCACGTGCTGGAACGTGCGCGACAGGCCGAGCGCGGCGATCTCGCGCGCCCGGTGGCCGGCGACCTGGCGGCCGCGCAGCAGCACCTCGCCGGCGGTCGGATCGAGGACCCCCGACATCAGATTGAACATCGTCGTCTTGCCGGCTCCATTGGGACCGATCAGCGCGACGATCTGGCCGGCGTGCACGGTGAGGCTCATGTCGTTGACCGCGACCAAGCCACCGAAGCGCCGGGTCACGCCGCGCGCCTGCAGCAGCAGTTCGCCGGCCTGCGGCAGCGGCCGGCGCGCCAGCGGCGGCACCCCGGTGGCGATCCGGCGCGGCGCACGGCGCAACGGCAGCCAGCGGGTCAGCAGCGGCCACAGGCCGTCGCGTGCCCGCTGCAGCACGATGATCATCGCGATCCCGAACACGATCACCTCGAAATTGCCGGGCTGGCCGATCAATCTCGGCAGCCAGTCCTGCAGCCAGTGCTTGGCGATGCTGATCACGCCGGCGCCCAGCAGTGCGCCCCAGACGTAGCCGGCACCGCCCACCACCGCCATGAACAGGTACTCGATACCGATGTGCAGGGCGAACGGGGTCGGGTTCAGGAAGCGCTGCATGTGCGCGTACAACCAGCCCGAGGCGCAGGCCAGCAGCGCCGCCAGCACGAAGATCACGAGCCGCGAGACGGCCGTGTTCACGCCCATCGACTCGGCCATCACCATGCCGCCCTTGAGCGCGCGGATGGCGCGGCCTTCGCGCGAGTCGAGCAGGTTCTGGATCGTCACGATGCCGGCCAGCAGGAACAGGTAGATCAGGTAGAAGATCTCGCGCCCGCTCTCGAGCGCGTACCCGAACACCGCGATCGGGGGAATTCCGGACAGGCCGGTGAAGCCGCCGAGAAACGGCAGGCTGCCGAACAGGTAGTAGAGACTGATGCCCCAGGCGATGGTCCCGAGCGGCAGATAGTGGCCCGACAGCCGCAGCGTCAGCATGCCCAGCACGACCGCGAAGGCGAGCGTCAATGCCAGCCCGGCGACGAGCGTGAGCCAGGCCGAGGCGCCGAGCCAGGCGAGCCATGGCGGCAGATCGGGCGTCGCCGTCAACACCGCCGTCGTGTAGGCGCCCAGACCGACGAAGGCGGCCTGACCGAACGAGGTCAGCCCGCCGACCCCGGTGAGCAGCACCAGCCCGAGCGCGGCCAGTGCGTACAGGCCGATGTAGTTGAGCAGCGTGACGGTGAATTCGGGCAGCACCAGCGGCGCCAGCGCAAGCAGCAGCACGAACGCCGCCAGCACGGTGCGCGGCGCCGGCGCCGCCACGCGTGCCGCCGGCGAGAAGCGGCTCGACGGCCCGCTCATTCGTCTTCCTCGACGTGATGGCTGCGCAGCGAGCGCCACAGCAGCACCGGGATGATCAGCGTGAAGACGATCACCTCCTTGTAGGCGGAGGCCCAGAAGCTCGAGTACGCCTCCAGCAGTCCGACCAGCAGCGCGCCGAGCGCGGCCACCGGATAGCTCGCCAGCCCGGCGATGATGGCGGCGACGAAGCCCTTAAGGCCGATCAGGAAGCCGGTGTCGTAGTAGATGGTCGTGATCGGCGCGATCAGCATGCCGCTGAAGGCGCCGATCAGCGCGCACAGGAAGAACGACAGCTTGCCGGCGAGCGCGGTCGGGATGCCCATCAGCCGCGCGCCGAGCCGGTTGACCGCGGTCGCGCGCAGCGCCTTGCCGTACAGCGTGCGCTCGAACAACAGGTACAGGACGACGATCAGCGCCAGCGAGCAGCCGATCACCCACAGCGTCTGGGCGCCGATCGTCATGCCGGCGAATTCGAAGCGGCCGGCCGAGAACGGCGCCGTGCGCGAGCCCTCGGGGCCGAACACGAGCAGCCCCAGACCGACCAGCACCACGTGCACCGCCACCGACACGATCAGCAGCACCAGCACCGAGGCGTCCGCCAGCGGCTGGTAGGCGAGCCGGTAGATCATCGGTCCGAGCGGTACCACCACCGCCAGCGCCAGCAGAATCTGCAGCAGCATCGGCAGCGTGCCGACCGGCAGCGCCGACAGCAGCGCCCACAGCGCCAGCGGCAGCGCGAGGTTCCAGCCGGCGATCGGCAGCAACTGCCGGTACCTGCGTGCGCGCAGTGCCACGCTGCTGTCGACCAGCGCGACCAGCGCGCCGGCGACGATCAGCAGCCACAGCGTTCCCGGCAGAGTGCCGGCCTTGAGCGCCACCAGTGTCAGCGCGCCGTAGGCGACGAAATCGCCCTGCGGGATGAAGATCACGCGCGTGACGGCGAAGGCCAGCACCAGCGCCAGCGCCAGCAGCGCGTAGATGAAGCCGTTGGTGATGCCGTCCTGCGCCAGCAGCAGGGCGATCTGGAAGTCCATGGCTGTGCGAGCCGCGGGCGGTCAGCGGTGTCGGTCGGTCGGTCGGTCGGGCCCGGCGCAGGGCGTGCCGCGCCTGGTCGGCGCAGCCGCTGCCCGCGGGCAGCGGCCTGACGCGCCGCCTGCGCCGTGGCGCGACGACCTACCTGACCAGCTTCCAGTCGCCGCCGGTGATCTGCACCATCACCACCGCGCGCTGGTCGAGGCCCAGGTGGTCGGTCGGCGACATGTTGAAGATGCCGTGCGCGCCGGCGGCGTTGCGCACGCCTTCGAGCGCATCGCGCAGCGCCGCGCGGAATTCGCGGGTGCCGGGTTGGGCCCGCTGCAACGCCACCGGAATGGCGGCCTGCAGCAGAACGCCGGCGTCCCAGGCATGTGCGCCGAAGGTCGACACGCTGTCCTTGCCGTGCACCTTCTCGTACGCCAGCACGTACTCGGTGGCGGTCTTCTTCACCGGATGGCCGGCCGGCAACTGGTCGGCCACCAGCACCGGCCCGGCCGGCAGGAACGTGCCTTCGCAGTCGGCCCCGCACACGCGCAGGAAGTCGCGATTGGCCACACCGTGGGTCTGGTAGATCTGACCCTTGTAGCCGCGCTCCTTGAGCGTCCTTTGCGGCAACGCCGCCGGCGTGCCGCTGCCGGCGATCAGCACCGCGTCCGGGCGCGCCGCGACGATCTTCAGCACCTGGCCGGTGACCGAGGTGTCGACCCGCTGGTAGCGCTCGTTGGCGACGATCTGCAGGCCGCGCGCCTCGGCGATCCGGCTGAATTGGGTCCACCAGCCCTCGCCGTAGGCGTCGGCGAAGCCGATGAAGCCGACCGTCTTGATGCCGGCGCCGACCATGTGCGCGACGATCGCACTCGCCATCTGCTCGTCGTTCTGCGGCGTCTTGAACACCCAGCGCCGTTTGGCGTCGACCGGCTCGACGATCCGGCTCGAGGCGGCCATCGAGATCTTCGGCGTCTCGGCCTCGGCGACGATGTCGATCATCGCCAGAGAGTTCGGAGTGATGGTCGAGCCGACGATCACGTCGACCCGGTCCTCGGTGATCAGCTTGCGCGTGTTCTTCACCGCGGTGGTGGTGTCGGAGGCGTCGTCGAGGATGATGTATTCGACCTGTCTGCCGCCGATCGTCCTGGGCATCAATGCGAAGGTGTTGCGCTCGGGGATGCCGAGCGAGGCGGCCGGTCCGGTGGCCGACACGGTGACGCCGACCTTGATGGTCTGGGCCTGCGCCAGGCCGATGGCGGCCACGGCCAGCGCCGCGGCCAACAACTGAGTGGTGAGTTTCATCTTTTGTCTCCTGGTGTTGTGTGGCTGCTGCCTGTCAATCCGGCGTTGCGTTCAGGTGCCGTGGAACCCTTGTTGTTGTGTGGGAATAGCGTAGTGCACACATGCCAGCGGCGTCATCAGAGGCGCTCGACGAGCAGGGCAACCCCCTGTCCGACGCCGATGCACATCGTCGCCAGGCCATAGCGTCCGCCGCCGGCCTCCAACTGGCGCAGCAGCGTCAGCACCAGCCGCGCGCCCGAGGCGCCCAGCGGGTGGCCGATGGCGATCGCGCCGCCGTTCGGGTTCACGTGCGCGGCATCGTCCGCCAGGCCGAGCCGGCGCGTGACCGCCAGGGCCTGCGCGGCGAAGGCCTCGTTCAGTTCGATGACGTCGATCTGCGACAGCTTCAGGCCGGTGCGCGCCAGCAGCTTCTCGGTGGCCGGTGCCGGGCCGATGCCCATGATCCGCGGCGCCACCCCGGCGGTGGCCATGCCGAGCACGCGCGCGCGCACGGTCAGGCCGTGGCGGGCCGCAGCCGCCTCGCTCGCCAGCAGCAGCGCGCAGGCGCCGTCGTTGAGCCCGGAGGCGTTGCCGGCGGTGACCGTGCCGTCTGGTTTGACCACCGGCCTGAGCCGGGCCAGCGCCTCGGGCGTGGTCGCGCGCGGGTGCTCATCGGCATCGACCGTGGTCTCGCCCGAGCTGGCGGCGATGGTCACCGGCGCCAGCTCGTCGCGATAGAAGCCGCGTGCGGCGGCCGCCGCGTAGCGCGCCTGCGAGCGCAGAGCAAAGGCGTCCTGGTCGGCGCGCGCGATGCCGAACTCGACGGCGACGTGCTCGGCGGTCTCCGCCATCGAGTCGATGCCGAACCGCGCCTTCAGCCTCGGGTTGACGAAGCGCCAGCCGAGGGTCGTGTCGTACACCGCGTTGCTGCGCGAGAAGGCGATCTCCGCCTTGGGCATTACGAACGGCGCGCGCGACATGCTCTCGACGCCGCCGGCGAGCGCGAACTGCGCCTCGCCGCTGGCGATCGCACGGGCCGCCATGCCGACCGCATCGAGGCTCGAGCCGCACAGGCGGTTGACGGTGACGGCCGGGACTTCGACCGGCAGCCCGGCGAGCAGCGCAGCCATGCGGGCCACGTTGCGGTTGTCCTCGCCGGCCTGGTTGGCACAACCGTAATAGAGGTCGTCGAGCGCACCCCAGTCGGCCCGCGGCCGGCCTGCCATCAACGCCTTGATCGGCAGGGCGGCCAGGTCGTCGGCGCGCAGCGCCGACAGCGCGCCGCCGTAGCGACCGAACGGCGTGCGGATGCCGTCGCAGACGAAAGCGGCCTGGGGTCTCAAGCGGGCTCCTGTGTCGACTTGCGGCGCAGGTTGCGTGCCGGCGGCCGGTCGGCAACTGCTGGCGAGCGCGTGGCGCGCGGCGCCGGCCGGGCGGCCGCGCGCGCCAGCGCGCCCACGCCGTTGAGGAACAGATCGGTCACCACCGGGGCCATCTGCGCGTAGGTGAGCGGGCCCGCGTCCTTCAGCCAGGTGAAGGTCCAGTTGATCATGCCGAACAGCGTCATCGTCACCGGCTTGAGCAGCGCCCGGCCGGCCAGGTGCGGCGCGACGGCGGCGATCGCCGCGGCGAAGGCATCGACCACGCGGTTCTGTTTGGCCACGACGCGGCGCCGATGGGCCGGACTCAGATACTTGACGTCCTGCACCAGCACGCGGTGGTAGGCGGCCGCGTGCTCGTAGGCCTGCATGAAACGCGCGATCAACCGCCGCAGATGCGCGGCCGGCGGCAGGTTCTCGGCGTCCACCGCCTCGACGATCGACTGCAGGCCGTCGAGGTAGCGATCGGCGATGTCGAACAGCAGCGCCTCCTTGTCGCGGTAGTAGTGGTACAGCAGCGCCTTGCTGATGCCGCAGGCCGAAGCCAGCTCGGCGATCGACCCGGCCGCGTAGCCGCGCTCGGCGAACAGGCGCGCGGCCATCGCCAGGATGGCGTCGCGGTGCTGCTCGAAGTCGGCGGCGCGGGGTCTAGCCATGAAGGGACCCTTCGCGTGTACGCGACCCTGCGGGTCGTACGTGCTCGCGAAGTCCATAGTCAGCGGGCCGTCCTTCGGAGCAGCCGGGCGAACGGCCCGATTTCAAATGCAACGAGGCGGCTCTGCCGCTGGCAGCGGGCACGAAATTGTGCGCGGCAGGGTTGCGCATGCGGCAAGTCATCGGTCGTCGAACGACAGGACGACCCGCTCGCTGAGCGGATACGACTGGCAGGCGAGCACGAAGCCGGCGTCGAGGTCGGCCGGCTCGAGCGCGAAGTTCCTACGCATCTTCACCCGGCCTTCGAGCAGCCGCGCGCGGCAGGTGCAGCACATGCCGCCCTTGCACGAGAACGGCAGGTCCAGCCCGGCGGCGGCGCCGGCCTCCAGCACGCTGCCGTGCTCGCGCTGGAACTGCACCTCGCGCCTCAGACCGTCGACGACGAAGATCACCTGCGCCAGCGCCGCATCCGCGGCCGGCTCGGCGCGGGCCGGTGCCGCGCCGGGCGTGCCGAAGCGCTCGACATGCACCTGCGCGGCCGGCACCCCGGCCGCCAGCAGCGCGGCCTCGACCTCGTCGATCATCGAGGCCGGCCCGCAGACGAACGCCTCGTCGATCGAGCCGGCCGGGATCAGCAGCTCGAGGAAGGCGCGCACCTTGGCCGCATCGATGCGGCCGTTGAACAGCGCCACCTCCTGCTCCTCGCGCGAGAACACGTTGTAGAGCGCGAAGCGCGCCAGATGCCGGTCCTTCAGGTCCTCCAGGTCCTCCTGGAACATGCTGGTCGCGGCGTGCCGGTTGCCATAGACCAGGCTGAAGCGCGACTTCGGCTCGCGCGCGAGCAGCGTCTTGGCGAGCGACAGGACCGGCGTGATGCCGCTGCCGGCGGCGAACGCGACATAGTGCTTGGCGTGGCCGGCGTCGAGCGGCACCGTGAAGCGCCCGTCGGGCGGCATCACGTCGATCGCGTCGCCCGCCTTGAGCTGGGCGTGGGCCCAGCCCGAGAAGCGGCCGCCGTCGACTTTCCTGATCGCGATCCGCAGTTCGCCGTCGTCCAGCCCGGAGCAGATCGAGTACGAGCGGCGCAGCTCCTGGCCGTCGAGGCGGGCGCGTAGCGCGACGTGCTGGCCGGGGACGAAAGCGTACTCGGCGCGCAGCGCCTCGGGCAGGTCCAAGCGCAGGCTGACCGCATCGGCCGTCTCGCGCCGGACTTCGGCGATCGTCAGCGTATGGAAGCGGTGGCTCATAGCGGCTTGAAGTACTCGAAGGGCTCGCGACAGGCGCGGCAGCGGTACAGCGCCTTGCAGGCAGTGGCGCCGAACTGTGACAGCCGCTCGCTGTCGCTGCTGCCGCAGCGCGGACAGGCGAGGCTGCGCGGCACGAAGTGCAGCGGCTGCACGCCGCTGGCGGCGCGCTCGGCCGGCGGCACGATGCCGTAGGCGCGCAGCCGCTCGCGCGCACCGGCGGCGATCCAGTCGGTGGTCCAGGCCGGTGCCAGCCGCGTGCGCACCAGCACGTCGGTCGCGCCGGCGGCCTTCAGCGCGGCGACGATCTCCTGCGCGATCGGCTCGGTGGCCGGGCAGCCCGAGTAGGTCGGCGTGACCGTGACCTCGACAGCGCCGTCGTCGGTCACCCGCAGGTCGCGCACGATGCCTAGTTCGACCACGGAGATCACCGGGATCTCGGGGTCGGGCACCGCGTCGACGGCGGCCCAGGCCTGCTCCAGAGACAACCTTGCGACCGTTGTCATCGCCGTCACCAAGTGCATCCCGGGTAGGCGCGCTGCATCGCCTGCATCGGCGCCAGCAGGTGCCCCAGGTGCTCGCTGTGACGGCCCTGCCTGCCGGTGGATAGGAACGGCGTGCGCGCCGGCATCACCAGCGTGGCTTCGGCCAGCACCGGCAGCACGGTCGCCTGCCATGCGGCCTGCAGCGACGACGGCAGCGGTGCCAGCCCGGCGGCGCTCGCCGCACGGTCGAGGGCATCGTCGGCGAACAACTCGGCGCAGTACGGCCACAGGTACTCGAGCGCGTGCTGCATCCGGCGCCTGGAGTCCGCGGTGCCGTCACCTAGCCGCAGCGTCCAGTCGGCAGCATGCTGCAGGTGGTAGCGCGTCTCCTTGGCGCTCTTGTCGGCGATCGCCGCCAGCTCGCCATCGGCGCTCGACCTCAGTGCCGCCCACAGCGGCGCCTGCCAGGCGGCGACCAGGAAGTTGCGCAGCGTCGTGCGGCCGAAGTCATGGTTCGGCAGCTCGACGATCGACAGATTGCGGAACTCGCTTTCGGCGCGCAGGAAGGCGAGCCGGTCCTCGTCGCGCCCCAGGCCTTCGATCCGGCCGGCATGCGTGAGCAGCAGTCGCGCCTGCCCGATCAGGTCGAGCGCGATGTTGGTCAGCGCGATGTCTTCCTCGATCACCGGGCCGTGGCCGCACCACTCGGACAGGCGCTGGCCGAGCACGAGCGAGGTGTCGGCGACGCGCAGCACGCACTCGAGGTGCTGCTCGCGGCCGAGGCCGGCCGGTGGCGTTACCGCCACCTCACATGTGGTTGACTTCATCGGGCAAGGTGTAGAAGGTCGGATGGCGGTAGATCTTGTCGTCGGCCGGGTCGAACAGTTCCGGCTTGGCATCCGGGTCGGAGGCGTGGATGTCGGCGGCCTTCACCACCCAGATGCTCACGCCCTCCATCCGCCGCGTGTAGACGTCGCGCGCGTTCTGCAACGCGATCCTGGCGTCCGGCGCATGCACGCTGCCGCAGTGCTTGTGGTCGAGGCCGTTGCGGCTGCGGATGAACACTTCCCACAGGGGCCATTCGCGGCTGGTTTGCGTCATTGCAGTCCCTTTCAATGGCGGCTGCGGGCTGAGGCTTGTGCGGTCACCGAGGCGAATGGCCGCAGGGCAGGTCGAGGACGCAAGGGGGCTGCGCCCCCTTGGAACCCCCATCCCGCTTCGCAGCGCTCGCTCGCGCAGCGCGCCAGTCCGTGTTCACTCGGCGGCTTTCTGCGCGCGCAGCGCCTGCTTGTCGGCATAGGCCAGCGCCGCCTCGCGCACCCAGGCACCGTCTTGCCACGCCGCGACTCGGTCGGCCAGCCGATCCCTGGCGCAGGGGCCGTGACCGTTGACCACGTTCCAGAACTCGCTCCAATCGATCGCGCCGAAGTCCCAGTGGCCGCGCTCCGCGTTCCACCGCAGGTCGGGGTCGGGCAGCGTCACACCCAGCACCTCGGCCTGCGGCACGGTGGCGTCGACGAACTTCTGGCGCAGCTCGTCGTTGCCGATGCGCTTGATGCCCCAGCGCATCGAGTCACCGCTGTGCGGCGAGTCGCGGTCGTGCGGCCCGAACATCATCAGGCTTGGCCACCACCAGCGGTCGACCGCGTCCTGCACCAGCGCGCGCTGCTGCTGCGTACCCTTCATCATCGTCAGCAGCAGGTCGTAGCCCTGGCGCTGGTGGAACGACTCCTCCTTGCAAATCCGGATCATGGCGCGCGCATACGGGCCGTACGAGCAGCGGGTGAGCGGAATCTGGTTCATGATCGCCGCGCCATCGACCAGCCAGCCGATGACGCCGATGTCGGCCCAGTTCAGCGTCGGGTAGTTGAAGATCGACGAATACTTCGCCTTGCCCGCGTGCAGCGCGTCGATCAGCGCGTCGCGCGACACACCGAGCGTCTCGGCCGCCGCGTACAGGTACATGCCGTGCCCGCCTTCGTCCTGCACCTTGGCCAGCAGGATCGCCTTGCGTTTGAGGCTCGGGGCGCGCGTGATCCAGTTGCCCTCGGGCAGCATGCCGACGATCTCGCTGTGCGCGTGCTGGCCGATCTGGCGCACCAGTGTCCTGCGATAGCCCTCGGGCATCCAGTCCTTGGGTTCGATGAACCCGCCGCGCGCGATCTTGGCGTCGAACTCGGCTGCGTACTGTTGCTCGGCCGGCGACGTCGCGCCGCGCGTGCGGTCGCCGCGACGGGCCTCGGCGTCCTTGCCGGCGATGTCGAGCGCTTGGGTGTACATCGGTGCTCCTTGCGTTCTAGGGGGTCATCCCCGCGGAAGCGGGGATCCACGAGGCGCCGAGCCATGGATTGCCGCTTGCGCGGGAATGACACGACGGTCTGATGACGGGGGATGACGCGACGGCGCGCGTGCGTTGGAACGACACGACGGCACGCGGTCGCAGTTCACTTCGGCCGCCGGTCGACGATCCGCCGGGCCTTGCCCACCGAGCGCTCGAGCGCCATCGGCAGCGCCAGCTTCACTTCGCACGACACGCCGATGTAGGCCTTGATGGCGTGCTCGAGCTTGCCCGCCGCCGCCTGGCGCGACGCCTGGCTGCCGCCGGCCAGCGCGGCTCCCATCTCGACGTGCACGGTCAGCTCGTCGAGATGGTCCGGCCGCGTCACCTCCAGCGTGTAGTAGGGCGCCAGTTCCGGCTGCTTGAGGATCAGCTCCTCGACCTGCGTCGGGAACAGGTTCACGCCACGGATGATCAGCATGTCGTCCGAGCGGCCGGTGATCTTCTCGATCCGCCGCATGCTGCGCGCCGTCGGCGGCAGCAGCCGCGTCAGGTCGCGGGTGCGGTAGCGGATCATCGGCAACGCCTCCTTGGTGAGCGAGGTGAGCACCAGTTCGCCCTGCTCGCCCTGCGGCAGCACGGCACCGGTGTCGGGGTCGACGATCTCCGGATAGAAGTGGTCCTCCCACACGGTGAGGCCGTCCTTGGTCTCGATGCACTCCTGCGCCACGCCCGGGCCGATGATCTCGGACAGGCCGTAGATGTCGATCGCATCGAGCCCGGTCTGGCTCTCGATCGCCGCCCGCATCGCCGGCGTCCAGGGCTCGGCGCCGAACATGCCGATCTCCAGCGAGGTGGCCTTCGGATCGATGCCCTGGCGCGCCATCTCCTCGGCGATCGCCTGCATGTACGACGGCGTCACCATGATGATGCGCGGCCGGAAGTCGACGATCAATTGCACCTGCCGCTCGGTCATGCCGCCGGACACCGGGATCACCGTGCAGCCGAGTCTCTCGGCGCCGTAGTGCGCGCCGAGCCCGCCGGTGAACAGGCCATAGCCGTAGCTCACCTGCACCATGTCGCCGGGACGCCCGCCGGCGGCGCGGATCGAGCGCGCCATCACCGCGGCCCAGGTGTCGATGTCGCGCAGGGTGTAGCCGACCACCGTCGGCTTGCCGGTGGTGCCGCTGGAGGCGTGGATGCGGGCGAGCCGCTCGCGCGGTACCGCGAACATGCCGAACGGATAGGTGTCGCGCAGATCCTTCTTGATCGTGAACGGGAACCGCGCCAGGTCGTCGATCCGCCGGCAGTCCGACGGGTGCACGGCGGCCTTGTCGAACGCGACCCGGTAGTGCGGCACGTTGTCGTAGGCGTGCTTCAGCGTCCACTGCAGCCGCTGCAACTGCAGCGCCGCGATCTCGTCGCGGCTGGCGGTCTCGATCGGCTCGAACACGTCGGGGTGGCGGTGGCTCATGCGAGGGTCGGCTCCGGATCGGTCACAGCTCGACGACCTGACGGCCCTTCAGGGTGCGCGAACGGCCGCGCATCAGCGCCACCGTCTTGCCGTGCTGGTTGGTGACCGTGATGTCGTACACGCCGCTGGCGCCGCTGTGCAGCACCTCGCGCCCCTCGGCCAGCAGCCGGTCGCCCTCGTGCGCGGGGGCGAGGAACTCGACCGCGATCCCGCTGGCCACGGTCAGCGCGTTGGCGCTGTTGCAGGCGTAGGCGAAAGCCGAGTCGGCCAGCGTGGTGATGAAGCCGCCGTGGCAGATCGCAAAGCCGTTGAGCATCTCGCGGCGCACCGTCATCGCGATGCGGGCATGGCCGGGGCCGACCGCCTCGATCTGCATGCCCAGGCCGCGCGAGGCATGGTCATTGACGAACATGCCGTCGCGCACCGCTTCGGCGATCGCTTGCGCGTCCGGTTTAGGAGCGGGCGGGTTACTCATCGGTGTCGTTGCCGCGCAGGCGGGGACCCATGTCGTTCACAGCCGGTGGCTTCCCGCAGGAGCCCGCCCCGAGGGCAGCTCTCGCGTGTGGCAGCGAGGTGACGACTGTTGCGCGCCGCTTCATTCGCTGAACCCCCGTCCGGTCCAGCCGCGGCGCTGGATCAGCACCGAGGTGCGGTAGCGCTCCTCGCCGTAGTGATCGCGCAGGTTGGCGAGCGTGCGCGCGAAGAAGTCGAGCCCGACGGCTTCCGCCCAGGCCATCGGCCCGCGCGGATAGTTGACGCCGTGGCGCATCGCCTGGTCGACCGCATCGACCGAGCAGATGCCGGTGGCGACCGCGTCGGCGGCTTCGTTGACCAGCATCGTCACCGTGCGCAGGACGATCAGGCCGGCCACGTCGTCGAGCGGCGTGCAGGCGAAGCCGGCACCGGTGAGGGTGGCGCACAACGTGCGCAACGCGGCCTGCCCGCACTGGTCGGCGCGCGCCAGCGCCAGACGCGGCGTGCTGGCGTAGTCGAGCGCGAGGTCGAACAGCACCAGGTGCTGATGGTCCTCGGCGACCGCGCGGCGCGTGGCCGGGCGGCCGTCGGACAGCATCAGCCGTGCGCTGCCCACTTCCAGCCAGCCGGGCAAGCCGGTCTTGCCCTGCACCCGCACCACGTCGACGCCGGCCGCTTCGAGCCGGGTCACGATCGGCGTGGCCTGGCCGAGCGAGCCCACCAGCACCACGCGACCGACCGGTTCGGCGCCGGCTTCCACCCGCGGCGCGGGCCGCGCCGCTGCCTCGCGATAGTCGTAGATGCCGCGACCGCGCTTGCGGCCGAGCCGGCCGGCGCGCACCAGTTCCTGCTGCGGCAGCGACGGCGTGTAGCGGCGGTCGAAGAAGGTCGCCTCGAACACCGACTGCGTGACCGCGAGATTGACGTCGTGGCCGATCAGGTCCATCAGCTCGAACGGACCCATCGGAAAGCCGCCGCAGTCGCGCATCACCGCATCGAGCGAGGCCGGGTCGCCGCCCGACTCCTGAAGCACGCGCCAGGCTTCGCCGTAGAACGGCCGCGCCAGCCGGTTGACGATGAAGCCCGGCGTCGAGCGCGCATGAACGGTGACCTTGCCCCAGGCGCGCGCGGTGGCCGCAAGCTGCGCGGTGACCGTCTGATCGGTCTGGACGCCGCTGACGATCTCCACCAGCTTCATCCGCGGCGCCGGGTTGAAGAAGTGCATGCCCGCCAGTCGCGCCGGGTTCGCAAGCGCCGCGGCGATCGCAGTGATCGACAGCGACGAGGTGTTGGTCGCCAGCGCGCAGTCGGCAGCGACGATGCCTTCGAGTTCGGCGAACAGCTTGCGCTTGATCGCCAGGTCCTCGACCGCGGCTTCGATCACCAGGCCGCACTGCGCCAGGTCGTTCAGCGCCGCCGCCGGCTGCACGCGCGCCAGCACGGCCTCGGCCTGGCTTGCGGTCAGCGTGCCTTTGCCGACCAGGAACCTCAGGTCGGCGTCGATGCCGGAACAGGCGCGCGCCACCGCCTCGGCGCTGATGTCGTACAGCCGCACGCGGTGCCCGGCGCGGGCGGCGACCTGCGCGATGCCCGCGCCCATCGCGCCGGCGCCGACCACGCCGACGTCGCGCTGCGCGGAAAGGGCGGCGGCGGTCATTGGACTACCCTCCGCGCTACGCGCTGCGGGATGAGCGCTTCGGAGCGGCCGGGCGCGCTCACTGGACTACCTTCCGCGCTGCGCGCTCCAGGATGAGCGCTTCGGAGCGGCCGTGCGCGCTCATGCCGCGCCCGCGCGTCGGGTTCGGGAGCCGATGCATGGGCCGGTGCGAGGGTCGAACGAGGGGCCGATTCATGGACCGACTCACTGGCCGACGAAACGCGGTGCGCGCCGTTCCATGAACGCGTTCACGCCCTCGCGATAGTCGGCCGAGCGGCCGAGTTCGCGCTGGTAGTCGCGCTCGAGGTCGAGGCTTTGCTCGAGCGTCAGCGCGTCGCCGGCGTCGAACGCCTGCCGCAGCCGCACGTAGCCGCGCGTCGGGCCGAGGGCAAGCTGGCGCGCGACCTCGCGGACCGCCGGCAGCAACCGGTCATCGTCGACGCACTTCCAGATCAGGCCCCAGTGCTCGGCCTGCTCGGCGGTCAGCGTGTCGCCGAGCAGCGCCAGTCCCATCGCGCGTGCGCGGCCGACCAGCCGCGGCAGCAGCCAGGTGCCGCCGCAGTCGGGCACCAGGCCGATCTTCGCGAACGACTGGACGAAGCTCGCCGAGCGCGCGGCGAATACCAGGTCGCCCGCCAGCGCGAGGTTGGCGCCGGCGCCGGCGGCCACGCCGTTGACCGCGCACACGACCGGCATCGGCAGGCTGCGCAGCGCGACGATCAGCGGCCGGTAGTAGGTCTCGATCGAGAATCCGAGGTCCGGCGCTTCGGCGCCGGGCCGCACCGCGCGGTCGTTGAGATCCTGGCCGGCGCAGAAGCCGCGCCCGGCGCCGGTCACCACCAGGCAGCGCAGCGAGACATCGCGCATCACCTCGTCGAGCGCGGCACGCGCCTCGCCGTGCATCTGCGCGGTGAAGGTGTTCAGCCGCGCGGGCCGGTTGAGGGTCAGCGTGGCCACGCCGGCATCGCGCTCCAGCCGGATCGTGCGGTCGGCGTCCATCGGTCTCCTCGGCCGCTTGCGCCGGGACGGTCGCAGCGGCACTTCGTGCTGTCGGTCGACGCGGCGACTGAGGCAGCCGGCGCGACGGCTCTGGATTCGTTGACCGACCGTTCGATTAATAGTAGGTTGCAGCGCCGGCCGCCGCAAGACCTGCCGCCCGGCCCGGGCCTGCGGCCGACCGATCCCGAACCACGACCGGTGCGCCGCAGCAATCGCTGCCAAGGAGAACCCATGCCCGATCCGCTGTTCGACCGGCATCGCGCCACGCTCGAGGCTGCACTCGCCGCCATCGCCGCGCGCGGCTACTGGAGTCCGTATCCCGAGATGCCGAGCCCGAAGGTCTACGGCGAGACCGCGCAGCAGGACGGCCGCCGCGCCGTCGCGGCACGCGCCGGCACCCGGTTCGATCTCGGTCAGCCCGGCGTCACCGGCTGGACCGCCGCCGACCGTTCGCCCTACGGCGTCGCGATCGATGTGCAGTATCCGGTGTGCGGCACCGAGGCGCTGGTGGCGGCGGCCGAGGCGGCGCTGCCGGCCTGGCGCACGCTCGGCGCCGACGGCCGCGCCGGCGTGTGTCTGGAGATCCTCGCGCAGATCAACAAGCGCAGCTTCGAGATCGCGCACGCGGTGATGCTGACCACCGGGCAGGGCTGGATGATGGCGTTCCAGGCCGGCGGCCCGCATGCGCAGGACCGCGGTCTGGAGGCGGTGGCCTGCGCGTATCGCGAGATGAGCTTCGTGCCCGACCTGGCGCACTGGGAGAAGCCGCAGGGCAGGAACCCGCCGCTGGCGATGGAGAAGCGATACGAGGTCGTCGGCCGCGGCGTGGCGCTGGTGATCGGCTGCGCCACCTTTCCGACCTGGAACACCTACCCGGGGTTGTTCGCCGCGCTCGTGACCGGCAATCCGGTGATCGTCAAGCCGCATCCGGCCAGCACGCTGCCGGCGGCGATCTCGGTGCAGATCGCGCGCGACGTGCTGAGGTCGCAGGGGCTCGACCCGAACCTGGTGCAACTGGCGGTGGTCGGCGAGGCCGCCACGCGCGCGCTGGTCGAGCACCCGGCGGTGAAGTCGATCGATTTCACCGGCGGCCCGGCGTTCGGCCGCTGGCTGCTCGATCACGCCGGTGGCAAGCAGGTGTACGCGGAACTGGCCGGCGTCAACAACGTGGTGATCGAGTCGACCGACAACTACCAGGGCATGCTGCGCAACCTCGCGTTCACGCTGAGCCTGTACTCGGGCCAGATGTGCACGACGACCAAGGCGATCCTGGTGCCGGCCGAGGGCATCGACACCGACGCCGGCCGCAAGACCTTCGACCAGGTGGCGGCCGATCTGGGCGCCGCGATCGACGGGCTGCTGAGCGATCCGGCCACCGCGACGGCATTGCTGGGCGCGATCCAGTCCGAAGCGACCCTGAAGCGGATCGACGAAGCGGCCGCCGTGGCGACCGTCGTGTTGGCCTCGAGGCCCGTCGTCCATCCCGAGTTCCCGAACGCCGCGCTGCGCACCCCGCTCCTGCTGAAGACCGATGCCTCGAACGAGGCCGCCTACACGCAGGAGCGTTTCGGGCCGATCTGCACGGTGGTCGCGGTGACCGGCGGCGCCGATGCGCTCGCCGCCCTGTCGGCGCGCATCGTGCGCGAGCACGGCGCGCTCACCGTCGGCGTGTACTCGACCAAGGAGGCAGCGATCGACGCGATGGTCGAGGCTTCGCTGCGCAGCGGCGTGGCGCTGTCGATCAACCTGACGGGCGGCGTGTTCGTCAACCAGTCGGCCGCGTTCTCGGACTTCCATGCGACCGGCGCCAACCCGGCCGCCAATGCCTGCTTTGCCGACAGCGCCTTCGTCGCCAACCGGTTCCGCGTGATCCAGCGGCGCGCCCACGTGGCGCCGCGCGGCGCCGGGTAGCTGCCGGCGGCGGCGGTCGGCGGCGGGCGCGGATCGAGCGGCGGGCATCGGGCGCGGTTCGGGCATCGACGGTGGCCGGGTCGGGTGACGGCGGGCGCGCGGGAAGCCTTCGTCTACGCCAGCGCGCGCACGAAGGCGAGCCGCTGCGACGGAGCGAAGCCGCGCGCGTAGAGAAACCCGAGCAGCGCCAGGTCGCGCGGCGCCGCGATCGTCTCGATGCGCTCGACGCGCAGCGCGCCCAGATTGACAAACAGTTGCGACAGCAGCGCCTGACCGGCGCCGCGCTTGGCGTAGCCGGGATCGACGCCGATCGTGTCGATCACCGCGACCGGCTCGGTGCGGCCGTAGTCGCCCAGATCGGTGCGCGCCATCAGGTAGCCCACCACCAGGCCGTCGAAGCGCGCCACCAGCGAGACGCGGACCGCCGAGTCGTCGAGCGCTTCGGCCAGTTGCGCGCGCACGTACGCGCCGCGGTCGCGACCGGTCAGCGCGCGGTCGATGCGCACGATCGCCGCCAGATCGTCCGGCGCCATCGAACGCAGGTCGGCGCGGTCGCGGGCGAGTTCGGCGCGGCGGATGAAGCCGCGGTGCTCGCCCACCTGCGCCTCGCACCAGGCGCTGCGCGCGTCGCATTGCCGCAGGCGCAGCACGACGCCGGGGCGCAGCCGGGCGACCGGCGCGGCCTCGGCCTCGGGCCGGCGGCGCAGCACGGCCTCGCTGTCCGGCGCGCCGCGCACGATGACGCTGCGCCGGCCCATCAGCGTGGATTGGTGGACCCAGCCCTCGGTGCCCTCGGGGTCGCGGATGCGGCGCCAGAGTTCGAATTCGCGGATGATCTCCACCGGCAGGTCGCGCCGCTGGTAGGTCCATTCGATCGGGAAGCGGGTGCCCGGGCCGCTGCGGAGGTTGACCGAATCCGAGCGCAGCGCGGCGAAGCGCGGCAGCGGGAGGTTGGTCACCGAACCCAACGAGGGCTGCGGGTCGGGCGGCGGGGTGGCGGGCGCGG
>Ga0208609_100096_pt1 | contig 40598 bp, 38 predicted proteins | sample SubbioR11_8A_Apr_FD_184813 | JGI IMG/M metagenome (GOLD analysis project Ga0208609, IMG submission 184813) | Serpentinite rock and fluid subsurface biosphere microbial communities from McLaughlin Reserve, California, USA - CR11_8A_Apr (SPAdes) | ecosystem: Environmental > Terrestrial > Deep...
CTTAAGCATTGGCTGACCGTCAATCACTTGTATCTCTGCATCAAGATACTGAACTTGCTGCGCACGTTGTTTTTCTTGCCCCCTGCCATTTCCCTGCCCGGCGGCTATCGGAGTCGCAAAGGTACTAGACATTAAAAGAATCCCCGCTAGCAACACCGACACAGTACGGACTTTCTTCTTCATTGATTTTTTCGCCCCCTTTAAAAATTATTCTTCAACAACCATTTCCACGCAGTTATCTCTTCGCCCGATTGGAAAAAGTCGCCCTCTAAAAGAACATGTCATGGCCCCTCCCCGCGCGTCAATGCTTCTATCGCTTAATGTTTCTGTTAATTTTGTGTGCTACCCCTGTGTCAACTCATAAGCAAACGTCATCGCTTAGTGTTGAAGATGAGGCAAAGCTCACGCTTACCGCTAAAGGCGATCCGTAATGCATCCACAATAATCAAGGGTCTTGCGCTAAGGGTCGGGGCATTTAATCATAATTAGTAAGAGCTAAGTAAAATGATTAGTAAAGTGTAATTTTGGGTAAGTATTAAGTGAAAGGAAAGCACCGATTGATAGATAAAGGAGGCGAGCATCATGAAGACTTCAGTACAAAGAAGTTTCAGTAAGCTCACTCTGGCATCGCTACCCATGGTGGCAGCAATGGTATTTTTGCTGCTGTTCGCCGGGGTAGCCTTAGGGCTTTCTACGATCCAGCTTCACGGATCGCATGTGGGCGCAAGCAGCGAGACTTTCAACAATGAGTCTGATGACGGCGGATTGGCAGATCCAGTAGTTTGGCACTTTGTCCTAAACCAACTTGATGAGGGGTCTCCAGCAGGGCAACTTACTGTAACCTTTGCATCGGGTGGAACCAGAACAGCGACAGGCATCTCTGTTGGCGCTGGCAGGACCCAGCACTTCTATGTTGGTACAAGTGGCCATGATGTACTCCTGTCGGCCTCCGTGGTTGTGAACTCAAGCGATGGAAAGCTCGTGCTAAGCCATGTGTCATGGGACTATCTGCCCCCTGACGAGGAAGAGCCTCCAGTCGATGAGGAACCCCCTGTAGACGAGGAGCCCCCGGTTGATGAGGAGCCCCCAGTCGACGAGGAAGAGCCTCCAGTCGATGAGGAACCTCCTGTAGACGAGGAGCCCCCGGTTGATGAGGAAGAGCTTCCGATAGACGAAGAGCTTCCAATCGATGAAGAGCCTCCGGTCGAAGACGAGGACCCGATCCTCCCGCTCACAGAGAGCGACGAGGACCCGTTCCTCCCCTTCACGGGCGGCACAGGTTGGCTCCTGGCGATGCTCTCAACGCTCATGGGATCTGCAGGCTACGGTCTCAGGCGCTGGGCCACGAAAACCTAAGTTGACGACCAGAGTAGTTTGAGAAAGGGCCGGGAGACCGGCCCTTCTCCTGTTGGCATAGTATTTGCGCAAAACGCAATAGATTGAAATTTCGGCATCCGGAGGAACGCCGTTTTATGTACAGGTCGGCAGCCATAATAGCCGTACTCGCCGCAGTCCTGGTGATTGCGGTATTTGCCGCACTGGCGCCTCCATGCTTGATGCCGAATTGCGCGATCTACGGACTGATGGGTATTCCTTTTGGATGCTCCGAGCACCTGATGGTGGAGGTCATTCCTGTCGGAGCCCTGGTTACCTTTATGCTTCTTTTCGTGGTCGTTTTCTCCCTGTTCTCTCCCGGCGCGATGGCCAATGGCGGCTTGCGCTTTAGTATAAGCATGGCGCAGTTTCCATACGCCGAGCCACCGCCGCTCGAAAGGTTGCCCACGCGACTTAGAATCTGATACTTCTCGATCAGTTCGTTTACTGTAGTACGACTGATGGAGGAGTAAATCCGTGGAAATATTCGTTCCTATGCTCGTTCTTGGACTTGTTACGAGCCTGCACTGTGTGTCCATGTGTGGACCCATGGTGATCACATACGCCCTCAAGGAAACAGAGGGCGCAACGTGGAAAGACAAACTTGTGCCGAATTTCGCTTACCAGTCGGCCAAGATACTGAGCTATATGATCGTCGGCCTGACACTAGGCGCCATCGGCGGATTCTTTGATCTGGAGGGCGTCCGTCCGTATGTAATGGTGTTGGCAGGCGGTTTCATGATCGTGCTGGCGCTGGGGATGACCGGCCGGTTTCCATGGGCTGCCCGGCTGACCCCGCGTCCACCTAAGTTTCTGGTCTCAGCTCTGAGAGGGGTCAGGCGAAAGGCGATATCCAACGCCGAGCACGGGCAATCGCCGATGAGCGCTCCGATTCTCTTTGGTCTGCTTACAGGACTTATGCCCTGCGCGCCCTTGATCGCCGCGCAGTTGCAGGCCATTGCATCTGGGAATCCGCTGACAGGCGCGCTTGGGATGATGGCCTTTGGCCTTGGAACCGCCCCGCTCATGTTCGGATTCGGGGTTGCGTCGAGTATGATTCCCGCAAAGCTGAAAGCGCGGGTCATGGTGGTGCTGGCCATCGTCGTTTTGCTCTTTGGACTCACCTATCTCAACCGTGGTGCCATGCTTCTCGGTTCGCCAGTGACGCTTCACACGATCACGCAATCCGTACTCGGAGGACCCGCCGAGGGACCCGCCGGCGGCTTTGTAGCCGGCCCCGATGGAGTTGTGGAGATCCCGCTGGTAATAGCGGATGTGCGCTTTGAGCCCTCGGCACTTGCAATTCCTGTCAATCAGCCGGTACGCCTGGTTGTTGACAGGCAGGAGGACAATCCGTGCTCGGATCAGCTCGCCATCCCTCAATTGGGGGTTCTGGTCGATCTCGAGCCATTTGCCACAACAGTGGTCGAGTTACCCCCGGTCGCTCCGGGCAACTATACGCTCACTTGCGGCATGGGAATGATGCCCGGGAGTATAGTCGCTGGTCAGGCTGGGGCTCAGACGGGAGTATCTCCGCTGTTGGTAGGATTGTTCGTTTTAGTCGCCGCCGCCTTGGGCTGGATGACATACCGCCAGCGTGCCTTAGCGGTGGCGGGAAACGCCAGTGGCGACGTAGGAAAGTCCGCGACTGGCGGAGCCGAGCCAGTCAGGTATTTCGGGTTTACCGTCAATGAGCTGGTTGTAATAGCCGCGCTACTGGTCCTGGCGGTAGCTACAGGCCAGTTAATCGGCGGGTTGTAAAATCAAATTCGATGAACAATGTTTTGGAACAGGAGACTGATCGTTATGAGTAATCAAAAAGCCGTCACCTCAGGTGATGCTCAGTTTGTGAGATATGCCCTTGTGGCGATCTTGATCGTGCTCGCACTTCTGATGTCCTATCGTTTCGCCCAGGGCAGGGGCGTTTCCGAAGGAGCCGCTGGCTCGGCGCTGCCCACCCAGGCGGCTTCTAGCGAAGCTTTGCCATGCGGGGGTTGCGGAACGGGCGGGGGCTGCGGAGCCGGTAGCGGCGAGACGATCGAAGGATCCGCTGTCTTGGATAGCGATGGCGTTCAGCGCATCGCCGTCGATACAAGTGCGGGATATTCGCCGAACCTCATCAGGCTGAAGGCCGGAGTGCCTGCCGAGATTACCTTTGGGCAAGGCGCCGGGTGCTTCGCCGAAGTGAAAAGCAACGATCTCGGATTCTATGCGGATCTGACGAGCGGCCCCAAGACCGTCGCTATTCCGCCTCTAGAGCCGGGAATTTATGGTTTTGAGTGCGGCATGGACATGGTCTTTGGCTCGATTCTTGTGCAGTGAGGTGATATTTGATGAGCAACAATGTCGAACAGATCGAGAGTCTCGAAAAAGAAGACAAAGTAGTATTTGATGTCACCGGAATGACCTGCGCCTCATGCGTGGCGGTGATCGAGAAGACCCTGGCGGGTACGGCAGGTGTCTCGAAGGCCTCTGTCAACCTTGCCACCGAGTCGGCGACTGTCGAATTCGATCCCGCGGTGATCGATATCGACGCACTGCTCACGACCGTGAACAAGGTCGGTTACAAGGCTTCAGTGCGGGCCAGCGCCGGTGAAACCGGGCAATCTCCGGTTGACACGCAGCGCGAAGCGCAAGAGCGGCACTTCCGGCGAGAAAAGGCGATGTTCATCTTCGCGTTTTCGCTTGCCTTGCCCTCTTTGCTATTTGCGATGGTACCCCCTTTCATGATGGTGGTGCCCGCGGCGGTGGCAACTTGGTTGGCGAACAATGTGGGTGGCGCCTGGGATCCGTACATGGTGAACAAGTACATCGGATTTATCTTGACCACCCCGGTGCAGTTTATCGCCGGCGCGCAGTTCTACCGAGGATTTTGGCATGCGATCAAGCGTCGTACCGGCAATATGGACACGCTTATCGCGATAGGTACGAGCGCGGCTTACTTTTATAGTGTGGCCGCTACGTTTATTCCGAAGTTCGCGGCCGAGCCAATGTTTTATGAAGTAGCGGCGATGCTGATCACCTTCGTGATCCTCGGCAAACTGCTCGAGGCTAGAGCTAAAGGCAAGGCAAGTGACGCGATCAAGAAGCTCATGGGGTTGGCGGCGAAGACGGCGAGGGTCGTCAGAGGCGGCCAGGAGATCGATGTGCCGGTCGAGCAGGTCATCGTCGGCGATATCGTGGTGGTCCGTCCGGGCGACAAGATCCCGGTTGACGGCATCGTCGTTGAGGGACGCTCCAGTGTCGATGAGTCAATGCTTACCGGAGAATCGATTCCGGTGGAGAAAAACACGGGCGACACCGTCATCGGAGCGACCATAAACAAACTGGGCTCGTTCAGATTTCGAGCCACCAAGGTCGGTTCTGATACAGCGCTTGCGCAGATCATCAGGCTTGTCGAGGAGGCACAGGGCTCTAAGGCTCCGGTCCAGCGTTTCGCCGACCGGATCAGCGCGGTGTTCGTTCCCGCGGTGGTGGCCTTCGCGCTCGTGACGTTTCTGGTCTGGCTGCTGCTTGGGCCAACTTTCTTCCCAGGCGCGATGGGTGAGTTCACGCCCTTTGTGAAAGCATTGCTTGTGGCGACCGCTGTTCTAGTCATAGCCTGCCCGTGCGCGTTAGGGCTCGCCACTCCGACGGCAATAATGGTCGGAACAGGAAAAGGCGCAGAAAACGGCATCCTGATAAAGAGCGGAGAGGCTCTTGAGACCACTCACAAGGTAAATGCGATCATCTTCGATAAGACCGGCACGCTGACTCACGGCACGCCGGTAGTGACCGAGTTCGAGACCATCGCTTCTCCCGATGGCAAGGAGCTACTCGGCCTGGCCGCTACCCTGGAGCGCCTGAGTGAGCATCCGCTCGCCGAGGCAATCGTTGCGCATGCCGAGAAAAACGGGATCCCCCACTATTCGGCCACAGAGTTTGAGGCCATCCCCGGACACGGTGTGGAGGGCGTTGTCGAAGGGCGCAAGGTCTTCCTCGGAAACAGGAAGCTTATGGAGCGCCATGATATCGATATTTCCGCCCTCGCCGACAGAGTCGCGCAGCTTGAGAGCGAAGGAAAGACCGTGATGCTTATCGCGGTTGACAACGCAGCTGCTGGCCTTATCGCGGTGGCGGACACGCTGAAGAGCAACAGCAAAGAGGCGGTGGAGCGGCTGCGGAGCATGGGCCTGGCCGTCTACATGATCACCGGTGACAATCGCCGCACCGCCGAGGCGATCGCCGCGCAAGCGGGTATTTCGGCGGAGAATGTGCTGGCAGAAGTGCTGCCGGAGCACAAAGCCGCCGAGGTAGCCAGGTTGCAGGCCAAGGGCCTGAAGGTGGCAATGGTCGGCGACGGGATCAACGACACCCCAGCGCTGGCAAAGGCGGATGTGGGCATCGCGATGGGTGCCGGCACTGACGTGGCGATGGAAACAGGTGAGATAGTCCTCATCAAGAACGATCTTCGAGACGTGGTGACAGCGATCGAGCTTTCCAAACGGACGATGCGCAAGATATACCAGAACTTCTTCTGGGCGCTCGGGTACAACACTCTTGGTATACCCGTGGCGGCTTTAGGGCTGCTACGTCCAGAGCTGGCGGGAGCGGCGATGGCGCTTTCGAGTGTGAGCGTGGTCACCAGCTCGTTGTTGCTGCGAAGGTTCCGGCCCTCGTTGGCCAGGAAAAAGGCTTAGTACCAGAAAACCTGGCGCCAGGAAAAGGCTTAGCGCCAGAAAGCTTGGTGCCAGGAAAAATTGTAGCTTCGGAGGAAAAGGAAGAAAAAATGAGGAAACTCATAAAGATAGCGGCAGTATTAGCGGCAGCCGCGGCGCTGATCGCACTCACGGTGTTTTCATTCAGGGCGGACTCGGGCAAGATGCTCGGGGTCGTTGTGGCCGAAGGTGGAGCGATCATTGAAGTCGTGGATCAGCCGGGCGAGCGGGAGAGTATCCTGGTTGACAGGGTCGTTGCGCCCGATGACTCCTGGGTTGTTGTCCACAACACCGCCGAGGAGGGAATGCCTGGACCGAAAGTCGGAATCACGAGAGTCGGAAAGGGTGAAAGCCGCGATGTAGCCGTCGAGCTTGAGCCGGGTGTCGAGTTGACTCCGGACTTGCTGGTCGTGATGCACGCGGATCGCGGCGTTAGAGACAGATTCGAGTTTGACATGGAGTATTTCGACAAGAGCCCCGATAAGCCATACTTCATTGATGGCATGAAGTTGGCGAAAACTATCACCATAAACCAGTGAGCTCGATTTGAGGGAGAAAAGGCGAATGCTTTCCTTGGCAATACCTAAAGGGTCGCTGCAGGAGCAAACGATGCTTCTATTTGCGCAGGCCGATCTTGGGATCCGCAAGTCCAGCCGGGCGTACAACCCGACCATCGACGATCACAGAATCGAGCGGGTAAAGGTGTTGCGCCCGCAGGAGATACCGTTGTTCGTCCAGGACGGCTACTTCGATATTGGCCTTTCCGGTCATGATTGGGTGCGGGAAAGCGGCGCGGATGTAATCGAGATTGCGGATCTGCCATACGCCAAGACCGGCGCGGGCGTGGTCCGCATGGTTCTAGCGGTTCCGGAAGAATCCAGCATCGCCTCGGCAAGAGACATCAAGCCGGGCAGCCGGATTACGACGGAGTTTCCCAGGGTCACCAAGGAGTATTTCGACAGGCTCGGAATCGATGTCGAGGTTTTCTTCTCGTACGGCGCCACCGAGGCCAAGGTGCCCGAGATGATGGACGCGCTTGTTGATCTGACGGAGACAGGATCTACACTTCGCAAAAACGGCCTGAAGATAGTCGACACGATCCTGGAGTCCACGACCAGGCTGCTCGTGAACAGGGCCGCATGGGAGGACCCCACCAAGCGCCAAGCTATCGAGGAGATACGAACGCTGCTCCTGGGCGTGATAGAGGCGCGAGGGAAGGTGCTGTTGTCGATGAACGTCAGCGGGGCCTGCCTGGAGGCCGTCGTTGCCGTTTTGCCAGCCATGAAGCGGCCCACAGTCAACAGCCTGTACGGCTGCGACGGCTATGAGATCACAACGGTGGCCGAGAAAAGCACCGTAAACGTGCTGATCCCGAAGTTGAAAGCAGCAGGCGCCGACGACATACTCGAGATTCCGATAACCAAGATAGTCCGCTAGAAGTTAGCCGAACGCCACCGGCGCCGTATTTCGCCGGTGGCATCGTGCTGGAGAGGCGAGCGAGTGCGGATCGCAGTCATAGGCGCTGCAGGCCGAACAGGCAGGCATGTGGTGAGACAGGCTCTCGGGCAGGGCGATGATGTCGTGGCGCTGGTCAGGCACATCGGATCGCTTGAGATGACCCATCCGCGGCTAAGTGTCATCGAGGCCGATGTGCGCGATGTCGACTCCCTTCGGGAGGCGTTGCGAGGGTGTGACGCGGTTGTCTCGGCGATTGGGACCAGGTCGGCTCCGAGGGTGGATCTTTACTCGGCGGGCATCGCCAACATCATGCAGGCTATGGCCGAAAGCGACATCAGGAGGCTCTCGGCGGTCAGCGCCGCAGGTGCTTTCGCGCGAACTCATCGCAATCTTACCTTCGGGTACAAACTGCTGATACGGACGGCATACCGGGCTCTCTACGATGACCTGGAGATGATGGAGACTCTGATTGCGGCCAGCGCTATGGAGTGGACGATCGCCAGGCCGTCGGGATTGACCGACGGGCTGCACACCGGGGATTACAGGATCGGGCTTACGGGTCAGCCGCTTAAGGCCGGCGGGAAAATTTCTCGCGAGGACGTTGCCGGATTTTTGCTAAAGTCTCTCAAGGTAGATACTTGGCTGCGCAGGGCGGTCACTATCTCGGAATGATCGGATAGATATTCGCGAAAGGTTTCTTATGTCACTAAGCATTGCAAGCACGGTCGAGCTCTCCAATGGCGTGGCGATGCCGCTTCTTGGGTTAGGCACATTTATGATCACCGATGAGTCACAGATTCACGACGCTGTTCTGACCGCCGTCGAGACCGGATATCGTTTGATCGACACGGCCTCCATCTACAAAAACGAAGAGGCGATAGGCCGCGCCTTGCGCGATAGCGGTATCGCTCGGGAGGAGATATTCCTGACCACCAAGTGCTGGAATGACGAGCAGGGCTATCAAGCGGCTCGCGAAGCATTTGAGCGTAGCTGCGACCGGCTGAACGTGGGCTACGTGGATCTGTATCTGGTTCACTGGCCCGCCGCCGAGCACTACGCCGGTACCTGGCGGGCGCTTGAGGAGCTATATGCCGATGGCAGAGTCCGGGCCATCGGTGTGAGCAACTTTCTTTCCGCACATCTCGAAGAGCTCGCGAAAGTGGCAAATATCGCCCCGATGGTAAATCAGGTGGAGTTCCATCCGCGCCTACAGGAGCCAGAGCTAGTGAAGTATTGCCAGTCGCATAACATCCAAATCCAGGCGTGGGCACCGCTGATGCGCGGGGCTATCGGCGAGGTTACAGAGATCTTGCAGATTGCCCGAAATCACGGAAAGACTCCAGCGCAAGTGACGCTTCGCTGGCTGTTGCAGCGGGGGATCGGCACTATCCCAAAATCCGTGCACTCAAGCAGGATCGTTGAGAACGCAGCGATATTCGACTTCGAGCTTGCCGAGGCGGAGTGTGCGCTTATCGACTCGCTCGATTCCGGGCTCAGGACCGGTCGGCACCCGGACAGTTGGGGACTTACCTGATCGGCCGAGGAGTGAAACTTCGGGAGCTGGCCTCTTCCGAAGCGTATGTGAGCGCCTTGAGCGCTGCCGCTATAGATGGATGTTTGCTGCTTCCGCTTCGAACCAGTGCGGATATGCTCCGAGTTACTCTGATGTCTTCGGGAATCCGCAAAACCACGCCCGGGACGCTAGCGAACATCGCCAGAGGCGGGACGAGAGCTACCCCAAGCCCCGCTTGCACCGCTGCCAAAATAACCTGGTAATCGTTGCTATGGAAGTTGATAAGAGGGTTGTAGCCGGCCTGGTTGGCGACGTGTATCTGGATCTCCAAAAGTGACGAGCCGTCCCTGCCGACAATCCAGCGTCGATCTGCAAGGTCGGTCATTTTGAGAGACCCGGTAGCTTTAGGGTCGGTTTCCGGCAGTGCGATATACATGGGCTCGTTCATCAGCGCATGGCGCTCGATTCCGGGATCTATACTAGGCGCAAGATGGTCGAACTCGTATATCATGACCACGTCCATGCCGCGGGCTTTGAGCATCGGTATACTCTCTTCTGGCTCCAGATCGCTTACGATTGGTTCGAGGAAAGGATAGGTCTGGGCTAGCGATACGACTGCCGGGATCAGTATCGATCTGGCTGCAGTGGGGAATGCACATACCCTGATTGGCCCAGCGGGAAGATTGCCCTGTGCAATGATCGCCAGGTCGGTCTGCGCCCTTTCAAGAATAGCAAGGATATGTTCGGCGTGAGCGACGAGCTGGATTCCTGCGTCCGTGAGCTTGACGCTGCGCCCCGAGCGCTCCAGCAACTTCACACCGGCCTCGCGCTCCAGCACCGCCATCTGCTGTGAAATTGCCGAAGGAGAGGTATAGAGTGCGTTGGCAGCCGCGGCTATACCGCCACGAGACGCCACTTCCCTGAGTATGCGCATTCGGTTCACGTTCAACATTTAAGATTATCTTACGAGATAGTAAAGAAATCGGCAATTGAACTTGTGTGTAAAAGGGGAAATAATATCTATGAGAGTTCTCCCACGCCGTCACCAGTGCCCACCGGTGACGGCGCTCCTATTCTCTGGGATACTCAAGGGCATGTATCAGCAAGATTACATCCTTCGCATGATCGAGACGGTGGGTGCGGTATTTCGCCGGATGGTCTTCCTGATTCAAAACGGGCGCCTCGCCGATGCCCTCACGCTGTCGAGAGAGGCCATCGAACAGGCTTCCGACACGGACCCGGCTCTTATCGATTCACTTACCGCTGACGGCATATTGCAGCTGTTTTCTATCGGCGGAACTCTTGATGCGTCAAGAACGGCGCTTCTCGGGATGGCGTTGCGGCACAGGGCCTCTGTGCTTGCGGCATCAGGCGATCTTGAGGAAGCGGCTCTGCAGCGGGAAAAAGCCGAAGCGCTGCTTACAGCGGCTATTCAAGCGGAACCAGAGCTGGCCAAGATCGTTGACGCCCTGAACTAGCTACCGCTCGCGCTCGAGCAGTAGGCGCTTCAGATCGACTCCCCACCGGTATCCACGAAGCGAGCCGTCCGAGCCGATGACTCTGTGGCATGGAACGAGGATCGCGACAGGGTTTGCCCCGCACGCTTGAGCGACGGCTCTCGCAGCTGTCGGGTGCCCGATTACTGCGGCGATCTCGGCATACGTTGCGGTGGCTCCGGGCTTGATCTGTCGCAGGGCGGCCCAGACCAGCTTTTGGAACGCCGTTCCGAGAAGTGCCACGGGGATATCCTGTGCCAGGCATGGGTTCTCGACGGATTCGGCGACTCTATCAGTCAAGGGGCCGCCAGGTTCCTCAATGAGGTTAGCCGCCGGAAAGCGCGCTTTTAGCTCTGCAAGCAGCGCAGCATTGGAGTTGCCGAAAGCAAGGTAGCAAACGGAGCCGTCAAGCCATGCCACTATATAGCGGCCAAACGAGCAGTCAGCGAAGTTGTAACGCAGCGTTCCCTGTAAAGAGCGCGTACGCAGATCCACTTTCAGCTGCACGCACCCGAGACACAGCAGGGGGAGGCCATTCGAACAAGGCGCTCAGAGCGCTGGAAGTCAGGGTCGAGCATGCATGTCGGGTCCTCACCCATGGGGTCGCCCTCGGCATGCCAGGCCTTGGTGCGGCAACCATAGCAGATGTTGAGGTACTCACACTCTCCGCACTTGCCCGTAACCGGCTTTTTGCGAATACTCAGCAGGGAGTCAACGGCCTCTTTCACGCTCATGTCACGGACATTTCCAATCGTCCAGTCCTGCGCGAACTGGCACGGCATGATCCCGCCCTCGGAGTTGATGTTCATGTGACCCTTGCCGACGGGGCAAGCGTTCATAATCTTGAGGCGCTCCATGGTAGCGGTGATGTCGTAGCCGCGCTCGACGAGTTTCTCGGCGATGTACGGGACGAATGAGGGCATCGCGCCGATATCGTACTCCAAGCCCTTTTGCTTGCTTTCGACCGTTTTTATCGAATCTTCGAGGATGAAATCCGCAAGCTCGCGCCATTGCTCCGCTGTGATGCGGTTGTCTTCACCATCTTCCGAGCGGCCCGAAGTGATGAGGTCGCAAAGGTAGATGAGCCCGGCGTCCAGATCCTTGGCTTCCTGAATCAGGTCGTAAATGAATGGCCAGGTGTCCTTGGAAAGCGCTGTCTTTACCGCAACGCCGACGCCTTCTTCGCGCAGTATCTTGATTGCCTCTGCAACGCGCTTTCGGGTGCCCGGCACACCTACAAGAGCGTCGTGGAACTCCTCCGGGCCGTAAAGTGATGTCGCGATGAAGCTGACGCCGGCGGCCTTGAGGCGCTTTGCGGCATCACGATCGATCAGGGTGGCGTTGGTCGATATCGTGGTCTGGATGCCATACTTTCTGGCCTCGGCGAGCATCTCCCAGAAGTTGGAGCGCAGCATCGGCTCACCGCCGGACATGAATAGCAGGGGAAGTTGTGATTCGCCAAGTTGACGGATGATGTCGATGGTCTCTTCGTCGGTCAGCTGGGCGGGCCTCGCCTTTGCGTCTGCGGCCATATAGCAGTGGTCGCAAAGCAGGTTACAGCGATTCGTGATGTTCCAGATTACCTCGCTGGGACGACCAAGCATCGATGCCTTGACGGCCTTGTCCTCTATCGCGGTGAGAGGGCCGTCCTTGAAGAAGAGAGAACGAACGTGCGCCATTTTGGGATCCTTTGAGCAACAGGGTTGATATTGGCGGCAATATGCCATATAGCGCCATATTTTAGCACAAATGCGATGCTTGTGCTACATTTCACAATGTAACTGAGGTCACCAGTCGCTAAGCTTTTTGACGCCGAGCTACCACTCCGCTGAACTGTGCTTGACGCCGAGCCAGCGGCAGCTTTACGGTCTGACGCCGACGTAGATAATTACGAGTGAGCCACGCGGTGCGCTGAAGTCAGGTATGGGATCCTGGGTTAGAACGATACCGTCGTCGGGGCTTACCTGCTCTTGCACATCGACCGTAAAGCCCTGCTCGCGGAGTGTCGTGATCGCCTGTTCTTCTCTTTGGCCGATGACGTTGGGGACACGCACAAGGTCCTTGCCCTTGGAGACTTGAATTGTTACTTCTGCGCCGACTCTCAGCGACGCACCCGCATCGGGAGATTGACCTATCACGGATCCTCGCGCCACGGTTTCACTGAACTCTTCGACGACTTTGACTTTGAATCCTGCGGCCTCAAGCTGTCTGCGGGCGTCGCCCTGGGACATTCCGGTTACCGGTGGTATCTCTCGCAGCTCGATTCCGCGACTGACGACGATCGTAACAAGAGCGCCCTGCGGCTCGAAGGTATCTGCCGCCGGGACCTGCCGGATAACGACACCTTCAGGTTTGTCGGAGTACTCTCTCTGTATGGTATTGAGCTCGAAGCCGGCCTTGCGCAGCTCCGCGAGGGCCTCGGCTTCGCTCAAGTCGGTCAGGTTGGGTACGGCGAAGCGCTGGGATCCTTGGCTGAAGACCACCGACACCTCTGACGGCACCTCGACTTCGGTGCCTGCGGTGGGATCCTGACTCAACACCGTGCCCGAAGGCTCCTCCGAGTACTCGAAAGTGACGGTACCGACCGTCAACCCGATCTCTTCGAGTGCGTCGGTCACCTCCTGCTCCGTCATGCCAGTCAAGTCAGGCAGTACCACCATTGGGGTGGTCTGAAACGCGCCGAGTCCCCAGGCGGTGCCAAATGCGATGATCAGCAGAACCGTAACCAGTGCGATCCAGGGCCAGGGGTTTCTGCGGCTTGGCACGGGTCGAACCCGTGGGTTCCCGGGCCTTTGCCCGGATGCGCCTACCGCCGGCATGACCGAGGTCGCGTCCATCATATTCTCGGCGATTACCGGCTCGATCGTGCGCCCCGCCGCGACCCGACTCAAGTCGCGACGCATCTCCTCGGCGGAAAAGTAGCGCTCGGACGGAGACTTGGCCATTGCGCGCAGAATGATAGCTTCGAGTCCCGAGGGGATCGATGGGTTTATCTGCCGAGGAGGGATCGGGTCTTCGTTTACCTGTTTCAGCGCTACCGCCACAGGTGTTTCCGCGTCGAAGGGAACGCGCCCGGTAGCCAGCTCGTACAAGACGACTCCCAAAGAGTATAGGTCGCTTGACGCGGTCAACTCTTTACCCTGCGCCTGTTCGGGGCTTACGTAGTGCGCGGTGCCTAGCACGGATCCGGTTTGAGTCATCTGCGTGTTGCCCGCTCGGGCGATGCCGAAATCCATCACCTTGATTGAGCCGCTCGGAGTTAGAACGATATTGTGTGGCTTGATGTCGCGGTGGATGATGTCGTAGCCGTGCGCCACCGAAAGCGCGGCACACACCTGCGAGGCGTATTCGGCGACCTTCGCCGGATCGACGGGGCCTTTTTTGGTTACCAGTTCCTTGAGGTCGGCGCCGTGCACGTATTCCATAACAATATAGTAGGCTTCGCCGTCTTGTCCCCAGTCGTAGATGTTGACGATGCCCGGGTGGGAAAGGTTGGCCGCAGCCTGGGCCTCCTGGCGAAAGCGTGCGACAAATGCGGGGTCGGAGGAGTAGTGGGAGTGCAGGACTTTGATCGCTACGGTGCGGCCGAGAACCTCGTCTACGGCCTTGTAGACCTCGGCCATGCCTCCAGAGCCGATCTTTTCGGTTACACGGTATCGTCGGCCAAACACCATATCTTCCACACTTTGCTCCGTTTCGTCCAACTAAGAAATCACCGTGTGAACGTTCGATTGTATTCTAGCCGAATAATGCTCTCATCGGGTAAGTGCCGTCTGCAAGACACTGCGAGCGGCAGGTGCGGCATGACGGCCGCCCGGCCCGGCGTTTTCCAGCACCACCGCAATCGCTACAGCGGGATTGTCGGCTGGCGCGAATCCGATGAACCACGAGTGGGGCGTACGCTCGCCGCCGACCTCGGCGGTTCCTGTCTTGCCGGCCACCGAAACACCGGGTATCGACGCCGCTCGCCCGGTGCCCGCGGTTACTGCCGTGACCATCAGGTCAGTTACGGTTTGTGCAGTGCCCGGCTCGCATGCCTCAAGCCATCCTTCTGGGCGATTGCGCGAGATGATCCTTCCTGCCTGGTCGGTGACTCGCGTGATCAGGTGGGGGCGCATCACGACTCCGTCATTGGCGATCCCCGAGGCCACAAGCGCCATCTGCAGGGCTGTCGACTGAGGGCCGGGAGTGTCATGCTCTCCGACAGGCTGGCCGATTCCCGCCCACGCTGTCTCCCAAAGTGTCATCCTTGCGGGATCGGGCATCACTGATGTCGCAACAGGGATCTCCAGCGGCGGGCGACTGTTGAAGCCGAAGCGGACCGACTGTTCGACAAGAGCTTCCGCGCCGAGATCGACGGTAAGCTGCCCGAACACGGTGTTGATGGAGGCCGCGGTGGCTCGCCGCAAGTCGACGGTCCCGTACGACGCGCCGCCGAAGTTGGTCACAGGCGCTCCGCCGATCTCCAGACGTCCCGGGGCGGAGTATCTGGTGGATGGAGTGGCGACATTCTTTTCGAGTGCGGCACAGAGCGGGACGACCTTGAATGTGGATCCGGGCGGATATAACGACTGGGTGGCGCGATTCAGCAGTGGCGATTGCGCGTCTGAAGAGTATTCCTGCCATAGTTCGCCGATTCTGCCGGGGTCGAAGCCGGGACTCGACGCCATCGCCAGTATGGCGCCGGTTTCAGGATCGATCGCGACGACTGCCCCGTTTCGCCCGCGTAGCGCCTCCTCGGCGACGCGCTGGACGTCGGAGTGAAGCGTCAGGCCTATGTCATTCCCGCGTACAGGAATGCCGGCGGCGACGTCTATCGCGTCCCGGAAGGTCCGCAGGTCACGCCTTCCAACGAGCGTTTGATTGGCGGCAGCTTCGATTCCGCTGCGCCCATAGGTCGCATCGTGATAGCCGATGACATGAGCCGCGAATGCCCCCAAGGGATACTGCCTGAGGTACCTTCCATCTGCCGAGGGAACCGATTCGGCCAGCAAGATTCCATCGCTCGTGAGTATCGACCCTCGCGGCGAACGCTCTTCGATCAACAGCCTTCGGGTGTTGGCTGGATGGTTGGCGAGGGCATCGGCGGTGACCGCCTGAATCCATGTCAGGTTGATTACGACGATGGTCAGCAATATAGCGAAGAGGCTAGCGAGATGCGTCAGGCGATGGGCGAGGGCCATGCGCCCCAAGGCGCCGTTGGAGCTTGACAGCCGCAGTTCGGTTTCAGCGCCAGTGCCGGCATCTCCAGCCCGAAGCAGCAAGGCCAGCAAGATAAAGTTGGCCAAAATCGAACTGCCGCCATAGCTTACGAAAGGAAGGGTGATGCCGGTCAGCGGGATAAGGCGGGTGACGCCTCCGATGATGACGAAGACCTGCAGTGCGAAAGCGCCGGTAAGGCCAGCGGCTACCAGTGCCGAGAAGTCCGATCGCGCGCGCGCCGCAGTTGACAGGCCGCGCATGCAAAACACCAGGTAAGCCAGGATGAAAGCGACTCCGCCAACGAGACCGAGTTCCTCGGCGATGGCTGTAAAGATGAAATCGGTCTCGGCGAAGGGGATGAGTTCGGAAAAGCCGTTTCCAGGCCCGAGTCCGAGTATTCCGCCGTCGGCCAGGGCAAAGAGTGACTGAACAAGCTGAAACCCTCTCCCGAATGTGTCTGAAAAGGGGTCGATCCAGATTGCCACACGCGACCTGACGTGGCCAAAGATCGAATACGCCACAGTGGCTCCGACTACGAAAAGGCCCATGCCTGTCAGGACGTATGCGATTCGACCTGTTGCGGCGTAGAGGGCAACCAGGAAGATGCCAAAGTACAAAAGGCTCGATCCCAGGTCCCGCGACATCACTAGCACGAAAAGTGAGATCGCCCACATCACCAGCAAGGGGCCAAGTTGGCGCGCCGGCGGCAGCCAGATTCCGATGACTCGACGCGTCGACACAGAGAGGACCTCGCGGTTCTCGGCGAGATATGCCGCGAGGAAGAGCACGAGCAGGATCTTTGCGACCTCGCCGGGCTGAAACGACATGCCCGCGAAGCGTAGCCAAAGCCTTGCGCCGTTGACCTCGACGCCGAAAAGCGCGGGCGATATAAGCAGCGCCAGGCCGGCTAGCCCGATCGTGTACTTGTAGCGCGCCAGGCGCTCCAAGGATGGGATCGCGGCCAAAGTCACGATCAGCGCCGCTACGCCGATAAGTAGCCAGTAAAGTTGCAGTGTCGCAAGCTCCGGCGCCAGGCGTGTGACGAAGGCGAGGCCAAGCCCGCATAGCAGGGCGGTGAGCGGCAGCAGCACTGGATCGGCGGCCGGGGCGAGCTTTCGCACCGCAAGGTGCGCGGCTGCGAATGCGCCGGCCAATGCCGCCGGGATCAGCAGGTCGCCCGGGTCAAACTGCCGGGTCAGGGAGGTTTGCAGCAGGACGAAGATGAGCAGTACCGGCAGGATAGCGACAGCGAGCAGCAGAGCCTCGGTGTTGCGCCTACTGCGCATCTTCGGCGATCTCCCGCTGGTACTGTTCGAGCAGTTCCACCCCGGCCTCTACATTCTCGACGGGGATTCCCTGGGCGAGGCGCGCGGCCATTACTGGACCGAGTGCGCCTGGCGTCATGGTCGTCTCTTGAACCAGCCATCGCAACTCAAGTCCCGCCCATGTGTCCGGGAAACCGCGGTAAAGGACGACGCGGTTGTCTTCCGATACTACATAAGCCTGCTGGTAGGCATAGCGCCATACCCCGATAGCTGCGATCCCTGCGATGGCGGCGATGACAAAGAGTGTTATCAGGATGCTGGCTATACCGCGTATTCTTGCTTCGGAGGCGGCGCCTGGCGCGGTATTGCCATCGTTGATGTCCACAACGACGACAGAGATATTGTCATGACCCCCCGCCGCGTTCGCAGCATCGATTAGTGCCCGGGCAGCCGAGTCCGCATCTCCGTAGGCGCTTAGAGCATCCGCTATCTTGGCGTCGGAGAGCATTCCAGTAAGTCCGTCAGTGCATAGCAACAGTCGGTCCCCGGGCTCGGCATCGACCTCATAGATGTCGGCACGCATGTTGGGATCCGAGCCTAGCGCGCGCGTGATAATGCTTCGGTTTGGGTGAACGCGGGACTCCTCCACCGTAATCGAGCCTTGGCGGAGCATATCTGCGATCATCGAGTGGTCGTTTGTGATCTGCTCGAGCCTATTGGCGTGAAACAGATAGGCTCTGCTGTCGCCGACGTGTGCCACGACGATCGAGGTACCATCGACCATCGCCGCGGTAAGGGTTGTTCCCATGCTGGAGTGCCCCTGACCAGCTGCAGCCGCTTGCAGTACAGCGCGGTTGGCCGCCCTGACAGCTCGGCCTAAGGCTTTCGCGTCGGGTCTCGGGGGAGCTTGCTCGGCCAGCGTTTCGATTGCGACAAGGGAGGCGATCTCGCCAGCATGGTGTCCGCCAAGACCGTCGGCAACCGCAAAGACGGGCGGTGAAAGCAAGACGGTGTCCTCGTTGTGGGTTCTCACCCGGCCCGTGTCAGAGAGTCCGGCATATGAGGCTCTGCGCGTTCGGGTCATAAGTTCGCAACCTTCATCTTCACCGTGCCGAGGTCTATCTCGTCTCCGGCATCCAGCCTGACGGGAGCGGTAATTCGGCGTCCGTTGACGATGGTGCCGTTTGTGGATCCGAGGTCTTCCACGAGCACACCTTCGCCTGCCGGAATGATCCGCACATGCCGAGAGGAGATGAAGTCGTCGACAATGACGATGTCAGATCCTGGAGAGCGACCGATGGTCAACGGTCCTACGATCGGGACTTTTTTGCCTAACAGCTCACGCGGTCCGCGGAGTATTTCTAAGGAAGGGGTTCCGGGAGCCGCGGAAGGCCCCGCCCTGCGTACGACGCCTATACCCGTGCGCACCGCAGCGAAAAGGAAGAGGTAGATTAGCGCCAGCAGAACAAGCTTGCCGGCCAGAAGCACCATATCGACCAAAACTTACCTCCTGGGCTCATGGAAGACAAGCGCATTTGCTCCCACCTGAATCACGTCACCGTCTCGAAGCCGGGCGCGATCGACGCGTTGGCCGTTGATGAAGGTGCCGTTTGTCGAGTTCAGGTCTTCTATTACCCAGCCGGCGCCCTCGGAGACGAGCGCGGCATGAGTGCGTGAGACATTTGCGTCGTCAAGGAAGATGTCCGACTCGGCAAGACGGCCGATCAGCATCCGATCTCCCTTTAGAACCACGTCGTGAGCAAGGCCGGTAATGGTGATAGTCGCGAACATCTGGGTTCTTGAGGTATCGGGAGCCGGGGCCGCGACAAAGCGGGCCTGTACCTCCTCGGCGGGCTCATAGAGTTCGTCGGCGGAAACGAGTTCCGAGTAGACTTCGAAGCGGCCGAGGCGCAACTCGGGATCGACAACGAAGCGCACGATCGGCCTGGCGGGAATTTCGTAGTGCTGCTCGCCTGCGTATGCAATGAGGTAGGTCGCCAGCTCGGCGGCCAATGTCTCCAGGAAGCTGCCGAATTGCTCGTCGTCTTCGGGAGAGAGCACGACGGTGTAGAGATTCGGGGCATAGACCTTTGAGACTCCGACGGTCCGGCCCTTGTCCATCTGCTTGCCGAGGGCTTTTGCGATCTCGGCGGGCTGGGCAGGTGAGCGAAACGCGCTGGCGAACAGGCCCTCGACAGCGCTTGCTATGCGGTTCTCGAAGTCAGAAAGTAAGCTCATCCCTGATGTGCTCCCTTGTGTCTACGTAAGCAGGCTTTAGTCTGGCTCGGCCCTGACAGGCGGGCCTGCCGCTGTGACGAGCAACATCAGTATAAGTGACGCGCCAATGTGTGGAAGAAACGCATCCGGTGTCCAGCCGTCGTAGATCCCCCAGGCGTCAGCCACAAGTCCCGCGGATATGTAGCCCGAGGACAGAAATAGGGTCGCAAGCGCGATTCCCGTCAACGCTCCCGCGCGGCTCGCCGGCGCGCAAGCCAGCGATGTGATGAGCGCGGTCGCTGCCCACGAGGCTATGATCACGAGTGAGGCGAAGTCATCGAAAATAAGGCTCAGCGCAGCGGGAAGATCGTTCTTGGCGAACGGGTCTAACAGCCGCCGGATGTCTGCAAGCACCCAGGGACCCTGATGTCCCGAAACCACCGATGCGAAAAGAGTCAGCGTCGCGGCGAGCGCGGAGAGCAACGTTGCTTTGAGGGGGCGGAAGGCGTAACCCAGCAACACGGGCATCGCTAGAGCCAGATAAACCGTGGCTAGCACGGGAGCTAAAAACATGATGGCGAAGCTTATCGAACGTCTACTTCTCGGCCTCCAAAAGGCCAAGGCGAGGGCGGCGAGCGTTACGCCGATTGTGGTGGCCAAAGGCGGAGACCCGATCGCTGTCAGTCCCAGGTAGGCGAGCCAGCCACCGATGGCTCCGTCCAGAACTCGCGCGATGGGCGAGAAGTGAGGGGCGATGCGGTCCCAGAGGCCCGGCGTTAGGGCAGGGTCGTCTTGCGAGGCGGCTTCAGTTATCCGCCGGGCGTGAGCGGCAAGCGATTCGTGCCCGCGGTTCGGGTCGCCGAGGTGAGGCAGTAGGCGAGCCGCGAATACCGACACGTTCGGGTAGCGGTCCTCGGCATGGGGGGAGAGCGCTGCAGAGAAGATATCGTCGAGATCTGATGGCAGATCAGGGTCGAACTCCGTCGGCACTGGTATGTCGATAACGCCCGCCTTCAGGATCGCGCCTTCGATCGAGTCGCTTTTCAGCGGGTTTTCCCCGGCGAGCAACTCGAAGACGAGCGAGGCGAATCCCCACACGTCGGTGCGCTCGTCGACACTTCCGTTTTTTAGCTGCTCGAGAGGCATGTAACCCAGAGTGCCTCCCAGGGTAGGCTGGTGACCCGAGGAGGTTGAGAGAGCGGCGACTCCGAAATCGGTGACCTTTATGCGTCCGTCGAGCGTGACAAGGATGTTTTCAGGCTTGATGTCGAGGTGAAGCACTCCGTTTTCATGCGCGAACATGAGCGCACCCGAGACCGCGGCGACTACCGCCGCCGCTTCATCCGGGTCAAGCGGGCCTTCATCCAAAAGCTCGGCCAGCGATATCCCTTCAAGGTACTCCATGATGATGAAGGCCTCGTCATTGTCGGTGTCCCACTCATAGACGGTGACTATCGAAGGGTGGTTGAGCATCGCCGCAGTCTGGGCCTCCGATAGACCCACCGGCGTCCATGGCTTTCCGGAGCGATCGCGAGGAAAAGGCAACCTTTTGAGTGCGGCTTTGCGCTGCATGCGTGTGTCGAACGCCAATATGACATCGGCGAACCCACCGCTTGCGAGCTTAGCAAGCGGCCTGTAGCGATCTAGTATCAGGCGGGTTTCCACTGTAGGCACTCTCCAAAACGTATTCTACAGTCTAGCCCGTGCTAGTTTGCGCTTGCATTTTTCGCGCGAGGACGACAACCAGGCCGAGCAGCGCGAAAGTTATCCCTGTGGCTACCGCCAGCTCAGGCAATACATCAGTGACGGGGGCCCTCATGATGGAGACATGCCATACCGGATCGATGATCCAGTAAAGCGGGAAGAGCTTTGCGATCCACGAAGGCCACTCTGGGAAGATGTACCACAGCGCGGGCGCGAAAAGCACGAAACCAACTCCTTTGATGACACCCAGCATCATCGCCGAGTTTTTCGAGACCACCCCGACCAGCAGGCCGAGTGAGGATGTGAGTATCGCCGCGACCAATACCACGAGCAGTACCTCGGCGGGACGGGGGCCTATGGCGCCGTTGAGCGTGAGCGTCACCATCGACATGGAAGAAGCGAGCACCACACCCAGCGCCCACTTCGCAATGAGAACCTCGCTTATCTTTGCCGGCGTGACCAGCACGGCCGTGAGAGTGCCTTTCTCCTTCTCGTCCACCAAACTTGCGGCGGGAACGGTGACACCCGCAAGCACGAGAGCGTAAAACATGATCACGGGTATGAGGCGCACAGAGAGGGGCAACGCCTCCTCGCCGATATTTACGATCTGTACGTCAACGGGCGGCGGCTCGCCCTCAAGATCTCGAATAAGGTCAAGCGCGGTGACGGCCAGGACGATGCGATTTGACGCGAGGCTCTCGCCGCTGACGAAGAACTCAAGAGCCGGACGCTCACCTTGAGCGACGGCAGCGTCAAAGCCAGCAGGTAGCACGAGGCCGGCGTCGAGGTCGTGTGCCTCCACCTGTCTTCTGAGGTCAGTGACATCGTCAGGCTCTGTAACCTCTATGCCTTCGAGCTCACGCACTTTCGTGACCACCGCCGAGTTGCCCGCGTCCACGACGCCAAGCCGGAGACGCGGCTCGAAAAGCGCGCCAAAGGCGAACTGAAAGATGACTGTCAGCACCACAGGCAGAACAAGCGCGTACAGGAAGAAAGGCGATCGGGGGCCTAACTTGAGGTCCTTGCGAAGCATCTTCCATATCCGAGAGAGGCTCATAGTGATCTCACCTTTCTGGAAAGGACGAACCATCCCGCTAAGAACAGCACCGCTGCCCATCCTGTGCCAAGGGCAAGTGAGCCCCAGACATCCGTCCAGCCGGCCTGGTACACAGTAATGTCCACTAGAGCGGAGAGCACCGGATATGTCGGAATGACCTGTATCCACAGTGCTGCGGTGCCGGGAAAGAGCACGGAAAATGTGGGTATGATGAGCGGGACCGTGAGCATCATCGTGTAGAACATCTGGCCGAGAAAATCCTTGCCGCCCGCTCCGGCGATCATTGCCACGCCGGTAAATGTCATCGCGCCGATAACTATGGCCATCATGAGAAGCCACCAGTTCTCGGCGGTAAAGGCTCCCACGAGGCCGAGGACGATAGCTACTTGAGCGAACGCCAGACCCGTGCTAAAGGTCGCTTTGGCGATCAGTACGTCGGCGATCCTTGCCGGCGTGACCAGCACCGCGGTCACCGTACGCCTGAGCATCTCGACCGATATGAGCGAGGCCATCGAGAAAGCCTCCATGAGCAGCATCATGAATGCGAGCATCGGCACGATCTTGTCGCGTATGGATATCTGCTCGCCAACGCGGTCTTCGCCCAGGACGATAGTTTCGGCGGCCGGCAGCGTTATCGGCAGCGGTTTTCCGGCGATCTGATAGGCGGCCTCGCGCACGAAGCTCTTGACCGCGCGTTGAAGCTCGTCAGGTATCGCGGCGGCCGAATAGATCGTAACCGAAACACCGTCGGCGCCTGTTGCGACATCCCGCACGAACGTCTCGGGAAAAGCGATACCGATGCTCACATCCTCCTGGGCCTCGATCGCCTCGACCAAAGCGGCTTCAGTCTCGAATTCGAGCAGAATTACCCCGTCCTGAGCCTCGGCGATGTTGGCCTCTGTCAACGCAGCGAGCTGCTCCTCGCTTGCCCCCATTGCCAAAAGCGCCTCTCTGCCCTCGGCGAGTATCGTTTCGACGGGCGGCGAGACGGCCAGAGTGATCGTTTCGTCAACGGTATCGGGCATCACCCAGAACATGACGACGACGAGGACAAGTGTCAACAGCGTCAGAAAGAGGTAAAGCCTGTTGCGTGAGTAGGCGATGAGCTCCTTCTTGAGCAGTGCGCCGATGATATCCAGTCGTGAGACCGCCGGTTTCATCAGGCCAGCCCCCTGCCGGTCAGCTTGATGAAAATCGCCTCGAGAGTCGCCTCCTCCGTGTGAATGGTCATCAGGTCAGGGGAAGACGCCAACTCGGCGATTTTGGCCGCGGATCCATCGTCGCCGAGAGGAATGTGCTCCTCGCGTACTCCGTCTCCGTTGCGCAGCCGGATGCGTACCGAGCGCTGACCGTGCTCAAGCTTGAGATTTTCGGCGGAGTCCAATGCGACGATCTTGCCCTCGTTGATGAACGCGACGCGATCGGAAAGCTGGTCGGCTTCGAACATGTCGTGAGTGGTGAGCAAAACCGCAGCGCCGCGCCCAGCCTCAGCCTTGATTGTCTCGCGTATTTGCGCCGAGGTGACGGGGTCAAGGGCGCTGGTGGGTTCATCGAGAAAGAGGACCTTGGGCTTGTTGATGAACGCTCGCGCGATCATCATGCGCTGTCGCATGCCCTTCGAGAAGCTTTCCACGCGATCTTTCGCCCGGTCGGCCAGCCCCATTCGCCGAAGAATATCCATCGAGCCTGGGTTTTTGATGCCGAAAAGCGACGCGTGAAAGTCGAGGTTTTCGATGGCCGACATGTCCAGGTAGAGGTTTTTCTCCTCGAAGCACACGCCGATTTGGGCCTGGATTCCCGAGTTGTCGCGGCCGAGTCTCTCGCCGAGTATCTCGGCGTGCCCGCCTTTTGGCGGAAGCAGTCCCGTCAGCATCTTTATGGTGGTGGACTTTCCTGCGCCGTTCGGGCCGAGGAAGCCCAGTATTTCTCCGGGCAGCACCTCGAAGCTGACGTCTCGCACCGCCTCGATCTCTCCGTAAGAATAGCTCAGATTCTCGGCTTTGATCGCGGGTGAGGTCATCGCGCTTCCTTTCGCCTGGGAAAAATTCAGCGGCGGGCAACTGTCACTTCCAGCAGTTTACCCTATATGATAGATTACTCGGGCGCACAGTATGCGGGTGTGGCGGAACGGCAGACGCGCATGGTTCAGGTCCATGTGGGGGCAACCCCGTGGAGGTTCAACTCCTCTCACCCGCACCATATTAGAAATCCAGCGGATTGATAGTTCAAAGCATCATCTGAGCTGCTTAAACGCCGCAACTATTGGTCAAGTATCAATGATTGAAGACATTGATACCTACGGCGATTACCCGTCGTGCACCAGTGAAAGAACGGTGCTGTCCGGCGGCAGCGGTACGAACTGGCCGGCGGTGGGGCCGCCGCTGATGGTTTTCGGCTGGGAGCCATTCGCTCCGAGAACCTCCATGCGCCACGCGGTGTTCGAGCGCACGCGTACTCCCTCTGATGTGAAAGTGGCGGATATCTTCGGGTTGACCGTGACGCTGATTGTCACTTCCGATCCGTGACCGCTTTCAGCTGACAAGGCGAGAGGCGCACCAAACGTCAACACCACTGTCAGCGCCATCACGAGCAGGCATGTGGTCGTTTTCGCCATGATCCGCCGCTTACTCCTCATCAAAGCCGTTCGTATGCTTTACTATACCGAATATCGGCAAATAATGCGGTTTAGCTGAGTATAAACGGCTCAAAAAGATGATAAACGGTAATGTGACAAGGCGTTTTCCGCCTGGCATCGGGTTGCTGCACCAAAAGGCTCGGCGTGCATTAGCGATCGATCTGTGGGATGATTCATGTAGGGAGGGGACATAGGGGGCGCTGTATCGGGCGGTAAGCCAACGAGACTTTAGCGCTCGTCAGGAGGAAAGCGTTGGACGCGTTCACACCGATCAAATCAAAATGTACCTGGTGGCGGGAGACGCTGGATGTCGAGGAGCGCCACAATACCCGAATCAAGGCCGAGGACGTTACCGTAACCTGTTCTTGCTTTGTCGAAGGGTACGTTTGGGCCCATCGCAAGGCCGAAGTCCCGAAAGATTGCCCGAAAGCGCGGCACTGCCGCTACTACATCAAGCACATGTGATCAGTCGCGCGTCATCGGCAAGCTTCGCATACCTTATGGATCGAAGATCTTCCGCGCAGACTCCTGCAGGACTGCCTTCACTTCCTGGTAGGGAACCTTTGCCTCGCGGCTGATGCGCGCGATGTCGTCGTGTTCAGGGCGCTCGCGCGCGCTGGCTCCTGCACCCGACACCTTTACCCGAAAGGGCCCCCAAGGACCCTCACAGGTGAGTACTTCTCGGTCAAGAATGCTTCGCGACAATGACGTCCGACGCACGCCGAGCGATCCCGTGAGTGCATGTATGCGATCTGCGAGCGCTTCCGCGTCATCCGGCCGCGCTAGCACTCGAAGCTCGATGCCGAGCCGCCCCTTTTTCATTGCCGAAGGAACCTGCCACACATCCAGTGGCCCGCACTCACGCAGCTCCTCGGCGATAAAACCGACGTGCTCGGGGGAGAGATGGTCAAGCAGTGTTTCGAGCAGCACCACCGGCTCGAGGACTTGCTCCTTCTCGGCGTGCCGGCATTGCCGGCTTGCATCAGCGCAGGTCGCTTTGGGCTCTACCAGCGGATGCCCCAGTATCAATCTTGTGATGTTCGGGAGGCCGGGGAGCTCTCTCGTGCCGGCGGCGTGCCCCACCCTGGCGAGCACCATGTCGGGCATCTCGCCGAAGCGATCGACGTTTGCCGCCAATAGCGCGGCGCCCGTGGGAGTTGTCAGTTCGCCCGAGGCGCCCCCTGCCTCGATCGGGACGCCGGCGAGCAGCTCTAGCACGGCAGGCGCGGGCACGGGAAGGGAGCCATGCGCACAGCTTATCGTGCCCCCAGCGCCGAGCACGACCGCCGAGCACGACAGCCGCTCTATCCCCAGGAGCTCGAGCCCCAGGGAGACTCCGACAATGTCGACGATGGAATCGACAGCGCCGACCTCATGGAAGTGGACATTCTCAGGGCTCACATCGTGGATCTTCGCCTCGGCTGCTGCTAGTAGGGTGAATGCTCGGATCGCCCGGGCGCGAACTGCGTGATCCAAAGGAGAGCTTTCGAGAAGTACCCGGATCTCCGTCCAGTGCCGGTGCGCGCGGGCGCTTTTCTCGGCAGGCGTCAGCACTTTGACGTGCAAACCGCTTATGCCACCCCGCGTCACTCTGCTTGTCACGACTGACGTGTCATCGAGTCCCAGCGCTTGAATCGCTTTGTGCAGGTCGTCGACGGAAAATCGACCGTCTGTCTCGCCAGCGTCGAGAAGCGCGGCAAGGAACTTGTCGCCTGATATGCCGCTTGAGCAGTCGAGATGAGCGAGCATCGCGCCTCCTTTAGGCCTCGCGCGCGGAATCCGTCTCGTGTTCGGCAGGAGTCGTCAGCGCGTTGATTCTCGCGGCTAGCGTGCCCGCGCCGAATCCGTTGTCGATGTTGACGACGCCCACGCCCGATGCGCACGAGTTCAGCATGGTGAGAAGCGGTGCGAGCCCTCCAAAGTGGGCTCCGTAGCCGACACTTGTCGGCACCGCGATGACAGGACACGACACCAGGCCACCTACAACCGAAGGCAACGCGCCTTCCATACCCGCTACCGCTACTATGACTCGCGCGTCGACAAGGAGGTCCGCATGAGCCAGCAAGCGGTGAACTCCCGCAACTCCGACGTCGTACAAGCGGGTGACCTTGGCGCCCATGAGCTCGGCGGTGATAGCGGCCTCCTCGGCGACGGGGACATCCGCGGTCCCGCCGGTCGCTACGAGTACCTGGCCGACCGATTTGCGCTCCTTGCGTCTGTCGACGACGATCAATCCAGCTGCCTCAATGTATCGCGCGTCGGTTACTACCTGGGAAAGTGCTTGGTACTGTGCTACATTGGCTCGCGTGGCCAGGAGCACATCCTCCCGTGTCAGAAGCTCTTTTCCGATGGAGCGCACTTGCTCCGGAGTCTTGCCCTGGCAGAGAATCACTTCCGGAAAGCCACAGCGAAGCGCCCGGTGGTGATCGACTTTGGCGTCGTGCTGATCGACAAATAGCGGCGCGCTTAGCGAGCGAAACGCTTCATCGGTGGTTCTGGTTCCGTCAGCCACGGCTTGAAGCAGCGATAGCAGTTGTGTGGAGTTCATTTTGGAGACACGCCCCTTTCAGTACGTTAGGCACTCATTCTAAATCGACTTATATGCATATAAGTGGCACTATGGTTACACAAACTACATGTGGAAGCGCTCATTGAATCTCCAGGAAATAAATAGATGACCGATGAATCGCTAGTTGATGATTTTGACCGGCTGAGGCGCTGGTACCTGATTTTGCGCCTCGTCATGCTCGCATTCACAGCGACATGGGCAGTATGGGCTGCACTTGACGATGTGCCAAGAGTCGATGTCACGTTGGCGATTGTGGCGACGGCGGTGTATCTGGTCACCACACTGGGCGCTTTCATTGTCATGGGTATTCCTGCCTACAAGTCCGGGCGCACCTTTCTTTGGTTCGTGGTTCCGGATCTTGCCTATGCCGGTCTTTTGGGGGTCGCCTTTCTCGCCTACGGCGATCCCTCTTACCCGATGCTGCTTTCACTGGCCACCTTGTACGCACTTTATGTTCGGCATCGGGGCACGTGGGTGGTTGGTCTTGCAGCTGCCTTTGTCTATCTTGCTATCCAGGTGACCGCTCCTATCGATAGCGCCATGGCGTATTCAGTAGTGCTCCTCAAGGCCGCGCAGCTGGTCGTTATACCGCTGATCTGCCATGTGACCTCAATGAATCTGGCCAGGCGCGAACAGGAGACTCGCCAACGCCGCCAACAAGAGGATGAGCTCAAAGGGCAGCTGCAGAGGCGCATCAGCGAGCTCAAGGCCGTCTCCCAGATCGGGGACATCATTCATTCACAGCTGAGTTTCGACAGGACAGGCCCTCTCATCGTCGAGATACTCGCCAAGATCCTGAACGTGCAGGGATGTAGTCTGTTCGTGATCGACAAAGTAGGGTCCGAGACGGTGTTCTCGGCGAGCTCAGGCTTGATCGGAATCCCCGCGACCTTCAGGGGTCCAGAAGATTTACCGCTGGGACAGGCGGCTGACTCAGAGGGCCACTACTCATGCACTCCGGTCATTGAGCACGCGAATATGATCGTGGTTTTTTGCGCCGACGCGAAATACGTGGAGGAGATTTCCGAGGATGACCGTGTAGTATTGGAGGCGGTCTCCCATGAGCTTGTTGTCGCGGTGGAAAACGCTCAGCTTTACAAGTTGACCCGGCAGCAGGCCATCACCGATGAGCTTACGGGCCTAAACAACTATCGTTACCTGCAACAACGCCTTGACGAGGAGTTCGAGCGAGCGCGTCGTTACGAAAAAGAGTTTTCTTTGTTGATGATAGACGTCGATGACTTCAAGGGGTTCAACGACAGGAACGGGCACATGGCTGGGGACCGCGCCCTGCGCGAGCTAGGCAAGGTAGTGTCATCTGTGGTCAGAGAGGTCGATGTCGTTTGTCGTTACGGCGGTGAAGAGTTTTCTATCGTACTTCCGGAAACCGATGCGGCCGGAGCGTTTGTGACCGCGGCAAAGGTGCTCGAAGCGGTAGAGAGTCATGATTTTTCTGAACCTGGGAGCGTATCCAAACAGCAAATCACTGTGAGTATCGGTCTTGCCACCTATCCGACCCATGCTTCTGACAAAGAGATGTTGTTGAAAATGTCCGATGACGCGCTCTACAGGGCGAAAAACACAGGTAAGAACCGTGTAAGATCGCCGAGAAGCGAGCCGCTTGAGGGCGGGCCTGAAGCAGGTGCGTAAAGGGCGTAGCACCAAGGATTAGAAATGGAGCTGTAGATGCGATACGCGTATCTGGGTCCCGCAGGTACTCATAGTCACAGTGCGCTGCTCTCGGTCATAGGATCTGATGCAGAGGTCGAACCTCTGGCGACCATCGAAGAGGTCTTCACGGCCGTGGAGCGGGGAAAGACGGATATGGGACTGGTGCCCATCGAGAACTCGGTCGAGGGCGCGGTCAACTCAACCCTCGATGCACTAGCATTCGACAGTGAGCTCGAAATTCAGGGCGAGGTCGTGCGGGATATCCACCACGCGCTCTGCGTGGCCAAGGGCCAGAAACTCGAGAATATCGAAAAGATCGTCAGTCACCCCCAGGCATTGGCGCAATCGCGCCGATGGATCACCAGTCACCTTCTCGGCAAGCCAATCATCGCAGCCACATCTACCGCAGATGCTGTTCGTGTGGCAGCCGGTGAACCCGGGCTAGCCGCCGTAGGCAGCGCTTTTGCAGCCGAGACTTACGGGGCTGAAATTCTGTTTGACGCCATTGAGGATTACGCGGGCAACCAGACGCGGTTTGTGCTTATCGGCAGAGGAATGCACGCAAGAACCGGTGACGACAAGACGTCGTTGGCGCTGTTCATGAAGGCCGATCGGCCCGGTACCCTCAACATGATTTTGTCCGAATTCGCCTATGCCGGCATCAACCTGACGAAGATACAGTCGCGACCCACCCGCAAGGCGCTGGGCGACTACATGTTCTTTATCGATCTTGCCGGGCATGTGGATGATGACAACGTCCGGCTGGCCCTCGATTGTTTGCGGCTGAAGCTGCGACGGGTAAAGGTGCTGGGCAGCTATCCGCGTGCGGTAACGTGAAGATGGCGGCTGACAACTTGGGAGAAAAGCGAATCCTCGTCCTGGGCATCGGCAACATTCTGATGAAGGATGAGGGGGTCGGATGCCGGGTAGTGGAAGAGCTTCAACGGCACTACGAGTTCCCGGACAACGTCTCGGTGGTAGACTCCGGAACGATGGGGATGGTTCTGCTTGACCTGATGCGCAGACACGACTTCACGCTGGTGGTTGATGGCGTTGACAATACCGGTTATCCGCCTGGCACCGTGGTGAGGATGTCGCCTGAGGATATCGCTAGCAACCAGATCATGCACTCGCTCCACGATGTGCGCTTCGTCGATGTTCTGGAGGCGGCCAAGCTTATCGGATTGGAAATCGAGGGCCATGTGGTGGGAGTGCAGGTAGAGGATATTGCTCCGGTCGATCTGGTCATTGGCTTGTCCGATTCGGTGGAAGAGGCGCTGGAAACCGCGATTGACGCCGTGCTCACAGTGTTAGCCGAGCAAGGAATTTTCCCCACTCCGCTGGCCAGCGAGTCAGGCGCCTCTGGCCAAACCTCTACTCCGAATAGATGAATCCGGCATCGTGGAGACCCGGATCCTTATCGAGACGACGGACGATGTCGTTTTCGTTCTCGCCTGCGGTGTCTATGACGTAGGTGCCTTCACCCAGGTGAGTGTGACGGCGTCCTGCCAGGCCGTTTCGCTCGAGTACCTCTACTATCGAGGCGTCCGGCCTGAGCCATACGGCGACACTTCCATCAAGCTTTTCCAGACCCTCGACTTCGACAATCTCTCGTCCGCCGAGAAGGGCGACGCCTCTTTCCTGGTATGTGGCGCATCCTCGCCACAACAAGAGAATGAGCACAATTATAACGACGGTCGCCACTACCGTGACAAAGGTGTGCAAAGGGCGCTTATCTTGTTTTGAATCCTGCACGCCCGTGTCAGAAGTTGCGTCGTAGTTGGTCTCGGCCATCTTTTCCCCCTATCGAGGACTTGACAGAGTAAGTATAGCCGAAGTGCATGGATGCGCGGCGATTAAAGTGCATAGACATGCGCGATCAGAATGCCCAGTCGCTGCTGTATACTTTGTGAGGCCACTTGAGTTTGTCTCGACCAAATTTCCGGAGGACCACACGATGCTGGATGCCAGGTTCGTTCGCCAAGACGCTGACACTGTGCGAAAGGCGCTCAAGAACCGCGGATCCGATTGGGATATCAATGAGTTTCTGGCGCTTGAGGCGCGCCGCAGGGAGCTGATAGCCGAGCTCGAGTCTTCTCAGGCGCTGCGAAACGCGAGCTCGAAAGCGATAGGCGGGCTTCTGAAAGAAGGCCGCAAGGAAGAGGCCGAGACCCTCAAAGGACAGGTGCAGGCCGAAAACGACAAGATCGCTTCAGTGCAGGAAGCGCTTGCAGGTGTCGAAAGCGTCGTTTCCGAGATGCTCATGTCGGTCCCGAACCTGCCAGACGCAAGCGTTCCCATCGGAGCCACTGCAGAGCAAAACGTCGAAGTCCGCCGGTGGAAAACACCGCCTGCGTTCGATTTCGAACCGAAGGCCCATTGGGAGCTGGGACCACAGCTCGGCCTGATAGATTTCGAGCGGGGGGTCAAGTTGGCCAAGTCCCGCTTTGTCGTGCTGGGACGCGATGGCGCCCGACTGAGCCGGGCCCTCGTCAATTTCATGCTCGATACGCACGCCTCACGCGGCTACACCGAATGGTCGGTGCCTATCATCGCAAACACCGAGACCCTCACGGGAACCGGGAATCTGCCCAAGTTCGAAGAGGATCTTTTCTCGGCGGGCGAGGGCTTTTATTTGATCCCTACCGCCGAGGCACAGCTCACAAACTTGCACCGCGCCGAGGTGCTTGATGCCGATGTCCTGCCGCTGAGCTATACCGCGTACACGCCCTGTTTTCGCAAGGAGGCCGGCGCGGCTGGGCGCGATACTCGGGGAATGATCCGCGTGCACCAGTTCGACAAGGTCGAGCTGGTTAAGTTCGCGACACCAGAGACAAGCTTTGCGGAGCTCGAAAAGATGCTGTCCGATGCCGAGCACATTTTGCAGCAGCTTGATCTGGCTTATCGGGTGATCACACTGTGCACCGGTGATATGGGGTTCGCCTCGGCGAAAACATACGACATCGAGGTATGGTTGCCGAGCTACGCGGATTACAAAGAGGTCTCGAGCTGCAGCAACTGCACCGATTTTCAGGCCCGCCGAGCAGCGATAAAGTATCGCAGCCCCAAGGAATTCAGCGGAAGCCGGTTGACGCACACGCTAAATGGAAGTGGCCTGGCGGTAGGTCGGACGTTGGTGGCCGTTTTGGAGAATTACCAGCAGTCGGATGGAAGTATTGTAGTGCCGGAAGTGCTCAGGCCCTACCTTGGGGGGCAAGAGATAATCAGTTAGGGAGGGGATCGCGTGACACCCGCAGCCAGTGACCCTACGATTCTGGTGATATTCGGTACCACCGGCGATTTGATGGCACGCAAGATCGCACCTTCCCTCTATCATCTGCGGGCAAAAGGCGCCTTGCCCGAGCGCTTCCATGTGGTCGGCTACTCGCGCCGCAACTGGTCCGATCTCGACCTTCGCGAGCATGTTGAAATGATTCTGGCGGAGCGCGCCTCAGGCGCCGACCCCGGGGATGTGAGAGAGTTTCTCGGCGATTTCAGCTATTCGTCAGGCGAGTTTGACGACGCCGAGGGCTATGTCAGGCTCATGCGGCATCTAGAAGCTATTGACTCGAAGTGGGGGACTTGCGCGAACAAGCTGTTTTACCTTGCGGTTTCGCCCGCGCACTACTCGACGATCTTCAAGCATCTTTCGCAAAGCGGCCTGACCGGTACTTGCGGCGAAGGAAACGGCTGGACCAGGGTGATCGTAGAGAAGCCGTTCGGGCATGACGCCAGAACATCCGCCGAACTCGACGAGATGCTGAGCGCGCTCTTCAAGGAGGAGCAGATATACCGCATCGACCACTATCTAGCCAAAGAAATACTCCAGGGCATCTTGAACTTCCGGTTCACGAACAATCTTCTCGAAACAAGCTGGGATAGAAGCGCGGTTGAATCCATCGAGCTTGTATTGCACGAGAAACTCGGAGTCGAGCATCGTGGCTGGTTTTACGACGGGGTCGGGGCGTTGCGCGACGTGGGGCAAAATCATCTGTTGCAGATGCTCGCTCTCATGACGATGGAGCAGCCCGCCGCGTCAAGTGCCGAGGCGATTCGTGCCGCTCGCGCCACGGCGATCCGGGAAGTCTTGAAGCCCATGACCGCCGAGGAGGTCGTCCGCAACTCGTACAGGTCGCAATACGAGGGGTATCGCGACATAGAGGGCGTCGATCACTGCAGCCAGACAGAGACTTTTTTCCGGCTCAAAACAGTGCTGACAGGCCCGCGCTGGGCAGGCGTGCCGGTCACTTTCGAAAGCGGAAAACGCATGGGCGAGGCCCGCAAGGAGATTATCGTAACCTTCCGGCATCCTCGGCCATGCTTGTGTGAGGGAGGCCCGCATCACAAGAACCAGGTAGTGTTTTCCTTTGAGCCTTCAGATTCGATCACCATAGTGTTTTGGGCGAAAAAGCCGGGCTTCGAGAGGGTCATCGAGCGCAGGGAGTTCAACTTCTTCCTCTATGAGAAAGAGGAGAAAGCCCAATACGTCGAAGAGTACGCAAGGCTTTTGCTCGACGCGATAAGGGGCGATCAAACGCTGTTTATCTCAACCGACGAGATCCGCGCGATGTGGGAGTTCATCGATCCGGTGACGGACGCCTGGACGCAAGGGCTCACGCCACTCCACACTTACGCGCCGGACACGTTCGATGTCTCCGAGCAAGCGGCCGAAGCGTTGGCCATGGCGCCGTCGCGCGGGGTCGTCGGAATATGCGGGCTTGGGAAGATGGGCGCCGCGCTTGCGTTGAATCTGCGAGAAAACGACTGGGAAGTGGTGGGATACAACCGTTCCCCGGAGAAAGCCTACGCGCTTGAGGCGCACGGGGTGTCGCCAGTGGTCTCACTGGCCGAGCTTGTCGGCGCGTTGCCGCGGCCCCGAGTTGTCTGGGTGATGCTGACCGCGGGCAAGCCAGTCGACCGAATCTTGTTCGGGGACGCCGGTGATCCTTCGGCAATCGGGCTTCTCGATCTCCTGGAAGAAGGCGATTTCGTGATTGACGGCGGCAACTCCTACTACAAGGACGCCATCGCGCGTGCTGCTCGTTTCGCCGAGCGAGGAATACGCTTCCTTGACTGCGGGACCAGCGGCGGGCCGGGCGGTGCCCGCAGCGGCGCGTGTCTGATGGTCGGCGGACGCAAGGAGGACTTCGAAGCCGTGGAGCCGATCTTTGCAGACGTCGCTCTTGCTGGCGGCGGTTACCGGTTTTTCGAGGGCCATGGCGCGGGCCATTTCGTGAAGATGGTCCACAACGGCATCGAGTACGGCATGATGCAGGCGATCGCCGAGGGCTTTCAGATTATGCGCTTCTCCGATTTCGAGCTCAATCTTTCGCAAGTGGCCGCCGTCTACCAGCGCGGCAGCGTTATCGAGTCACGGCTTATCGGCTGGCTGAAAGACGCCATGTCGGAACTGGGCGACTCGCTGGAGGGCGTAAGCGGTATGGTCGGACATACCGGTGAGGCCGAGTGGACTGTTCGCACCGCCGAGGAGATGGGGCTTGAGGCGCGAGTGATCAAAGGGGCGCTTCAATTCAGGGTCGAGTCGGAGCGCGATCCAAGTTATGCGGGACAGGTGCTGAGCGCGCTTAGGAATCGCTTCGGCGGTCACACGATGTAGGGCTCACGGATCCGGTAGAAGGCACCTACGGCTCGAGATGGTGCCGGTGCCGCCTTCAATTGCGATGACCACATGACTTGAGAGCACGTTGATGACGTTGCGCGCTTCTCCCATGCCGGTGAGTATGGCAAGGTCGATGCCGGTTGCGATACCTTGGCAATCGCTGTCGGGAACGATGCCGACGGTAAGTCCCCCGGCCTCTTTCGCGCCTGCTGCCGAGGCGGCCATGACGCCGGTGTTGCGACCGCCGTTGAGAAGGACCCATCCTTCCTCGGCGATAAGGCGTCCTAAAAGCCGGGCCTGCGACAGGACGCGATCCGGCACTTTGCTTCCGCCCATGACGCCGATGATCGTTTTCAAGCGATCGTCCCCCTAAAGGGCGAAAAACTTCAGTACACGCTTCACCCTGTTTAGTCTAAATTAAAAGTTGGCTTTTTGGTTGACGAATAATGCTACCGGTCATGACGCTTGACGTATGACGCGGGGCGTTGTACTCTTGGTGGATGATCAAGTCATTCGCTGACAGCGAGACCAGGAAGGTGTTCAACCGGCGGTTCTCCAAGGATCGCGAGGGCCAGCACAGCATCCGCATCAACGACCAGTGGCGCGTGTGTTTCGTGTGGGATGGCGGCGACGCATACAACGTCGAGATCACTGACTATCACTAGAGAAGAGATGAGAGACGATGACCAAGAAGCTGACTCCGGTGCACCCCGGCGAGGTGTTGATGGAGGAGTTCCTAAAGCCGCTCGGGCTGAGCCAGAACCGGCTGGCACTGAGCCTCGGGGTCCCGCCACGTCGCATCAACGAGATCGTTCTCTGCAAACGTCGCGTCACTGCGGAGACCGCTCTTCGCCTGGCTCGTTACTTCGACACGACACCCCAGTTCTGGCTCGGCCTGCAGGCCGACTATGATCTGGACGTCGCCTCGGATAAATTGGGCGAAAGGCTCGATCGCGAGGTTCGTGGGCACGCGGTGCGGTGAACTGCTCGGGCGCGCCCGCCGAAAATCCTGATTTACCTTTTAGTTTTTTTGGCGCGCCCTGAGAGATTCGAACTCCCGACCTTCTGATTCGTAGTCAGACGCTCTATCCGGCTGAGCTAAGGGCGCTTACCCAAAAGGGCTTGGTAATCCTGCCATCGAAAAGCATGTTACGTCAAGTGCTTATAGTTCCTCGGGCCAGGCCCGGTCAAGTTTTATGTGGCGGAGAGTGAGGGATTCGAACCCTCGAAGGGGCTTATTACCCCTTACTCGCTTAGCAGGCGAGCGCCTTCAACCGACTCGGCCAACTCTCCGTGATCGCCGGCAAGGCGGCGAAACGGCAAATATTGTAACATGCCAATCACGCGATGCATGATCAGGATGCAACTGGCGGAGGGGGTGGGATTCGAACCCACGGACCCTTGCGGGTCAACGGTTTTCAAGACCGTCGCGATCGTCCACTCTGCCACCCCTCCGCGAGATGACTTGACGCGATGAGCAGTCTATCATGCGATTCTAGTTAGAATCGAGAGTAGAGGCTGAGCCGATGCCAGAAGGCTTCTCGGCGATGGATGTTGGAGGTGGCGAGCGCTGTTGAAGTATTCCGACGAACATTATATGGATATGGCCCTTGAGCTGGCGGGCCTTGCTGCGCTTGCCGGTGAGGTCCCGGTAGGCGCGGTTGTCGTATGTGGTGGCAAGGCCATTGCGGGCGCGCACAATCGCCGAGAGATCGACGTTGATCCCACGGGGCACGCGGAGCTACTCGCGATCCGTGATGCGTCGGCTTATCTCGGCCGTTGGCGATTGTCGGATTGCACGGTTTACGTGACGCTCGAGCCGTGCCCGATGTGCGCGGGCCTGATGCACCAGGCACGCATTGCGCGTTGTGTTTTCGCAGCTCCAGACCCCAAAGCGGGCGCGCTTGGCACCCTGTTTCGCCTCCACGAGGATGAGCGCCTCAACCATCGATTCGAAGTCACTTCCGGAGTGCGGGAGCAGCAAAGCGCGAAGTTGCTGCGATCGTTTTTCAGCCAACGGCGCGGCAAGTGACAAAGACAAAACCTTCCTTTTAGCGCATTGGTATTAAACATCTCTTACGAAGTGCCGACATATGGACATATGTTTCAGATTGAGTTTTCTGGAAAAAGCCGATTGGCAACTCGGCGAATCTAAGGAGATTAGTAGTCGTAATGGAAAATTGGGCATACATTTTACCGACGTACTTCATTGGAATCGCCAGCTTGCTTGCCGCTGCGTTTTTGCTGGTGGACGCGGTATTGCTGCGTCGCGTGGCCAGAGGCGGGGCGATCGCCGAGAACATCAACTTCTTGGTGCTGGGAGTTATCTGTCTGGCCGGGTCGGTGCTGTCTCGATGGATCGTAGACCGGCTTTCCGTATGGGTGGAAGTGCCGCAACCCTGGCTTGCCTCCGACGCGTTGGTCTTGATGGCGATGGTGCTGATGGGCTTGTATTTTTGGCGGGTACGCAAGGCGCTAGAAGGCTATCTCAGTGCGGCCCAAAAGTACTCGGGTCCGGATAAGGGCGACGCTGATGCCTAATGCGCTGGCAGAGAGAATCGAGGAAACGCTGCGCCCAGTCATCGGCACGGTGCTCGCGACAGTTTCCGTTGATGTCGAGGCCAAGCGCATCGGCAAATCCGTCGATACACTCAGCCGCGCGGACTTGCCTGGCATCGCCGAGAACCTGGCGACTGCATTAAGGCTGGTGGTCGGTCAGGATTTGGCCGAGGCCGCCGCCAAGAAGGTCCGCGAGCTTGTTTGAGGGCGCATAGCCCTCCCAGGGATCCTTGCCTTGCTGGTCCAGCCTTGATCGAGTCGTGCGGATGTCGAATGCGGCAGGATCGAGTTCGGGTGATACCTCTTCCCAGGCGATCTTGACTGACACCGGCAGCCCGGGCCTTGCTCTCGCCGAATACGTGGCGACCGCGGTGGCGCCGCTCGCGTTTCGCAAATAGTCGATAAGAATGCGGCCGTCACGCTCACGTTTCGCTGTTTTCTCGGTGAATCGGTTCGGGAAGTCTGTGGCGAACTGCTTGGCGAACGCCTTCGCGAACTCCCGTATCGCGCCATAGTCAAACGCCGGCACTATCGGGACGACCAGATGCAAGCCGCGTCCGCCGGTGGTCTTGGGAAACGCCGGCAGCCCGAGCAGGTTGAGAGCCTCGCGCATCTCCCACGCGGCTTCACAGACGCTTTGCCATGACACTCCCGGCCCGGGATCCAGGTCGAAGATCACGCGATCGGGGTTTGTCAGGTTCTCGGCGGTGGAATTCCATGTATGAAACTCGATGACGCCAAGTTGCACAAGGGCGAGGAGGCCCTCCAGCGAGTCGATGTGCATGTACACGCGCTGTTCGCCATGTTCGAGCACGTCGATTTTGCGCACCGAGTCCGGAAAGCCTCTCGGATGTGGATGTTTCTGGTAAAAACAGCTGCCGAGAAGCCCGTGTGGGCATCTGACCAGCGTAAGCGGCCTGCCGATGAGCTCCGGGAGCAAGTGAGACGAGACTTGCTCGTAGTAGCCGAGAAGATCGGCCTTGGTCACCGGCGCCAAGGCGCTATCCGCAGGCGCCCAAAGCACCTTGTCGGGGTTCGTCACGTGCGGCTTCTCGGCGGTCTCCGCTAGGCGCACGAAGGAGGGGTGCCGCAGGTGGCCCTCGGCGGTCCACTCGGCGAACTTCACCTCGGCGACAAGCTCCGGGCGCGCCCATCGCACTGGAGGCATCCGCTTGCCTAAGGGCTCGGCGAAGGGCGAGGTGTCCGTCGCGAGCGCGTCCAGGCGTGCGCGAAGATCGCGCAAGTCGCTCTCGCTGAAGCCGGTTCCGACCCTGCCCGCGAAGTGGAGCTTGCCTGTCTCGCCGGGTTCGGTCTCGCCGAGAAGAAGCGCCCCGAAGCCTGTGCGGGAGCCGGCCGGCATCGTGTACCCGCCGATGATGAAGCGCTCCTGCATCGAGCACTTCACTTTCAGCCAATCCCGTGAACGGCCGGGCGTGTGGGGGCGGTCGGCGCGCTTGGAAACGATCCCCTCCAGCGAGAGCGCGCATGCTTCGCGATAAAAGTGCGGGCCAGGCGACTCGACATGCTCGGCGAGAAGAAGCCCGCCGCCGGTGCCCGTGGCCCCGAAGAGCTCTTGCAGCAGCTCCTTGCGCTGGCGAAGGGGCAGGTCGCGTATGTCTCGGCCATCAAGAAATAGCAGTTCGAAGGCTACGTAGACGATAGCGGCCGAGTCGCCTTCGCCCAGAGCCTGTTGCAATGCGGCGAAGGCGGAGATTCCTCGGCTGTCGAACACGACCGCTTCTCCGTCGAGCACGGCGGTATGCGCGGGGAGCTTGGCGATGGCCGAGGCGATTCGCGGGAACTTCGCGGTCCAGTCGAGGTTGTTGCGGGTGAGCATCGTGACGGCGTCACCGTTCTTGATCGCTTGCAGGCGGTAGCCGTCGTACTTGATCTCGTGAATCCACTCCGGCCCGGACGGAGCCTCGGCGGCAAGCGTCGCGAGCTGGAGCTCCACCGGGACGGCCGGGTCACCGCGTTCCTTGATGAGCAGCCAGTTGTCGCCACGCTCGTTGCCTCGCGCCTTCATGGGCACCAGCGTGAACCCGCCTCTCAGGCGCTCGCCGTGCAGGACGAACTTGAGCGCCTTGCGGTCCGCGAGCGCGGCGTCGAAATCGCCGAGCGGCTCATACGTGCCCGAGTCCCATATCTCGACGGTTCCGGCCCCGTACTGCCCCTCAGGAATGACGCCCGCGAAGGAGGCGTACTCCAAGGGGTGGTCTTCCACGTGGACCGCGAGGCGTTTGTCTTTCGGGTCGAGCGATGGGCCTTTCGGCACCGCCCAGCTCGCCAGCACACCGCCGACCTCCAGGCGGAAGTCGTAGTGCAGGCTGCGCGCCGCGTGCTTCTGGACGACGAAGATCCGCGAGCCTTCCGCCGAGGAGTTCACTCCCGCGGAGGCCTTATCGTCGCCGATTGGCTCGGGGGTGGCTTCGAAAGTGCGCTTATCGTGGTACTTGTCGAGACTCATCGGCTTGTCTCCGGGTGACATCAGGAGTCGGCGGCCCGCGCCTCGGCGGTCCGTGCGGCCTTGGCTTTCTCCAGCGAACGGCGGAGCAGCGAAGCGATGTCGATGACCTCGCCGTCGGACTCAGTCGCCGAGGTGACCGGCGAGGCGATCTCGGCGCCTGCGGCCTTGCGCTCGATGAGGTCGAGCAGCTCGTCGCGATAGGTGTCGCGATAACGCGGGTCGGCCGGCTCGAAGTCGGCCTCGATCATGCGAACGAGCTCACCGGCGATCGCCAGTTCGGCATCGGTGACGCCCAGGGATTCGAGATCCGCCGAGGGCAGGTCCAGCGCCGAGGAATCGAGCAGCTCTTGCGGGTAGCGAATGACGGTAAGCAGGAGCAGGTCGCCTCGTGGAATGAGCGCGACCAGGTGCTGGCGGGTGCGGATGACGATCTTGCCGAGAGCGACACGCCCGGCTCGGGCCAGCGCTTCGCGCAAGAGCGCGTAGGCTTTGCGGCCAGCTTTTGAGGGCTCCAGGTAGTAGGGCTTCTCGAAGTATTCGGGCGCGATCTCCTCGGCGCATACCGCGGCAAGGATGTCGATACTTTGCGTCGCCTCGACGTTGGCCGCCTTGAAGTCGTCGTCTTCGATGATGACCCAGCGCCCGGGTGAGACCTCGTGGCCTTTGACGATCCGCTCCCAGGGCACCTCCTCGGCGGTGCGCGAGTTTACGCGCTTTTGTTTGACTGGCGAGAGGTCCTGGCGATCCAGGAGGTGAAACGAGAGCCGCGATGAGGGGTTTTCGGCGGGGAAAAGCGCTACGGGTATCGTGACCAGCCCGAAAGTGATAGCGCCTTTCCAGATCGCGTGTGGCATTGTCGCCTCCTTGTCGGTCGCGCGCAGGCGCGAATCCGGCGAATTCCGGCTTTTGTCGCTAGGATAACACTCCGCGCGGATGCGGCGGGTGAGCTGCGCACACGTGGGGCTTGGCGGCAACCGGCGCTCGGGGAGCGCGTAAGGTTTAGGGGGGCGTGACCCCGAAGTCGTCTTGAGACGTAGTGCGGGGTTCCTTCTACTCTTGGTGTGTCGAAGACCCAGAGAAGAAAGGAAACTCGC
>Ga0208609_100099_pt1 | contig 40225 bp, 43 predicted proteins | sample SubbioR11_8A_Apr_FD_184813 | JGI IMG/M metagenome (GOLD analysis project Ga0208609, IMG submission 184813) | Serpentinite rock and fluid subsurface biosphere microbial communities from McLaughlin Reserve, California, USA - CR11_8A_Apr (SPAdes) | ecosystem: Environmental > Terrestrial > Deep...
AAGCTGCGGGCGCAGCCCGAGCAGGTCCGCGAGATACTTGAGCACGGAGCGCAACATGCGCGTCAGGTCGCCCGGGCGACCATGGCCGAAGTGCGCGAGAAGGTGGGGTTCTATCGGCCTTAAGCCGCTGCTACTCATATTCTTGGACGGGGTGGGCTTGGGCGACGAGGCCGCCTATAACCCCTGGTTCGTGGCCGACACGCCGCTGCTGCGGGCGCTAATCGGTGGGCCGCTCACCGCGTCGCTGAGGCCCATCACCAGCGCTGCGCTAGTAGTGCGCCAGCTTGACGCCGGTTTGGGCTATCCCGGCCTCCCGCAGTCGGCGACCGGCCAAACTACCCTGCTGACCGGTGTCAACGCCGCCGCTGTGATGAGCGGCCACTATGGGCCGTGGCCGGGGCCGACCTTAAAGGGCTTGCTGGAGGCAGGGACGCTGTTCTCTAGCGTTGTGGCGGCGGGAGGCAGGAGTCTGCTGGCTAACGTCTTCCCGCCCGGCTATTACCAGGCGCTAAAGAGCGGGCATCGGGTCAACGTGCCGGTCTACGCGGCGCAAGCCGCCGGGCTGGCGCTACAGGACTTGGCCGCCTACCGCGCCGGCCGGGCTATCAGCGCCGACCTCAGCGGCCGCCATCTGCACGGGCTTGACGCCTCGCTCCCGGTGCTGCAGCCGGAGGCGGCCGGGCAGCGCCTGGCCGAGATCGCTAGCCGGCACACCTTTACCTTCTTTGACTTCTGGCTCTCGGACACGGCGGGCCACCGCTGGCCGCTGGATCAGGCCGTGGCCCTGGTCGCTCTACTAGATAGCTTTCTGGCCGGGGTGGTGGGAGCGCTAGACGGTGTCACGTTGCTGGTGACTTCCGACCACGGCAATCTTGAAGACAAGCGCGTTAGGACCCATACCGCTAACCCGGTGCCGCTGCTGGCGCTGGGGCCGGAGGCGGGCGCATTTGCAGAAGCTGCCAGCCTGCTCGATGTCTACGGGGCGGCCATGAGCAGCCTGGGTCTCTAGAAGAAGCCCGTGACCTTGAGACTCAGCCCTACTGCTGGCGGCTCGGGGCCGAGGTGCGCACGCAGCGAGGCGGTCACCTCGCGCTCGCTCTCCAGACGGCTGTAGCTGGCCAGCGCTGTGAAGCGCGGCGCATCCGGGTCGAAGGCGCTGCTGGCGAACAGGATCAGGCTCCCGGCTTCGCCCAGCGGGAGCGCGATCTGCCCCAGTACCACCGGTCGTGCCGGCAAGGGGGGATCAGAGCGAAGCGAGAATAGATTCTCAGCAGGGGGCAGCCAGGCAGCCTCCAGCGTCCACAAAGCGTCCTCCCGGAAGCCGCTGAGACCTAGCGCGCCACGCGCTGCGGTTGGCCCCAGAAGCAACCAGGCTTCGCCGTAAAGCACCAGGTCGCCGACGAGGCCGCTGCCGCCTAAGCCGAATGTCGGGCGGCTTGAGTAGATGGCATGCGCTTCCAGCTCAAACCGGTCAAAGCCTCGCTTGACGCTGATGAGCGGGACCAGCCCCTGGCGATAGACGAGCCCTCCCCGCAGGCGCCAGTCGTCGGCAAACCAGGTAAGCTGCACGCCGGGCACCCCCTGGCGCTGCCCAAAGCGGCCGGTCGGCTCTAGGCTAAACGGCAGGCTGAGGCGGGCGTACTCCAGGGGGAGGCGCCTGAGACCGGCGCTGATGTCGAGGGCGCCTAGCGGGGCAGCGGCTTCCGAGCGAAGCGAGAACGCTATGTATAGCTCGTGCAGGCCGAGGTCGCCCTTAACCTCCTGACTGAAGCGCACGGCGGGCTCGAGCACCAGCCGGAAGGCTACCGGGTCAATACGGTTTCCGGGCGAAGCAGGAACGATATAGTCGGCCTGCAAGTGACCCGACAGCGTCCAGCCGACCTGCGCCGGGAACGCCTCTGAGAGCGTCCCGTCCGCACCCAGAGCGACTTCGCCGCGAACGCTGACTTGCGCTAGAGTGAAGGGAAGTAACAGGAGAACGAGCGGGATCAGGTATTTCATGGCAACCTCTCAGTGCAGCTAGTGCATGGTTGGTCTATAATCGCAACAGGAGTTACCGTGACCGAAGTGCTAGAAAGCAGAATGGCCCGCTTGGAAGGTGCTTACGATCAGATCGACAAGCGCCTGGCAACGGTGGAGGGCCGTTTGGAGAACTTGGAGAACAAGGTCGAACTCAGGTTCAATCAGGTCGACGTGCGTCTTGACCGGCTCGATGCCAAGATCGACACGCGCTTCGATCAGCTGAATGCGCGCTTCGATCAGTTGAGTGGGCGTATCGACCAGGTCAACGGCCGCATTGACCAGATGAGCGCTGAGGTCAACAACCGCTTCGGCCAGGTCAACGGCCGCATTGACCAGATGAGCGCTGAGGTCAACAACCGCTTCGGCCAGGTCAACGGCCGCTTCGACCGGCTCGAGGCCAAAGTCGACCGTATCGTCTGGGTGGTGGCGATCGGCCTGTTGGTAACGATCCTGGTTAATCTGGTCGTCCGGTAGCACCCCTTAGCCTCGTAATCAACTAGCGCTTAAGCTGCCTGCAAGACGCTGTCTTTGACAATTTTGCCGTCTTCCAAGTAGACGGTGCGAGTGACGTGCTCCAAGAGCCGCGGGTCGTGGGTGCTGAAGAGGAAGGTCACGCCGTCTTCGCTATTCAGGCGCTGCATGTGCTCAATCAGCGCCAGGCCGGTCTTGGAATCGAGATTGGCGGTCGGCTCGTCAGCCAGGATCAGCCGGGGGTTGGCCGCTAAGGCCCGCGCTACCGCCACACGCTGCTGCTGGCCGCCCGAGAGCTGGTTGGGGCGGCGACCGGTTAGCTCGGCAATCCCTAAAATCGCCAGCGCTTCGAGCGCCTTGGCCTCCCGCTCCCGCCGGGGCATCCCTTGCAGCTCGAGCACAAACGCGGCGTTCTCCAAGGCCGTCAGCACCGGGATTAAGTTATACGCCTGAAAGACGAAGCCGAAGTGCGTCAGGCGCAGCTTGGCCAGTTCGGTAAAGCTCAGAGAGTCGATACGGGCCTCGCCCAGCCAGACTTCGCCCTGGTTCGGGCGGTCGAGCCCGCCGAGGATGTGCAGCAGGGTGCTCTTGCCGCTGCCGGAAGGGCCGGCGATGGCCGTGAACTCGCCGGCGTGGATCTCCAAGTCCACCCCACGCAGAGCATGGGTCTCGACCTCGCCGGTGCGGTAGGTTTTGTGGATGTCGCGGGTTTTGAGGATAGTTTTCATCGTCTCTCCGTGGGATGGGCAGCCCTGTGTGGCTGCCCTGTCGGCAGGGCGACCCCGTGTGGCCGCCCCTACGGGTCACGCGGTAAAGCGCATCGCCTCGACCGGCTCGAGCTTGCCGGCGGCGCGGGCCGGAATCAGCGCTGCCAGTATGGCTGTCGCTAAAGTAAAGACCAGTACGGTCAGCACCTGAGATAGTGAGATGCCGGCGTAGAACACGCGCGGCAGGCCCAGCTCGGCATAGGCGCTGGCCAGCGGCTCCGGAAAGCTGAAGCCTTGCGCCATAAAGGCCAGGCTGATGCCGCCGAATGCAGCGCCGACCGCCGCTCCGGCCAGGCACAGCAACAGACTCTCGGTCAGCACCATGCCGATCACCTGGCGCCGGTTGGCGCCCAGGGCCATGATCACCCCGAACTCGCGGATACGCTCAATTAGGCTCAGGTAGATAGTATTAGTGACCAGGAGCCCCGCCAGGACAAAGAAGATGGCTGCAAACACCGCCATCATGGGCTCAGTCAGCTCGATGGTGGCGGCCATAGCCGGCTCTACTTGGCGCCAGGTCTCGACGGTGTAGGCCGGACCGAGCGCGGCGCTAAGCGCTTCCTGATAGGCCAGGATGCGCGCATCGTCAATCAGGCGGGTAATGTGGGGAAACTGCAAGCCAAAGCGGCTCACAGCGTCAGGAGCGGCCAGCTCTTGCGCGGCAGCCAGCGACACGAACGCCGACCGGGCGTCGAGCGACGCTTCACCGTAGTCAAGCAGGCCCACCACCGTATAGGCGGCGGCGCCGAAGCCCAGGGTGCCGGGGGCGTACAGGTATACGGTATCGCCCAGCTCAACCCGCAGGGCTCGAGCCAGACGGCTGCCCAGAGCGATCCCCTGCAGGTCGTTAAGCTCCGGCAGCGTACCCGCCACCAGGTGGGTGTCGCTAAACTGCGCGCGTAGCGCTGGCGAGTGCGCCATCCCTGAGAGCACGATACCGCGGCTCCTACCATCGCCCTCCAGCAGCCCCGGCACGTCGAGCGCGGCCACCCATTCGGCCTCGGGGAGCGTGGCCTGAATCTGGTGCTGTACGGCTGCGGCATTGTAGATCAAACCGTCGGCAAACTCCCGCACGTCGCGGTAGCCCGTTACGTGTACCTGCAAGTGACCCGCTCGCTCGGTCAGGCGCTGATAGAGGCCGTTATCGACAGCGGTGCCAAGGCCGAAGAAGAGGAACGTTATCAGCACCACCAGGGCGATGGCGCCGGCCGTCATCAAGCTTCGGCCCCGCTTGCGCCAGATGTTGCGCCAGGCTAGAGCGAACATTAACACCCCCGCGCTAGCGCGGCCTCGCGGAAGCACGCCTCGGGAACCTCGATCCCGAAGGTGTAGTCGCTCATCACCACGGTGGTGCGCTCACCCTCGCGCAGCAGGTTGACTACTTCGATGCGGGTAGGGAAGTGCCTGTCGTTGACGGTAGCAAACTCCGAGAAGCTGATCCGGCGCACCGCCTGTCCGCGCTGGTCGTAGTAGATAAAGGTTAAGGGGGCGTGGGTGGCCGGGTCGGCGGTGATCACGATCTGGCCGTAAGGGGTGGGTGCACCGGGTCTGGGCGTGAGCGTCAGCTCGAGGCTATCTGCCCCCTCAGCCGTGATGGCGGCCTGGTAGTGCAGCTCCAGGTCGCGCCCGGCTAAGTCGCGGTAGGCAATGTCCGAGCCGAGAAAGCTGTCGCCGCGGGCGCTGGGTGGCAGCCGCAAGGCGCGCCCGAGCCTGGGGTTGTAGAGCCAGAGGTTGTCGCCCACAGTCAAGAAGGCTTGACCCGCCTCGCGGGCCGGAGCGATAACGCGGATCAGGCTGCGGTCATGCCCGTCACCGATCGACTCGATGACATACTCGGTGGTGCGCGCGGGCCGCTGTACGGTCAGCGTGATGGTGACGCGCCCGCTATCGCCGCGCTGGTTGTCGATAATGGCGCGGACGACCTCGTCGGCGCGGGTCTGGGCGCCGGCGGTCGCGAGCAGAGCGAGAGTGAGCAGTAAAGTCACGGTGCGTTTCATGTCAACCTCCAGTTCATTCCGTCCTCATCGCCTCAACCGGGTTGAGCCGGCTCACGCGCCGCGCCGGGATCAGCAGCGCGAAGGCCGCCGCGCAGGCCACGGTGGCCAGCGCATAAAGCGCATAGAGCGGCGAGATGGCGGTATAGAGTTCAGCCGGGAGCCCGAGTGCGGCAAAGGCTTCACCAAAGGCGGCGAACAGCGGACCAAAAATGTTCCAGGTGGCGAAGATCCATACCAGGAGATAGCCCAGTACCAGGCCCACCAGCCAGCCCACGGCTGTGACCAGTACGGCCTCGATCACCACCATGCGAGAGAGTTGCTTGGGTGCTAAGCCGATGGCGGCCATCATGCCCAGCTCGCGGGTGCGCTCCATGACGCTGACCAAAACCGTGCTGGTCACCGCCAGCGCGGCAAAGACGGCAAACAGCAGGCCGATGGGGACCATCGACAAGCGCGACCCCTCGATCTCAAAGCGCACAGCGTCACCCATGAGCTGCATCAAACCGTAAGCCTGGACGCCTGGCGGGAGGTAGTCTTGCAGGCGCGCCGCCACCGCCCCCTCCTGACCGCGCGGCGCGTCGAACGCCACGCCGGTAGCGGTCGTTACCCCGGTGAGCCGCCGGGCGTCGTCCAGGTGAACGAGCACCGTAGCCGCGTCGATGGCCGCCAAGCCTGAGTCGATGAGGCCGACCGTTACCAGGCCAGCTGCCTGTGGCCCGGCTAGCGCCGACACGTCGAGGGCCAACCGTTCGCCGAGGCGCACGTCTAGCTCTTCGGCCAGGGTCTTGCCGAGCACTACCTCACCCGGCCCAGTAAGCATCCGCCCCGCTCTAACGTGGGCCGGAATGACGCTCACGGCGGGCTCGAGCCCTGGCATAATGCCGCGCACCAGCGCGCCCTGCGAGGTGTAGGGGCTGCGCAGCAGCCCGAAGAAGTCGAGCCGTGGCGCCGATGGTATGTCCGCTGTGGCGGCCAGAAAGTCCAGGCTGGGCAAGGCGTTGGCCGGGTCGGGATCGTCGTAATAGGCCGCTGTGGTCACCAATACCGGGGCCGTCAGCAGCCGCGCCTGGTTGCTCAGTAGACTTTCGGCATAGCCGTCCATAAAACCCCAGAAGAAGACGGTGGCGATAGTGGCGTAAGCAACCACCGCGATCAGCAGGATGGTGCGCCGTCGGTGACGCCAGATGTTGCGCCAGGCCAGGCGGAAAAGAAGGTTTAGGGTCTGCCGAGTGGAGGGGGCGCTAACTCTAGCGGTGCCGGCGGCTCGAGCGCTCATGAGGGCTCCGTCATAGTTACCTTGACCTCCTTGGCAACTCCTGCTTGGGACTGGCTCTTCGCCTCCCAGGCGGCGACTAGGTCGGGAAATACCTGCTCCCAGTGGGTGAAGTAGTCGCGCATCTCGGTCAGGCCGCGCCTAGCTTCGGGGGTGCTGCCGTCTAGCAGTGCCAGTCCTCTCTCCGCCAGCTCGCGAAAGCGGCTAACGCCGGCGACGAGCTGCTGGGCCTCGTAGTGCCAAGCGCCCGGCTTGTTGCGGAAGTAGTCCTTGCGCTCGCCGGGCTTGCTGATGCGCTCGATGAGCCGGGCTTGCTCGAGCATCCGGGTGGCGGTGCTGATCGAGCCGCGGCTGGCCTTGAGCCTGCGGGCTAACTCCTCAGCGGTCTGCTCGGGCGGGTCGGCCAGGAGCAAGGCCCCAAAGACCCGCCCCCACATGCGCGGTAACCCGAAAGCTGCCATCGCCAAGCCCATCTCCTCGATATAGCGCTGCTTGGCGGATGTTTGTTCGTCATCTAAAGCCACCTTCACCTCCTTCCGCTTATCATATAAGATTCGGTAATTTTAGTCAATACTGAAACTACAAAAATTACTCATCGACTATGTCCCGGCCTAACAAATTGCTGGAGCGGATGCTCTTGCCAGCGCGCCGCTGATCTCAAATGTTCGCCGTGTTGCCGAGCTTGACGTTGCGTGAAAAGGCGGGATTTACTCAGGCAGCTTGAGGGGATGGGCTGCATACTTATCCGCTACGGTGGCAGTCATGCTTGGTATCAGAACACGTGCCCAGGCACCGCGAAATCAATTAAGCCACTCAACCAATTGTGCCGCAGAACCTTGACCGAGGCTTGGGCTAGTAACTGATGGCTGGGGCTTTGCCGATATAGTTCGAGTCTCCCAGAGCTTTCAGGATAAAGTCGGCCACATCGGCCCTCGAGATTCTGCCCCGCCCGCTGCTGCCGATTTTGTAGCTGGCCGTTTTAGCGTCGTTGGTCAGGCCGGTGGGGCGGGCAATTGTCCAGTCCAGGCCGCTTTCCATTAGAGTCTTCTCCTGGCGCTCGTGCTCCTCGAGCGTAGCCCTGAGAAAGAGCCAAGCAGCGTTAGCGATCAACCCTTTGCGGCTATCCCCCACGCCGAACGAACTCACCGCGACCACCCGCCTAACACCGTGCTGCTGCATGCCCTGCACGATGTGGGCCGTGCCTTGGCTACGGGTCTGGTCGCCCGCCTTCCTGTCCGCACCCAGCGCGATCACCACTGCACCCTGGCCCTGAATGGCCTTGGATACAGCTTCCAAGTTGAACGCATCGCCCTGTATGACCTTGAGATTGGGATGGTCGGGAAACGAGGGGCTTCTGGCAAAGGCGGTTACGCTCTGCCCCTGCTCCAGGGCTTGTAGCACGACCTGAAGGCCGACTCCTTTGGATGCACCAAAGACTATGATTTTCATATCCACATACTGACACTCGCAGGACTAAAGCCGCAAGTACTCTGGGAGCTGCTTTGCCGCCATGTCAACGGTGGCCGGCAACCGGCGCCCAGGGCTCGTGCGTTTTGGATGTAGGTGGCTCTGGGACCTGGATTCGAACCAAGAATGCCTGATCCAGAGTCAGGAGTGTTACCGTTACACCATCCCAGAACGGGCGGCGGGATTCCCGCCGACTATTAGCAGATAGCGTATCACGAAGGGCCGCGCTTGGCAAACGCCTTGAGCGGCACCAACAACCCGAGGGCTACTAATCGTGATGATCAGCCGGCTCGAGCCGCTCGGCGCCGGGCAAGATGCCGATCAGCCGCTGGGGGTCGTGGATCAAGAGGGGCAGGTACTGGGGGGAGATATACCAGATGGCGCCCTGATAGTGCAGGGGGATAAGCGGCGTCTGCGTTTCGTCGCGGCCGCTGACCAGGCAGGCTCGAGCGGTGTTCATGAGCTTCTCCTTTGCCGGTTCAGCCTGGGAAGGACTCAGCTAACAAGCTGACCGGTTCAATGAGTATACTTGGGCATGGCGGAGATCTTGCAACAGACGCTAGACAACGGCCTGACAGTAATGCTCGAGCCGATGCCTCACCTGCCTTCGGCCAGCTTTGAACTGCTGATCCCCATGGGTTCGGCCACCGACCCGCGTGGCCTGGAGGGGAGCGCAGCGGTCTTGCGCGACTGGCTGTTTCGCGGTGCCGGTGAGCGCACCTCGCGCCAGCTTTCGGACGCACTGGATGAGCTAGGCGTGCGCCGCGGCGGTCACGCCAGTGTCGAGCACACCACCTTTTCGGCATCGATGCTGGCCGATGTCTTAAGGCCGGCGCTCGGCCTGTTTGCGGACGCTGTGCAGCGGCCACACCTGCTGGATAGCGAGTTTGAGCCGGCCAAGGCGCTGGCTCTGCAGGAGCTGGCTTCGCTCGATGACAATCCGGTGCAGCGGGTGTTTGTCGCGCTGAGCGAGCAGTACTTCGCCTCTGGCCACGGGCGGAGCCCTTACGGCAGCCACCAGGCGCTGACCGCCATGACCGCCGAGCAGGTCCGGCAGGACTACGCGCAGCGCGTTAGCCCACAGGGCGCCATCCTGGCGGTCGCCGGGGGCATTACCTGGGATGAGCTTTTGACCGCAGTCGAAGCGAGTCTCGGCTCCTGGCAGGGGCCACCGCCGGCGCCGCTGGAGGTTAAACTTCACCCGGCCCGCGCCCATCATCTGCCCGCCGAGACGGCCCAGGTGCAGATCGGGGTGGCATATCGGGGGGTGGCGCCGGGGGAGCCGGGTTACTACGAGTACGCCTTAGCTACCGCCGTGCTCTCGAGCGGCATGAGCAGCCGGCTGTTCAGTGAGGTGCGGGAAAAGCGCGGCTTAGTCTACGCCGTAGCCGCCGTTAATCGGGCGGTGCGCGGGCTGGGCTACACCCTGGGCTATGCCGGTACTACCGCCGAGCGTGCCGATGAGACCTTGCAGGTGCTGCTTTACGAGCTGCAGCGCTTAAGCCAGGGGGTGAGCGGCGAGGAGTTGGCCAGGGCCCGCACCGGCATCCTGTCACAGCTGGTGATGCAGGGCGAGTCGAGCGGGGCTCGAGCCGGCGCGCTGGCCCGTGATACCTTCCTGTTCGGCCAGCCGCGGACCTTAATGGAGCTGCGCCGCCTTATCGAACAGGTCGAGCTGGACACACTTAACGCCTTTCTGGCTACCCAGACCGAAACAGCCTTCACCATCACCACGCTGGGCCCCAAGGCGCTTAGCGCATAATGGTTGGGCGAAGCCTTAAGGAGCCTTATGTCGCCTGAAGCCTTTCATTGCACCACGCTAGACAACGGCCTGACCATCATCGGCGAACATCACCCGCGCGCCCAGTCGTTCGCGGCGGGCTACTTCGTCACTACCGGCGCTCGCGACGAAGAGGCTGAAATCGCCGGGGTCTCGCACTTTTTGGAGCACATGCTCTTTAAGGGAACCGAACGCCGCAGCGCCGAGGCAATCAACCGCGAGTTCGATGAGCTAGGGGCCAACTACAATGCCTTTACCGGCGACGAGCGCACCGTCTACTACGGCGCGGTGCTGCCTGAGCGCGGCAGCGAGCTGCTCGACCTGCTGACCGACATGATGCGTCCGGTCTTACGCGAAGAGGACTTCGCCATGGAGAAGCAGGTGATTCTCGAAGAGATCGCCATGTACGAAGACCGGCCCAGCTTCAAGGTGTTCGAGGCGGGCAACCGCCTCTACTACGGCGCCCACCCCTTGGGCAACCCGATCTTAGGCGGCCCCGAGTCGATTGGAGCCCTGAAGCGCGAGCAGATGCTTGACTACCATGAGCGTCGCTACGCCGCAGATAACCTGATTTTGGCGGTGGCGGGCCGCTACGGGTGGGACGAGGTAGTTAGTCAGATCAAGGTGGCCACTAGGCACTGGCAGGCTAAGGGGGCGGCGCGCCGCCCCTTGCCGCTGTCGGGAGCGCAGGGGGTTGAAGTGCTGACGCGCTCCAATGTCAAGCGCATGTACGCGGCGGCTTATGCTCCCGGCGTGAGCGTGAAAGACCCGCGCCGCTACGCCGCCGCCATCCTGGCGAGCTGCGTGGGTGACGAATTGGGCAGCCGCCTCTACTGGGCGCTGGTCGATCCGGGCCTGGCTGAGAGCGCTACCCTCTCCCACGACGCCGCTGACGACTTAGGGACCTTTGTGGGCTACCTGTCGACCGCGCCGGAGCAGGCTCAGGAGGCGCTTAAACGCTTCCGTCAGGTGCTGATGGAGGTGCAGGATAGTGGCCTCAATGAAGCCGAGTGGCGCCGCGCTCAGCGCAAGCTCGCTACTGGTCTGACCATCCGCGCCGAGACGCCGTTTGGTCGGCTGATGTCGTTTGGCACCTACTACCAGGCTACTGGGGAGTACCTCAGCATCCGGGAGAGCGTCGATCATCTGCTCGGCACGCCGTTGGAGGCGGGGCAGGCGCTCCTGAAGTCGCGCCCCTTCGACCGGCTGTTTGTGACCGCACTTGGCCCGGACGGCCTAACGCTTTAGCGTTCTCGCTCCGCTCGGAAGATGAAGGCGGGCTCAAGGCTTCTCAGGCTCGGGCGCGGTAGGCTGTGTTCATGAGACGGTGGCTCTGCTGGGCACTATTGTCCGGGTTGGCGCTGGCTAATCCATTCGCTGCGCTGGTCGTTACTCCTCATGGCGAGCAGATCTTCGACCTGGCAACCGGGGTCACCACGCTGCCAAATGGCGGCGAGGTGGCCGCTCGTGAGGCGGGAGTAGTCTTGATTGGCCAGCGGCTCCGCTTCCAACAAGGAGTGTTTGTCGAGGCGCATGAAGCCAGGGTCGAGGCCGAAGCCTTCATTTTGAGCGCCCCGGCGATCTTTTTGGATATAGCGCAGCAGAGCCTTAGCGCCAGCGGCGGGGTGGTCTACCAGAGCCCTGAGCTGGTGCTGAGCGCCGAGCAGTTGCAGATCGATCTGGTTAAAGGTCACGCGGTGCTGAGCAACGTGGTGTCAACGGGCGTGCCGCTGCTCGAAGCGGCGGTGTTGGTGGTGGCCGGTGACCTCAATGCGGCGCTCTTGGTCGGTCCGTATCGCTATCAGGACGGCCCGCTGGTGTTAAGCAGCAGTGAGGCCGGCGACCTGCTCGAGCTGCGCTGGAGCACGACCGCTGAGGGCTTAAGCTTCACGGTCTCGACCGACATCAGCGCGGAGCTGCTGGCGCGCTACGCGCCCGACTGAGGGGCGGGTGGCTGGTGACGGGTGACGGGGCGTGAGGTGGCTGCTGCTGCTCTGCCTCGGCGGCGCTATGGCCTGGGCCGAGGCGGGCTGCGAAGACTTCAGCCCGCGCGTGCTGACGATCGAAGGGCTTGGCAGTGTATGGTATCAGAACCTTACCATCCGCGACGGGCTGGCGCAGTTTGCCGGTGGGGTGTGCGTGGAGCTCCTTAGCGCACCGAGCTGGCGGCTGGAGGCCGAGCGGCTGGAAAGCACTCCGGCGGGCTTCAAGCTCCAGGTTGTTGAGCTGAGCAGCCAGGAGATCACGGCTACTGCCACCGCAGCCTTTTTCGACCTGGTCGGTGAAGTGCTGACCCTTGAGCAGGTTAAAGCCCAGAGCCCCTACTATCGCCTGAGCGGAGCACAGGCCCGGCTGCAAGGCGATGTGCTCTGGTTCACCGACGCCCTGGCTACCACCTGCGTTTGCGCGGCGGAGGCGCTGTACTTAGTCGGTAGCCCAGAGGCCCGTTTCGACCTGGCCTATAACCGCGTGCTGCTGCGCGAGGGTGTGCTTAAGATCGGCGGCCTTAGTCTACCGCTACCGGCAGAGCTGACCATCTCCGAGGAGACCTTGGCCAACCTGGAAGCGCCGCTGGTGGTCGAATACCTGCCGAGCGACCCAGAGCGCGGCGTGGTTGGGTCCGGCCTGGGGGTGCGCGTCCCTAACCTCCCGCTCGACGACGGATTAAGCCTCGAGCTAGGGGTGACGGGCTTAGACGTTGATTACCCGCTTAACGCCATCGCCCTCTTGAGGCTGCGCCGACCCGACATGACCGCCGAACTTGGCAAGGGGCGAGAGGGCTGGCAGATCGATGTGACACGCTACGAGCGCCTGTTGCCGTGGCTAAGTCTTACCTACGGCACCCGCAACCGCCCCTATGCCGCACAGGATTATTTGCAGGAGGCGTTTGCGGGGGTGGTGATGCAGCAGGCCATCCCTAACCTGCTGGGCGGCGACCGGCTGGCGCTGCGCGGCGAGCTGTTCGCGGCGGGGAGCAGCCAGGTCGTGAACGGTATACATGTGCTGTCACCTCGACTGGGGGGTTTGGCCGGCATCGCTTACCGCTCGTCCACCACGCCGCTGGGCCGCCTGGATGTGGCGCTAGACGCCAGCCTGACGAGCTACCCGTCAACGCCGAGCTGGCAGTACGGTCTGCGCCTGCGCCCTACTTGGACCTGGCAGCACGCCCCGCTGAGCCTCACCGTGCGCTACGACCGGCAGTGGACCAACAGCGGCTCGCCGTTTAGCACTACGTTGGACCGCTTAATGCCCATTCATAACGTAGCGGCTACCGCGACCATCGCCGGACCTCTTGGCAGCGGTGCAGGTAGTCTGAGCTTCAGCGGCAGCTATAACTTCTTGCCTGAACCCGGACGCAATCCGCTACAGCAGCTCAGCCTCAGCGCCGAGGCCGAGCTGCCCATGGGTGGGGTTAGCGTTTACCCCTCGCTTGTCCTGAACGCCGCCGGCTGGTTTAATCCAGTCGCTGACCCTAAATCGCTCGCCAATCTGCAAGCCGGCCTGGCGGTAGTTGGTGATGCCTGGACGGTAGGGCTGCGGACGCGCTATAACTTCGTGGCGCCGCAACCTGGCCTGGACAGGCTCGAGCTGAGCAGTAGCTTCCCGCTGACTTTCGCTACCGTGACCCTCACGCCGTTTGCAGCCCTCGACTTGGCTCCGACGTTACTGACAGCGGAGCCGCCACGGGTCAGTGGGCACGGGCTTATGCTGACCTGGCGGAGCTGCTGCGGTACCATAGAGGTCGGCTACCGCCAGCATGATAACCAGTTCACCACGCGCTTAGCCCTGCACCTTGGCCGGTAACTATGATCCTCGACCGCTACCTGCTCCGCGAAAGCCTGCCCACCCTGCTCTTCGGCGTGGTGCTCTACAGCTCACTGGTGATTCTCAGCGCCACCATCCCGCGTATTCAGTGGATTCGCGGCGTGCCCCTGGGTGACCTGCTCTACTGGTTGGCCTTGCAGTTCCCAGCGGCGCTGGTGCAGACCTTGCCTATCGCCTTGCTGCTGGCGGCGCTGCTCACCTTTGGGCGGCTGGCCGCTGCTAATGAGCTGTTGGCTATGCAGGCCGGCGGCATCGCGCTGCGCCGCACGGCCGCCGGCTTCGTGCTGTTAGGGGTGCTGGCGGCGGCGGGGGCGCTACTGGTCAACAACTACGTGCTGCCGCGCACCAATGCGCTGGTAGGCAGTCTCTGGTGGCAGCTCACTAGCGACGGCAGCGGCCTGTTCCGCCTGGCCCAGCAGAACATCCCGCTCGGGCCTTTTAACCTCTATTTCGAGCGCACCGACCGCCTTACTGATGAACTGTTCAACGTGCGGGTCGAATCCTGGTCGGAGCGGACACTGACCGTAGTACACGCGGCCAGAGCGGTCTTTGAGCAGGGTGGCTTGCGGCTCTTTGACTACGACCTGACGGTGCTGGATTTGGCCAGCCTAGAGCAGCCGACTGCTGACCCGGCGGAGGCGCTACAGCAGCTCGTTCGGGTCCGCACCGTTGCCCGCGGCCCCGGCCAAAGCCTCTTGATTACCACCTCCGGGAGCGTAGACGAGCTGATTGCCCGCTTTAGCGGCGGCGGCTTTTTGGACACTCGCTCGCTCCGTGAGGCCTATCAGCAGATGACCGATGCCGGTCTGTCGGCTCAGCAGCGGCGCGACGCGGCAGTGCTGTTCCACCGCCTACTAGCCGAGCCGCTGGCCAATCTGACGCTGCTGATAATCGCCGTGCCGCTGGCGGTGCTCCATGCCCGCAGCCGCAGCGTGGCCTTTGGGTTATCGCTGGTCGTTACCCTGGCCTGGTACCTGCTCTTGACCATCGGCCAACTCCTGGCCCAAGGCGGCTGGGTGCCGGTGTGGGTCGGCCTGTGGGCCGGCAATCTTGTTCTCGGCGGCTATGGGCTCTATCTGCTGTTGATGCGCACCAATCTGCGCTAATTCTCCGGCTGCAGCGGCACGACCTCGAGCGTTACCATTACCTGGCGCTCTTGCCCGTCGCGCCACACCGTGAGTGTGAGGGTGTCGCCTACTGCTCGGTTGAACACGATAGCGCGCACCTCTTCGAGGCTGTTAACCGGGGTGCCGTCGATCGCCGTGATGATATCGCCGCCGACCGGCCAACTCCGCCCCTCGGCAGTGATGGCAAACTGCGGGCCGATCAGACCGGCCTTGTCCGCCGGGCCACCGGGCTCGACCTGGCCGATAACGACGCCCTGCTCGGGTAACCGCAGCGCGGCGCGCACGCTATTGGGGTAATCGCTGACCGAGAGGGGGATACTGACCCCTAGCCGCGGGCGGGCCGCTATGTCGGTGACGATGTCGCGGAAGACGCCCTGTTCAAGCTCGGCCAGGTTGTCGCGCAGGAGATTGCTGGGCACCGCGAAGCCGATGCCCAAGAAGCCGCGCTGGCCGCCCAACGCCACCGCCGGGATGATGGCGGTGTTGATGCCGATCAACTCGCCGCGCGAGTTCAGCAGCGGCCCGCCGGAGTTGCCGGGGTTGATGGCGGCGTCGGTCTGAATTAGCGGGATGTCAGCCTGGCCGATCCCCGGCAGGCTGCGCCCCACGCCGGAGACGATGCCGGTAGTGACGGTGGACTGGAAGCCGAAGGGGTTGCCGATGGCGATCGTCTTTTGCCCGACACGCACCTGATCGCTGTCGGCAAGCGGTATAGGGAGGACATCGGTGGGTAGCGCGGCGGGGTCTGCAAGCTCGAGCAGAGCGAGGTCGTATAGGGCATTGGCACCCACTACCCGCACCGGCAACTCTTGCGGCTCGCTGCCGGCAAAGACTACCCGGATGATGGCGCCTTCGCGCATTGCGGTGCTGCCGGGCTGCAAGGCCGGCTCCACCACATGGAAGTTGGTGGCGATGCGCCCGGCCTGGTCGACCACGAAGCCGCTGCCGCTGCCCTGGCGGCGCTCGGGCATCTGAAAGCGCGGAATCAGGTCGCGAAACTGCGGCGGTAGCTGGTCAAAGAAGGGGATGTCGGCAAATGGATCGACGCGCTGGCCCCGTACCTCGACGTTGACCGCCACCACGCTGGGGCCGTAGCGCTCGACGATGCTGATGGTGTTAAGTTCATCTTCCAGTAGCGCCCGCGGTTCATTAAGGGGAGCGATGACCGTCTGAGCGCCTGCGAGTGGGTTAAGCCCGGAGTTCAGAGCGGTGAACACCAGGGCGGTAAGGGTGAGTAGAGTAATGATCAAACGTGTCGGTTTCATAATCCCTCCAAGTCATGCTAGCGTAGCGCCGTGAGCCGTTCTCATAAAGAGCATGAAATGCGTGAGATAAGGTGCTTGCATGCTGCGACCGGCCGGCAACGGGGCTGGTCAGACTAACTCCGCGCCGTATATCACCTCACGGTTCGGGTAGCTTGCCCCACTGCTCCGCTGAGGATACACTGGTGCCGATGTCGCTTCTACCCCAACCGATTTGGAGAGACTGCCCTCGCGGAGGTTGCAGATGAACCAGGAAGTCGTGACTCAACTGCAAAGCGCTCAACAGCTCTTGGAGCCGCAGTATAAGTCCCTGCGCGAGGCCAGCAGTGCGCTCAAACGGGCGCTCGAGCTGGCCGGCCGGGAGAGGCCCGACGCTTTGCCCATGCATAAGGCGCTGGTAAAGCTCGAGCAAGCCGCCGAGCGCGTAGGCGACGGGCAGCTGAGAACCGCCACCGAGGCCTTCCGGGCCGAAACCCAAAAGGCCCTCGAGGCGCTGAGTTTCGAGTTCGCCAGAGACCTTAAGGAGAGCTTTGCGGCGCAGGGCCTCGCCATCGGGGGCCGCCCCCCGACCTTGGTCGCCCACGAACTTGTTCTGAATATGGATATCGCCGCGCGCAAGGCGCAGTGGTTTTACGGCAAAGAGGCCCTGACCAGGCCGCTCCCCTTATCGCTCCTCGCCATCATCAAGGCCTTTGAGCAGCAGAAGCGGGAGGTGCAGGGGCGCGCCACCGACCCGCAGGCGTTTTTAGCGGAGCTCTACCGGACCTGGGCTGGCGAGCTCGCCAGCCGCTCCCGCCAGCCGCGCGGCGGTCGCCTCAACCTGGTCGAAACCTACAGCAAGATGACCCTGAACCGCCAGTCCGCCCGTTTCTGGAACGCCCCCTCGCGCAGCACCTTCAAAGACTACCCGCGGCCGCACTTCGTGCGCGACCTGGCCCTGGCGCAAGCCTCGCCGACGGTGAGGGTGGAAGGGAAGCGCTACCGCCTGCTCCTCGGCGTCGCCACCAAGAGCCAGGCCGAGCAGGCCAGCCGCAGCGTCTGGGTGCCCTCTGGGCCACTCGAAGGGGCGTATTATTCAGACCTCACCTTCGAGGAGGTCGCCGGGTAAGGGAGAATAATCATGAGCTTACATCCCAACCTCGCCCGCCAGATCATCGAGACGCTCGGCTCAGCCGGCATCCCGCCCGAGCGGGGCGTGCAGCACTTCAACGTCGGCAACCGCTCGCTTGTCGAAGCGCTCGACGAGTACTACTTCTCTTCGTACCTGCAAGACGGCGGGGCGGCTTTCAAGCTGGTCGTCGGCGACTACGGCAGCGGCAAGTCGCATTTTCTTTACTGCCTGCGCGACCTGGCCTGGAGCCGGGGCTTTGCCGTTGTCAAGGTCAACTTGAGCCCCACCGAGACACCCTACAACGACCAGAAGCTGGTCTATGCCGCGGTGGCCAGGAACCTCATCTGGCACGAGGAAGCCGATACCGCGAGCGACGAGTACGGCCTGCCTCGCTTTCTGGAGGGGAGCCTGTTGCGCTTTGTGGGCGAGCTGAGCCTGGAGACCCTCTCGCACCCCAACTACCGCGGCCTGGTGGAGACGCTCGAGGCGACCACCATCGACAGCCCGGTCTACCGGGCGGCCGTGCTGGCCTACTTCGAGGCGCTGATCCGCAGCCAGCAGGAGCGCCTCGAATCGCTCTCCCGCTGGCTTTTGGCCGAAGACACCAGCCCCGAAGACACCAAAATCCTGCGCGAGGTCGGCGCTACCGGCAAGATCACCAAAGCCAACGCCTTTCGCATGCTGCGCTCGCTGGCGCAAGTCGTCCGTGCGCTCTCCTACAGCGGCCTGTTACTCCTCTTCGACGAAGTTGACCGCATGGCCAGCATCGGCGGCAAGGCCGAAAGGCTGGCCACCGACAACCTGCGCGAGGTTATTGACCGCTGCCAGGGCGAGCTGCCCGGCGCAATGTTCATCTACGCCGTGCCGCCTCAGTTCTTGAGCGACGTGGTGCCGCGCTATCCGGCTCTGCAGCAGCGCCTTCGCGCGCCGGGCCGCTTTTCGCGGGTCAACCACTTCAGCCCGCAGATTCACCTCGACCAGCTCGACTTAAACGAAGACCAGTTGATGCTCGCCATCGGCGAAAAGCTGGTCCCCATCTTCGAGACGGCCTTCGGCGCCGGCTTAGACGCCAAAATCCAGCAGGCCAACGCCGCCATCTTAGCCAACGTGGCGCGCGAGGTCTTTCTCGACATCAGCCACCGCCGGCTCTTCGTCAAGGCCTTCGTCAGCGAGCTGGCCCGCCAGCACGCCTCGGGCGAGCGCCTGTTGAGCGAAGGCGAGGCCGTCGCCTTGGTACGGGGCCAGGCCGACGAGCTACACAGCGCCCCGACACCACCCTACTAAAATGATCGGCGAGCGCGTCGAACACCCCCACTACGGCCGCGGCCAGGTGCTGGCCATCTACAAGGGTGGCAGCGAGTGGTTGGTGCGCTTTGACAACGGCCTGCGCTTTCGCCGGCCAAGGCGGGAGTTCAACGGTCAAAGCGAGGTTGCGAGGGCCATCGCCCCCATCCCCGTGGTGCCGGCGGCCCCGCTGCCCAAAAGCCGCTTCGGAGCCCGCAGTCTGATCGAGGCGCTGCGCTTCGGCATCGCCCCGACCGCCCACGTGCGCGAGCTGACTGTTGGCCTGGACAAGGAGCGTGAGAGCCTAAAGGCCGCCCTGAACGAAGCCCACGCCAAGGGTGGCGCAGTGCGCGCCATCATCGGCGAATACGGCTACGGCAAGAGCCACCTGGTCGAACTGACGGCAGAGGAAGCGCTGGGGCGCAACTTTCTGGTGGCGGCGACCAGTCTCGACCTGTTGGAGCTGCCCCCCCACCGCGCCTTCGACATCTACAGCAGCCTGGTATGCAGCCTGCGCTATCCCGACAGTGACGAGCGTGGCCTCGGCCCGCTGCTCGAGGCCGCCGATGCTCGCGTGCGCAACCAGCTGGCAGCGCGCGCCGCGCTCTCGCTCGAGCCCCTGCAGCTTGCCTTGACCGCCTTTGCCGAGCCCAGGCAGCGCAAGGCCTGGCAGGCCTGGCTCGCTGGCGGGCGCCGCACCCCAGGGATGGCCAGGCTCGTGCCGCCGGGACAAAAGTTCCCGAACCTGTACCAGGTGGGCCACAACGCACGCCAGATGGCCTATCTCTTGAGCGGTCTGAGCGTTCTGGCACGGCTTTGCAACTACAGCGGACTCGCTGTGCTGATCGACGAGGCCGAGAACTATTCGCTGCTCACGGCTCAACAGCGCCCCAAGGCCGGCCTCTTTTTCGGTGCGGTGATCTACGCCGCCCTGCAAGAGCGGCAGGATCGCCTGCGCGACAGCGCCTTCCCGCAGCACCGCTGGCGCGACTATCCGCTTGCCTACGGCCAGGGTCAGGCGCTCTTTTTCCTCTTTACCGTGACCCGCAGCGACGACAATTTGCCGCTTGAAGCGTGGCTCACGCCCGAACAAATATTGGAGCTCGAGCCCCACCACACCCCTCAGGAGATCGGGCAGTTCCTGCAGACCTTGCAGGGCTACCACGCCCAGGCCTATGGCTACGAGCCCGGCGAGCGCCAGGGACAGATCCGCCGCGCCGCCGCCGAGCACTTGGCGCAAGGGATGCGTATGGGCAAGCTGAGCATCCGCGGAGTGGTGCGCTTAGCCGTCGAGCTTTACGACCTGCTCTACCTCTACCCGGATTATCAGGTAACGGAGCTGCTCGAGGAGCTGCGGCAGCAGCTGTACTAGACTAGAGTATAGGTAGCTATGCACAGTAGGCACTTGGAGCTGAGCGCCTTGCTCACAAGGTTAAAGACGGCATTGCGTGAGTCCCACAGTCTTTCGCCACAAAGGTTACAGGTTCTTTTTCTTCTCTCGCGAGGAGGCGCGTGTAGATTGGATGACGGCATGGGCGGGGATGGAAGGGATTAACCGATACACATTCACGTTTACCACCCGGACGCTGAGGCCAAGTTCTGGATTGAACCGATCATTTCGCTTGCTACCAGCACAGGACTCTCGGCCAGCCAGCTCAAGGAAGTACAGGGGTCGAGTTGTTGGGCCGTTACACTGCAAATTGGCGACTATGAGAAGAGATTTGTCATGACAACGATAGAGCTGGTCCAAAAATGTAAGCAAGCCCTTGAAGGTCATTACGGCTCCCGGTTTGCGGGCTTGATCCTATACGGCTCGGTGGCACGTAACCAGGCCGAGCCTGGCAGCGATATCGATCTGCTGGTCTTGTTGCACCGACCTTTTGACTACTTTGACGAGCTGCGCCGGATTATCGAGATGCTTTATCCCATTCAACTGGAATCCGACCGCCTGATTTCCGCTAAGCCTGCCCCCGTGGACGAAGTCGAGCAGGGTCGCTTTCAACTCTATCGCAACGCGAAAAGAGAAGGGATCTTGGTGTGACTCCCCCTCACGCCGACGAAATAGCTGCCAACCTCGACCGCGCCGAAAAGTCCATCCAGGCAGCTCGGGCGTTAGCAGCTGAAGAGTACTACGATTTTGCCGCTTCGCGCGCCTATTACGCTGCCTTCTACGCTGCTACTGCTGTCTTGTTAAGCGAAGACCTGGAGCTAAGCAAACATAGCGCCGTTATCGCGGCTATCCATCAACACTTTGTCAAGACGGAAAAGTTGAGTAAGGAGCAAGGAAAAGCGCTTAACTGGCTTTTCGAGCTGCGAAGTATTGGTGATTATGGCGGCACGGCACACGTGTCTCGCCAGGAGGTGGAACAAGCCATTCGAGCCGCAGAGGATTTTCTAGCTGCCATCAGACTCTTGCTTTCATAGGACAGTTGTTTAGCGACAATCGAGCCAAGAAGCAAGCGCATCTTCAAAATGCGGGACACCCGCAAAGAAGCCATCCAAACCGCCTGCCGGCAGCGCCGCGGGCCACTGTTACTTTCACCAACTCGGCGCGATCAAGCTGGCGTACCTGTGGGTGCTCGAGCACGCCAAAGAGGTCATAGCTCCTTGAGGAATTGGACGGCCGTCATGATGCGGATGGTCTCGTACTGCACCAGTTTGAGTAGATGCCTGTCGCCAGAGACGATGACGTCACAATCTGCTGCCCTGGCACAGCTCAAGACTTCGTCATCGTCTGGATCGTCGTGAACGACGGGGTCGATGGGCTCGAGTGCGATTACCGTCGCCAAGGAGGCGTAGCCCAGGACAAGCTCGTGGGCGGTCGCGTTGGCAGCGGCAAGTCGCTCAACGAACTTTTCACGCTTCAGGACGTCTTCGATTTCTGCCAAGAGGGCTGGACTGGTAAAGAGTTTGATCGAGCCGCTGCGCGCTGCGTCCAGAACTGCTCTTTCAGCACCGTGCCAGAGCAATCCCGAAATGACGACGTTCGTGTCAGCGACGACGTTCACGGCGTGCCGCAGCGATTTCAGCCTCGACTTCCTCAGCAGTGAGAGGCGCCCCTTGAACACTTGCCAGGCGGTCGGCAGCAGCAAAGAGGTCGTCTACTCTACGCTTGCGCAGCTCCTCGCGCAGCAGTGTCGAAATTGCTTCTGAAGTGAGCAGACCCTTCTCAATCGCTTCTTTGGCGACCTCGTCGGGCAACTCGAGCTTAAATTGCACGTTCATGAACACGTCACCTCTGCGAACAGTTTAAGGCACCAGCTTGGCATAGGGGCGGCCGGCTTTGGCAAGGATGATCTCCTCACCCGCTCTGACCCGCTCGAGCAGGCGAGAAAGGTGGGTTTTGGCCTCCTGTACATTGACAAGGGTTGGCATGGCTCTCAGTATAAACCAGGTCAGGTGACCAAATCAGCTCGCAAGCACACCGTCGCTACTTCCTGTCTGACCCTGCTCGTCCTGCTAAGCTAAAGCCATGAGCGCTTAGCCCGCCTAGCTCGCTTTTCCCGCAATTTGAACGGCCGTTTGCTCTACAGTGTGCTAAACCGTAGACTTGACTTACTTACGCTTTGTTATGAACGACCAAAGCCCCAAGCGGAACTCCGTGACGCCCGATCCGCGCGCTCTAAAAGCTAGCCTCCCTCGCACCTGGCCCGCCTTCTTCGCCGGACACGGCGCCTTTACCGAGGTGCAGCGCCGCGCTATACCGGTGATTTTAGCTGGGCAAGATGCGCTGGTGGTGGCAGCCACCGCTTCGGGCAAGACCGAGGCGGCTGTGGCGCCGCTGGTCGAGCGGCAGGTGCTCAACGCGAGCGAAGGCGGCTTGCGGCTGCTATACCTCTGCCCAACGCGGGCGCTGGTGCGCGACCTCTACCAGAGGCTGGCCCCGCCCTTAAGGGCTATGGGCGTCTCGCTGGCGATGAAAAGCGGCGATACCGGGCCGGTTTCACACCGCCGCCCGCCGACGGTGCTTATCACCACCCCCGAATCGACCGACTCGCTCCTGACGCGCATGCCACGCCTCTTTGCCCCTTTAGCAGCCGTTGTCCTGGACGAGATTCACCTCTTCGACGGCAGCGCGCGCGGCGACCACCTGCGCTGTTTGTTACGGCGCCTCGAGACGATCCGCGCGTATGCCAGGCCAGAACGTGCCCCAGCGCAGCGCGTGGCCCTATCTGCTACGGTGGCGGCGCCGGAAGCCGTGGCGGGCCGCTATTTGAACAATCCAGCCATCGTGCAATTGGCGGGCGGGCGCGCCCTCGAGCCTGCCATCGTACCCATGTATGACCTGGACGACTTAGCGGTGGCGCTCTCGCGCCGTGCCGCACGCAAGACACTGGTCTTTTGTAACACCCGCCACGAAGTCGAACAGGTAGCGACCTTTTTGCGCGCCAGCTTGACTTTCGAGGCGCCGGTCTTCGTGCACTATTCCAACTTGGACCCAGGGCTCAGGCGCGAGGTCGAGGCGCGCTTCGCCGAGGCCAGCGCGGCGCTCTGTGTGAGCAGTTCGACACTGGAGCTGGGCATTGACATCGGCAGCATTGACCAGGTAACTCTCGTCGGCCCGCCGCCGACCATTAGTTCGTTCTGGCAGCGCATCGGCCGGGGCGGCCGGCGGGGAAAGACCACCCGCGTGCTCTGTTTTGCCCGCTCGCCGGCCGAAAAGCTCCGCTTTGGGGCGCTGCTGGCGATGGTCAGTCGCCCTGACCATACCAAAAGCGCACCCGGCTACCGCTTTCGCCCGGCGGTGCTGGTCCAGCAGGTCTTTAGCCTGCTCAAGCAGAGCCCGACCGGCGGCCTGCGCCTTGCAGACTTGCGGCGCGTCGCTCCGGACGAGGTCCAGGACGATAGCTTGCAGCAGCTCCTAAAGCACCTCGTCGCCACGGGCTACCTGACCCCCGGCAGGCCGCGCGAGTGGCGCGCCGGGCCGAAGCTCCACGAGCTCTCAGACCAGCACGAGCTCTACAGCAATATCGGCAGCGAAGAGCTGGGCGCCACCATCATCGACGCCTACAGCGGCAGGCCCATCGGCCGAGGCGACCGCCCGCGCCGCCAAGGGGAGACGCTGCTGGTGGGCGGGCGCTCGGTCGAGGTCGCCTGGCAGGACCGCTACCAGGTCGGCGTGCAGCCGGTGCGGGGCGGCATCGACGAGGTGATGCGCTTTCACACCGCACCGGTCGCCATTCCCCTGGAGGTGGCCCAGGGCGTCGCCGAGCAGCTTGGCCTGCAAGCGGGGCAGCTGCCGTGCCTCCCCGACGAGCGGGGCGTCTGGCTCTTTCACTTCTGGGGCGACCTTTACGGCGACTTGCTGGCGGCTAGTTTGCGCGCCTATTTTACCCCCGAAGGCGAAGAAGAGCCTCTGATCGCTGCCTGGAACGAGTTTTGCCTCTATGTGCCCTTCCCCTTGGCGGCCTTGCCGCCTTATGACGAGGCGCTGGTCAAAGCACAGGTCGAGCGGCTGGCCGCTTACTTCGGGCACTTTCTGGAACTGGGCCGCTTTCACACCCTCTTGCCGCCCGAACAGGCCCTGCAAAGCGTGATCGAGCAGCTCGAGCTCCCACGCTTCGAAACGCTTTATCGTTGCGCAACGTTGCAGGAGGCTAAAGCCGGGTTGCAGGAGGCGCTAAGAGCGCTGCTTTAGCCAGGCAGTATTTAGCAAGGAAGTAGATCGGTATCGGCTCAGGGGAAGGCGAGTTGACACTGCTTGCGGGCCAAGGCGACCTCGCAGCTAAGCCCGGCCTGCTTAAGTAGTTGAAGATAGCTCTGCCACAGCGACTGATCGAGCGGGTCGACCTCGAGGGCGTAGCGTAGCTGCAAGGCCCGGTCACGCGGCTCTGTCGACCGCCGGCTGGCAGCCAGAAAGGCCTGCTTGAGGCGAAAGATCAGCGCATCGCGACGGGTCGCTGCCCACTCTTCGTGATACCCCGGCAGCAGCAGACCCTGATACAACCTGCGCAGCCGTTCGCTATGGCAATTTTCCTCCAGTGCGCGATCGAGCGCGTGGAGGTCGCAGCTCACTCCAGGGGCCAGGCTGAGGCAGAGCGTAACACCGCTCTCTACGTTGGCCCAGCCGCCAAGCCAGCTCCGCAAGCGCGACAGCACGCTTCTAAAGCCGCTGGCGCTCACCTCTCCCCACAGGTCGCCGATGGCCCGGTCCCGCTCGGCCAGCCAGCCGTGGGGCGTGGCTGGTTGCGTCAATAGGTAGCACAAGAGCTGCTCGGCCCCCCGGTCGGGCGGCGGGAGGAGGGAGTTGCCTAAGCGCACGCTCTGTCCGCCCAGCAAGGTGATGGCGACGTCGGTCTGGCGCAGTTCGGCTACCCGCCTGAGCACGTGCAGCATCTCCTGCCGTAGTTCGTGCGCGGTGAACGGCTTGCTTAAATATCCGTCAGCGCCGTGATTCATGCCCTGCCGGTAGTAGGCGTCGCCGTCAAGCGCGGTGAGATAGATAAAGGGGATATAGCGCCAAGCCGGATGGCGGCGGATGCCCTCATGGAGGCTGTAGCCGTCTTGGCCGGGCATCATGATGTCGCACAGCACCAGGTCAGGCTCGAGCCCGGCGGTGAGGTGCCTTAGGGCGTCGCTGGCCCGGCTGGCGCTGACCACCCGAACCTGTTGCCAAACCAGTTGATCCCGCACCAGTTCTAACGCCAGGGGGTCATCGTCAATATGCAGAACTGTGAGCCCGCACGGCAGGGCCTGCCGCTCGCCATATCGCTTCAGATTGTTGACTGTGCTGTGCGCCAAAGCGTGCCCCTGTGGTTTCGCAGTATAACATGGCTTTAGCTCTTCTTTAACGGGTCTTAGCCGTCTGACGGTGCAGCGCTTCCCAGAGCTGCTCGGCCAGCTCGCGCAGCATCGGCTCCTTGGTGGTGCGAGCATAGGCGTAGCCCTGGCGCAGGTCGCTACCGGCGGTTTTGGGCTCGACCTTAAGCGCCACCTGATAGCGCGACAAGTAGACCTGGGCCAACAGCACGTCACGCATACGCTGCGGCTCTACCGCATGAAGGTCGCGCAGCGCGTCGCTGTAGGCGGTCAAAGCACCGCGCAGATCGCCGCGCTCAGCGAGCGCCTTGCCGCGCTTGTAGTGTCTGGCCGCCTCATAAAGCAGTTCCTGCACGCCCTCACTATAGCAGGCGTGGGGCTTAGGGCTGGCGCCTGGCCAGCGCCGCTCGAGCCTCCTCGTGCTTGGCTTTGGTGATGGGGTAGCGCCACACCATTAGCACCGCCACCAGGAAGGCAGCGGAGGCTACCGGGCCGATCATCCACTGAATCCCCAGCACCGCCTGGGCGCTCTGCTCGATGGCGCCGCGCTGATAGCCGACTAGCTCGAGCATCTGGGCGTTAAGAAAAGCCCCTAGTGCAAAGGCGAGCTTCTGTCCGAAGGTAAAGATGGAGTACAGCAGCCCCTCCCGGCGCTGGCCGGTTTTTAGCTCATCGAACTCGACCACGTCAGGGAGCATGGCCCAGGGAAAGAGCAGCACCGTAGCGACGCCAAGGCCAGCCAAGACGGTAAAGAGCAGGAGCACGAGCGACAGGTAGCCGGGCGGCGAGAGCGTTACCAGCAGCACCAGGCTCAGGCTCAGGATTAGCAGGCCAGCGGTAAAGGCAGCCTTTTTGCCAGCACGGGCCGAAAGAATGTTCCAGGCTGGTAAGGCCAGAATAGCCACGCCAAAGAGTAGGCCTAAGATGCCGGTCTGCTCGCCTGGCGAGAGCCGGATGGCCGAAACGAGATAAAACGGCAGGATCGAGGAGACGATCCCTAGCCCGATGGTGACTACCATAAACAACAGCAACACCTGGGGGTAGCCGAATACCGCAAAGGCCGAGCGGTACTCCTGCCAAAGATTAAGCGCACCGAACGGCACCTGCAAGGTGCGGCGCTCACGCACGGTAGCGGCCATCACCAGGTACGAAAGGCTCATCAGCGCGCCAAAGATAATCCCCATCCCTACCCAGCCGTAGCGGGCGTCTTGGGGTAGGCCCTGGCCGCTATTTAAGAGTGCCACCAGCAGCGGTGGCGCGGCGGCAGCCAACAGCGAGGCCAGCGTGCTGAAACCGACGCGGTAGCTAGTTAGCGCGGTGCGCTCGCTGTACTCGGGCGCCAACTCCGGGGTAAGCGCCATGTAGGGGACCTGCACCATGGTAAAGACCACCACATGAAGCGCTACCGCCAGCGCCGCCAAGATGAACATGGTCGCTTGCGAGGCATCGGGAACAGTCCACAAGAGCGCAAAGGTAATGCCAAAAGGCACCGCCCCGGCCCAGATATAGGGCTTGCGGCGCCCCCAGCGGCTGCGAGTGCGGTCGGTGATCATCCCCATCAGGGGGTCGGTCACCGCGTCGATTAAGCGCGCCGAGAGCAGCACCAGACCGGCTAAGGCGGGTCGTAGGCCGACTATCTCAATCAAGAAAAAGAGCAGGAAGAAGTTAATGGCGTTATAAGACAGCGCCGCGCCGAGATCGGCTACACCGTAACCCCACTTTTCGCGCAGCGAGAGCTGAGGTGACATTCCGGGTAGTCTATCATGTTCAAGACAGCACTATAACCGGTTAAAGTGTTAAACTGCTGGGGCGGGGGTCGTTAGCTCAATTGGTAGAGCAGCTGACTCTTAATCAGCGGGTTACAGGTTCGAGTCCTGTACGACCCACCAGCAAGAACAGCTTCACAGACGCAATAACGCGCGGTGCTACTACCGCACGTTGGTTCTCAATGGCCATCACGTCTACGACCTGGCCGAGCGCGTCATCCCGCCGAGCCGGTAAGCGAGCGCGAGAGCATCAGGTGGCTGATCCTGTTAAGACACCAGGCGGTCGGCCTGCCGCGACCCGCCGGCAACGCCTATGAGGTCTGGAGTATGGAGGTCAAGGGCCCCGAGCGCCGGACGTTCATCAACGAGCTTGTCCAAGAAGGGAAGCTTGTTTCGGTCGAGATCGAAGCAGCGCAAGATCGCTGGCCGGTGGCCTATCGGGGCGGTTTCGACAGCTGAAGGTGCTAGCATATATGGCATGAAGCGGACGACGGTTTATCTTGACGACCGGACCGACCTCGAGCTTGCCCGCCTTGCCAGGCAGCAGGGCCGCTCCAAGGCGGAGCTGATTCGCGAGGCACTTGCTGCGCACGTGGCAACGGCCGCCCGTGAGTCCCAGGGGGCCCCGGATTGGGTTGGTATGGTAGATAGTGGCGGAGCAAGGATCGCCGAACGCGATGAAGAGCTCTTCGGCAAGTTGCTCGAAGAGGAATATGACCAGATCCTGACGGAGTGGCATGCTCGCCGACAGCGTGAGCGTTCTCGCTGATACGAGCGGCGTGCTGGCGCTGCTCGACAAAAGCGATCCCGCTCATGAGGCGGCGAAGACCTACCTTCAGACCTTGATCGTCCCGTCCACCATTTTGTGTGAGGTCGATTATTTGGCCAGCAAGCGCTTTGGTTCGCTGTCGGCTCGCAGATTCCTAGCCAGTCTCATCAGCGGAAGGGTTGCTTTTCTAAATGCTGAATTGGGTGATCTGGAGTTGACATATCAGCTCATGGAACGCTACGCCGATGCAGAAATAGGTTTTGTCGACGCTAGTCTAATAGCCCTGGCCGAGCATCACGGGATTCGTCGAGTGCTTACCCTCGATCGAAGGCACTTTCACTTCGTTGCAGCGCCTTCGTTAGGTTACCTGGAGCTGCTGCCATGATCGTTGTCAAGGTAGGCGGGAGCGAGGGGATCGACTACGACGCACTCTGCGACGACGTGGCCGAACTTTGGCAGGAAGGGCAAAGGCTCGTCCTCGTCCACGGCGGCAGCGTGGAGACTAACCGCTTAGCCGAAGCGCTCGGCCACCCGCCCAGGTTTGTTACCAGCCCTTCGGGGCATACCAGTCGCTTCACCGACCACGCTACGCTGGAGATCTTCGAAATGGTCTACTGCGGCAAGGTTAATAAGGGGATCGTCGAAAGGCTCCAGCGGCGCGGCGTCAACGCGGTAGGGCTGTCTGGGCTCGACGGGCGCCTTTTCGAGGGGAAGCACAAGGACTCGGTGCGGATAGTTGAGGATGGCAAGGTCAAACTCTTGCGCGGTGATCATACGGGGACGGTCGAGCGGGTGAACGTGCATCTTTTGAATCTTCTGCTGGATAACGGGTATTTGCCGGTTTTGACCCCGCCGGGTGCAAGCTTTGAAGGTGTGGCCGTCAACGTCGACGGCGACCGCGCGGCGGCGGCGGTGGCGGTGGCCGTGAAGGCCGAGGCGCTGCTGCTGTTGTCGAACGTGCCTGGCTTGTTGCGCGATTTCCCTAATGAAGCCTCGCTCATCCCCGAGATTCCGGCGGATCGGGTGGAGGATTATCTGGAGTTTGCCCAAGATCGGATGAAAAAGAAGGTTCTCGGCGCTGCCGAAGCCGTGCGGGGCGGAGTGAGGCGGGTGATCTTGGGGGATGCTAGACTGGTGCAACCGGTGCGGCGGGCGCTAGCCGGCAGGGGGACAGTCGTATCATAAGGGATCGTCTGTGCAACAAGCCGCGTCAACCACGAAAACAGGGCGACCACGGGGGTCGTATCATAAGGGATCGTCTGTGCAACAAGCCGCGTCAACCACGAAAACAGGGCGACCACGGGGGGTCGCCCCTACTTGAATACTGATTTTCTGGAGGAGACCGCCATGGCTGACACAGAGCTTCGCTCAGCGCTTTACGCCTCGTTCAAGAATCGGGCCATGATCTACCACCAGCTATTTGAGGTATTGCGCGAAGAGCTTGATGAGGAGCGGGCCGCCGAGTTGATGGGCCGCGCCATCTACCGGCGTGGGCTCGAGCTAGGCCGGCGCTTCAGCGGCTACGCGCCGGGCGATCTGGAGGGGCTCAAGGAGGCGTTCCTCTCAGGTATCCCTGATGGCGGTGCGATGTTTGCTCCCGAAGTGGTGCGCTGTGACGAGGCCGGGCTAGATATTCAGTTTCACCGCTGTCCGCTAAAGGAGGCGTGGCTCGAGGCCGGACTCGGCCAGGAGCAGGTAGCGCGGCTCTGCGCCATCGCTGCGCAGGTGGACTACGGCACCTTCGAGGGGGCAGGCTTTAACTTCTCTGCCGAGACCTGGCAGCCGGGTAAGGACGGCTGCTGTTACTTGCACATCCGGCCTGGGACCTAGCCTTCACGGCGTCAAGCGCACCCGCACCGCTCCCTCGCGGAAGGTCTCGCGGATCGTCACGCCGTGCTCCATCAGGCGCGCAATCACCGTGGGATGAGGGTGGCCGTAGTTGTTGCGCCCGTAGGAGATGACCGCCTGGTGAGGGCGGGTCGCTGTCAGCAGCTTGTCCGAGGTCGAAAAGCGCGAGCCGTGGTGCGGTACCATTAGGACTGCAACATCGGGGAAGGCGATCTCCTGCTCGACCGCCGCCGACAGGTCGCCTAAAAACAGCGCCCACGGCTGCTCGCGGTAGTACATGGCAAGCACCACCGAGTTGTCGTTTTCCTCGGCGTAGACACGCCGCGGTGGGTTTAAGATATCAAGCCGGGCCTTCCCAAGCCGCAGCGACTCGCCCCGCCTCACCTCGCTGACCGGCACCCGATTGCGCTCCGCCGCCGCCATCAACTCATCGAAGACGCGCTGGCCGGGCGTCGGGATGCCGATGATGAGCTGATCGACCGGCACGTGATTAAGGACGCTGATTAGCCCTTCGGCATGGTCGGCGCTGGAGTGGGTAGCGATGACCAGCTCGAGCCGCGTCACACCGAGCGCTCTTAGCGCCGGCACCACCGTATGCTTGCCCACATCAAAGTCGGAAAAAGGCGTGCCACCGCCGTCTACTAAAATCTCCACCCGGCCCGGCAGGCGGATTAGCACTGAGTCCCCTTGACCAACATCCAGATAGACGATCTCCGGCAGGCGTGGGTCGGTAGCCGTAAGGACAAGTGAGCCGAGGATGGCGGCGCTTATTACCAGCGCGCCACGCCACGGGCGCAGCCGGCGCCAGGCCACCAGCGCCGCCGCCGCGCAGCCGATGAAGTAGAAGGCATAGCCGATAGGCTCTACCTCGCCCCACACCAGATTAGGCCAGCGCGCGGCAATGTCGGCCCAGCTTAGCAGCAGCGCGGCGATAGCGCCGGTTAAGCCGTTGACAAGCTCGGCCAGGCTCAGCGAGACACTCCCAAGGAGCGCCGCCAGGAACCCCAGCGGGACCAGCAGCGTCGCCAACGGGATGGCCAGCACATTAACGAGCGGGCTAAAGAGGGGGACGCTGCCGAAAGTTGATGCTACCAGCGGCAGGCTCAGCACTTGCGCCGAGGCGCTGACTATCGCTCCGCCAAGCAGCAGGGTGCGCCAGTGCCACCATTTAAGGTGGCGTGTATCCTCCACCAGGCGGGTCATTACGGGGGTGGCAAAGGTCAGAATACCGATGACGGCCAGATAAGAGAGTTGAAAGGAGAGATCAAAGAGCCACGACGGGTTATAGAGCAGCGTGAGCAAGGCGGCGAAGCCCAGCGCCGGCCAGGGTGCCAGCCGCCCGCCACCCAGCCACAGCAAGAGGATCACCGCGCCGGTCATGGCGGCGGCGCGCACCACGCTCGGCGTGGGCCCTACCAGCCACACAAAACCCACTAGCAGCGCCAGCAAGGCCGGATAGCGCCACAGCCCGAACGGCCGCAGCAGCAGACCGAGCGCCCCCATCAGGATGCCGACGTGCAGCCCCGACAGCGCCAGGATGTGGGCCAGACCGGAGGCGGCAAAGACCTCGCGCAGTTCGCCTAGGTTCTCGCGGATACCCAGGGTCATGGCCAGCAGCAGACCCGCCGCTCGCTCGTTGAGTCCGGCTGCCACTCCTTGCGCCAACCGCGTCTTAAAGTCGGGCCGGGCGGCGCTAAAATCGCTTACCTCCCGCACCAATAGCTGCGCCCGGACGCCGCGCCGCGCCAGATAGCCCCGGTAATCAAAGTCGCCGGGGTTGCGTTTCCCTGACGGCACGCGCAAGTCGCCTACCACCGTAGCGCGGCCTGGCGGCACAGCCCCTCGCGGCGACAGCACCACCCGCACCCCAGCCGGGTCGTCCAGCGTCAGGTAGCGCCCGTCGCTGCGACCCGACAGCGTCACGCGCTGCTCATAGCGCCCGGCTAGCGGGTCGGGTTGAGCGGCCCACAGGTCGTAGCGCAGGTAGCCCAGCGGGATAAGCAGCGCGCTTACAGCGATAAGCCGCCCCCAGCCAGGTTGGCGGTAGAGACTGACCAGGGCTAGACCCAGGAAGCTTATCCACCACGGGGCGCCTAGCCCGGCCAGCGCTACGCCCAGGGCCAAGCAGACCGCTGCGGGTAGTGACCAGGGTACAAAAACCGCCGGCTCCTCGGTCTTTGGCAACATGGGGGAACGGGTCGTGCTCACGGTTTCACTAGCGGGCGCAGCCGCTCGAGCGTGGTCGGCCCGATCCCCCGCACAGCCAGGAGCTCATCGACCGAAAAGAACGGGCGCGCTTCGATGATCCGCTGCGCCAACACCGGCCCGATCCCCGGCAGCAGCATAAGCTCGCGCTCCAGCGCCGAGTTGAGGCTGATCCGGGGGTCGCCGCCAGCGGCTCGAGCGTAGGGGACAAAGACCATTGAGCCCGCATCGAGCGCCATAGCCGGGTTGATCAGCGTCGCTTCCGCCTCGGCAGTTACGCCCCCGGCTGCCGCAATCAAGTCGGCTACGCGCGCTCCCCACGGCAGCTCATAGACGCCGGGCGCTTGTACTGCCCCGGCGATCGACACCACGATCGGGGGCTGCTCGCGGATTACCGTCACGGGCGGCGCCCACAGCCGGGGCCCCAGGTTAACTGCCACCAGCACGCCGCATAAGGCCACTAGCGCCCAGGTCAGCCAGCCCTCGTGCCGCGCGGTCATGGCGTTAGGATAAAAAACTGCGGCTTGCCATGCAAGTGCCGCTTTAGCACAGCGCGCTCTGGATTAGCCCTGTCCGGTTCCCAGGTGGTGTTTACTCTTTTCTCACTCCTCTTTTCTCGTTTCTTGCTGACGAGCTGAAATGCTGACAGGCTGAACGGCTGATCAAACGAGAGTGCTAACCCCACCAGCACCGGGTCGTGGTCGGACGAACGGAAGGGGTCAGGGGCGTAGAGGCTGATCACCTGATTGGCCGACTTGAAGCGGGTGCAGTAGCTAAGCACGCCTGGCTCATCAGCGTTGATGTGCCAGCTGGTCACCCCCGCTACCTGTGGCGTCAGCGTCGGGGAGGTCAGCGCGTAGTCGAGTGAGCCCCACTGGCCGCTGAACGCAAACGTGTAGGACTGCGCCCCCAACTGCGCCCGGAGTAGGTCGGTATAACCGGCCTCGGTAAGGGCCGTGAGCGGGTCTTCCCGGGCGTAGGCGTTGAGGTCGCCGATAATCAGCACGTCCGGGTCGCCGATGCCGGTCGGATCGGTGTCCAGCCAGGCTACAAGCTCTTGCGCTGCTGTGGTGCGGGTTTTGTTGCAGTTCCCCTGGCCGTCGCCCAGGTCGGGGTCGGGGCCGACCGGGCTGATGTTACCCTCGCAGCTAGTGGCCTTAGACTTGAGGTGGTTGACCACCGCAGTAAACTGGGCCCCACTAGCGTTCTCTTCGAAGCTCTGGGCCAGGGCGGGCCGATTGCGCTGGCGGACGCCTTCTTGCGTCGTGAAGAGCCCGAACGCCCCGCTGTTGAGGACCGCCGTCCGGCCGACCGGCGTCACCGTCGCCGGGCGGTAGATGAAGCCGACCTTGATAGCGTCATGACCTAGCGCATTAAGCTGGCCGGTGGCGGCGTCCACGTCAATAGCGGCGTAGCTGCCGGGGGTGGTGGCCGCATCCAAACGAGCAACCAGATCGGCGATGGCGCTCTCCGGCCCGTAGCCGTCGTTTTCCAGCTCTTGCACGCCGATCACGTCGGCATCAAGACCCACGATAGCGGCCACAATTTTGGCGGCTTGACGCTCGAGCTCAAGGTCGTTGGCTGCGCCACGGCAGTCGACCGGCTCGCCGCCTACACCGGCGGTGCAGTTACCGGGCCCAAAGGTGTTGAAGTAGTTGAACAGGTTGAAGCTGGCCACCCGCACCCTGCCGCCGACAGGTTCGGGTTTGGCAGGGCGCGGGTGGCTGGGCTTAAAGTCCGGCACGCCGCCGCCCCAGGCCCCCACCGGGCGTACCCGGAAGGCGTTGCCGCTGGCTGCGTGCCCGGCCCAAGTGTAGGTCATCACCCCTACGATGCCGGTGGCTGTGTCGCCACCGCGGAGCGTATTGCTGGCCGTTAAGGTCTTACCGCCGCGGCCAAAGAGGATGGGGTCGGGGTTCTGGTTGTTGAGCTGGTCGTCGATGATGATGCGGTTGCGATTATTCTCGGCCTGCAGCGCCAGCGCCGCCGGGCCGGGGGTAGTAACTTGGGTGGGCTGGAAAAGGCGATCGCCCGAGGAGAGCACTACCTGCCCGAAGCGGCCTAACTGGAAGTGCTCGGTGACGAACAGGGTCTGCGGCAGCCGGACCAGCATCCCCTCATAGCGCTCGAGGTACGGCACGCCGCCCTCGTCCTCAGGGAAGGGGAGATAGACGTCGGTTGGCTCGACGGTGGCGGCGATGCCGCAGTCGATGATCGCGGCACCCGTCACCGTCGCGCTGATTTGGGTCTGATCCTGAAACTCTTCCGCGCGACCGGTTACCCGCACTACGCTCCCCAGGCTCACGGTGGTGCGGCCACGGTTAAAGACGAAGATACCGTTAGACGTCAGGGGATCGCCGTCACCAGTGACATCCTGCAAGTAAAAACCGCCCAGCGCCGGGCTGAGCCCTTGGAAGTCCCCGACGACGACGCCCTGCGTGGTCACGGTCCGACCTGCCAGCGGGGTAGCGCTGCCACTCCCTTGGATGGCGTAGATAGGGGTGTAAGCGGCCGCACAGAGCGCGGGCGCGCCGACCGATCTTGGCACCAGCAGCCACCACGCCCCCAGCAGCAAGGCACCGGCCAGCAGCGCCAGGGCAAAATGGGCAGGGAGCCTCTTCATCAGTTTGGAGCTAATTAGCCTTAAGACTCCACGCCATCAGCGTAGACGATCCCCGCTTGCAGCACCAGCCGCACGCGCGGCAGCGGTTCGATGGCAGGGCCGCTTACCGCCCGTCCCGCTTCAAGCGGAGCAAAGACGCTCAAGTGGCAGGGACAGACCAGCGCCGGGTGGCGCCCACGAAAGTTAAAGGCGAAAGCGATAGCTTCGACGTCGCGCTTGAGCAAAACTGGGCAGCCGAGGTGGGTGCAGATGCGGCTAAATGCGGCTAGGTGGATACCCTCGGCGTTGAGCCCGCCGGGGATGGCCTCGGGCAGCCGCAGCGCGATGATGGGCTTACCGGCATAGCTGAACTCTACCGCGCTCCAGGGCTCGGCAAAGTCGCTCAGCGACGCTACAGCCTGGAGAGGGTGAGGCGCGAAGGCAGGGTTGGGGTCGGGGCGCGCTCGCCCGAACTGCATTCGGTAGATTTCGCGCATGCCATAAGCCAGGCCGCCAATGGCCGCGATAACCGGCAGGCGCCAGAGCCAGGTTACCAACCGGCGGCGGCCGGAGTCGGTCGTCGCGGCGGTCTGGCGCTTCATTAGGGGCGGGTGGCCTCGCCGGGGTAGAGGGTCTCGGTTACGTAGGTGACGATCTGCTCTAATTGCCCGGCTGGGAGGTGAGCGAAGCTAGGCATGGCGCCGCGTCCTTGCAGCAGCACGGCGCGCACCAACCCTGGATCGGCAGCATTGGGGTTATCGACCAGTGCCGGGACCGGGACTTGAACACCTCCGCTGAGCATCAGGCCGCTGTGGCCCAGGGCACCGTGGCAGCTTGCGCAGTTGGCGGCAAACAGCACCGTAGCGCTCAGCTCAGTCGCCGGTGCTGCGGCCGCCGGTTCGGTAGGCTCCGCACCGCCGAGGCGCGCGCGGGCGCTCTCGATTAAGCCCGGTACGCGCCCGGCGAACTCTGGCCCGCCAGCGGCGGTTACGTAGCCTTGCCAGGCGGCGATAGCCTCACTAAAACGGTTGGCGCTAAAATAGGCGTTACCGAGAAATAGCAACGCCTCTAAATGGTCGGGGCGCAGGCTGCGGGCCCGCTCGAGCAGCAGTATAGCGTTGTCATTGTCGCCAGTTAAGAAAAGGCTTACGCCAAGGCGGCTTAGGGCATGATGGCTGTGAGGGTTAAATCTGGTCAGCACCTGGAAGTAGAGATCTGCCGCCCGATTATGCTCTTGTCTGTTCCACAAGGCATCAGCCAGCGCCACATAGCTCGCTTCGCTGGGGGTGTTTTGCACCTGTTCGATGAGCGGAGCTAGCTCGGTGGCCATGGCTAGCCGCGCCTGAACCGCGGCATTCCCCTGCCCACCCGGCGCAGCCAGGAAGGCCTGCCAGTTGGTGACGGCCTGGTCAAGGTTGCCCAAGGTGAAGTGGATCTCGGCCAGCGTGGAGAGGCTTTCAAGGTCATGGGGATCAAGCCTGACCGCAGCCTCGAAGTGTGGGACGGCTGCGGTAATATCCTGCGCCTGCAAAGCCAAGAAGCCGAGGCGGCGATAGGCTAGGGTCGGCGCCGGCGTAATCTCGGTAATAAGGCGCTGGTATGTCTCTCTGGCCCGCTCTAACTCGCCTAGCTGCCAAAATTTGTCACCTAGTGCCAGCAGGGTGCTCTCGGTAGGATTATCGCGGGCAGCCCGCTCGAGCCGCTGCACCTCGCGCGCTGTAGCGAGTTGCTCAGGAAAGAAGGTGGTGATTAAAGCGTCCGGCCCAACCCGTGGCAGCACGTAGTTGCCCAGTACCACTGCGCTTATTGCCATCAATCCCAGCAGCGCCACTAGCGGCCAACGGCGCATGGCGCGCCCTTCCTGGCGCGCGGGCTTAACCGGTTGCGGGGCCTGGTAATTATCGAGCTGGCGCAGTACTTTAGCCGCTTTGGCCTCATAGCGCTGGCGCAGCTCCTCGCGCCGCTCGCTAGCTAAGTCTTGGCGGGCGTCGAGCTCCCGGATAGCCCTAAACAGCGCCTCGCGCTCCTCTTCGAGCTCTGCCAGCAGGGGGTCGCGACTATCGGGGAGCGGATCGCGATAGCCCCGCACCAGCAACGGCAACGCCACCAGTGCCAGTAGAGCCAGAGCTAGTAGTAAAACTATAATAACACTCATTAACCCTCCTGGCGCAGCGCCGCCCGGACCCGCTCTATCTCGTCTGAGCTAACATCGAGCGGGGCGGCGGCCTGTTGCTGCCCGCGCCGTATATAGATCAGCAGCAGCGTCCCGGCCAGCAGGCCCACGACTACGGGCAAGGCCCAGACCAGCAGGTAGATGCCGCGCCGGGGTGGATCTAACAGCACCCAGTCGCCATAGCGCTCCTGAAAAAAAGCCAGAATCTCACCCTCGCTCTTGCCGGCAACAAGTTGCTCTTGGATGATTAGGCGCATCTCACCGCTGATGCCTTCGGCGGAGTCGGCTACGGTCTCAGCGATGCAGGTCGGGCAGCGTAACTGTCGGCCTATCTCAAAAACCCGCTGGTCTAAAAGGATCTCTTGCGCCTGGCCGAGACCAACCAGGCCGAGCAGGATCAGCACCAGGAGTTTCATTGCAGCAGCTCCTCTAACTGGGCCCTAAGCTGAGCCGCGGAGATCGGGCCGGCGTGCCGGTGTTGCAAGGTCCCATCGGGGCGGATAAAGAACGTCTCCGGCACGCCGAACAGCCCATAGTCGACGCCGAGGCGGTTATTGACATCTTTGACATTAGGGAAACTGATGCCGGACTGGTCCAAGAAGGCTTCGGCCTGACGCTCGTTGCCTCGGTCCTGGGTATTTACCCCGATGAATAGCACCCGGTCGCGGTAGCGCCGCCAAGTCGCCTCCAGGGTGGGTGCCTGGGCGTGGCAAGGACCGCACCACGAGGCCCAGAAGCTGACTACTACCGGCTTGCCGCTCGGCAGGCTCAGCGTCTCGCCAAACTCAGCCTGATAGCGGGCAAAGACCGGCAGGCTAAAGCCGGGCATGACCCGGCCCACCTGCGTCGGGCCGAGGCCGCGACCCTGGCTGCTGGTCATGCCGAACCAGAACAGCCCGCCCAGCAAGGCGGTTGCTACTAGCACGAGCAGCAAGCGGGTCACAAAAACCACTCTCGCTTCGCTCGGGTCATGTGGTTACTCTCTCACGCACAGCCATCGGCTCACGGCGCGGGTTGGGCAGCAGCGCGTAGCCGGTGCCAAGAGCCAAAATCACCGCCCCGATCCAGATCCAGGCGATCAATGGGCTTTGCACCACGCGGATTATGACCGATTGCTGGGCTGGGTCATGAGGGTCTACCGAGGCGGCCAGGTTGAGATAGAGGTCTGACCAGAAGGTGTAACGGACCGAAGGGGTAGAGACCGGTTGTGGCGAGTTGCCAAACAGGTTGATACGTGGCGTGAGAGTGGTGACGAACTGGTCGTCGTGAAAAACTTCCACGGTGGCACCGCGACTGACCTTGTAGGGCCGGCGCTCCTCAAACAGCCCAGTCACCAGCAGCTCGTACTGTCCGAAGGTAACGCGCTCGCCGATCGGGAAGTTGAGCTGTTGGTCGACACGGTAGCCGCTGCTGCCGGCGACGCCGAGCGCCATCACGACGACCGAAAAATGCACCACCATCGAGCCGAAGCGGCGGCGGTTCTCGTAAGCGTAGCGGGTGAAGATGCTGGCCGCGTGGCCTAGGCCCTGGCGCACCCTGGGCCTAACCACGCCGCTAATTAACAGCCCCAGGCTGACCAGATTATAAGCGGCAATAGCTACCGTCAGCAGCGGGTAGGTCCTGCGTATCCCCAGCGTATAGGCCAACACGCCGGCTACGAGCGCCCCACCGACCATCCAGGCCAGATTGCGCGCTAAGGTCTGCCCCTCGGCCCGGCGCCACGGGAGGAGCGGGCCGATCCCCATCAGGATAAAGATTAGCAGCCAGATAGGGACCGTGACCCGATCGAAAAACGGCGCTCCGACGGTGACCAGCTGCCCTGAGACGGCCTCGACGATAAGCGGGAAGAGCGTGCCCAAGAGCACCACAAACCCCATTGCCAAAAAGAGCACGTTGCCGCTGAGGATAGCGCCCTCACGGCTCACCGCCGAATCGAACTCGCTCCGGTCGCGCACCTGGTCCCAGCGGAGGGCCAACAGCCCGAACGAGAAGAGCATCACCAGGATGAAAAAGCCAAAGAACCACGGCCCGACCGGTCCCTCGGCGAAGGCGTGAACGCTCGAGAGCACCCCCGAGCGGATTAAGAAGGTGCTCAGGATGGTAAGCGCAAAGGTCAGGGTAACGAGCAATATATTCCAGGCTTTAAGCATCCGCCGTCGCTCCTGGACCTGTGCGCTGTGTAAGAAAGCGGTGGCGGTAAGCCAGGGCACAAAGCTGAGATTCTCAACCGGATCCCAGGACCAGTAGCCGCCCCAGCCTAAGACCTCGTAGCTCCACCAGCCGCCGGTGATCTTGCCAAGCGCCAAAAAGCCCCAACCGGCTAGCGTCCAGAGCCGAACCGGCTGCATCCACTCGGTACCCGGGCGCCTGGTAATCAAGGCCGCCATGGCGTAGGCGAAGGGAACGGTAAGGCCCACAAAGCCCAGATACATCAAGATCGGGTGGAGCGCCATCATCCAGTGGTTTTGCAACAGCGGGTTAGGGCCGGGACCGTCAAGCGGTGGAATGGGGAGGACCTGGAAGGGGGTTACGACAAACGCCACCACCGCCAGGAAAAAGAGTTGCACCCCCTGCATGACCACTAGCGCCCAGGGGCGCAACGCACTATTGAGCGCCACTAGCGCCAGCAGCGCGGTGTAGCCGGTCTGCATCCAGGCCCACAGCAGCAGCGAGCCATCCAGCGCCGCCCACAGTGTCGCCACCTTGATCCAGGTAGGCGAGGCGCGGCTTGAGGTCTCGGCCACGTACTGGACGCTGAAGTCGTCGGTTAGAAGCGCTACTAGCATCACCACCACCGCCGTAGTGGTAGCTAAAAAGACCGCAAACGCAGCGAAGCGCGCCGAGGTTTGCAGGCTAGCATCTTGCTTAAGCGCGCCGACGATGCCGCTCCCCATGGCGTAGATAGTTAGGGCAAAAGCCAGCAGGATACTGGCCATTCCAAGGTGACCGAGGCTGAGATCAAACATCATAGCAACTCCAAATCATAACAACTCCAGGCTATCGTTAGTAGAGCGCCCGGCGCAGCGCCTCGTTGTCGATCGGCTTGCCGTCGGGATGATACACCTCGGTATGCCTGACCAGCAGGTTGTCACTGGCGAAGCCGCCCTCCTTAAAGCTCCCCTCGACCACTACCCCCATTCCCTCGCGGAACAGCTCGGGCGGAGCGCCGTAGTGTGTGACCGGCAAGCTTTGCAATGAGTCCGAGATGAGGAAGGTAAGCCGCAGGGAGTCGTCTTCAAAAACCACACTATCGTTGACCACGATGCCGCCTAAGCGGATGCGGCGGTCTTCGAACTGACCTGGGCTCTGGGTGTACTCGCTGGGTAGGATAAAGAAGACGAGGCTACCGTAGAGCGCCTGGTAGATCATCCAGCCTGCTACCGCCAGCAACGCCACCCCGGCGGCGGCGTAGAGTGGTCGCTTCACCTTTCCTCCTTTGCCAACTCTGCGGCGAGGCGCTTAGCGCGCCAGCGCAGATAGAGCAGATAGCCCAGGTAAAAGACCGTCAGCTGACCCCAGGCGAGCGCCACCCAGGCCCACTGCGGCCAAGTAGCGAAGTTAAACACGGACCACCTCCGTGGTGCCTGCCAACCCGCGATCGTCTTCGTCAGCCTGCAAGGCGGCTTCCAGCTTGCCGATGCGGATCCGCTCGAGCACAAAGTAAAGGAAGATCAAAGCGGCGACCGCCACGTTAAACAGTAAAATCTGCAAGTAGAT
>Ga0208609_100100_pt1 | contig 40004 bp, 43 predicted proteins | sample SubbioR11_8A_Apr_FD_184813 | JGI IMG/M metagenome (GOLD analysis project Ga0208609, IMG submission 184813) | Serpentinite rock and fluid subsurface biosphere microbial communities from McLaughlin Reserve, California, USA - CR11_8A_Apr (SPAdes) | ecosystem: Environmental > Terrestrial > Deep...
GGGCGAGCCGATTCACCCTTGACCCCGGCCCGCCATCCCCTTAATCCGCCCCGCAGTGGCTAGGTAGCTCAGCTGGTTAGAGCGTGCGACTCATAATCGCAAGGTCGAGGGTTCGAGTCCCTCCCTCGCCACCACTTTCCCGGATCAGGTGCTTGCCCGGATCAGCTGCTTGCCCAGGGACCGTGCGGATGGTCCAGGCCGTCAAGCCGCCGGAACCCGTGCAGGCCGAAATAGTCGCGCTGGCCCTGGATCATGTTCGCGGTCCCGCGCGCGGTGCGCATCAGGTCGAACCAGGCCAGGCCCGCCGACAGCGCGGGCAACCCCAGACCATGCAGCGCCCCCTGCGCCACCACCCGGCGAAGGGCGGGGGTGGTCTGGCGCAGAAGGTCGGCGAAGAACGGCGCCAGCATCAGGTTGCGGGTCGGGTCCTGGGCCAGCGCCTCGGCCATGTCGTTCAGCATCGCCGAGCGGATGATGCAGCCGGCGCGCCAGACCCTGGCTATGGCCGGCATGTCCAGCGCCCAGCCGAATTCATCCGCCGCCGCCGTCATCATCGTGAAACCCTGCGCATAGCACAGGATCTTGCCCGCGATCAGTGCCTGTTCCAGGTCCCCGACCGGCAGGGTGGCGCGGGTCGGAGCCGGCCCGTACAGCGCCTCGCCCGCCGCCCGTTCGACCCGCCGCGAGGACACGTTGCGCGCCATCACCGCCGCCTCGATCACCGGGACCGGGGTGCCAAGGTTCTGCGCCTCGATCGCGGTCCAGCGCCCGGTGCCCTTCTGGCCCGCCGCGTCGACGATCATGTCCAGCAGCGGCCCGCCCGTGACCGGATCGACGGCGCCCGCGACGGCGGCGGAAATCTCGACCAGGTAGGAGCGCAGGACACCTTCGTTCCAGCGCGCAAGGATCGGTGCGATCTGCGGCGCGGTCAGGCCGAGGCCGTCGCGCATCACGCCGTAGACCTCGGCGATCATCTGCATGTCGGCGTATTCGATGCCGTTGTGGACCGCCTTGACGAAATGCCCCGCCCCGGCCTCGCCCATGTGGTCGGCGCAGGGCGTGCCATCATCGGCCTGCGCGGCGATGGCGCGGAAGACCCCGGCCATGCGGTCCCAGTCCTGGCGTGTGCCGCCCGCCATGATCGCCGGGCCGTGCCGCGCGCCCGCTTCGCCGCCGGAAACGCCGATGCCCATGAAGCGGAACGGCAGGCCCTGCGCGGTGCGCCGGTTGGTGTCGTGGAAGTTGGCGTTGCCCGCGTCGATGACCAGGTCCTCGGGTGCCAGGTGCTTGGCGAGCTGGGCCAGCATGTCGTCGACCGGCTTGCCCGCCGGGACCATCAGGATGATCGACCGCGGCGGGGCCATCGCCGCCACCAGGCCGGCCAGCGTGTCGGTCGGGACGATCTGCGCGGCCAGGGCGCCCGCCCCGTCGTGAAACTCGGCCGTGACCGAGGCCGTGCGGTTCCAGACCGCGATGGGAAAGCCCTTTTCGGCGATGTTCAGCGCCAGCGCCGCACCCATCGTTCCCAGGCCGATCAGCCCGACCTGCGGTTTCGTCATGGCCATTGCGCGCCCCTCCGGTTCAGGACGACCGCGTAGAGCCCGGTCGTCGCGGTGATGAAAAGCCGGTGCTTCGCCCGCCCGCCAAAGCAGAGGTTCGAGACCACCTCGGGCACCAGGACCTTGCCCATCAGATGCCCGTCCGGCGCGAGGCAGTGCACGCCGTCGCGGGCCGAGGACCAGAGGTTGCCCTCGTCATCCACCCTGATCCCGTCGGCGCAGCCAGGGTCGATCCGGTGGAAGAGGGACCCCCCCTTGGGCCGCCCGGTTCCCATGTCGAAGCTGAGGATGTGCTGTGGGTCGGCGTGGAAGGCGCGGCCGGTGTCGGCGACGTAAAGCCGGCTTTCATCGGGGCTGAAGGCCAGGCCGTTGGGGCAGGCCATGTCGGTGATCACCGCCTCGATGGTCCCGTCCGGGTCGACGCGGTAGACCGAACAGGGCAGCTCTGCCTCGGCCCTGAACCCCTCGTAGTCGCTGACGATGCCGTAATGCGGATCGGTGAACCAGATCGCCCCGTCGCGGCTGACGACGACGTCGTTGGGGCTGTTCAGCCGCTTGCCCCGGTAGCTGTCGGCGATCACGGTGATCTGTCCGTCCCACTCGGTCCGCGTGACCCGCCGCGTGCCATGCTCGCAGGAGATCAGCCGTCCCTGCCGGTCCCGCGTATGGCCGTTGGCGTGATTCGCGGGCGCGCGGAAAGTGGTCAACCCAGAATAGCCATAGCGCAGGATGCGGTCGTTGGGGACGTCCGAGAACAGCAGGCACTGCTGGTCGCCGAACCAGACCGGACCTTCGGCCCAGTCGAAGCCCTCGGCCAGTTTCTTCAAGGGCGCGTTGTCCAGGACATAGTGTCCGAACGTTGGATCAACGATCTCGAACCACGAAGCGCTTGCGGTCATGGGTCACCTCCGTTAGCGCTCACTCTTGCCCAGCGGACGCGAGGGCACAAGACGCGGAGGAGCCGATGTCGCATTCCTTGTTCGACCTGACCGGGCGGCGCGCGCTGGTGACGGGGGCGTCGCAGGGGATCGGGCTGGCCCTGGCGCGGGGGCTGGCCAAGGCCGGGGCGCTGGTGGTGATCAACGGGCGGGACGAGGCGCGGGTCCGGGCGGCGGCCGCGACGATCCCGGGGGCCGAGGTGCTGGTCTTCGACGTGACGGACCACGAGGCGGTGCGCGCCGCCGTGGACGGGTTCGAGGCGCAAGGCCTGCCCATCGACATCCTGGTGAACAACGCGGGCATCCAGCACCGCGCGCCCCTGCAGGATTTCCCCGCCGAGGCGTTCGAGCGGCTGTTGCAGACCAATGTCGGCTCGGTCTTCCACGTGGGTCAGGCTGTCGCGCGCCACATGATCGCGCGCGGGCGCGGGCGGATCATCAACATCGCCAGCGTGCAGACGGCGCTGGCCCGGCCCGGCATCGCGCCCTACACGGCGACGAAGGGCGCGGTCGGCAACCTGACCAAGGGCATGGCGACCGACTGGGCGCGGCATGGCCTGACCTGCAACGCCATCGCGCCGGGATATTTCGAGACGCCGCTGAACGCCGCCCTGATGGCCGACCCCGAGTTCGACGCCTGGCTGAAGCAGCGCACTCCGGCGGGCCGCTGGGGCAGGGTCGAGGAGTTGCAGGGCGCCTGCATCTTCCTGGCCTCGGAGGCGGCAAGCTTTGTCAACGGCCATGTGCTTTACGTCGACGGCGGCATCACGGTGTCGCTGTGAGGCGGATCGTGATCATGGGGGTCTCGGGCTGCGGCAAGTCCTCGGTCGGTGAGGCGCTGTCGGCCCGGTTGGGCATCCCCTATTTCGACGGCGACGACCTGCACACTCCCGACGCCGTGGCCAGGATGCGCGACGGGATTGCCTTGACCGATGCCGACCGCTGGCCCTGGCTGGACCGGGTGGCCGCGGTGCTGCGGGACAAGGCCCCGGTGATCATCGGCTGCTCGGCCCTGAAGCGGGCCTACCGCGACCGCATCCGGGAGGGCGCGGCTGGGCCGGTGACCTTCGTCCACCTTGCGGGAAGTCGCGCGTTGATCGCGGCGCGCATGGGCGCGCGGACCGGGCATTACATGCCGACCACGCTGCTGGACAGCCAGTTTGCGGCGCTGGAGCCTCCCGGCCCGGAGGAGGCGATCACCGTGGACATCGCGCTGGACCTGCCCGCTCTGGTCGCGGCGGTGCTGGACCGGCTGCCCCAGGATCGGGGCGGTTCCTGAATCGAGCGCTTCGCGCATGCCTTTTGTCTCGCGCTTTCGCGTGAAGGACGCGAAAGCGCTCGGCCGTCGGGGACGCTTCGCCCCCCAAACCCCCAGAGGATATTTGTGCAAATGTGAAAGGCTGACGGGACCTGGCGGAACAGGGTCGTTTTCGATCTTGAACCGTCCGGAATTCCGGCGCAGACAGAGGGGGATGGTTCCCGGCCAAACCACGCGCGGCCGGGTGAAAAGGGAACGGGGTGAGGTGTAGGCAACAGCCGCCGAATCCCCGACTGCCCCCGCAACTGTAAGCGGCGAGCGACCCCTCTCATGCCACTGGTCTGCCGTTCGAACGGCGGGCCGGGAAGGCAAGGGGAAGCGGCGACCCGCGAAGTCAGGAGACCTGCCATCGAAAATGTAACCCACCGGGCGGGGTGCCCCGGAAGGAGATTTCGATGGACGAACTTCCCCAGGGGTCCCGGCCCCGGACGTATTCGGTGGCGCAATCCGCGCCGCATCAGGTGCTGGTCTGCAAGGCCTGCAAGCACAAGGGCGATGTCTGCAAGCCCGGCTTCGCTCTGCTGAGAAAGCTGCGAGACGCGATTTCGGCGGCGGGGCTTGGCGAGGCGTTCGAGGTCTCGGGCACGGCCTGTCTGGCGGGCTGCGTGCCCGATCACGGCGAGCCCTGCGTTGTCGGTTGGCGCGCGACCGGCAAGGCGACCTGGCTGTTCGGCGACATTGACCCCGACCAGCCGCTGGACGACCTGGTCGCCTTCGCCCGCAGCTATGCCGCGCTGAAGGACGGCTGGATGACCGGCCGCGACCTGCCGACGCGGCTTTGCGACACGACCCTGGCGCGCATCCCGGCCGCGATGATCGTCACGCAGGAAGGGGCGATCCAGTGACCGTGCTTGAACTGCGCAACGTCACCTGGGGTCCGAAGCGCGCCCCGGCAATCCTGCACGACATCTCGTTCCGGCTGGCGGAGGGCGAGGTCCTGGCGATCTGCGGGGCGAACGGGGCGGGGAAGTCCTCGCTCTTGCGACTGCTCTATCGCCACCAGGTGCCGCTTTCCGGCTCGATCATCGTCGAGGGCCGCGATCTGTGGCATCGCCCGGCACGGGAAGCGGCGCGGATCGTGGCGGCCGTCCTGCAGGAACAGCCGACGGACTTTGCGCTGACCACGCGCGACATCGTCCTGCTTGGCCGTCTGCCGCACCGGCAGGGGATGGGGCCGGGGGTGCGGGACACCGCGATCTCCGAGGCCGCACTGGTCAGGATGGACCTGTCGCACCTGGCCGACCGCCGGTTCGGCACGCTTTCGGGCGGCGAGCGTCAGCGGGTCATGGTCGCGCGTGCCCTGGCGCAGGAACCCCGCATCCTGGTGCTGGACGAGCCCACCAACCACCTCGACATCCGGCATCAGCTGGAACTCCTCCGCCTGCTGCGCGGGCTTGGCCTGGCGGTGGTCTGCACGCTGCACGACCTGACCCTTGCCGCCGAATTTGCCGACCGCGTGCTGATCCTGGACCAGGGCCGCGTGATCGCCGACGCCGCCCCGGATCAGGCGCTGACCGAAGCCACCATCGCCCGCGCCTTCCAGGTCGCGACACGGATCGACCGATCCGGCACGTCTCCCCGTTTCTCCTTTCAGTTGGACCACTAGATGAAAACCTCACTCCTCGCCCTTCTCCTTCTGTCCACCCCCGCACTGGCCTTCCCGGTCACGGTGCAAAGCTGCAACCGCGAGATCACCTTCGACGCCGCGCCCACCCGCGCGATCGCCAATGACGTGAACCTGGTCGAGATGATGCTGGCCCTGGGCCTGCAGGACCGGATGGTCGGCTATACCGGCGTTTCGGGCTGGAAGACCCTGGACGCGGAACTCCGCGCCGGAATCGCCGAACTGCCGGAGCTTTCCGCCAAGTACCCGACGCGTGAAGTGCTGCTGGATGCCGAACCCGACTTCTTCTTCGCCGGCTGGAACTACGGCATGAAGGTCGGCGGCGAAGTCACGCCCGAGACGCTGGAACCGCTTGGCATCAAGACCTACGAGCTGACCGAAAGCTGCATCCACATCGGGCCGAAGTCCAAGGCCAGCATGGACGACATGTACAACGACCTGTTGAACCTTGGCATGATCTTCGGGGTTTCGTCCCGGGCCAGGGACCTGGTGGCAGGCTACCAGTCGCGTCTGGCCGAGCTGACGGCCGAGGTTGACCGCACAACCCCGCTGCGCGTCTTCGTCTATGACAGTGGCGAGGAAACCCCCTTCACCGCCGGGCGCTACGCCATGCCCACCGCGCTGATCGAGGCGGCGGGGGGCGTGAACATCATGGACGACCTTGACAAGAGCTGGGCCACCGTCGCCTGGGAGCCGGTGGTGGAGCGCAACCCCGAAGTGATCGTGATCGTCAACTACGGCGACGTGACCGCCGAGCAGAAGATCGCCTTCCTTGAGGCAAACCCCGCCTTCGCAAGCATCGACGCGGTGCGGAACGACAGATATGTCGTGCTTGAATACGTCGAGGCAACCCCCGGCCCGCGCAACATCCGCGCGGTGGAAAAGCTGGTGCAGGGCTTCTGGGGGAAATGATGCCCGACCACCGCTCATCGCCTGGCTTCGCCGCAACTCGCTGCCACCTCGACCGGGCCACCGGCGAGGCGGGCAGGCCGTGCCGCGACGCGCCGCCCGGAGCCGCGACATGACCGAGACACCGCTTGCCACCACGGCCCATCCGGTCCTGCGCCTGTCGCGCAGGGCGGGCGTCATGCTTGGCGGCTGCGGGGTGCTTTTCGGTGCCATCCTGTTCGCCGTGTCGACCGGGGCGGTGGCGGTCCCGCTGGCCACGGTCTGGGGCGTGCTGGCCAACCAGCTGATCCCCGGCATCGTGACCCCGGACTGGACCGCCGGGCGCGAGGCCATCGTCTGGGACATCCGCTTTCCCCGCGCGCTTCTGGCCGCCCTGGTCGGGGCCGGGCTTGGCATCACCGGCGCGGCCCTGCAATCGGTCACCAGAAACCCGCTGGCCGACCCGCACCTGCTTGGCATCTCGTCTGGCGGGGCCTTTGGCGCCATTGCGGCCCTGTTGCACACCGGGCTTTTCCTTGGCCTGCTGACCGTGCCCCTGATGGCTTTCGCCGGGGCCTTGGCCGCCACCGTGCTTGTCCTTGCCGTCGCCCGCGTGACCGAGGCCACCAGTGCCGACCGCCTGGTCCTGGCGGGCGTCGCCGTCAGCTTCATCATCATGGCCGGGGCCAATATCCTGATCTTCCTTGGCGATCCGAAGGCGACCCACACCGTCGTCTTCTGGATGCTGGGCGGCCTTGGCCTGGCGCAGTGGAGCCACCTGATCTACCCGCTTGCCGTCCTTGTTCCGGCGGGTCTCTGGCTCTGGAGCCAGGCCCCCGCCCTGAATGCCATGTCCCTTGGCGACGAGACCGCCGCCTCGCTGGGCATCCCGGTCGCCCGGTTCCGGCTTTCGGTCTTTGTCGCAGGCGCGCTGGTGACCGGGGTGATGGTCGCCTTCTCGGGCATCATCGGCTTTGTCGGGTTGATGATGCCGCACCTTGTCCGCCTGGTCGCCGGGGGTGACAACACCCGCGTCCTTCCCCTGTCAGCGCTGTTCGGGGCGATCTTCCTGGTTCTTGCCGACACGCTGGCCCGCGTCGTCATGGCGCCCGAGGACATGCCGATCGGCGTCGTCACCGGCCTGGTGGGCGGGGTGTTCTTCCTCTGGCTGATGGCGCGCAGATCTTGAAGAAGGATCGGGCATGACCGGGCGCATCATGATCCAGGGCGCCGGCTCGAACGTCGGCAAGTCGGTGCTGGTCGCGGGCCTCTGCCGGCTGTTCACCCGGCAAGGCCTGACGGTGCGCCCCTTCAAGCCGCAGAACATGTCGAACAACGCCGCCGTGGCGACAGGCGGAGAGATCGGCCGCGCCCAGGCGCTGCAGGCCCGCGCTTGCGGGGTCCAGCCGCATGTCGACATGAACCCGGTCCTTCTGAAGCCCGAGTCGGAAACCGGCGCGCAGGTCATCGTCCAGGGTCAGCGCCTGACCACCCTGCGCGCCAGGGACTATGCGGCGCTGAAGCCGCAGCTGATGGCCCCGGTCCTGGACAGCTTCCACCGCCTGCGGGCCCAGGCCGACCTGGTCATCGTCGAAGGCGCGGGCAGTCCGGCCGAGGTGAACCTGCGCGCGGGGGACATCGCCAACATGGGCTTCGCCCGCGCCGCCGAGGTGCCGGTGATCCTGACCGGAGACATCGACCGCGGCGGCGTGATCGCGCAGCTGGTGGGCACGCAGGCCGTGCTGGACCCAGCCGACGCCGCGATGATCAAGGGCTTCCTCATCAACAAGTTCCGTGGCGATCCCCGGCTGTTCGACGACGGCTACCGGCTTGTCGAACAGCGCACCGGCTGGCCCGGCCTTGGCACCGTGCCCTGGTTCCCGCAGGCGCATCGCCTGCCCGCCGAAGACGCCGCCGATCTGGGCGGCACGCGCGGGACCGGCCAGTTCCTCATCGCCGTCCCGCACCTGAACCGCATCGCCAATTTCGACGATCTCGACCCCCTGGCGCAGGAACCCGGCGTCACTCTCAGGATCATCAGACCCGGCCAGCCCCTGCCGGTCGAGGCCGATCTGATCATCCTGCCGGGCAGCAAGGCGACCATTGCCGACCTGGCCCATTTCCGCGCCCAGGGTTGGGACATCGACCTCGCCGCCGCGCTGCGCCGGGGCGCAAGGGTCCTTGGCCTCTGCGGCGGCTATCAGATGCTGGGGCGCGAGATCGCCGACCCCGAGGGGATCGAGGGCAAGCCCGGTTCGGTCTCTGGTCTGGGGTTGCTCGACCTGGTCACCGTGATGACCCCCGACAAGCGGGTGACCGAGACGACCGCACTGCATCCTGCCTCGGGGACGCAGGTCAAGGGCTACGAGATCCACCTGGGCCGCACGACCGGGCCGGACCGCGCCCGACCGATGTTCACCGTGGACGGCCAGCCCGAGGGCGCGGTGCGCGGGGATGATCGGGTGATGGGCAGCTACCTGCACGGCATGTTCACCCAGGACGCGTTTCGTCGGGCCTACCTTGCCAGCCTTGGCGCGACGCCGGGCCGTGTCAGCTATGACCGGACCGTGGACGAAACGCTTGATGCCCTCGCCGACCACCTTGCAGCGCATGTCGACTGCGCCCGGCTTCTGGATCTTGCGCAAGAGTAGCAACTGTCTTTCAGGCAGTCTGTTTCACATGGTTCTGGCTGTTGCGGATCATTGCGTTGAGGATGGTGAGGAGTTTTCTGGCGCATGCGGTGAGGGCGAGTTTGACGGGTTTTCCGGCGGCTTCGAGGCGGGCACGGAAGGCCTTGATGGCGGGGTCGTATCGGCTTGCGATGAACGCGGCGAGGTAGAGGGCGCGGCGGACGTCGGCCCGTCCGCCCCAGATGCGGCGCTTGCCGCGCGCGAGGCCTGACTCGCAGGCATGCGGGGCGAGGCCGGTCAGGCTGGTGATGCGGCGGTGGTCGAGCTGGCCGAGCTCGGGCAGGCGCGCGATCAGGACGGCGGAGACGGCCGGGCCGATCCCCGGCACCGACCTGAGCCGGGCGCTGATGGCGGCGAGGGCTGGCCGGGTTTCGACCAGTGTGGCGATCCGGCTCTCCACGGCGGCGAGGTGAGCCTCCAACACCTTGACCAGGCTCGCGATCTGCTTGGACAGCCAGGTGTCCCGCGTGGTCCCGCCCCGGTTCTTCTCGGCCCGGATCGTGGCGACCAGATCCTCGCGCCGGGCCACCAGATCGGCCAGCCGAGCCCGATCGGGGTCCTCAGGCCCGGATCTTCGGGCGGGGTCGGTTTCAGCTCCAGCGCCCGGCCCATCCGGGCAAGCATCTGCGCATCAACCCGGTCGGTCTTGGCCAGCTGGCCCGTGGCGCGGGCGAATTCGCGGGCCAGGGCCGAGGGTTGACGCGGCAGCAGCAAACCACGGCCCTGGCAAGGGCTTCCGTGACGGGCCGTTCATAGCCGCCCGAGGCTTCAAGCACCACCAGCGCGCCTTTCGCCGCCTTGGCGAAGCGGGCAAGCGATTGTTCTGTCGTGGGTATGTGTTCATGTCTGCAGCTGGAAAGCGTGAAGCTGTCGATCCAGCCCTTGGCGATATCGACGCCGATGACATCTTGTGGCAAGGTCATGGAGCCTGTCCTTGATCTGCGGGATCGACCGATGGTGCGGTCCTCCCATGCAACTGTTCAGGTTTGAAGTCGGTCGGCAGACGAGCCCCAAGCTACGCTGCGGGCTCAAACACCCAAGGGTGGGTCGGGGTCTCGTCTGCCAGCCACTCTATCGCAGATCTCACAGAGACAAGGGTGGGCGATATCGCCCACCCTACGCCTGCGCACTATTCCGCCGCTTCCACCCGTCCCGGGGCGCGGCGCATGGTCTGGGTCAGGCGGCGTTCGTCGCGGGGCGAGACGCCGAAGAATTCGGTATAGTGCCGGATCATCGGGCTGGAGGTCATGTAGCCGACGGAGGCCGCAATCTCCCGCAAGCTGTCGTTGGAATAAAGCACCCGCTGCCGCGCCTTCATCAGCCGCAGGTGGTGGTAGTAGCGCAAGGGGCTTTGCCCCGTCTCGCGCTTGAAGGTCCGCTCGAAGTGGCGGCCGGACAGGCCCACGGCGGCGGCGACATCGGGGATGCGCAGCGGGTCCTCGACATGGGTCTCGAAAAGCCGGATCGCCTCGCGGATCGCCACGGGAAGGTTGTCCGTCGTGCCACCGGACCGCGGGACGGGGACCTTCTGGCTGGCATCGGCGTCGCGGACGAAGGGATGCTGGAACCAGCAGGCCACCTCGGTCATGCAGTCGCGGCCCAGTCGTTTCTCGATCAGCCGCAGCATCAGGTCGAAGACGGCCCCGGCCCCGCTGGCGGTGATGCGGCGGCCTTCGCGCAGGATCGTCACTTCGCGCGCCTCGATGCCGGGGAAGTCGGCCTTGAACGCCGCCTCATAGCACCAATGGACCGAGCAGGGTCGCCCCTCCATCAGCCCCGCACGGGCCAGGGGGAAGATCCCGCCCGAGAAGGCGCCCAATGTCACGCCGGTCCGGTCCAGCCAGCGCAGTTTCGCCGGGCTGCGGCGTGGGTCGGCGAATTCCGCCGTGGGGGGCGAGACCAGGTAAAGGTGGTCGACCGCCTCCAGCTCTTGCAGCGTGACGTCCGGGTCAAAGCCGATCTCGGCGGAAGAGCGGACCGGCGTGGGCGCCTCGGCGACCAGCTTCCAGACGAACTCTTGCCGGCCGGTGATCTCGTTCGCGGCGCGCAGGGGTTCGATGGCCGACGTCAGGCAGGCCATTGGAAAGCCGGGAAACATCAGGAACCCCAGCCGCAGGGGGCCGCCGCGGTCAGTCATCGGGCCACCAGCCGGGAGAGGTCGGCGCGCCGTCGTCGTGCCGTGACAACCACTCGACCATCGCGGGACGGTTGCGGATGAAGCCCTTGTAGGTGGCCAGTTCCTCCGGCAGGTCGCGCACCACGCGGTGCAGACGCCGGGCCCATTTCGGGACGGTCACGATCTGGTCAAAGCTGCACAGGTAGCAGCGGATGTCGAAGGCGATCGCGTTCGACCGCGGCAGGCGGTAAAGCGATTGCAGTTCGACCCGCAGATGCTGCTTCGCGCCCAGGTTCTCGGGCGTGATCGAGGCCTTCATCGGCCCCCATCTGGGGTAGGTCTCGGGCGCGGTGTCCAAGAGCGGGTTCACGGTCATCGTCCAGTTGAACCGCCGCACCGGCGCGCCGTGCTGAAGCTTCAGCAGGAACTTCAGCGCCCGGTCGAAGACGCCCTTCTCGTGCGCAAGCGGCACAGGGGCGTGCCATTCCATGAAGTTCATGCCCACGTCAAAGTCCACTGACCAATCCGCCTGGGAGGTCGCAATGCCCGCGTCCATCCACAAGGTCCCGTCACGTTCGTCCTGCAAGGTCCAGTCGCCTTGCGTCTGCCGCATGATGTATTCGAAGGGTGGGTAGGGCAGCGTGCTTTCATCCAGGAATGTGAATGAGTGTTCGATGCCCAGCGGCCGGTTCACCCAGTGCCATCGGTTGCCATCCTTTGTCAGCGAAAACCACTGCGGATAGTCCCGCGCCTTGGCTTCCATAATCAGTTCCAGCGTGTCCCAGCCGGCGAGCGTCATGTGCGGCAGCGACTGGCAGCGCAGCGGGTCATCGGCCAGCACCTTGGCGCGGTCGATCATCTCGGCAATGTAATGTTCGTCCACGTCAAGCATATGCTCGAAAGCCGTCCCCGGACGGCCCGGCACATGCGGCTCCATGTTGACCGAATACATGTAGTCGTCCCGGTCGAAGGGGAAGGGGAACCGGCGCGGATTGCTGTTGGTGTAGGTGAAGGTCTCGCGGAAGGTCTCGTCCCGGAAGAAGCCACCGAAATCATCGGGCGCGAACTTGAAATCAAGGCTCATCGTCGTCTCCTATCGGTCGATGACGAGGGTCTTGCCCTCGAAGCGGCTGACGCAGGGCATGATCTTCTGGTTCGAGGCATGCTCTTCCGGCGTCAGCCAATGGTCGCGGTGCAGGATGGTGCCGTCGCATTTGTGAACGTACGTTTCGCATTGCCCGCAGGCCCCGCCCCGGCAAAGATAGGGCGCGTCGACTCCGGCGGCCTCCATCGCCTCCAGCAGGCTTTGCGTCGTGCCGACGGTGATGGTCTTGCCGCTGGCCGCCAGTTCCACCTGGAACGGCAACCCGGTGCCGGGGGCCAGGAATTCCTCATGATGCAGTGCCTGTTTCGGCCAGCCCATGCTTTCGGCCGTGGACAGCACCCAGTTGATCATCCCTTTCGGTCCGCAGACGTAAAGATGCGTCCCGATCGGCTGATTTTGCAGCACCTTTTTCAGGTCGATCATCTGCTTGCGGTCGTCGAAGTAGCAGTGCACCCGATCCGGATGCGCCGCAGTCAGCCTGTCCATGTAGGCACCCAACGGCCTTGACCGCGCCGAATAGTGCAGCTCGAACTTGCCGCCGAAATGCGCAAGCTGCGCGATCTGCGCCAGGAACGGCGTGATCCCGATCCCGCCCGCGATCATCAGGTGCTTCTTCGCCCGACTGTCCAGCGGGAACAGGTTTACCGGGTAGGAAAGCGTCATCTCCATCCCCGGCACCACATGCCGGTGCAGGTAAAGCGACCCGCCGCGCCCCGCATCATCGCGCCGGACGCTGATCTCGTAGCCCGACCGATCCTCGGGGTCGGACATGAGCGAATAAGGGTTCAGCCTCCGCGTCCCGTGATCATCCATCTCGACCACAGTATGCGCCCCGCCGGAAAACGCGGGCAGATCGGACCCGTCGCGGCTGACGAAGCGGAAGCGCTTGATCAGCTCGTTGACCTCGACCACCTCGGACACCCGGACCTGAAGCTTGGCTCCGCCGCTCATTTGAACCTCACCACGCTTTCCGGCACGAGGCCTGGGTCCTCGGCGTCGATGTTCACGCCCTGGAAGGCGGCGATGCGCCGGGAATAATGATCGCGGACAAAGAGGTTAAGCCCGCAATGGCTGCACTTGAACGGGTCGGTGGCCACGTTTTCGGTGATCCCCTTGCAATGCACGCATTGCACCCGGCGCAGCGTGGACCCACGCTGTTCCTTCTGGATCGCGGCGAAGGGAAAACCCGTATTCATGATCTCGCGCTCCGCCTGGCCGATCAGGCCTTCCGTGCCTGCCAGATAGAACTGCGTGCCCATATGCGCGTCCGACAGCACCCGCACCAGACGCGGCAGCAGCGCCGGAATGGTCGGCGCGCGGAAGAACTGGGCGGCCCCCAGAGCCTCCAGCCGCGCGGAAAGGTCCACCCCCGCAGGCCCCGGACAATACATCACATGCGCGGCCGCAAGGAATTCCGCACGGTCGTTCGCCTTGGCCAGCATGTCCGTCACCGCTTCTGCCCCCTGGCAGTCGGCAACGATCACATGCAGCTTGCCCGGTCGCGGTTCCAGGGCGGCATAGACCGGGCGCGACTTGATCGAGGGGGCGTCTGTCGGGGTCAGCTCGACTTTCACGGGGCAGCTCCCTTGGGAAGAAGGGGGCCCACCCGAAGGCGGGCCCCGGAAGATCAGTCCTTGGCCGTGCGGCGCTTCTTTTCCACGTCGTAGAAGGGCAGCGAGGCCGACACCGCCTTCAGCGGGCCATGCGTCCCGCAGCGCACCTCGACCTCGGTGCCGTTGTTCGCGTATTCGACCGGCATCCGGGCAATCGCCACGACCCAGTCGTTCAGCGGCGAATACATCGGCTGCGTCACCACGCCGATCTTCTTGCCATCCTTGTAGATCGGCGCATTGCCCGGCACGTTCTTGCCCTCGAACTTCAGGCCCGAGATCTTGAAGCGTTCCTTGCCCTGCAGGCGGTAATGCTCTTCGGCGCCACGAAAGCCGGTCTTGCCCTTGGTCACGGTCCAGTCGAGGCCAAGCTCCCACAGGGTATCCCCCGGGCCTTCGTTCTCGAATGGATACATCTCGGAATTGTCGAAGGGGAAGAACAGCAGGTAGCTTTCCGCCCGCAGCATGTCCAGCGTGGTGAACCGGCAGGGGATGATCCCCATGCTGGCGCCTTCCTCCAGGATACGGTCCCAGATTTCGCCGGCGTCCTGGCCGCGGCAGAAGATCTCGTACCCGCGCTCGCCGGTATAGCCGGTCCGCGACAGGGTGATGGGCTTGCCGAACAGCATCGCGGGCATGTGGCCCATGTAGGGCAGCGCGCGGACGCCGGGGATGTGCCTTTCCAGGTAGTCCACCGCCAGCGGCCCCTGCAGCGACAGGTCGTGCAGGTTGTCGTCGAAGCGGACCCCAACATCGCGGCCGGTCGCCGCCATCGTCAGCTGCTCATGCCCCTGGCCCGAGCCATGCACCACCGTATAGCTGTTCGGCCCCATCCGGTAGATGATGCAGTCGTCGACGAACTTGCCCGCGTCGTTCAGCATACAGGCGTAAACCGACTTGCCGGGCGCAATCCTTTCCGGGTCGCGGGTCGTCGCGCGGTCGATCACATGGCTGGCCCCATGGCCGGTGACGTGGACCTTCTTCAGGCCCGAGACGTCCATCAGCCCCGCCTTGGTGCGGATCGCCATGTATTCGGCGTCCGGGTCACCCTTGGAGTAGGACCAGGCGGTGCCCATCCCGCTCCAGTCTTCCAGGTTCGATCCCAGGGCCCGGTGCCGGTCCATCAGTGCCGAGAAACGCCAGGAATTCGTCATGCTTCAAGCCTCCCCTGTGGTCTTGATTTTGGTCGAGTGTCAGGCGATTCCGGCCAGAAGGCAATAATGAAGTGCAACAATCTTTCTTGTCAGAAAACATCCGCCCAAGAAAAAGGCCGCCGCGAAGGACGACCTTTTCCAAAGCGGTTTGTGCTGGCTCAGCCGGGCAGCACAAAGAACCAGTTGGCCCAAAGCACCACCGCAGCGCCCAGAATCAGGGCCAGGTAGGGCAGCATCCCCGCCTTGCGTTGTCCCAACTCGCCGTATGGCAGGCCAAGGTCGTCATAGGCCTCTTTCGGGAACTTGCCGCCGTCCTGAAGGTAGTGGCGATACCAGAACACCGGGACGATCAGGGCCGCGAAGACCAGCCCGGCCCACAGCGCGTTCTCGTAGCCCCAGACCTTGGCGCCCGCGCCCAGGAAAAGCGCGTTGACAAAGGCCAGCACCGTGTTCAACCCGATCAGCCAGGTCGGCGCCTTCCACGGCCGCTCCATGTGGGCGCTGTCGATGCGGTGGATCCAGCCGGCATTCAGGTTCAGGAAGTTGAACAGGATGTAGCCGACGTTCGAGATCGCAAGCACGTAGAAATACCCGCCCGCATCCGAAGCCAGCGCCAGCAGGAACACGTTGAACACCACGTCTGTCCACATCGCGTTGCGCGGCGCACCGTGGCTGTTGACCTGGCCCAGGTACTTCGGCAGCCAGCCATCGCGCGCGCCCTGGTACAGCGTGCGCGACGATCCCGCCATTGCGGTCATGATCGCCAGGAACAGGGCGATGATCATCAGGATCACGAAGATCTGCGTGACCACAGGGCCTCCGCCGATCATGTTGCCAAGGGCCTCGCCCACGCCGGAGCCGTCAACGATACCCGGTTGCGTCATCCCGTCCTGCCCAAGGTAGCCCTGGAACGAGAACGGGATCAGGAAGAAGAACACGATACACAGCAGGCCCGAGTAGAAGATCGCGCGGAACGTGTCGCGCTTGGGGTCCTTCAGTTCGCGGGTATAGCAGACCGCGGTCTCGAAGCCGTAGGTCGACCAGGCCGCGATATACATGCCGCCCAGGAACAGCGTCCAGCCGCCGACGTTCCAGGACCCATCCTCTCCCGCATTCGGCGGGGTCAGGCTGGTGACGTTCATCCAGTCGATCGACCCGGTCAGGATCGGCACCAGGCCGACAAGGAACAGCGGGATCAGCACGATCAGCGCCAGCCACTTCTGCGCCGAAGCGGTCGAGGCGATGCCGCGTTCCTGGATCATCAGGATGATCAGCATCAGCACCACGCCGATCAGGAAGGTCGAGTTGAAGTGCAGCGTGCCCAGGCCAGGTATGGTGAGCTGGAACGCCTCATAGACGCGGAACCAGGGCGTCAGCGCCTCGACCCCGGCACTGCTGGCGACCGCCTGGATCGCCTGCTCGGCTGTCACGCCGGTGTTTGCGGCCATGTAGGCCACGACAGCCTCGCTGTCGGCGGTGAAGTTGCCGATGTTGGCCGATACCCAATCCAAGACCATCTGGCTTTCGGCCATCGGAATCGGGAACAGCGCATTCAGGATGTAGCCCGCCGCAATGGCGCAGCCCAGGGACAGCACCGGCGACCAGGCGAACCAGTTGCACCACACGGACAAGGGCGCAATCAGCTTGGAATAGCGCAGCCAGGCCGTCGCGCCATAGACCGAGGTGCCACCCGACTTGTTGCCGAACATCCCGGCCATTTCGGCATAGGTGAAGCTTTGCGAAAACCCCATCAGCATGGACAGGATCCAGACCACGAAGGCATATTGTCCCACGGTCCCGGCGATCCCGCCGATCGAGAACAGCACCAGGGGCGGCACGCCAGCCGCGACCCAGAAGGCGCCCTTCCAGCTTAACGCACGGACCATCTGGCCCGATCCGGTTTCAGTCGTCATTCCCTCTCTCCTGTCATACGGACAGACCTGCCTTGGGCTTATTCCCTGCCCGTCTTGCCGGATGTCCTGTTGGGTGTTCGCGTCGGATTGTCGTGAGGTGTCGTCCGCTCCTCAGCCTTTCGCCATCCGGCGCAGAATCGTCTCAGGCGGGCGTTCCCTGCGGCCTGATGTCGCAAGCAAAGCACGGCCTTTCACGCAAGGCGAGAAAAATTTCATCAAAGCGAATATTTGTTTCCCGAAAGGTCAAATCGCGCCGACCTGGCCCGCAAGCGACCAAAAAACATGCAAGGGGAACATCGCACTGCGTCCGGCCGGGACAGGACACCAGGCGGTTACGCGGACAACCGGCACAGGTGCAACAATGACAAGAGGCCCCGGACGCTGCCGGGGCCACTTTTCGATCTGTCACCCGCCTCAGTTCTTCAGATAGCTTTCCATCGAATCTTCCAGCGCGTCCTTCCACGGAGTGTGATGGACCGGCGCCATCGTGCCGGTGATCACCGACTTGTAGGCGTTGTTGCGGAAGGCCATGATGTCCTGCTTCTTGTGTTCCTTCCACTCGAAGAAGGCCTCGCAGGCGCCGTCGACGTCAAAGGACGGATAGTCCGTCTCGGCGATCAGCTCCTTCACGTAATCGCCCTGATAGTGGATCGCGTCATGGGCGTCCTGGCCTGCATCCTCGCCCGCAATGCGGTCGGCCACATCCTTCAGCAGCACCGCCTTGTCGGTCGGGATCCTGATCTTGCCCATGATCGCGTCACGAATCCACCAGGCCTGCGCGTCGAACATGTTGAAGGTGAACCACTGGTCCTGCATGCCGATGTAGAACAGCTTCGGGTTGTGCACCCAGGCCACGCCTTTATACAGGTCCGTGGTCGCCAGCCGGTTCGCCGTCTTCAGCCGCAGATCGTCGGGCAGGAAGGGGAAGTGGTGCTTGTAGCCGGTGCACAGGATGATCGCGTCGATCTTCTTGCTGGTCCCGTCCGCGAAATAGGCCGTGGTCTCGTCCACCCGTTCCAGCTTCGGGACTTCCTTCCAGTTCGACGGCCAGTTGAACCCCATCGGGGCGTTGCGGTAAGCCACCGTGATCGACTTCGCGCCATATTTCCAGCACTGCGACCCGATGTCCTCGGCCGAATAGGACGACCCCAGCAGCAACAGGTCCTTGCCCGCAAACTCGCGCGCGTCGCGGAAGTCGTGGGCATGCAGCACGCGGCCGTTGAACTTGTCGAAGCCGGGGTATTCCGGCACGTTCGGCACGCTGAAGTGCCCGGACGCGACGATCACATGGTCGAAGTCCTCGTCGTACATCCGGTCGGCCTTCAGGTCATGCGCGGTGACGGTGAAATTCCCCTTGTCCTCGTTGTACTTGACCATCCGCACCGTGGTAGAGAACCGGATCCAGTCGCGCACGCCCGCCTTCTTCACCCGGCCCTCGATATAGTCGAACAGCACGGCGCGCGGCGGGTAGCTGGCGATCTGCTTGCCGAAATGCTCTTCAAAGGAATAGTCGGCGAATTCCAGCCCCTCTTTCGGGCCGTTCGACCACAGGTAGCGATACATGCTGCAATGCACCGGCTCGCCATGCTCGTCCAGGCCCGTGCGCCAGGTGTAATTCCACAAGCCGCCCCAGTTGGCCTGCTTCTCGAAACAGACAACCTCGGGGATGTCTTCGCCCTTCGCCCTGGCCGACTGGAACGCGCGCAGCTGCGCAAGGCCGGACGGCCCCGCTCCGATGACGGCAACTCTCTTCTTCATGGTCAACCTCCGGATGGTGAGTCTCTTATGACGCGACGGGCGCGCTGGTTTTTCGCAAGCCTAGGGGCATGGTTGCGCCTGTGTCAAATCTTCTTCCTGTCGGTAAACAGCGCCGCCCTCGGGAACGCATGGTCCCGGGGGCGTCCTTGCAACTTCTGCATGAAAGTTAAGCGCACGCCGCGCTAGCGGGCAATGGTCACAGTGCAGTGCGCGCGCGTCGCGACTTCGCTGGCGACACTGCCCAGGACCAGCCGCTGCAACCCGCGCTTGTCGCCGGTTCCCATGACGATGTGGCCATAGCCGTTCTGTTCGGCATAGGCGATGATCGCAGGGGCGGCCTCGCGCGCGACGACCTCGACCGTGCCGACATCGACCGCGCCGTTGCTTTTCGCCAGCGCCTCGGCATCGGCCATCAGCTTGTTCACCTGCTCTGAGGTCCAGTGGCTGATTGTCGGACCCCGCGCGCCGCCGTGGGCGATGTTGACGACGCAGATCGTCAGATGACCGCCGGTCGCCTTGGCAACCTCCGCCGCCTGAACGACTCCGACCGTGGCGTGATCGCTGCCGTCGGTGGGGCAAAGAATCTTGGCTGTCATAATGTCCATTCCCTTCGCTGCTGTCTGGACACAACCAACCATCAAGCGGCACAATCGGCTTTGACCTGCGTCAAGAAAGTTCACCCGCAGGCAAAACAATCGGAGCCCGCCATGCAGCCCATCGACCCCAAGGACCGCCGGATCGCCAATATTCACCAGGCCCGCTTCACCCCCTTTGTCTATCCGGACGGCGTGGCCCTGGGGGATACGGTTCTGCAACTGGACGACAGTCAGCCCCTGGGCACCGGCTTCCATGTCTACCGCATGCCCCCCGGCATGACGACGCGCGGCCACCGCCACAACGGGCACGAACAGTTCCTGATCCTGGAGGGCGAGCTGCACGAAAGCGACGGCACCATCCTGCGCGCCGGGGACCTGGTGTTCTATCGCGACGGCACCGAGCACAATTCCTTCACCCCGAACGGCTGCCTTCTGGCCGTCCACATCGCCGGGCCGGAAACGCCGATCGAACCGGGACTGCCCTGACAACCCGCGTCCGCTCTCTCCACGGGGAGAGAGGGTCAGGGTGACCTGGGGCGCGCACCCCGCGACATGAGAAATGCCCCGGATCGCTCCGGGGCCAGTTGGGGGGTTCAGGTCAGGCTATGGCCAACATCTTGAAAGCCTTAGCATGTCAGCGATTGTCCAGCTTGGACAAAGCTCAGATATCCAGCGTCGTCTGGGTCTCCCAGGCCGAGAAATGCGAACAGTAGTCGTTCCATTCCTTGTGTTTCAGCTTCAGGAAGGCCGCCGAGAATTCCTCGCCCATCATCGACTTCAGCGTCTTGTCGCGGTCATACTCCCGCAGCGCATCCAAGAGGTTCAGCGGCAACTTCGGCGCGTTCTTCACCGTGTGCCCCAGCTGATACATGTCGATGTCGTGCCGCTTGCCGGGGTCCGCCTTGGTCCGCACCCCGTCGATGCCCGCCGCCAGGATGACGGCCTGCATCAGGTAGGGGTTGGCCGCCCCATCGGGCAGGCGCAGCTCGAACCGGCCAGGGCCCGGCACGCGGACCATGTGGGTCCGGTTGTTGCCGGTCCAGGTCACCGAATTCGGCGCCCATGTCGCGCCCGACGAGGTTCGCGGCGCGTTGATCCGCTTGTAGCTGTTGACCGTCGGATTGCAGATCGCCGCCAGCGCGCTGGCATGCTTCATGATCCCGCCCAGGAAATGCCGCCCCTGCTCCGACAGCCCCAGCTCCTTCGAGGCGTCGGCAAAGACGTTGGTCTTGCCATCCAGGCTCCAGACCGAGATGTGGGCATGGCAGCCCGACCCCGTCAGCCCCTTGAACGGCTTCGGCATGAAGGTCGCCCGGAAGCCGTGCTTCTCGGCAATCGACTTGACCATGAACTTGAAGAAACTGTGCTTGTCGGCGGTCTGGAGGACGTCGTCATACTTCCAGTTCATCTCGAACTGGCCGATCGCGTCCTCGTGGTCGTTCTGGTAGGCCTCCCAGCCCAGCTCCAGCATGTAGTCGCAGATTTCACTGATCACGTCATAACGCCGCATCACCGCCTGCTGATCGTAGCAAGGCTTTTCGGCGGTATCGTAGGCGTCCGAGATCCCGGTCCCGTCCGCGTTGAGGATGAAGAATTCGGGTTCGACCCCGGTCTTGACCCGCAGACCTTCCTTGGCCGCCTCGCCGATCAGCCGCTCCAGCACGTTGCGGGGGGCCTGATCGACCAGCTTTTCTTCCATCGTCGCCCGCGCCGCGACCCAGGCCACGTCCTTCTTCCACGGCAGCTGGATCACCGAGGACGGGTCAGGCACCGCCATCAGGTCAGGGTGCGCGGGCGTCAGGTCCAGCCAGGTCGCAAAGCCCGCGAACCCCGCCCCGTCCACCGCCATGTCGTTGATCGCCTGCGTCGGCACCAGCTTGGCGCGCTGCCCACCGAAGAGATCGGTGTAGGAAATCATGAAATACTTGACGCCCTTATCCTTGGCCCATTTGGCAAGGTCCTTCGCCATATTTTAGCTCCCTGTCGTCTTTTGTTTTTTCAAAGCGAAACGGCGGCCTTACCAGCCGCCGTTCCGTCCCGGTATCCAGTTGGTGCCTGCCAGCGGAACCCCCGCCATCGCCGCCGCCTCGATGGTCAGCGACACAAGGTCCTCGGGTTCCAGATTGTGCAGGTGGTTCTTGCCGCAGGCCCGCGCGATGGTCTGGGCCTCCAGCGTCATCACCTTGAGATAGTTCTTCAGGCGACGTCCGCCGAGCACCGGGTCAAAACGCTTGTAAAGCTCCGGGTCCTGGGTGGTGATCCCGGCGGGGTCGCGGCCCTCGTGCCAGTCGTCATAGGCATCCGCCGTGGTGCCGAGCTTCTGGTATTCCTCTTCCCACACCGGGTCGTTGTCGCCCAGGGCGATCAGCGCCGCCGTGCCGATCGCCACCGCATCTGCGCCCAAGGCCATTGCCTTGGCCACGTCCGCACCCGACCGGATGCCGCCCGAGACGATAAGCTGCACCTTGCGGTGCATCCCAAGGTCCTGCAGCGCCTTCACCGCCTGCGGGATGCAGGCCAGGATCGGCATGCCGACGTGTTCGATGAACACGTCCTGCGTCGCCGCCGTGCCGCCCTGCATGCCGTCCAGCACCACGACATCCGCGCCCGCCTTCACCGCCAGCGCCGTGTCATAATAGGGCCGCGCGCCGCCGATCTTGACGTAGATCGGCTTTTCCCAGTCGGTGATCTCGCGCAGTTCCATGATCTTGATTTCCAGATCATCGGGGCCGGTCCAGTCCGGATGACGGCAGGCGCTGCGCTGGTCGATCCCCTTGGGCAGGTTGCGCATCATCGCCACGCGGTCCGAAATCTTCTGGCCCAGCAGCATGCCCCCGCCGCCGGGCTTCGCGCCCTGCCCCACGACCACTTCGATCGCATCGCAGCGGCGCAGGTCGTCGGGGTTCATGCCGTAGCGGCTGGGCAGGTACTGGTAGACCAGCGTCCTGGAATGGCCGCGCTCTTCCTCGGTCATCCCGCCGTCGCCGGTGGTGGTCGAGGTGCCCGCTTCGGTCGCGCCGCGCCCCAGCGCCTCTTTCGCCGGACCCGACAGCGCACCAAAGCTCATCCCGGCGATGGTGATCGGGATGTCCAGGTGGATCGGCTTCTTGGCGAAGCGCGTGCCCAGCCAGACGTCGGTCGCGCATTTCTCGCGGTAGCCCTCCAGCGGATAGCGGCTGATCGAAGCGCCAAGGAACAGCAGGTCGTCGAAATGCGGCAGGTGCCGCTTGGTGCCGCCGCCGCGGATGTCGTAGATGCCAGAGGCAGCCGCACGCCGGATTTCGGCGTTCACCGCCGGGGTGAAGGTCGCCGAGAAGCGGGGCGGGGTACGGGGAAGATCGGTCATTCGGCACCTGTCGCGACAGTAAGGTTAGCGCAAGAGTTTTCGAAAACTCTTGCAAATCTTTTCGAAAAGATTTGCGGCCTGCGGGGGTGAGGGTCGCGCATCAGTAACTCGACGCGTTGTCGATGTTGAAATTGTACAGCTTGCGGGCCGAGCCATAGCGCTTGAACTCTTCCGGCCTTGCCTTGTCCGCTGCCTCGCCCCGTTTCAGAAGGTCGGCAAGCAGCGCCAGATGCTCCGGCCGCATCTCTTTCTGGATGCAGTCCGCGCCAAGGCTCTTCACCGAACCGCGCACGAAGAGCCGCGCTTCGTAAAGCGAGTCTCCCAAAGCGTCCCCGGCGTCACCCAGCACGACCAGGTTGCCCGACTGCGCCATGAAGGCCGACATGTGGCCGATCGAGCCGTGGACGACGATGTCGATCCCCTTCATCGACACGCCGCAGCGGCTGGAGGCATTGCCCTTGATGACCAGCAGCCCGCCGCGACCCGTGGCCCCGGCATACTGGCTGGCATTGCCGTCGATGATGACCGTGCCGCTCATCATGTTCTCGGCCACGCCGGGGCCAGCCGAGCCCTTGATGCGGATCGTCGCCTGCTTGTTCATGCCCGCGCAGTAATAGCCCGTCGAGCCGCGGACCGTGATGTCGACCGGCGCGTCCACCCCGGCGGCTATCGCATGCGCGCCCTTGGGGTTGATGACCTCCCAGGCGGTCATGTTGGTCTGGCCCTTCAGGGCGTGCAGCGAGGAATTCAGGGCGCGCAGGCCCTCTTTCCCCAGGTCGAAGGTCTGCATTCTCTCAACGCTCCCAGAAATACACAGTGGCGGGTTCGGGTTCCCAGACGCGGGCGTTCTCGATGCCCGGCAAATTGACCAGCGCCCGGTATTCCGACCCGAAGGCGACGTAGTCGTCGGTCTCGGCCATGACGGCGGGCTTGCAGGCGATGGGGTCGCGGACGACGCCGAAGCCGTTCTTGGTGCCGACGACAAAGGTGTAGAACCCGTCCAGGTCCTCAAGGCCCGATTCCAGCGCGGTGCCCAGATCCTCGCCCTCCTTCAGCTTCTGGCTGACGTAGGCGGCGGCGACTTCGGTGTCGTTCTGGGTCTCGAAGGTCATCCCCTTGCGGATCAGTTCGCGGCGCAACCCGTTGTGGTTCGACAGGCTGCCGTTGTGCACCAGGCACTGGTCCGGCCCGGTCGAGAACGGGTGCGCGCCCATCGTGGTCACGGCGCTTTCGGTCGCCATGCGGGTGTGGCCGATGCCGTGCGTGCCCTTCATCTTGGCCACTTCGAAACGGGCAGCCACATCCTTTGGCAGACCGACTTCCTTGAAGATCTCGATGCTGTCGCCCGCGCTCATCACCTTCACGCCGGGCCGCAGGTGCGACAGGGCCGAGCGGGCGGCGTCCAGCTGGTCCAGCGGAACCTCAAGCACCGCATGGGTGGACTTGACCAGCATGGTCACCGGCTGGCCGATGGCGTCGTGCAGATCGCCGTCCAGGTCCTTGAAGTCTTTTTCCGGGGTCGCCGACTGGATGGTGATCTTGCCCAGACCGTCCTTCGCCCCGCCATAGATCGCGATCCCGGCACTGTCCGGCCCCCGGTCGGTCATGGTGATCAGCATGTCCGTCAGCATGGCGCCCAGGTGCGGTTCCAGCTTCGGGTCCTTGAGAAAAAGTCCAACGATGCCGCACATGGATTCGTCTCCTTCACGTGATTGCGATCACGCTAGCACCGCTTGCACCACCCATCAACTGGTAAGAAACAAATTTCACCTGTCGGGAAAATCGCTGCTTAATGAATGGGCATCTGTGGTTTTTCTTGACAGATTGTCGCAGGTGGCTTTCCCTGTGGAAAACAAATTTGCCGTGCAGGGAACGACGTCGGGGCCGCGTCGCACGGGCCACACAAGAGCCCAAGGGAGGAAGTCGTGGGAGACCTTAATCAGCGGATTGAGGCGATGCATCGACGCGACGTGCTGGTGGCATGGGCGTTCGTGATCGGCCTCTGGTGCGCCATCATCTTCGTCGCCCTTGCGACGTGGAACCTTGCGCCGAACAGCACGGCGCGCATGCTGCTGCTGATCGGGGGGGCCGTGGTCCTGATCTTCAACACCGCCGCCATCCTGGCGATGCTGCGCCATTACCGCGAGGACCGCGACTTCATGTACGGCCTCGACATCAAGTACCTTGACGAAGCCCGCGGCAGAAGGGGCTGACCATGGCACATTACCACCCCCCCAGGCAGGGCAAGGCCAGCCAGCTTTTCGACGTGCTCGTGCTGGTCGTCCTGACTTTCGGCGCGCTGTTCGTCCCGCTCTGGATGGGCATGGCCGGCGCCGCCAAGTCCGTGTCCACCCCGGTCGCGAATCCGACCTGGGAGACGCTGGGCCAGACCGAGGCGCAATCCGCCAAGTACGAAGCACTCGGCTTCACGCCCGAGACGGCGCATGACCTGATCCTTGCCCGCTTCGACTACAGCTTCTCGATCACCGCGCTGCTGACGATGATCGCGGTCATCCTGCTGTACTACGTCCTGATCCTGCGGTTCTCCGAAGTGGAGTACCGCGAAGTCATCTCAGAAAAATTCGGGGAGTAGGCCAGCATGGACCTGTGGAACTGGATCGAATACGGCGCCTGGGGGCTTTCGGCCGCCTTCGGGCTGCACATGGCGCTCGACTGGCTGAAGACCGACAGCACCTATTCCGAAGACGTCCTCACCTCATCGCGCGAAGGCGAGCTTGAGGCGATGGCCGAAGAGCACAAGGTGAAATCATGACCGATTTCGACATCACCTCGCAGACGATGGACGGCATCGGGCCACATGGCACCAAGGTCGGACTGCTGCGCGTCCTTGGCCCGGCCCACGTCTGGGCGCTTGGCGTCGGCATCGTTCTGGTCGGCGAATACATGGGCTGGAACTTCGCCGTCGGCAAAGGCGGGGCCTATGCCGCGCTGATCGCCTGCTGGTTCGCGGGCATCCTGTATTCCTGCGTCGCCATGATCGACAGCGAAGTCACCTCGACCGTCGCTTCGGCGGGCGGGCAGTATACGCAGGCCAAGCACATCATCGGCCCCTTGATGGCGTTCAACGTCGGCCTTTACCTCGTCTTCGCCTATACCATGCTGGAAGCGGCCAACGCCATCACCGCCGGCTACCTCTTTTCGGTCGTGGCCTCGATGACAGGCCACGAAGAGGCGCTGGACCAGCGCCCGTTCATCATCCTGGTCATCATGTTCCTGGCCTGGCTGAACTATCGCGGTGTGCTGGCGACGCTGACCTTCAACCTGGTCATCACCGCGATCGCCTTCCTGGCCATCATCGTCCTGTTCCTCTCGACCACTGGCGTCATCGGCTCCGGGATGATGGAGCACGCGGCCCTGTTCGAAGGCCACGAGCTGCCCTACGGCTGGATCGGGGTCCTTGCGGCCATGCACTTCGGTCTGTGGTTCTACCTGGGCATCGAAGGCACCACGCAGGCCGCCGAGGAAGTCCGCTCTCCCGCCCGCGCGCTGCCGTTCGGCACGCTGGCCGGGATCATGACCCTGCTCATCGCGGCCACGCTGACCTGGTACGTCTGCTGGGGCGTCCTGCCGTGGGAGTTCCTTGGAGACGGCGTCAACGGATCGGTCGCGCCCCTGTTCGATACGGCGCGTCTGTCCGGGTCGAACGCGCTGGTCTGGCTTCTGGGCTTCGGCACCCTGTTCGCCACCCTTGCCAGCGCCAACGGCTGCATCAACGACGCCAGCCGCGCCTGGTTCGCCATGGGCCGCGACAAGTACCTGCCCGGCTGGTTCGGCGCAGTCCATCCGAAATACCGCACCCCCTACCGGGCCATCGTCTTCCTGGTCCCCATCGCGCTGATCTTCGCCCTGGGCGCGCCCCTGGACCAGGTCATCACCTTCTCGATCCTTTCGGGTCTGCTGGGCTATACCTTCATGCCGCTGAACATCATCCTCTTCCGGCGCAAGTGGCCGCTCGAGACGATCAAGCGCGGCTATGAACACCCGTTCCACCCGGTCCCCGCGATCACGCTGCTGACCCTGTGCGGCGTGACGTTCTTTGCGGTCTTCCTGGGCTATGGCACCCAGCTTGTCGCGATGATCGGCTTCTACATCGTGGTGTCGCTGTGGTTCCACTTCTGGCGCTATCGCTTCGTCAACCGGGGCGCGCAGTTCACCATGCCCTGGCCGAAGCCCCGGGGCTACTGAGGACCAGCGGCCCGTCCCGCATGGGGCGGGCCTTTTCCCATGTCCCCGCTTGTCCCCCTTGGCATTGCCTTCGCCGCCCTTGGCCTGTGGCTCGCGCTTCGCCTGATCCGCGAGGCGTCTGCCCGGTCGCACGCGCGCGCGAGGTATTTCTCAGCCGTCAAACCGCTGTTCGACGGCGGCGAGAGCCGGGTTCAGCCAACCGGCTTTCCCCGGATGACCGGACGTCGCAAGGGCCTGGCCTTCGATCTGCAGGCGATCCCGGACACGCTGACCTTCCGCAAGCTTCCGGCGCTTTGGGTCCTTGTCACCCTGCCCGAAGCAATGCCGCTGGATGCCACGCTGGACCTGATGGCCCGCCCCCTGGGCAACGAGCCCTTCACCCGCTTCGCCGACCTGCCCCAGTCGCTGCCGACACCGCCCGACCTGCCGAAGGACATCGCCATCCGCAGCGATGACGCGACCCGTATCCCTCCGCCCGACCTCGTGGCCCGCCATGCCGACCTGTTCGCAGACCCGCGCGTCAAGGAACTGGTCCTTTCCCCCAAGGGCCTGCGCATCGTGATCCTGGCCGAGGAAGCCGACCGCGGCCGCTACCTGATCTTTCGCGAAGCCGAGATGGGCCGCGCGCCGCTTGCCCCCGCAAGGCTGGAGCCGCTGCTCGACAGGCTGGCGGCCCTGCGCGAAGATATCCTGACCCTTGCCAAGGTGCCCGCATGAAACCGCCGCTGAACCCCTACCTGGTCCTCGCCGTTGCCGTGATCCTGCCCGGCGTGGGTCAGGTGCTGAACCGCCAACCGGTGCGCGGGTTGATTTTCGTCTGCTTCGCGATCCTGCTGGGCGGCTTCACCCTGAAGACCGCCGCGCCCGACGTGTCTTTCGTCGGCAAGATTGCCGGGGGCCTCTTCGTCTGGGCGATGGCAGTGCTTGACGCCTACAAGACCGCCCGCATCCGCCACGCGCTATGGAGCCACGCAAACGCTCCTCGGTGACGTCGTCCCTCGTCGCTGCCGCTCGCGACGAGGCCTGAGGCGAAGGCTGAGCTACTCCCGCCAGAGGTCCCCGAGCATCGCCTTCAGCGCCGCCAGCGCCTCGGGCCCGTCCTCGCAGCCTGGCCCGATGCGAACCGCCACAGTCGCCGCAAAGGCAAAGGCCGCGCGCTTGTCGGCCCGGATCGTCACCTCGAACCCCTTTGGCCCCGTGACGACGCTTTCGATTGCATCTTCGGCCCCGAAGGTCTCGTCGCTGGCCTCGAACCAGACCGGCCCGCCGCCGAGGGGCTGGCGGAACAGGACATAGCCCTCTTCGGCGTCCTCGCCCGCGGCGAAGCCGATGAACAACTCGTCCTCCTCCTCGACGACCGAGCCATAGGCCGCCTTTACCGTGATGTCGGCCATGCGCCTAGTACCACTTGGCGATGGGCGGCAGGCTCATCAGCACAGCATTCGCATCATGCCCGGTCTCCAGCCCGAACCTGGTGCCCCGGTCATAGACCAGGTTGTATTCGGCATAGAGGCCCCGGTGCCGCAGCTGCACTTCGCGGTCGGCCTCGGTCCAGGGGGTCTGGACGCGGCGTTCGGTCAGCGGCTGGAAGGCCGGCAGGAAAGCCTCGCCCACGGCGCGGGTGAAGGCAAAGTCGCGGTGCCAGTCGCCGGTGTTCAGGTCGTCGTAAAAGATCCCGCCCACGCCGCGCGCCCGACCCCGATGGGGGACGAAGAAATACTCGTCGGCCCAGGCCTTGAACCTGGCGTAGTAGTCCGGGGAATGGGCATCGCAGGCCTTCTGCATCTCGGCGTGGAAATGCGCGGTATCCTCGGCGTATTCGATGCAGGGGTTCAGGTCCGACCCGCCGCCGAACCACCAGGCGCCGGGGGTCCAGAACATCCGGGTGTTCATGTGGACGGCCGGTGCGTGCGGATTGACCATGTGGGCGACCAGGCTGATGCCGCTGGCCCAGAATCGCGGGTCGCTGTCCATTCCCGGCACGCCGCGCGCGGCCATCGCCCGCTGGGCCTTTTCGCCAAGCACACCATGCACTTCCGACCAGTTGACCCCGACCTTCTCGAAGACTTCGCCGCCGCGCATGACGCTCATGATGCCGCCGCCGCCATCCGCGCGCGACGTCGGCGTCACCTCGAACCGGCCGGGACTGCCCTTGGCAAACCTGTCTTCCAGCCCTTCGAAGGCCGCGACGATCCGGTCACGCAGGGTCCGGAACCAGGCAGCGGCGACGGCGTTGCGACTGTCAGTGGGATCGGTCATTCTTGGGTCCTCGGATGTTGGCACCGCATGCCTAGCACCCCCGCGCGCCGCATTCCACTGTTTGAGGAGGATGTCATGAAACGGCTGGCTTTTCTGACACTTGCCACGCTCGCGGGTTGTGGCACGCCTCAGGAGCAGTGCATCAACCGCAACACCCGCGACCTGCGCACCGTGGACCGGCTGATCGCCGAAACCGAAGGCAACCTGGCCCGCGGCTATGCCTTCGAGACGGTGACGGTCTATGAGGATTACTGGGCCTACTGCCCGCAGCCCCCGGTGGCCGAGGGTCAGCCCGCCCCGCCGCCGCGCCTGTGCCTGGACGAGCGCCCCGTGACGGAAAGGCGCCCGAAGGCCATCGACCTGAACGACGAGGCGCGCAAGCTGGCCAGCCTGAAGGAAAAGCGCGCAAGCCTGGCCCGTCAGGCGGAAAAGGTGATCGCGGCCTGCAAGGCCCAGTATCCCGAATGATCAGTGCGCCGGCGCGCAGACCACGTCCAGAAGTCCGCGCCCGCCGTCCACCGTCAGCACCTGCCCGGTGATGAAGCCCGAGGCATCGGACGCCAGGAACTGCACCGCCTCGGCCAGTTCTGCCGGAGCCGCAATGCGCCCCAGCGGGGTGGATAAGGTGATCTCGTCGCGGAAGTCGGGATGTTCCTTCAGCGCCGCCTGCAGGCTTGCGCTCATCACGCTGCCGAAGGCCACCGCGTTGACCCGGATGCCCCTTGGCGCCAGCGCCACCGCCAGCGAGCGCGTCATCTGGTCCATCGCCGCCGACGCCATCGAATAGGCCAGCAGCTCTGGCCGGGTGGCCTGCGAGGCGATGGAGGACAGGTTGATGATCGAGCCCAGCATCGTCCCCGGCTCGACCTCGGCCCGCTGGGCGTGCTGGATCATCCGCTTGGCCGTGATCTGCGAAATCCGCAGCGCGGACAGGACATTGTGGCGCCACAGCTCCTCGACCCCGTCGCCCTCGGGGTTCAGGATGTCGGACACCAGGGTCCGGCGGTTGGCGTTGACCAGGATATCCACCCGCTCGAAGGCGTCGATGGTGGCCGACAGCAGGTTGGCGATCGTGAGCTTTTCAGTCAGGTCGCCCGAGAACATGCGGACCGGCCCTTCGGCCCGCGCTTCCTCGCCCACTTCGGCGTCAAGCTTGGCTTCGTCCACATCGGCGAACATCACATTGGCACCCTTGTCCACCAGATGCCGCGCGATGGCCAGCCCGATGCCCGAGGCCGAGCCGGTCACGATGGCAGTCTTGCCGGAAACGGAAAACGACATGGGAACCTCTAGGGTTTGGCCCGCTTGGGCTTGATGGCCTGGATCACGCGGAAGCCGCCGTCGGTCATCACCTCCCGCAGTTCCAGGAAACTGTCCGCCAGCACCGCATCGTAGGGCAGATGTCGGTTCGCCACCAACCAGAGCTCTCCGCTTGGCGCCAGCATCCGCCGCGCCGCCCGGATGAAGCCCGCGCCCAAAGCCGGATCGGCTTCGCGGCCCCGGTGGAAGGGCGGGTTCATGACCACGACGTCCAGCAGCGTCTCGGGCCGCCAGGTCGTCGCATCGGCCCAGTGAAAGCGGGCACGCGGGTCTGTGATGTTCACGCGGGCGCAGTCCAGGGCGTCGGCCTCGGCCTCGACCAGGTCCAGCCTCCTGACGCCGGGGCGGCGCAGGATCTCGGCCGCGAGGAACCCCCATCCCGCCCCCAGATCGGCGACCTTGCCGCCCAGTTTCGCAGGCAGGACCGAGGCCAGCAGAACCGAGCCGCGGTCCGGCCCGTCGGCCGAGAAGATGCCGGGCAGGGTCTGGAACCCGTCCACCCGATGCGGTCTTGCCAGCCAGTCCGACAGGTCGGGGCCGGCCAGGAAAGCGGCCAGCTTGCCATGTGCCTTCGACAGGCTCTCCGACAGATCGACCCGTGCCCGCAGGTCCTTCAACGCCGTGTCGATCCCGTCGGTCTTCTGCCCGTCGACCGCGATCCAGCCCCCCGGCGCGACCTCGGCCGCCGCCCGCGCGATCAACCCCCGCGCCGCCTCACGCGAACGGGGCAGGCAGACGATGGCCGCAGCATAGGGCGGCCCTGCGCTGACCGAATCCATGGCGGCGAAATGGTCATGGTCCGGCTTGAACCCGGTCAGCACCGTCACCCGGTCGCGCGGCAGATCCGACAGGTCGTCGCCGATCCGCGGCCGATAGACCGCGATCCTGCCCTGGGATGGCAGGTCCAGTGCGCCGGTCTCCAGCGCCAGGGACAATCTTGCGGAACGCATGGGCGGGGCCTCAGGCCCCTGGTCCCCTTGTTTCGGCACGACGGGTCATTCCTTTTCCATCGTGCATTGCAGCGGGTGCTGGTGGCGGCGCGCAAAATCCATCACCTGTGCCACCTTGGTCTCGGCCACCTCGAAGCTGAAGACTCCCACGACCGCAAGGCCCTTCTTGTGGACCGTCAGCATGATCTCGAACGCCTGGGCATGGTTCAGCCCGAAGAAGCGTTCAAGCACGTGGACCACGAACTCCATCGGCGTGTAGTCGTCGTTCAGAAGCAGCACCTTGTACAGCGGCGGACGCTGGGTCCTGGTCTTCGTCTTTGTCAGGATCGAGGTGTCATTCCCCGGGCCATCCGTCTTGTCGGACATGGTCGATGGGCGGGCTGACACGGGATGCGGGCTCCGGACGTGGGATTCGGTGTTGCAACTGGTGTAGGAAATATAGCCTCTTTTGCCGTGGCGAAAAGGGGGCGGACATGCTGACCACGATCGGCTTCGATGCGGACGACACACTTTGGCAGAACGAGACGTTCTTTCGGCTGACCCAGGACCGCTTTCTGCAGGTCCTGCAGGACCACGCCGATCCCCGCGACCTGCGCGCGCGCCTGGAGGCGGCCGAGCGGCGGAACCTCGACTATTACGGCTTTGGCGTGAAGGGTTTCACCCTGTCGATGATCGAGACCGCCGTCGAGGTGACAGAGGGCCGCGTGCCCGCCAGTGTCATCGGCGACCTCGTGGCGATGGGGCGCGACCTTCTGGAGCATCCGATGGAGCTATTGCCCCATGCCCGCGCTGCCGTCACCGCATTGGCGGGCGATTTCCGCCTGGTGCTGATCACCAAGGGCGACCTGTTGCACCAGGAGCGCAAGCTGGCGCAGTCGGGCCTGGGCGATCTGTTCGACGGGATCGAGATCGTCTCGGACAAGACCGAAGCGACCTACCGCACCATCTTTGCGCGCCACGGCACCGGCGCGGATCAGGCGTTGATGGCCGGCAATTCGCTGAAATCCGACGTCATTCCGGCCCTGCAGGCCGGGGCCTGGGGTATCCATGTCCCGCACGAGCACGAATGGGCGTTCGAGGCCGCGAAAGCGCCGGTCGAACATCACCGCTTCCATGTGCTGCAACACCTGGGCGAGTTGCCCGACCTTGTGCGAAAGCTTTCAGGCTGACCCCAACAGCTTGATGTCCGGGCGCCGCCCTGCCCAAGATATGCCTTCTTCGGCAGGAAATTGCTGCATTCACGCAACTGCATGAACTAATGCTTGAAAGCCATTGGAATTTTTGGGTTTTCGCACGGCAAGTCCTGTGCTAGCCTTTCCGCTGAGGCAGAATAAGGCACCGGAAAATCCGGGCCAAAAGGCAAAGGGTGGGCGACGTGGCATCGCTTCTCGGGCGGGTTTACCGCAGTATCTTCTTGGCATTTGCTGTCAGCGCGGTGGTGGTGACATCACCCCTGCAGGCTGCGCCCTTCGCGGCCATCGTCATGGACGGCCGCACCGGCGAGGTGCTGTACGAAAAGAACTCCGAAACGCGGCTTCATCCGGCGTCCCTGACCAAGATGATGACGCTCTATATCGTCTTCCAGGAGATCGAGGCCGGTCGCCTGACTCTGGACACCCGGGTCACCGTGTCGAAACACGCGGCCTCGCAACCGCCGTCGCGCCTGGGGCTGAAGCCGGGGCAGAAGATCGCCGTGCGCTACCTGATCCGCGCATCGGCGATCAAGTCGGCCAATGATGCGGCCGCAGCCCTTGGCGATCACATCAGTGGCGACCACGTGGCCTTCGCCAAGCGGATGACCCGGGTTGCGCGGCAACTGGGGATGAACAGCACGACCTTCAAGAATGCCCACGGACTGACTGCCGAAGGGCACCTTTCGACCGCGCGGGACATGAATGTCCTGGGGCGGCACCTGTTCTACGACTTTCCGCAATACTATCACATCTTCTCGCGGCGGACGGCGGATGCGGGGATCGCGCAGGTGTCGAACACCAACACCCGCTTTCTGGACAATTACGACGGCGCCGACGGGATCAAGACCGGCTACACCGTGGCCGCGGGCTTCAACCTGACCGCCTCGGCCCATCGCGGCAACAAGCACATCATCGCCACGGTTTTCGGCGGGACATCGACCGCCAACCGCAATGCCAAGATGCGGGAGCTGATGGACATCGGCTTTGACAAGGCCAGGAACAACGTCAGGGAACAGCCTCCGGTCAAGGCGGCCGTGGAAGATGCGCTGGTTGCGGCACTCGAGTCGGGAATCGACGAGATCGGCGCCGAGGGTGGCGCAGGCAAGATCGTCCGCGTCTCGGGCGAGGTCAGGGTGTCGCCGCGCCCCAGGGCCCGGCCTTCGATCCCGGCTGTCCCGGACGAGGTTGTCGTCGCGATGAACGCCCAGATCGCGGATGCGCTGGCCCAGGCCACTGCCGCGCCCGCACCCGAAGGAACGCTGGACTTCCAGGCCGAGGCGATGACCACGGTCGAGGCTGCGCTGACGCTTGCCACAGCCGATCCTGCCGCGACAGCCCCCGCCGAGCCGGGAACGCTGGAAGCCCAGGCCGCCGCCTTGAAATCGGGGGCGGCACCGGCGGAAGCGATGGTCGCGGCCCTGCCCGAGGCGGTTGCGGCTGACCCCGCCCTGGCCGAACTCAGGCCACAGGCACGCCCCGAAACGCTCGCCGGGACCGAGGTCTCCGAGGTCGTCGATGCGGCCACGGCTCCCCTGCCCGTGCAAGAGGTGGTGGTCGCCGAGGCGGCGGCCGAGCCGGAACTGGTCGTGACCGATCCGGGCACCGAAGTCATGGTGGCCGACGCCGCGCCTGCCCTGACGGGCGAAGTGACCGGGGTCGAAACGGTGGCCGGTGCCGCCAACCTTGTCCCCCCGGCCATCGAGCTTGCTGCAGCCACCGTGGCGGCACCGCTGCCGAAACGGCAGGCGCCGATCTTCGAGCCGGTTGTTGCCGCCGAGCCGGCTGCACCCGCCGACGAAGCCGAGGAGGTCGTCGTGGTGATGTCGACTTCGGGCGGGCGGCATTTCGGGGTGAACGTGGGCGAGTTCCCGTCGCGCTACGACGCCGAGAGGGCGCTCTTGAAGACCGCGCTGGCGGAAAGCGCCACGCTGAACGACGGGCTGCGCAAGACGACCCAGTCGGACGGCGCCTGGCGGGCCAGCTTCATGGGGCTGACCGAAGATCAGGCCCAGCTTGCCTGCCGCCGCCTGACCGCCCGCGCGATCCCCTGCGAAACCGTGGGGGGCTGAACCGTGGTCGCCCTGGTCTTCCCCGCGCTGCCGACCGTGACTCTGCCGGTGACCGGCCGCGCCGAACGTTTCCCGGTCCGCCGCATCTTCTGCGTCGGCCGGAACTATGCCGAGCATACCCGCGAGATGGGCGGCGACCCCGAGAAGGAAGCGCCGTTCTTCTTCACCAAGCCGGCCGATGCGGTGGTCGAATCCGGCTCGCGCATCCCCTACCCTACGGCCACGACGAACCTTCATCACGAGGGGGAGCTGGTCGTGGCGATCGGCAAGGGCGGCGCAATGGTCTCGGAGGAAGGTGCCCAGGCGATGATCTGGGGCCACGCGGCGGGCAATGATCTGACCCGGCGCGACCTGCAGGCCGAGGCGAAAGAACGGCGGCGGCCCTGGGACATGGCGAAGGGGTTCGACAAGTCGGCTGTCGTGGGGGCGATCCGTCCGGGGGCGCTGCCGGCGGCGCGCTTGCGCTGTTCGGTGAACGGCGCGGTGCGGCAGGAAGCGGCGCTGACCGAGATGGTCTGGTCGCCCGCGGCCATCATCGCGGCGCTGTCGCAGATGGTCAGCCTGTCGCCGGGGGATCTGATCTTCACCGGGACGCCAGCCGGGGTGGGCCCCCTCAATCGCGGCGACACCTGCAAGGTCGAGATCGACGGGTTGCAGTCGGCAAGCGTGACCATCGCCTGATCCGTCCAAGGCGGACCAGATCGGACTGTCCCGCAAACTCACTGGCTTGCGGGTTTTTCATTTGCCCGGCCTCATCTTCCGGGGTCAGGGCTTGGGCTTGTCGTCCCACTCCTTGGTCAGGATGCGGTTCGCGTCGCCCTCGGGGTCGTCGAATTGCTTGGTGCGCATCGCCCAGAAGAAGGCCACCAGCCCGATCCCGCCAAGAAACAGCGAGGCCGGGATAAGGATCGCAAGGATATCCATCAGGTCAACCGCCCCGTCACTTCAGCCGCATGGCGTTCAGGGCCACCGTGATCGACGACAGCGACATCGCCAGTGCGGCGGCGAGCGGGGTCGCCATGCCGACCAGCGCCAAGGGAACGGCAACGATGTTGTAGCCGCCGGAGATCAGGAAGTTCTCGATCATCCTGCGCGCCGACTGGCGGCCGATGCGGACGGCGTCGGCAATCGGGGCGATGTCCTGCCCCAACAGCACGATGTCCGAAGCCACCCGCGCGGCGTCCAGCGCCGAGGCCGGTGAGATCGAGACATGTGCCGCCGTCAGCGCCGCCGTGTCGTTCAGCCCGTCGCCAACCATCAGGACCTTGCGGCCCTGCGCGGACAACTCGGCCACCCGGGCGGCTTTCTCGGACGGCAGGACACCCGCCTGCCAGTCGGTGATGCCCAGCCGGTCGGCAAGGTCGCGGACCGGGGCGGGTGCATCGCCGGACAGCAGCTCGACCTTCATGCCCGCGGCCTTCAGCGCCGCCACAGCCTGCTCTGCGCCGGGACGCAGCCGGTCGGTAAAGGTGAAGGCATGGCTTGCACTTCCGAGCGAAAGGTAGGTCGCGGTCGCCTCGACCGGCGAGGCCCCGCACCAATCGGCGCGGCCCAGACGGACCCGGGCGCCCTGGAACTGGCCTTCGATGCCCTGGCCGGGGACTTCGCGGATGTCGGCGACGTCGGCCGGGACGATGCCCGCGGCCTTGGCACCCTCGGCCAAGGCACGGGCCAGGGGGTGCGAGGACCCCGCTGCCAGCGCCGCGGCAACGGCCACGGCGTCCTGCGGCAGGTCGGCCAGCGCGATCGGGTGCGGCATGCCAAGCGTCAGGGTGCCGGTCTTGTCGAAGACGACGGTGTCGACCTCGGCCAGCCGTTCCAGCGCGGTGCCGTGCTTGATCAGCAGGCCCTTGCGGAAAAGCCTGCCAGAGGCAGAGGTGATCACCGCCGGGACAGCCAGACCCAGCGCGCAGGGGCAGGTGATGATCAGCACCGCGGCCGAGATGTTGATCGCATAACGCAGGTCGCCGCCCGTGGCCCACATCCAGTAGCCGAAGGCACCGAACGACAGGATATGGACCAGCGGCGAATAGGCGCTTGCAGCGCGGTCGGCGAGACTGGTGTAGCGGGTCTTGGCGCTCTCGGCGACGGCCACGAGATCGGCCATCCGGTGCAGGCTGGAGTCCTTGCCTGCGGCGGTGACTTGCACGGTCAGGGGGCCGGTCAGGTTGACCTCGCCCGCGCTGACCACGGTGCCCTGCCCCGCCTGCACCGGCAGGCTTTCGCCGGTCAGCAGGCTGCGGTCAAGTTCCGAGGCACCATGCAGGACCACGCCATCGACCGGCATCCGCGCGCCGGGGCGGACAAGGACGGTATCGCCGGGGCGAATCTCGGCGATGGGGGTTTCGATTTCGTTGCCGTCAAGCAGCAGGATCGCGCGGGGCACTTCCAGCGCGGCCAGTTCCTCGGCAGCAGAGCGGGCAATGGCCCGGGTGCGGTGGTCGAGGTAGCGGCCCAGCAGCAGGAAGAAGGCCAGCATCACGGCGGCGTCGAAATAGGCGTGGTAGCCGGACATCCAGGTCTCGTAGACCGAAATCGACGAGGCCAGGATCAGGGCGAGCGAGATCGGGACATCCATCCCGAGCTTGCCCTGGCGCAGACTGGCCCAGGCGGACTTGAAGAAGGGCTGACCGGCAAAGACCACCGTGGGCAGCGCGATGGCGCCGGAAATCCAGTGGAAGAGGTCGCGCGTCGCATCCTCGGCCCCGGACCAGACGGCCACCGACAGAAGCATCACGTTCATCATCGAGAAGAACGCCACGCCAAGGCGCATCAGCAGGTCGCGGCCCTGGCGGTCGGTCTCGGTGGTGGAAAGCAGGCCGGGGTCAAGCTCGTGCGCTTCCTGGCCCTGGGCTTGCAGCACCGCGATCAGCTGGGCGGCGGTGACGGTGCCTTCCGCCTCGACGCTGACGCGCTTCTGGGTCAGGTTGACACGGGCCGAGACCACGCCGGGCCAGGCCTGGAGAGCGGCCTCGACAGTGAAGATGGACTGCGCGCCAGCGGCGTTCGGCAGCGACAGGATGATCCGCTGGGCACGCTCGGCCCGCAAGGCGGCGATGCGTTCGGCGGCAGGGACGACGGCGCAGGCCGGGCAGGCCGAGACCTGGGCGCGGGCCGGACCGAAGTCTTCGGCAATCGCCATCTCAGCCCCGCACGAAAAGCTCGGACCGCCGTTCGAACAGCGTGCCGTCGGCGGACCGGGCCGTGACCTTCACCATCCACTTGCCCTGGCCAAGGTCCAGAACCGCGGTATAGACATCGCCCGCCCGGACGAAATCCGGCCACGCATCGGCGGTGGTCGAGGTCGTGCGGCCGACCAGAACCTTCAGCTCCTTGACCGCGACCGGCAGGCCGGCACGGTCGGTGAAGGCAAGGTCGATCCGCCCGTCGTGATAGCTGGGGGCCAGGGTCCAGCCCAGGGCCTCTTGCGCGGCCTTGCGGTCGTTGAAACCCTGGCTCGCGACGAAGGAGTTCCTGACCTCAAGCCCCGGAAAGGTGCTGACGGCCTTGAAGGCGAGAAGTAGGTTGACCGCGACGATCACCGCAAAGGCCGAGACGGTGATGGTGAGGACATGCCTGCCCTTGAGTTCAGTCATCGTTGCTTCCTATTCCTTGCCGTTGAAGATTGTATCATGGTGCACGCGGTTCGTCGTGCCCTGTTCCTCGATCCAGAGGCGGACGTCGGTCCGGTCCGAGACCGCCGCGCGGGTGCCGGGGGCGGCGGTCAGATAGACGCGCTGGGACATGGTCTCGTCCGCGGGAACGGTGACGGTCAGGCTGTCGCGGCCTTCAAGCTCCAAGGTAAGGAAGGCGTCCGAGGTCACGGCGATCAGGAACTGGGCGTCCCTCCCGTGCATGTTGCGCAGGCGGACGTCATAGGCGTTGCGGACGGACCCGTCGGAAAGCGTGACGTAGGTCGGGTTGCGGACCGGGGTCACGTTCATGTCGATGGGAGAGCGCAGGAAAAGCGCGACGATCAGGCCAATCCCGACCCCGGCCCAGAGCACGGTGTAAAGCACGGTGCGGACGCGGAACACGTGGGACCAGACCGACTTCGGCACCTTGCCGTCGCGCTCGCGCAGTTCGTCGGTCAGGGCGAGGTATCCGATCAGGTCACGAGGCTTGCCGATCTTGTCCATGACGTCGTTGCAGGCGTCGATGCACAGGCCGCAGGTGATGCAGGCCATCTGCTGGCCGTTTCGGATGTCGATGCCCATCGGGCAGACGTTGACGCAGGCCATGCAGTCGATGCAGTCGCCGTTGCCCGCGACCGCCTGCTTGCCGCGGGGTTCGCCGCGCCAGTCGCGATAGCCGATGGTCAGGGTGTCCTCATCCACCATCGCGGCCTGGATGCGGGGCCAGGGGCAGGCGTAGATGCAGATCTGTTCCCGCGCGAAGCCGCCGAAGAAGAAGGTGGTCAGCGTCAGGATCAGCATGGTGATGTAGGCCACGGGGTGGGCCTGGCCGGTGACGAGGTCTCCCAGAAGCGTCGGCGCGTCCGTGAAGTAGAAGATCCAGGCGCCGCCTGTGGCCAGCCCGATGAGGAACCACACGCTCCACTTGACGGCGGTCTTGCGGATCTTCTCGCCATCCCATTTCTGGCGATGCAGCCGGATGCGGGCGTTGCGGTCGCCCTCGATCCAGCGTTCGACCAGGATGAAGAGGTCGGTCCAGACGGTCTGCGGGCAGGCGTAGCCGCACCAGACCCGTCCGGCGGCAGAGGTGAACAGGAACAACCCGAGGCCGGCCATGATCAGCAGGCCCGCGATGAAATAGAATTCGTGCGGCCAGATCTCGATCATGAAGAAGAAGAACCGGCGGTTGGCAAGATCGACCAGCACTGCCTGGTCGGGCAGTGACGGACCCCGGTCCCAGCGCAGCCAGGGGGTGATGTAATAGATGCCAAGGGTGATCCCCATGATCCACCACTTCAGCGTGCGGAAGGTGCCCTTCACCCGGCGGGGGAAGACGGGTTCGCGCGCGGCATAAAGACTGGACGGGGACTCAGGGGTATCCACGGTGGCTCCTTGGGCGCGAGGGCAGGCCTCGGCCCATCCTGCAATCGGACATTTGCAGGCCGGCGGCCTTGACCTGCATCAATAGCCGCATGTCCCTGACAACCTGAATGCGGCAAATCGGCGTGATCGGCGGACGGCACCGGGACCTGCCGGTCGCGCTTTGGAAGGGACAGCGCCAGAGCGGATCATCTCAGCTCTGCGCGCCCCAGACCAGCCGAAATCGGCGCGGCGGCACAAAGGATCGGGGCGCGGCGCCGGTCCGCACAAAGCCAGAGCCCTGCGAGGCAGTTCGACGGGCAAAGCCAAAGGTGGCGGGCAGGCGGTCACTCCACGTCATTTTCTGTCTGCAAGTATCCCCGCCGGAGGCACGCCGA
>Ga0208609_100104_pt1 | contig 39288 bp, 35 predicted proteins | sample SubbioR11_8A_Apr_FD_184813 | JGI IMG/M metagenome (GOLD analysis project Ga0208609, IMG submission 184813) | Serpentinite rock and fluid subsurface biosphere microbial communities from McLaughlin Reserve, California, USA - CR11_8A_Apr (SPAdes) | ecosystem: Environmental > Terrestrial > Deep...
TCGCCGCTGCATCCGGCGCTGCTGTCGCCGGCCGCCGCCCAGCCCGCGGCCGCCGCCCCGACCCTCTCGGCGCTGCCGTCGCCGCTCGGCCAGCCGGCCTTCGGCGTCGATCTCGCGCAGCGCGTGCTGATCCTCGTCGGCCAGCGCGTGCAGACGGCCGAGATCTCGGTCACCCCGGAAGAGCTCGGTCCGATCAGGATCGCGATCGAAGTGCGCGGCCAGGAGGCGGCGCTGCAGTTCGCCGCCGCGCATCCGCTGGCGCGGGCGGCGATCGAGGAAGCGCTGCCGCGGCTGCGCGAGATGTTCGCCGCCCAGGGACTGCAACTGACGCAGACCGAAGTCGGCGAGCACGCGCGCGACCCGGGCGGCAGCCACGGCGGCCACGGCGCCTCGCGCGACGGCGCCCAGGCGCACGCGCCTGCCGCCGCGGTCGCCAGCGAGCCGGCGGCGCCGGCGGCGCGGCGCATCGGGCTGATCGACATCCGCGTCTGAGAGGCGGTCGGCACATCGACTGCGTGCGGCACATCGACCGCGCGCGCCGATCTCGCGCCTGCGGTTGCTCGCCGCACGTCTGCGAACGGGCGCGCTGCCCGGCGCGAACTCGGGTCGCTGGCGATGACTTCCCGACAGCGGCTGAGCGCGCCAACGCCGGCACGCGGGCGCGGCGCTTGCGGCGCGGCGATGGCACGCGATCGGCGTCTTCCGCGCCGCTTATCGCCGGATCGACAACCCTCAAGAATCGAATAATCGCTCCGATAACGCCCGCCGCCTGCCGCGCGGCGCCACCCGGGAACACGCTCCATGGCCGACAAGAAGGACACCGCCGCCGCCGCACCCGCCAAGGGCGGCAAGGGCAAGCTCGCGGTCATCGCCGCTGCCGGCGCGGCCGTGCTGCTGGCCGGCGCCGGCGGCGCCTGGTTCGTGTTCGGCAAGTCGGCGCAGGTCCAGGCCGAGGCGGCGCCGAAGGCGGCGCCTCGGCGCATGCCGGTGTTCGTCGAGCTCGACACCTTCACGGTCAACCTGAAGGACAAGGAAGACGAACGCTTCCTGCAGGCCCGGCTGGTGCTCGAGGTGCGTGACTCCGCGGTGAGCGAGATGCTCAAGACGCTGATGCCGTCGGTGCGCAACGAGATCCTGCTGCTGCTCGGCTCCAAGCAGGTGGCCGAGATCGCGACCCGCGAGGGCAAGGAGAAGCTGGCGCAGGAGATCGTCGCCTCGGCCAACAAGGCGATCGCAGGCACGCCGGCGGCCAACGGCGTCGAAGCCGTGAACTTCACGCACCTGATCGTGCAGTAAACGGCGAGCAGCGACCCGCGCGACCGCGCCATCATCTACTAGAGCCCGCCCGCATGGCCGAGCAGTTTCTCTCCCAGGACGAAGTCGACGCGCTGCTCGAGGGCGTGACCGGCGAGTCGCAGCGCGCCGAAGCCGCCGCGGCGCCGGCCGACGGCGTGCGCAGCTACGACATCGCCAACCAGGAGCGGATCGTCCGCGGGCGCATGCCGACGATGGAGATCGTCAACGAGCGCTTCGCGCGCAACCTGCGCCTGGGGCTGTTCAACTTCATGCGCAAGAGCCCGGAAGTGAGCGTCGGGCCGGTGCGCGTGATCAAGTACTCGGTGTTCCTGCGCGACATCGTCGTGCCGACCAACATCAACATCGTCAGCGCCCAGCCGCTGCGCGGCTCGGCGCTGGTGATCTTCGATCCGAAGCTGGTGTTCAGCGTCATCGACAGCCTGTTCGGCGGCAGCGGCAAGCTGCAGTCGCGCATCGAGGGCCGAGACTTCTCGCCCACCGAGAACCGCATCATCCAGCGCATGCTCGAGGTCACCCTCGAGCAGTACGCGGCCGCCTGGGGCGCGCTGTGCCGCTTCCGCTTCGCGCTCCAGCGCACCGAGATGCACACCCAGTTCGCCAACATCGCCTCGCCGTCCGAGATCGTGGTCGCCACCACCTTCGCGGTCGAGTTCGGCGACACCGGCGGCGAGATGCACATCTGCTTTCCGTACTCGATGGTCGAGCCGATCCGCGACGTCCTGTACTCGTCGATCCAGGGCGACGGCCATGAGCCGGACCGGCGCTGGCTGCGCCAGCTCACGCAGCAGGTGCAGGCGGCCGAGATCGAACTGACCGCCGAGCTGGCCAGGACCACGCTCACCGTGGCCGAGCTGATCAAGCTGCGCGCCGGCGACTTCGTCGAGCTGCCGCTCAGGGAAGTCGTGCCGGCGCACGTCGACGGCGTGCCGGTGATGGAGTGCCGCTTCGGCGCCGTCAACGGTCACACCGCGATCCGCATCGAACGCCTGCTCAAGTATTCGCGCTTCGCCGCCGGCGGTGCGATCGAAGGGACCGACTGATGAACGACACGACCGCCAACGCCGGCGCCGCCGACGACTGGGCCGCCGCACTCGCCGAGCAGAAGGCGCCAGCGGCGATCGCCGACGGCGCGCAGCCGGCCAACATCTTCCAGCGCCTGGCGCCGGCTGCGGCAGCGGGCGAAGGCGGCCAGGATCTCGACCTGATCCTCGACATCCCGGTGACGCTCACCGTCGAACTGGGCCGCACGCGGATCCCGATCAAGAGCATCCTGCAACTGGCGCAGGGTTCGGTGATCGAGCTCGACGCGCTCGCCGGCGAGCCGATGGATGTGCTGGTCAACGGCTGCCTGATCGCGCAGGGCGAGGTGGTGGTGGTCAACGAGAAATTCGGCATCCGCCTCACCGACATCGTCACCCCGAGCGAACGGATGCGCCGCCTGAATCGCTGAGCGGTGCGCGGCGCCGATCGGGGGGGGCGACGCCCGCGCCTCGATCCGCCGCCGCGCCCCCGCCCCGCCCGCCCGCCCGCCAACCGCTGCCAACCTGCCGTGCGCCCGCCTCGTCGAATCGTCCCGCTGTTGGTCTTGCTGCTGCCGCCGGCGGCCGCGGCGCAGCCGGCGGTCGATGGCCCGTCGCTGCTGCCGCTGCTGCTGGTGCTGGCGCTGGTGCTGGCGCTGATCCCGGCCTCGCTGTGGCTGCTCAAGCGCCTGGGCGCCGGCACTCCGGCGGCGGTGGCCGGCATGAAGGTGGTGGCGCAACTGGCGCTCGGACCGCGCGAGCGGCTGGTGGTGGTCGAGGCCGGCGAACGCTGGCTCGTGCTCGGCGTCACCGCAGCGAGCATCAACCGTGTCGCCACCTTGCCGCGCGGCACCCTGCCGGCCGCCGGCGCGGCCCAGGGCGGCGGCTTCGCGCAACTGCTGTCGGCCGCGCGCCGCCGCCATGATGGCTAGCGCTTCGACCCAAGCGCGCCCAACGCCGATGGCGGGCAGTGCTGCGAGGCCCGTCGGCCGCAGCGCCGGTGCCCGACTGGCCGCCGTCGCGCTCGCGGCGGCGCTGCTCGCCGCGGGCCCGGCGCTGGCGCAGGTCACGCCGATCCAGATCACCGCCACCCCGGCGGCGGGCGGCGCCACCACCTATTCGGTGCCGGTGCAGACGCTGCTGTTCTTCACCCTGCTCACCTTCCTGCCGGCGGTGCTGCTGATGATGACCAGCTTCACGCGCATCATCATCGTGCTCAGCCTGCTGCGCATGGCGCTCGGCACGCAGACCACGCCGCCGAACCAGGTGCTGCTCGGTCTGGCGCTGTTCCTCACCTTCTTCGTCATGGGGCCGACCTTCGACCGCGTGCACGAGTCGGCCTACGTGCCCTACCGCGACAAGCAGATGAGCTTCGAGCAGGCGCTCGCCGCCGGCACCGATCCGGTCCGCGCCTTCATGCTGCGCCACACGCGCGCCACCGACCTGGAGCTGTTCACGCGCATGGCGCGCATCGAGAACTCGGCGCAGATCGAGCGGCCCGAGCAGTTGCCGATGCGCGTGATCATCCCGGCCTTCGTCACCAGCGAGCTGAAGACCGCGTTCCAGATCGGCTTCATGGTGTTCATCCCGTTCCTGATCATCGACCTGGTGGTGGCGAGCGTGCTGATGTCGATGGGGATGATGATGCTCAGTCCGGTGCTCATTGCGCTGCCGTTCAAGCTGATGTTGTTCGTGCTCGCCGACGGCTGGAACTTGTTGGTCGGCTCGCTGGTCGCGAGCTTCCAGATTTGACGTTTTTCACGAGAGCCAGATGAACCCTCAAGCCGTGATCACCCTGGGCCAGCAGGCCCTGTACACGATGCTGCTGCTGGCGGCGCCGATGCTGCTGGCGGCGCTGGCGGTCGGGCTGATCGTCTCGATCCTGCAGGCGGCCACGCAGATCAACGAGATGACGCTGTCGTTCATCCCGAAACTGGTGGCGATGCTGGCGGCGCTGATGATCGCCGGGCCGTGGATGCTCGCCTTCTTCGTCGACTACATGCGGCGCATGTTCGAGTCGATCCCGATGGCGATCGGCTGATACCACCGGCCACCGCGACCATGCGCTGCCCGTGATCTCGTTCACCAGCGAGCAGCTCGCGCTCTGGTACGGCGCCGTGTTCTGGCCGCTGGTCCGGGTGCTGGCGCTGATCTCGGTGGCGCCGCTGCTCGGTCATCGCGCGGTGCCGATGCGGCTGAAGATCGGCCTGGCGCTGGCGCTGACCGCGGTCCTGGCGCCGCTGGTGCCGGCGCCGCCGATCACCGATGCGCTGTCCGGCGCCGGGCTGGCGCTGCTGGCGCAGAACATCCTGATCGGCCTGATGCTCGGCTTCGCCGTGCGCCTGATCTTCGCCGCGCTGGAGCTGGCCGGCGAGCTGATCGGCCTGCAGATGGGCCTGTCCTTCGCCGGCTTCTTCAACCCGGCCACCGGCATGGCGCAGAACGCGGTCGGCAGCTTCATGTCGCTGCTGGCGCTGCTGATGTTCATCGCCATCGACGGCCACCTGCTGCTGCTGGCGGCGCTGGCCGACAGCTTCCGCCTGTTCCCGCTCACCGGCGGCGGCGGCCTGCCGCTCGGGCTGGAGGCGATGGTGCGCATGGCAGCCGACATGTTCGCGATCGCGCTCACGCTGGCGCTGCCGTTCCTGGCGGTGATGATGCTCACCCACATCGTGCTCGGCGTGCTGGCGCGCATCGCGCCGCAGTTGAACGTGTTCGCGATCGGCTTTCCGCTGACGATCCTGGTCGGCCTGGCGACGCTGATGCTGCTGCTGCCCTACATCGAGACGCCGCTGCGCGTCGCCCTCGAGCGCGCGCTCGTCTGGTAGGCGCGGTTGCCGGCGAGCGGCGCCGCTGATCTAATCGGCGCGCGCGCCGCTGCCCCAGGTGCGCCGCCGCGGCCGCCGGCCGCCGACCACGCCGATGGACCTGCTGCACGCCACCGTCCCGCCCGCGCTCGCCGCGCTCGGCTGGGCGCTGCTCGCGCCCTGCGTGGCGCTGGCGCTGGCCGCGGTCCGGCGCGAGTTCCTGCGCGGCAGCGCCGCGCAGCACGCCTGGTTCGCCGGCGTCGTGGCGATCGCGCTGCTGTGGTCGGTTCAGGTACGCATCGGCGACGGCGCCGCCTTCGGCATGCTCGGCGTGGCCCTGTTCGTGCTGATGTTCGGCGCCGCGCGCGGCCTGCTCGGCCTGCTGGCGGCGCTGGCGCTGCACGGGCTGCTGAGCGACGCGCCCTGGTCGTCGTTCGGCGCCAGGGGGCTGCTGTTCGCGCTGCTGCCGGCGGTGCTCGCGTTCACGCTGCAGGGCGCGCTCGCTCGCCTGCTGCCGAAGAATCTGTTCGTCTTCATCATCGGCAACGGCCTGTTCGTGACCCTGGCGACCACCGCCGCCACCAGCATCGCGGCGCTGCTCGCGGCACTGTCTTTGGCCGGGGCCGGCGCCCACCTCGGCCATTACCTCGGCTATGCGCTGCTGCTCGCCTGGGGCGAGGCGCTCGCGAGCGGCATGCTGTTCTCAGCGCTGGTGATCTTCGCGCCGCAGATCGTGCTCACCTACCGCCAGGATCTCTACCTGCCGCTGCGCGGCTCGCGCGGGAGCGGCTGAGCGCCGGCTCGGCTTCGCCTCGGTTGAACTCCTTCATTCGACGCTTGCGCGAGCACCGCCGACGTGCTATCGGCGCGAAGCGATCGGGGTGCGCGGCTACACTGCGTCGGCTCTGGCCGCGCGACCCGCGCAGCCGCCCGAGTCGAAGCAGTTCTAGCCGACGTGACTGAACCCGCTCCCCCCCGCACCGGCGCCCGCCTGCTGGTCGACCAGTTGCTGATCCAGGGCGTCAACTGCGTCTTCTGCGTGCCCGGCGAGAGCTATCTCGGCGTGCTCGACGCGCTGCACGACGCGCGCGCGATCAGGCTCGTCGTCAATCGCCACGAGTCGGGATCGACCTTCATGGCCGAGGCCTACGCCAAGCTCACCGGCCAGCCGGGCGTGGCCTTCGTCACCCGCGGCCCGGGCGCGACCAACGCCTCGATCGGCATCCACACCGCGTTCCAGGACTCGACGCCGATGGTCGTCTTCGTCGGCCAGGTGGGCGGCGACTTCGTCGAGCGCGAGGCGTTCCAGGAGCTCGACTATCGCCGCATGTTCGGCCAGATGACCAAGTGGGCGGCGCAGATCGACCGCGCCGACCGGGTGCCGGAGTATGTCGCGCGCGCCTTCCAGGTGGCCGCCAGCGGCCGGCCCGGGCCGGTGCTGCTGGCGCTGCCCGAGGACATGCAGGCGCAGTCGGCACAGGTGCCCGATGCGCTGTGTCACCAGGCGGTGCAGGCGGCGCCGAGCGACATGCAGATCGCGGCCCTGCGCCGGCTGCTCGGGCAGGCGCAGCGGCCGCTGGTGCTGCTGGGAGGCTTCGGCTGGACCCAGACCGCGTGCGACAACCTGCGTCGCTGGGCCGAGGCCAACCACCTGCCGGTGGCCTGCGCGTTCCGCTTCCAGGATCTGTTCGACAACCGCCACCCGAACTACATCGGCGACGTCGGCATCGGCGTCAATCCGAAGCTGGCCCAGCGGGTCAAGGACGCCGACCTGCTGATCGCGATCGGCCCGCGCCTGGGCGAGATGACCACCGCCGGCTACACGCTGCTGCAGGCGCCGCGGCCGAAGCAGACGCTGATCCACGTGCACCAGGGCATCGAGGAACTCGGCCGCGTCTACCAGCCGTCGCTGGCGATCTGCTCGGGCATGGCGCAGTTCGCGTCGCGCCTGGCGATGACGATGCCGATCGAATCACCGCCCTGGCGCGAGGCGACCGTGCAGGCGCGCGCCGAGTACGCGCTCTGGCAGAGCCGGCCGGCGGTGTACGCGCACAGCGTGCCCAAGCTCGATCTGTGGCAAGTGGTCGACAAGCTGCGCGAGGCGCTGCCGGCGGACACGATCGTCACCAACGGCGCCGGCAACTTCACCGGCTGGGCGCACCGCTTCTGGCGCTACAGCGGGCTGCGCACGCAACTGGCGCCGACCGCAGGCAGCATGGGCTACGGCGTGCCGGCGGCGATCGCCGCCAAGATCGTCGCCCCCGAGCGCACCGTCGTGTGCTTCGCCGGCGACGGCGACTTCCTGATGACCGGCCAGGAACTGGCGACCGCCGTCCAGTACCAGGCGGCGCCGATCATCGTCGTGTTCAACAACGGCATGTACGGCACGATCCGCATGCACCAGGAGCGCGAGTTCCCGGCGCGCGTGCACGGCACCGCGCTCGCCAATCCGCACTTCGGCCTGCTGGCGCAGGCGTACGGTGCGGCCGGCTTCGTGGTCGAGCGCACCGACGAGTTCGCGCCGGCGCTGGCGCAGGCGATCGAGCACACGCACGTCAAGCGCACGCCGGCGCTGATCGAGCTGCGTTGCGATCCGGAAGTGATCACGCCCAACGCCACGCTCGGCGCGATCCGCGCCACCGCGCAGTTGCAGCGCGTGTAGCGCCGCAACGGGCGGCTCTCACCCGCCTGCGCACGCGCTGCGCCGCCGGCGCCGGGTTTCCGCCGAGGAATCGTCTTCCTTCCGCGCGCAGCGCGGAAGTGGAGCCCACCGACCCTGTCGTCATAAGTCGGACGCATCAGGCCCGGCCAGGGCCGCCCGCAGCAGTGCCGTCACGCCGTCGTTCAGCGGCACGCCGTCGCGCTGGGCGCGCGCCTGCAGTTCGGCCACCAGATCGGCGGGCAACTTCACCGCGAACGGCACCAGTCCGGCGGCACGCTCGGCGGCGCGCCGCGCGCGCCGATCGGTCGGCGCATCCGGCGGCGGTGCGCCATGCCGGCCAGCCTGCCGCTGGGCATTGACGATCGCCAGCCCCTTGCGCTTTTCCAGTTCGGCGCGCTTCATCGTCATCGCGCACTTTCTCCGTCTGTCAGCGTGGCCGCGTAGGCGCGCACCACCTGCTGGATGTCCGCATCGGCGGTGAATCCGAGCCGGTTCGCGCGCGCCGCATCGAAGCGTGCGGGCCAGGTCTGCACGATCGCCCGGATGCGCGCATCCGGCACGAAGCGAATCCTCTGCACGGCGGCTTCACCGCCGACGACGCGCAGCGCCTCGATCATCTGCGCCACGCTGACCGTCAGCCCCGGCAGGTTCAGTGCCCGGCCGCCGCAGACCTCGCGCCACCGGGCCAGCGGCAGGTCATGCGCGCGCAGCAGTGAATCGATCGCCGCCTGCGGCGACTGCAGCCACAGCGCGGTCTCCGGCTCGACCGGGCAGATCGCCTCGGCACCGGCCAGCGGCTCGCGGATGATGCCGCTGGCAAAGCTCGATGCCGCCGCGTTCGGCTTGCCCGGCCGCACCACGATGGTCGGCAGCCGCAGCGCGCGGCCATCGACGTAGCCCTTGCGCGCGAACTCGCCGACCAGCAGTTCGCCGATCAGCTTCTGCACGCCGTAGCTGGAGACCGGCGTGGTGGCGGTGTCGTCGGTCACCACCGCCGGCAGCGCGCCGCCGAACACCGCCACGCTGCTGGCGAACACCGCTTTCACCGGCGCCCGCTGCGTGCGGCAGGTTTCCAGCAGCGCGCGCGTGCCGTCGAGGTTGACGCGCATGCCGAGGTCGAAGTCGGCCTCGGCCGCACCGCTGACCACCGCCGCCAGGTGGAACACGCTGGCGGTGTCGGTGGCCATCACGTGCTTGAGCAGTGCGGCCACCGAGATGTCGCCGACCACGTAGCCGACCCGCTCGTCGACGAACAGCCGGTGCGTGTGACCGGAATCGATCGCGACGATCTGTTCGATCTGGCGCTCCTCGCCGGTGGCATCGGTGAGCCGGCCGCGCGCGCACAGCGCCCGGATCAGCAATTGCCCGAGGAAGCCGGCGCCGCCGGTGATGACGACTTTCATGGTGCGCGCTGTGACTGCATTGGAAGGATCGAATTCTCGCCGATGCGCGGCGGGCGTGGCCGGCAGCGCGGGACGTCAGACGAACCGTTGCGCCCGGTCGAAGAAGTCCGGCGCACCGAAGTTGCCGGACTTGAGCGCCAGCGCCAGCGGCCGCATCGGATCGGCGCTGAGCGCGCGCAGGGCCGGCACGCCCGGCGCGATCTCGGCACCGACCTGCATCGTGGCAATGCCCAGCGCCGTGACCACGGCGCCGGCGGTCTCGCCGCCGGCGACCACGAAGCGGCGCACGCCGCGCGCGGCGAGCGCTGCGGCCAGTGCGCCGAAGAACCGCTCGATCGCCTCGGCCAGGTCGGCGCCGTGGCGGGCACGCGCCGCGGCCACTTCGTCCGGCGCAGCGGAACTGGTCACCAGCGGGGTCGCGTCCTGCGCGATGCACCAGTCCACCACGTCGGCCAGGTAGCCGGTGTCGGCCACCCGCGTGGCCTCGACGCGGTGCACCGGCCCGACAGCGGTCTGGGCGGCGACCTGGGCGCGCGTGGCGTCCGAACACGAGCCGGCCAGCAGCACGCAGCGGCCCGGCACGCGCGCATCGACCGGCATCCGGTCCAGCGAGGCGCCGCGGCGCGCGAAGTTGGCCGGCAGCCCGAGCGCGATGCCCGAGCCGCCGATCGCCAGCGGCACGCCGTCGAGCGCGGCGCCGATCGTCAAAAGGTCGGCATCGGCCACCGCATCGACGATCGCAAAGCCCGCGCCGGCCTGTGCCAACTGCGCCAGCCGCGCGCCGATGGCGCCGGCGCCGGCCCGCACGGTATCGAGCGCCACCAGCCCGACCGCCGCCTCGCACTGCGCCTGCAGCACGCGCACCAGGCTGGCATCGGTCATCGGCGTCAGCGGGTGCTGCGCCATGCCGCTGTCGCTGAGCAACTGGTCGCCGACGAACAGGTGTCCGCGGTACACCGTGCGGCCGGCGGCCGGGAAGGCGGGGCACACCGGCACGCAGGGCGCCACCTGCGCATCGACGCTGATCGCCAGCCGCAGCGCCTCGCCCACCGGCCCGATGTTGCCGCGCGGTTCGCGGGCGAAGCGCGAATCGAAGGTCGAGCAGACCTTGAACAGCAACTGCTGCACGCCCGTCTTGCGCAGCCAGGCGTAGGCGGCCAGCGAGTGCGCAACCGCGGCGGCCGGTTCGATGGTGCGCGTCTTCAAGGCGACCACCACGGCATCGGCCGGCACCGGCAGCGCGGCGCCCGGCACACCGACCGTCAACACCGTGCGCAGCCCGCCACGCGTCAGCGTGCTGGCCAGATCGCTGGCGCCGGTGAAGTCGTCGGCGATTGCGCCGATGAGCAGCGTCATCGCGCAGCCGTCCGCGGGGTCGGCGCAGACGTCATCGCGGCGGCGTCGATCCGCCGGCCCTGCTGCGGCGTGATCGCGCGCCGCGCCGTCAGCGAAGGCTGCAGCCGGTCGCTGCCGGCCGCGCCATCTGCGTACAGGCGCTGGCCGAGTCGATCGCTGCCGCCGTTGGGTGCAGCCACGAGGTCCGGCGCGACCAGGCACATGCCGGCGCGCTTCACGCGGCCCTTGCGCGCACGGGACCACCTTGCGCCCTGCGGGCTGCGGGCAGCGCGCTTCGCAGCGGCCGGAACACGGTCGCGTCGTCATAGAAGTCGGGCCGCGCATTGGCCGGCCACCAGCCGGGGATGCCGAGCACCGGCAGCGGCAGCAACCGGCATGGCGCCAGGTCCGGCTGCGCGACCCAGTGCGCGGCGGCCTCGTCCAGCGCGGCCGGCGTATCGAAGCGGCCGGCCAGCACGATCACATGCGCGGTGATCGCCTTGTACGGCCGGGCGAGCTTGTCGAGCAGCGCGTGGCCGACGAGGTGCGCGACGACGCTGCGCTGCCAGTGCGCGCGCCGATCGACAAACAGCCGCCGCCACTGGCGCGTGGCGAGCGCTTCGAACACGGCCGGGTCGTCGCTGGCCAGCACCAGGCCGCTCTCGTCGATCAGCGTGGCGGCATCGCGCGCCGCGCCGCGCACGGGCTGCACGCCGGCGCGCGCGATCTCGGCCGCCTGGCGCGCATTCAGCGCCGCCTTCAGGCGCGGCCAGCGCAGCCAGACGAGCGCATTGAGCAGGTCGTGTGCGCTGGCGGCAGTGGCCGCGCGCGTGGGTACGCGGCCGGTGGCGTGGATGTGTGTTTCGTAGGCGGCATCGCCGGCATCGCCGGCCGGTGCGAACTCGATCGGGCGGCCGGCGGCGTTGCGCACGCCCAGCGCGGCGGCGCGCGCATTGAGCCAGGCGATGCGCTGCGCAGGCTCGAGCGGCTGCAGGGCCGACCATGCCGCGCGATACGGCGCGTGCCAGGGCGCAGCGTCGGGCGGCATCGGCGGCGACGTCGGTGGAGCAATCGGCAGCGACATCGACGTCGGCATCGACTCGCGCCGGCCGCTCAGTCCGCCAACTTCCACGGCAGCGTCTCGCCGGCGGCCAGCGGCACCAGCGTGGTGTCGCCGAACTTCAGCTCGGCCGGCGGACTCCAGTGGCGCCGCTCGAGCCTCACCTGCTGCGTGTTGCGCGGCAGGCCGTAGAAGTCGGGGCCGTGGAAGCTGGCGAAGGCTTCGAGCTTGTCGAGTGCGCCGACCTCCTCGAAGGCCATCGCGTACATCTCGAGCGCGCTGGCGGCGGTGAAGCAGCCGGCGCAGCCGCAGGCGCTTTCCTTGTCGCCCCTGGCATGCGGCGCGCTGTCGGTGCCGAGGAAGAAGCGCGCGCCGTTACCCAGGCGGCCGCTGGCGGCGGCCAGCAGCGCCTGCCGGTGCGTCTCGCGCTTGAGCACCGGCAGGCAATACCAGTGCGGCCGCATGCCGGTGCGGCCGTCGCCGGTCATGAACAGGCGGTTGCGGTTGTAGCGCAGATGATGCGCGGTGATGGTGGCGGCGATGCGGCCGTCGGCCTGGGCGACGTACTCGGCCGCCTCGCGCGTGGTGATGTGCTCGAACACCACCCGCAACTGCGGGAAGTCGCGCCGGGTGGGGATCAGCACCTGGTCGATGAAGGCGCGCTCGCGGTCGAAGACATCGATGTGCGCGTGCGTGACCTCGCCGTGCACCAGCAGCGGCAGATCGACCTCCTGCATCGCCGCCAGTGCGCGCGCGCACTTGCCGATGTGGGTGACGCCGCGGTCAGAGTGGGTCGTGGCCCCGGCCGGATAGAGCTTGACGCCGTGCACGAAGCCGCTGGCGCGGGCCGTGCGGATCTCGTCGGCCGGCGTGTCGTCGGTCAGATACAGCGTCATCAGCGGTTCGAACGCCAGCCCCGCCGGCAGCGCGGCCAGGATGCGCTGGCGATAGGCCGCCGCCAGCACCGTCGTGGTCACCGGCGGATCGAGGTTGGGCATGACGATCGCGCGCGCGAACTGGCGCGCGCTGTACGGCAGCACGTCGGCCATCGCCGCGCCATCGCGCAGGTGCAGGTGCCAGTCGTCGGGGCGGATCAGGGTCAGCGCGGTCGGCGTCATGCGCGCGATTATCGCGTGCGGCAACCCCGCCGACCGACCCAGGTGTCGCCGACGCAGCGCTTGCGCCGCGCAGCGGCGGTGGCCGGCGTGTTCAGCGCTTGCCGATGTGCTCCTCGAGGAACTTGAACACCGCGTTGTAGAGCTCGACGTTGTTCTCGACCTTGCCGAAGCCGTGCCCTTCCCGCGACTTGATGAACGTGGCCTTCGGCGGATTGCCGGCGCGCTCCAGCGCACGCACCATGCGCGTGGTCTGCTCCAGCGGCGTGCGGATGTCGTCGACACCCGCATAGACCAGCAGCGGCTGCCGGATGCTCGCGGCCAGGTTGATCGGCGACAGGTCAGCGGGGATGTCGCGGGTACGGCTGACGCCGATCATTGCGTGCCAGAAGTTCACCGCCAGTTCACTGCCCGCCGTGTCGCCCGCCGGCGAGGTCAGTTGTAGCGGCAGGTCGCTCACCATCAGTCCGGCGATGCCGCACTTGAAGGTCTCGGGAAAGCGCGCCAGCGACATCAGCGTCGCGTAGCCGCCGTAGCTGGCGCCGGACATGCAGATGCGCTGCGGATCGGCAATGCCTTCGGCAATCGCCCATTGGGCGGCATCCTGGTGGTCATCGATCATCTGCCGGCCGATGGTGCCGAAGCCCGAGTAAAAGACCTGGCTGCCCAGGCCGGGCGTGATGCGGAAGTTGGGCACGATCACCGCGTAGCCGCGCGAGGCCAACAACTGTCCCTCAAGGAATCCGAACCCCCTGCCCCAGAAGTCGGCCCGCGCCGCCGGTCCGCCGTGGACATGCACGATCGTCGGCAGTTTCTCGCCAGGCTTGCGGTCCTTCGGCAGGAAGTAGTAGCCGGGAATCTCCAGCCCGTCGCGGCTCTTGAAGATGAAGCTGCGCTGCTCGACCAGCATGTCCGGCTTCAGCCAGGGCCGGCTGCTGAACAGCTCCTCCATCGAACTGCGCTTCTCGTCCAGCAGATACCAGCGCGTGGATTGCCGGTCGGAGTACGAGGTCACCAGGAACCGCTCGCCGTCCGGCGTGCGCCGGAAACTGTTGAACGTGTCCGGCAGCGACGCGTCGATCATCTTCTGCAGCCGCGCGTAGTGCTCGTCGGTCCACACGACCTGCGGCCGCTCCGCGGCCACGCTGTAGCCGATGATCTTGCCGGTCTTGAAGTCGGTGATCGGGCCCCCGGTGCGTGCCCCGGTCGCATCGGTGCCGAGGTCGTAGCGCGGGTGATGCGCGATCAGTTCGCCGAGCTTGCGAGTCTCGGGGTCGTAGCGGAACACCGCCATTGCCGACCGGTCGCCGTTCCACGCGACCTGCAGGGTTCGGTTGTCGGCCTCGAACGCCAGCGGCACCAGCGCCGGCCCCCTGGAGGCGTCGTACTGCGCGATCTGCTCCCACGGCGCCTCGGCGCTCTTGCGGTAGTGGATAGTGAACGCGAAGCGATCCTTGATCAGCGCGCGCGCCACGCGCGGGACGTGGTTGTTGTCGAGAATGTATTCGACCACCCGCTCCGGCCGGCGCTCGGTCAGCAGCACCGTGCGGCCGGTGCGCACGTTCATCCGGTAGACGTCGACCGACTCGGCATCGCGCTGGTTGCCCACCACCAGCACTTCCTCGTCGTTGCCGGGCAGCGTGCGCAGCAGATCGTAGAAGCGGTAGACGAACTGGTTGCGATTGCGCAGTTCGCGCAGCGTGGGTGACAGCCGGCGCGTCTCGCGGCCGTCGCGGCTGATCATGAACAGACCGCCGCCGTCGAACTGGCCGGCACCGGTCGGAGAGTTGAACTGGCCCAGCGTGAACAGAAGCCGTTCGTTGCCGACCCAGCGCACGTTGAGGATGTCGAATTCGCGCTCGTTGGTGATGACGTTGACCTTGCGTTCATCGAGGTCGACCACGGCGATGTTCATCTTGCCGCCGACCGGCACCGACAGCGCGAAGTAGCGCCCGTTCTGCGACAGCACCGGGTTGGCGAAGGCGGGTGGCCGGAACAGGTCCTCGATCGGGATCGGCTGCGCGAGCGCGGCGTTGATGACGGCGCTGCCGGCAAGCAGCAAACCAAGGAGCAGTATTTTCATGGCGGTATGTGATTGGGGTGATTGGGACGATCGAGAGCGCCCGCAGGCGGCAGCGCCAATCGGTAACCGGGTCGCAGCCGGTGCCACCTTTGCGATCGGGCGCGTCACGGTCGCCACTGGCCGCCGTTTGCGCGCGACGAAGCGTACGGGCCTTCCGGATCGAACGCCAGATCGGGACTCGCGCAGGCGACCGGGCCGGGTCACAGCGGTCGATCGGCCGCGCGACCCGGCACGCGTCGGTCAGATCGCCGCGGGCCAGGTCCGAGCGGGTCTTGACCGACGCCCGGACCGGCGATCGCCAACCTCGCTCGTGGGGTCGGCCGCGGCCGAGCGCGAGCGCTCGGCCGCGGGCGGCCACCGGTTCACTTCGACAAGTAGTAGGCAGAGCGCTTGCGAACGCCGTTCGACAGCACCGAGTCGAGCGCAATCTCGCGGAACGCGCCGGCATCGGCCGGCGCCGGGAACTGCAGCGAGGCACAGGCCGGCAGCGGTGCGCCGATGTCGAAGTCCACGCCACGCGACTCGGCGGCGACGCTGACGTCGGCCGAGGTTGCCGTCGGCGCCAGCACGCTGCTGAACGCGAGCATCTGCAGGCTCGTGCCGTACAGCGGATGGGTGGTGTCGGTCAGGGTCGGAGGGTTGTAAGCCGGGTCGGGTTTGGAGCCGAACATGTACAGCGAGCGCACCGGCTCGGCGCCGGCGGCGCGGCTGAAGCGGATGGTCGCGGCGGCCGCTGCCGGCGCGGTAGCCACCAGCAGCGCATCGAGTGTTGCGTCGCTGACCGCATGCCAGGGCTGGCTCGGTCCGCTGCTCGGCGCCGGCAGCGGCGAGCTCAGCGAAGACCGATAGACGACCGGACTGGCGGCGATGACCTTGGTGACCGGATCGCGGAACCAGATCTCCCACTGATAGACCGAGCCGGGACGAATGGCGGCGAGCTCGGCCGCGCTCATCGGCGTGTCGCGGAAGTTGCGGCTGGCGCCCGGCCAGGTGTAGGGGCGCGCGGCATCGACATCGGCGTAGGCGATCCGGTAGTTGTTGGCGGTGTTCTGGGTCCAGTTGACGATCGTGCCGGTGTCGTTCTGGATCACCAGCGCGCCGCCGGTGCCGCAGGTGATGCCGCGCACCAGCATCAGTCCGGCCGCCGGGAAGCCCGGGCCGAGCACGCGCGCGCGCGCGATCTCGCTGCCGCGCGGTCCGAGAATGTTGATCACCGCGCGGATGCCCAGTTCGTAGCGGCTGGCGCCGACGGTGGCGCTGCGCTCCAGGATGCGCGCCAAGCGCGGCTCGACGTAGATCTCGATGTCGCGCAGGTTGCCGCGCAGCCGCCAGGCGGGCGCCGCGGTCGTGCCGTAGTTCTTGGCGACTTCGACCCGGGTGCCGAACTCGCCGTCGCTGCGGGTCCAAAGGAAGCGCAGCACCGGCATCGGCGCGCCGTCAGACGGGTCGGGGAACGTGTACAGCAGCTCGGGCACGGCGAACTGCGCGTTGGTCATCAACGCATCGTTGCCGAGCCAGCGCTGGGCCGCCGTGTAGCCATGCATCAGGTAGCCGGCATCGAACAGGCCGGTGCAGGCGGCACTGCCGGCGCGCGCTGCCGCGGCCAGTGCGAAGCAGTCGTTGAAGCCCTGGCGCATCGTGGCGAGAAAGTCCACCGCGATCGCGCCGCTGCCGGCGGCGATCGTCGGCGGGCTGGCGAGGTTGGCCGCGGTCAGCGTGATGACGGTGTTCGCCTGCGGCTGGCCGGTGCTGCCGTCGATCGGCGCGGTGGCGTTGGTGAAGGTCACGCCCTGCGCATGGAGCTCGACCTTCACCGCATCGAGCAGGCGATCCTGCCCGGGCTGCCCGACCGTGAACGGCGTGGTCATCGGGTTGAAGCCGGAGGCACTGGCAATTCCCGCCGCCGCGTACAACGGCGCGAGCGACGTGTTGACGGCCGTGACCGCCTGACTGACCTGGGCCGCGGTCAGCGCCGCAAGAGTGGCCGGCTGCGACAGCGCGCCGAGGTTGTTGCCCGGCGCCACCAGGGCCGCGATCGCGGTCGTCATCGGCGTCGCGTTGACGGTGATCGTGCCGCTGGCCGAACCGGTCGGCTCCACTGCCATCAGTTGTCCGGTCGACTCGCCGATGCGGCCTTCGGCCACCACCAGCAGCGGTGGCAGCAGGCCGGTGACGTCGATCGTGTAGCGACCGTCGGCGCCGATCGGCGCGGCCAGCGTGCGCGCGGTGCCGGCTCGGTCGACCACGCGCAGCGTGCCACCGGCCAGCGCAGCGCCGGTGGCGGCGGTGCCGTTCAGCGTAACCGTCACCGGGGGCGGCGGCGGGGCGGGCGGCGGCGCGTCATCGCCGCCGCTGCTGCAGGCGGCCAGCAGCGCCAGCAGGATGCCGGCACCCAGGCTCAGTAATGCGTTTCGCGCTCTCATCGTTTCCTCCGTGAATGAAGCCTCTGGTGTAGGGTCGATGCCGACCGAGGCAATCTGAGTCTGAGCGCGCAGCCGCGCCGGCGCATCCTCCAACTGAAGGAGATCGACAGGAAGGCCCTTTTGGCGCTGCGGGTTCGAGGCGGTGCAGTCGGGACCGGGGGACGAGTCAGCACGGTTCGATGCACCGCGGGGTCGCGGTCGATCCGGCGCGGGTGGCGCGGCGCGACCTCGATCCGTCCCCCACGTGAAGGAAGACGCGGCCACACGGCGCCGCTACCGTCGCCCCACTTCCCTGGCGACTTCCGCTGACGCCATGACGCACCGGCCGGCCGTTCACGATCACCCCCGCGCTCACGTTCGGCGCCTGGCGCGATGGAGTTCGTCGTTTCGCTTGAGCGCGGCCGAGCGCGACGTGCTGGCGGCGCTGCTCCAGGGCAAGCGGCCGATCGAGATCGCCGCCGAGCGCGAGGTCGCGATCTCGACGGTCCGCTCGCAACTGAAGCGGCTGTTCGCCAAGACCGGCTGCCGCGGCCAGGCCGACCTGATCCGGCGCGTGTTGCAGTCGCTTTGAGCTTGCGGGCCGGCCGCAGAGACTCAGATCAGCGGGCTGACCAGGCGGATCAACTCGGCCTGCCGGGTCGTGCAGGTCTTCTGAAACAGCGCCTTCATGTGCGAGCGGACCGTGCTCACGGCCACCGCGAGCCGCGCGGCGATCTGGCGCGGCGCGGCGCCGTCGGCAAGCAGCGCGAGCACCCGCAGTTCCTGGGCGGTCAGGGCGAACAGCCGCCCGGCCGCGCCGATCGAGCCGGCCGCGGGCGCGCAGTCGAGCGACACCATCACCGCCGCCTGGGCGTAGCCGCTGTTCAGCCAGAACGCGTCGATGACCGGCGCAAAGCGCAGCCGGCAGACGATGCCGGCGCCGGGCGGACGCAGCACGACCGAGGCGTCCTGTCCCCACAGCGCCCGTTGGAAAACGGCCTCGAAGGCGTCGCTGGCCGGCACGGCGAATCCGCCGACCCGCCCGCCGCAAACGGCCAGGCAGCGCGCCACGCTGTCCAGCGCGGTCCGATTTGCACCTAGCCAGGCACGCTGCGCCGAGAGCAGGATCAAGGGCAGCGGCAGGGCCTCCAGCAGGCTTGTCGCAACGGCGGTGCCGGCCGCCTCCCACTGACCGAACGACAGCGGCAGCGCCGCCGCGCAGCGGGCCGCGCTGTCGCGTGGCAACAGTTCGGTGTGGGACGCAGGGACGCCGATTGCAGACATGGTGCAGGTGTACACGGGGCAGCGTGACTGGCGCGTGATCGGCCGGCCGATGGTGGGCGCGCCGGCCCGGCGGGCGCCGTTGCAGGACCGAGGAAGGGGGCACGATGACGACAGCCGATGTTCAGCGGACAAGCATCCGCGTGATCTTGTTCGGCGAGGCGCGGATCGTGGCCGCCGACGGCAGCGTGCACCGGCTCGAACGCAAGAACGCCGGCGTGCTCGCCTACCTGGCGTTCAACGGCGCCGTCGCCCGGGCCCGGGTGGCGGCGCTGCTGTGGCCCGAGGTCGACGACGACAACGCTCGCAGCAACCTGCGGCAACGCCTGTCCAGGCTGCGCCGCGCGGCCGGCGACCTCGTCATCGACCGCGGCGGCGTCCTGGCGCTGCGCGAGGACGTGGCGGTCGACACCGCCGCGCCGGTGGCCGGCGCCTCGATGCCCGCGCCGGCCGTTCTGCTCGGCACGCACGACTACGACGACTGCACCGAGTTCTCGGACTGGCTGCAGAACCAGCGCGACGCCCTGCGGCAGTCCCGCAGCCGTGCCTTGCTGGCTCAGGCGCAGGCGCTGCGCGAGACCGACCCCGACCAAGCCTTGCACATCGCGCAGGTGTTGCTGCTGCTGGAGCCGCAGAGCGAGGAGGCCTATCGCGCGCTGATCGAGCTGTACTACCTGCGCGGCGACATCGGATCGGCGCTGGCAGCCTTCGACAAATGCACGCAGATGCTGGGCCGGGTGTACGGGGCGGCGCCGGCCGCCGATACCGCGCGTCTCGGCCGCCTGATCCAGACCGCCGCCGGTGACCGCAACCGGCCCGCGAACAGCCGCGCCATTCCGGCGTCACTGCTGCGGCCGCCGCGCATGATCGGACGCGATGCCGTGCTGGCGCTGGCGCACGCGGCGATCGCGCAGCGCCACACGCTGCTGATCGCGGGCGAAGCGGGGATCGGCAAGTCGCGTCTGATCGAGGAACTGCTGGCGCAGTTTGCCGGCACCGCGATCCGCTTCCGCTGCCGCCCGAACGACGCGCTGGAGCCGCGCCGCGCGCTTGCGCGCTGCCTGATCGAGGTCGAGCGCGTGTGCGCGCCACGCCTCGATCAAGCCACGCGGCGCCAGATGGCGCGCCTGATCCCGGCCCTCGGGGATGCGCCCGAGCCGATGACCTCGGGCGCCGAGGTGGCCGCGCTGCACCGGGCGGCCTGCGACTTCCTCGACGCCTGCCAGGCCGCCACCGGCGCGCTGCTGATCGCCTTCGACGACCTGCACTTCGCCGACCCGGCCTCGATCGACGCCTTGCAGGACTGCCTGCGGCCGGCCGCCGCCGCCCGCGCAAGCGCGCCCTGCTTCGTGCTGGCGAGCCGGGCGCACGGCGGAAGCTGGCAGGCGAAGGATCTGATGGGCCGTCTGGAGACCGCACCACAGGCGCAGGCGATCGTGCTGGCGCCGCTGGCGCTCGCAGACACGCAGCGGCTGGTGGCCGACCTCGATCTGGGCGAGCCGGGCTGGACACGGATGGCCGATCAGTTGCAGCAGCATTGCGGCGGCAACCCCGCGATCCTGCTGGAGACGCTCAGGGCCCTGGTGTGCCGCGCGAACTGCGCGACCACGGAACGCGGCCTGCCGATCCCCGCCTCGGTCGCGGCCTCGCTGCAGGAACGGCTGGCTGGGTTGTCGGCGGCGGCGGTCGAGACCGCGCAACTGGCTGCGGTGGCCGGGGAGGAGTTCTCGCTCGACCTGGCGCAGCGCGTCCTCGGCCAGCCGCGCATCGCGCTGGCGACGGCGCTGCACGAGCTGGAGGCGGCGCAGGTCTTCCGCGACGGCACCTTCGCCCACGATCTGCTGCGCGAGGCGGTGCGCGACGGACTGAACGCGCTGCGCCGCCAAGCGCTGCACCTGTCGCTGGCCGCGGCGCTGCACGCGATGCATGCGGCGCCGGCGCTGATCGCGCATCATCTGCTGGGCGGGGGCGATCCGGTCTCGGCGCTGCCGCATCTGCGCGCGGCCGAGCGGCTGGCGTATGCGGCGCAGCGCCCCGACGAGTGTGGGCGCCTGCTCGAAGAGATCGCGCGCATCGAGCTCGATCGCGGTGAGCGGGCGGGCGCTGTGGCCGCGCTGGCTCGATCGTTCGCCATGTACATGTCCACCAGTTTCGTGGAGGACGCCAACCGGGTCTTCGACCGGTGGGCGCCGCTGGCATCGACGCCGGCCGAGAAGCTCGCGCTGCATGCGCAGCGCGCCGGACAGCAGGCAGGCTTTCAGTACCCGGACGAGGCGCTGCGTCATGCGCTGCTGGCCATCGAGATCCTTGACGCTTCGCCCGAGCTTGAGGCCGAGAGCAAGGCGGAGAGCTTCGTCGCGGCTTGCCCGGCGCTGATCCTGGCGGGACGGGCGCGCGAGGCAGCCGCACTCGCCGAGCGCATCGCCGGCGCGCTGGCGCAGGCCAGCCCGCAGGCCCGGCTCGACTTCCTCAAGGGCCAGGGCTCGGCGCGTCACGGCATCGGACGCCACGACCAGGCGATCGACTGCCTGCGCCAGGCGGTCGCGCTGCACGAGACCGGCCTCGATCCGATGCAGGAGTGGGACACGCGCATGCGTCTGGCGAACTACCTCGGTCACGCCGGGCGCCACGAGGAGGCCGCCGCCGAGGCGCAGCGGTCGATCGAGGCCGGCCGCCGCCAGCCTCACTTTCCGACCGCAACCGGCACCGCTCACTTCACTCTCGCCTGCGCGCTCGGCCCGCTGGGGCAGTTCCGCGAGGCGATCACGTATCTCGAGGCCCGGCGCGACTACTTCCGCCGCACCGGCTGGCGCAGCGACGTGCGCGTCGCCGCACGCTTGGCGCTGCTGCATCTGCAACTGGGTGCGCTGCACGAGGCCGCCGAAGGCGTGCGCGAGCTCGACCTGTCGCGCGCCGGACCGGCGGATCGGGCGTTGGTTGATCTGGTGCGCGCGCAGATCGCGCATGCGCTGGGCAAGGACGGCGCGCCGCACCTGGCCGCCGTGGCATCGCATGCGGCCGGCCTGGCGTCGGCCGAGCCGCTGCTGCGCGCGCGGCTGCTGGCGCTGACCGCGCTGGCTCCAGCAACGGCGCTGGCCGAGGCCCAGCGCGTGTTGGCGCAGGCGCGCGAGGAGAACTGGCCGACGCTGATCCGCAGCGCCGCCATCGCCGCGGCCGGTGCGGCGGTCGATGCCGGTCAGCCGGACGAGGCCACCGCTGCGGCCGATCTCGCGCTCGGCTACGAATCCTGCTGTGACGGCATCATCGGCTACCAGCCCGACCTCTGGTGGACGGCCGCTCGCGCGTACCGCCTGGCCGGGCAGACCGACGCGGCGCGCCGCTTCGTGCTCGAGGCGCTGGCCTGGATCGATAGGATCGCAGCCGAGCAGGTGCCGGCCGAGTTTCGCGCGAGCTTCCTGCAACGCAATCCGTGCAACCGCGCCGTGCGGGCAGCGGCGCGCGAGCTGGCGCCGGACCCGGACCGGCCGGGCCAGCCGGCCGGTCAGACCGTGGCTGCGCTTACTTCAGGATCCTGAACAGGTTGTGGTGGGCATCGGTGAAGGTCCGCAGTTCGGGCCGGTCCTTGATTTCTGTAGCGGCCTCGGCGATGCGCGGATGCGCCAGCAGCGTCGCGTCGCGCGTGACCAGAATCTGGTCGGTGCTGCTCAGCCAGTAGTTGGCGCCGATCGATGACTCCGGGATGTCGGACACCAGCACCGCCTCCAGCCCGAGTTCGTTCGCGTGGCGCTTGATCACCGGCGTGATGTCGATGTAGCGGTTGGTGGCCTGGAACACGATCACGCCGTCGGGCGCCAGGTGCTTCAGGTACAACTGCATCGCCTCGCGCGTGATCAGGTGCATCGGGATCGAGTCGCCGGAGAAGGCGTCGATGCCGAGCACGTCGTAGCGGCGCGCAGCTTCGCGCTCGAGTGACAGCCGGCCGTCGCCCATCACCACCGGATGCACCCGGGCCGGGGTGTCGCGCAGGAACGTGAACTCGCGCTGCTCGATCTCCACCACCCTCGGGCTGATTTCGTAGAACACGATGTCGTCGCCGGCGCGGCCGTAGGCGGCCACCACGCCCGCCCCCAGGCCGACGATGCCGATCTTGCGCGGCTGCGGTCGCACCTCGTTCATCGCGGCGAACAGCCGGCCGTAGCCCGAGCCGGGGCCGAAATAGTCGCTCGGCACGTTGCGGAACTGCTCGCCCTGCAACTGGCCGCCGTGGATGATGCCGCCGTGGTACATCGCGCGGTAGGTGACGCCATCGACGGTGCGATCCTTGGTGCGCACCACGCCGTAGAAGTCGCGCTCCATCACGCGCATGTCGCGCATGTACTCCTGGGCTCCGACCACGGCGAAGTACACGGTGGGCACGAGCGAGGCGATCGCCAGCACCGACCACAGGCCCCTGGTGCGCATCACCAGCAGCAGCGCCAGCGCGGCCAGTGCGATGTTCAGTTCGAAGTAGCCCTCCAGCGCCAGCGGCGCCACGATCGCCACCAGCACCGCGCCTAGCGCGCCGCCGATCGACATCATCAGGTAGAAGCGGGTCAGGTACTTCGGATCGGGTTTGAGCCGCGCCATCTCGCCGTGGCAGAACATGCACGCGACGAACAATCCGCCGAAGTACAGCGCCACCGCCGCCTCGAGGTGCAGCGACGGAATTTTCCAGGCCATCGCCGGCAGCATCAGCAACAGGGCGACGATGAACAGCGGCCGCACGTACCAGCGCGGATGATCGAAACAGAGAATGAAGGTGATCAGGTACAGCGACAGCGGCACCACCCACATGAACGGCACGCTGGCGATGTTCTGCGTCACATGATTGGTGATCGCCAGCAGCATCACCGAGCCCATCGCCCCCAGCGCCAGCCACAGCCACTGGTGCCCGAGCGTCGGTGCGGCCACCGCTGCGGTCGCAGCAGCAGCGGCGGCGCCGGCCGGCTGCGGCTGTCCGGCCTGATCGGCCGCGGCCCGCATCGAGGCCCACCCGGTGGCCGCACAGATCACCACGAAGAGCACGTAGACGAGGGTCCAGGTCCAACCGAGTTCGCCCAGATCCAGCCACGGCTCGAACAGCACCGGAAAACCCAGCAGCGCCAGCAGCGAGGCGAAGTTCGACAGCGCGAACAGCCGGTACGGCACCGCCGAGCGGAACCGTCTCCAGTACCAGCTCTGCAGCAGCGGCGTGGTGGTCGACAGCAGGAAGTACGGCAGGCCGATGGTCACCAGCAGCAGCAGCAGGATGCGGGCGATCGGCTCCTCGTCACCGGCCGGCTTCCAGGCGTCGCTGGCCAGGATCGGCAGCGTCAGCAGCGACAGCGCCAGCAGCGCCACGTGCAGAATCGTCTGCCGCCGCATGCCCAGGCGCGTGCCCAGGTCGGCGTAGGCGTAGCCCGCCAGCAGGATGCTCTGGAAGAACACCAGGCAGGTGGTCCATACCGCCGCCGAGCCGCCGAACCACGGCAGGATCTGCTTGGCGATGATCGGCTGCACCAGGAACAGCAGGAAGGCCGACAGGAAGATCGTGCCCGCGTAGGGCAGGATCGCGGAGCGGCCATGGGTGGCCGGTGCAGCAGCGACGGTGGACATGCGGGCGGGGGCGGCGGCAAAAGCCGCGGATTATCCTGCTTTCCTTCCGCGCTGCAGGCGGAAGGGCAGCGCTTGGAAGCGGCCGGGCGCGCTCAGTGCCCGAGGATCTTCGACAGGAAGTCCTTGGTGCGCTCGCTCTTCGGATTGCCGAAGAACTCGGCCGGCGTGTTCTGCTCGACGATCTGGCCCTGGTCCATGAAGATCACGCGATCGGCGACCGCCTTGGCAAAGCCCATCTCGTGCGTCACGCACAGCATCGTGATGCCGCCGCGGGCCAGCTCGATCATCACGTCGAGCACCTCCTTGATCATCTCCGGGTCGAGCGCCGAGGTCGGCTCGTCGAACAGCATGATCTTCGGCGTCAGGCACAGCGCGCGCGCGATCGCCACCCGCTGCTGCTGGCCGCCGGAGAGCTGCAGCGGGTATTTGTGCGCCTGCTCGGCGATGCGCACGCGGGCCAACTGCTGCATCGCGCGCTCGTCGGCATCTTTCTTCGGCAGCTTGCCGACCCACATCGGCGAAAGTGTGAGGTTCTCGATCACGGTCAGATGCGGGAACAGATTGAACTGCTGGAACACCATGCCGACCTGCCTGCGGGTCTTCTCGATGCTCTTTACGTCGTCGGTCAGTTCGGTGCCGTCGACCACCAGCCGGCCCTGCTGGTGCTCCTCGAGCCGGTTGATGCAGCGGATCAGCGTCGACTTGCCCGAGCCCGACGGCCCGCAGATGACGATGCGTTCGCCGCGCCGCACGTGCAGGTCGATGTCGCGCAACACATGGAAGTTGTCGCCGTACCACTTGTTCACCTTGTCGAAGGCGATGATGTGGTCGGTAGCGGCGGCGGCCGGAACGGCGCTCATGCGGTCCTCGTCGATGGCAGGGGTGCGGCGCATGCCTCAGCGGGTCTTGCTGCGGTTCAACTGCCGCTCGATCCACAGGCTGTAGCGCGACATCGCAAAGCAGAACGCGAAGTAGATCGCGGTGATGAAAAGATAGGCCTCGATCTTGAACGGCCGCCAGTCGGCGTCCGCGAAGGCGATGCCGGTGGCGCCGGTCAGCTCGTACAGCGACACGATGGTCACCAGCGAGGTGTCCTTGAAGATCGAGATGAAGTTGTTCATGATCCCCGGCACCACCATCGCCAGCGCCTGCGGCAGCACGATCTTGCGCTGCGTCTGCCAGTACGACAGGCCGATCGACTGCGCCGCCTCCACCTGGCCGTTCGGGATCGCCTGCAGGCCGCCGCGGATCACCTCGGCCATGTAGGCCGCGGCAAACAGCGTGATGCCCACCAGCACCCGCAGCAGCACGTCGATCGTCACGCCCTGCGGCATGAACAGCGGGAACATGAAGCTCGCCATGAACAGCACCGAGATCAGCGGCACGCCGCGGATCAGCTCGACGTACAGCGTGCACACGGTGCGGATCGCGGTCAGGTGCGAGCGCCGGCCCAGGGCCACCAGGATCGCCAGCGGAAAGGCGAGCGCGATCGACAGCGTCGCCAGCATGATGGTCAGCGGCAGGCCGCCCCAGCGGTCGGTCGGGACTTCTTCGAGCCCGAACACGCCGCCGGCCATCAGCACGAAGAACGCCGCCAGCCCGACCACCCACAGCAGCACCAGCCAGCGGCTCCACAGAGGCCGCGTGCAACTGGCCACCAGCAGCGCCACCAGCAGCACGGTGGCCAGCAGCGGTCGCCACTGATCGCCGAACGGATAGCGGCCGAAGATCACCAGCCGGTGCTTCTCGACGATCGCGCCCCAGCAGGCGCCGGTGCCGCGCGCCTGCTGGCAGGCTTCGGCATCGGGCTGCAGCACCGCCCGCCACAGCGCCCAGTCGAGCAACGGCGGCAGGTACAGCAGCGCCAGGCCGATCAACACCAGCGTGGTCAGCGACGACTTCCAGTCGCCGAACAGGTTGGCGCGGACCCAGGGAACCGGTCCTTCGGTCTTGATCGGCGCCAGGCGCGGCGCGATCGGCTCGAACACGGCGCTCACCTCAGCGCTCCTTGATCGCGGCGCGCTTGTTGTACCAGCCCATGAAGGTGCTGGTAGCCAGCGAGGTGCTCAGATACACAAGCATGATGATCGCGATGCACTCGACCGCGCGACCGGTCTGGTTGATCGCGGTATTGCCGATCGACACCACGTCCGGGTAGCCGATCGCCACCGCCAGCGACGAGTTTTTGGTCAGGTTCAGGTACTGGTTGGTCATCGGCGGGATGATCACGCGCAGTGCCTGCGGCAGGATCACCAGCCGCATGCTCTGGCCGCGCGACAGGCCGATCGAACTGGCGGCCTCGACCTGCCCGTGCGAAACCGACTGGATGCCGGCGCGCACCACCTCGGCCACGAACGCGGCCGTGTACATCACCAGTCCGAACAGCACGGCGAGAAACTCGGGCGTGGCGACCAGGCCGCCTTCGACCATGATCTCGCCCTGCCGCGGAAGGTTCCACGCAGTCGGGGCGCCGCCGATGACCCAGCCGCCGACCGAGACCGCCAGCACGATCGCCACGCTCGGCAGCAGGGTCGGCAGCGCCGTGCCCGTGGCCTCGAACCGGCGCCGCGCCCACTGCCGGTAGGCGTGGGCGAAGACCAGCCCGATCGCCGCGCCGGCCGCCGCCAGCGACTGGCCCAGGCCCCAGACCGGCGCCGGAATGGCCACGCCGCCCTTGCTGAGGAAGAACAGGTCGGCCGCGTTCCATGCCTCGTAGGTGGCCGGCAGCACCTCGGTGAACAGCAGGTACCACAGCAGCAACTGCAGCAGCACCGGCACGTTGCGGAACAGCTCGACGTAGCCGTAGCACAGCCCGCGCACGATCGCGTTGCGGGAAAAGCGGCCGATGCCGATCAGCGCGCCGATGACCGTGGTCAGCACGATGCCGATCAGCGCCACCCGCAGCGTGTTGAGCAGTCCGACCAGGAACGCCTTCCAGTACGGGTCGAGGGCGTCGTAGCGGATCATCGTCTCGCCGATGTCGAAGCCGGCGGGACCGAGCAGGAAGTCGAACCCGCTCTGGATGCCGCGGGCCCGCATGTTGGCGAGCGTGTTGTGCGCCAGGAACCAGACGACGAAGGCGATCAGCGCCAGCGCCAGGATCTGGAAGGCGAGACCGCGCACGTACTGGCTGCGCCAGTTCCAGTCCCGCTTCCTGGGCGGCTGGCGCGGCGCGATGCGGGTTGCCGACAACGCTCCTCCTCACAAGCGGCGAGTTGCTGCGGCCTGTGTCGACCGCTCGTCGATCCGATCAGCGCCCCCCTCGCCGGTCAGCGAGGCGACGGGGGAGCACCGCGATCGGCGGATCCGCGCGCCAGCGCGAATCCGCCGCGGCGTCTCAGCGCACCGGCGGCGCGTACATCAGCCCGCCCTTGTTCCACAGATTGTTGGTGCCGCGCGGCAGGTTCAGCGGGGTCTTCGGACCGACGTTGCGTTCGAAGATCTCGCCGTAGTTGCCGGTGGCCTTCAGCGCATTGACCATCCAGTTGCGCTCCAGCCCCAGCAGCTTGCCGGTGTCCTCGCTCTTGCCGAGGATGCGCATCACCACCGGATCGGCGCTGTCAGCCAGCATCTTGTCGACATTGGCCTGGGTGATGCCGTACTCCTCGGCCTCGATCAGGCCGAAGATCACCCACTTGACGATCGCGAACCACTCGTCGTCGCCGCGCCGAACCACGGGCGCCAGCGGCTCCTTGGAGATCAGCTCCGGCAGGATGATGTGGTCGGCCGGGTTCCTCGCCTCGCGGTTGCGCACCGAGGCCAGCCCCGAGGCGTCGGTGGTGTACGCCTGGCAGCGGCCGGCGAAGTAGGCGCCGGTGGCCGCCTCGATCTTCTCGAACACCACCGGCTTGATGCCGAGGTTGTTGGCGCGCGAAAAGTCGGTCAGATTCTTCTCGGTGGTGGTGCCCGACTGCACGCACACGGTCGCGCCTTTCAACTGGCGGGCGTTCCTGATCTTGCTCTTGGCGGGCACCATGAAGCCCTGGCCGTCGTAGTAGGTGATGCCGGTGAAGTGCAGGCCGAGCGAAGCGTCGCGGGTCAGCGTCCAGGTGCTGTTGCGCGACAGCACGTCGATCTCGCCCGACTGCAGCGCGGTGAAGCGTTGCTGCGCGTTCAGCGGCACCCAGCGCACCTTGGTGCCGTCGCCGAGCACGGCGGCGGCGATCGCGCGGCAGATGTCGACATCGAGACCGCTCCAGTTGCCCTGGCTGTCGGCCGACGAAAAGCCGGCCAGCCCGGTGTTCACTCCGCACACGACCTGACCGCGCTTGCGGATCTCGTCGAGCGTCTTGCCCGCGTGCGCCGGCAGCGCGGTGAACGCAGCGGCGGCGACCAGCCCGCCCAGCGCCAGCTTGTTGGCGAATCTCATTGCCTGTCTCCTCTCCTCGTGGGTCGACCCGGCGCATGTCCGGCGCGGCCCCTGCATCTGCCGCGCACCTGTGGCCGGAGCGCTGGCAATGTATCACCGCCATCGCGCCTGCCGTCTCGCCGCGGTGCGGCGCGGCCGCTCGCACCGCGACGCGGCAACGGCCGCACTCAGCGCAGCTCGTCGCCGAGGCGGTCGGTCGGCCAGCGCAACTGGTCGCGCAGGACCGCGCTCATCGGCATCTCGAGCGCCCGGTTGTTGGGCGGGATCGGCTGCATGAACCACTTGTCGTACAGGCGCGCGACGGTGCCGTTGAGCATCAGCGCCGCCAGTTGGCGGTCGACGTACTGCTTCATCTCCGGGTCGTCGGGCGGCAGGACGAGTGCGATCGGCTCCAGCAACTGGTAGGTGCCGACGACCTTCAGATCCTGCGGCCGCGGCGCGTTGGCGCGCAGGCCGTACAAGAGCACGTCGAGCGTGATGTAGGCGTCGACCGCGCCGCTGCGCAACGCTTCGACCGCCTCGGGGATGGTGCCGAACTCGGTGAGCGTCATGCCCGGCAGGGTGCCGGCCTCGAGCCGGCGGCGCAGCAGCGGCACCGAGTTGGTGCCCTTGACCACCGCCACGCGCCGGCCGCGCAGATCGAAGAAGTCGGTGATCGGCAGCTCGCTGCGGGTCAGGATGCGCGGGCCCGAGAAGAAGTAGGGCATCGAGTAGACGGCACCGGCCTTGCGCCGCGTCGGATCGTTGATCGTCGTGCCGCACTCCATGTGCACCTGGCCGGTACGCACCATCTCGAAGCGGTTCTGCGCCGTGACCACCGTGTGTTCGACACGCAGCACGCGCTTCAGGTCGCGGCGCATCGCCTCGACGAGCTCGTTGCACAGATCGATCGCGTAGCCGACCGGCTGGCCGCGGTGCTGCAACGCGAACGGCGGCGCATCGACCCGGTAGCCGATGTGGACCACGCCGCCGTCGCGAATCCGTTGTAGCGCCGGCGCCAGCCGCACGGCCGCCGCCGGCGCCGCCGTGGCGGCGGCCGGCGCAGCCGCCGGCGCTTGCGCCGACGACGGACCACTGAAGCCGGCCAGCGCAACGACGGCGCAGGCGCCGGCCGCCGCGGCGGCCGATCGCGCCGACCGCGGGCGCCATTGCAGCGTGCTTGTCATCGCTCTACTCCTCAGGGGCCGGCGCCGCTCGCCGGTATGGCGGCGCCTGGCGCCGGCAGGTTGGCCAGCGGGATGCTAGAGCACGGCGCGCGCCGGCGACCGCCGGCGATCGGCCGAAATCACCGGTCTTTCAAGCGCTCGCCGGCGTCTGCTGGCGCTCGCGAACCTGCATCGCCCACAGTCGCGCGTAGGCGCCGGCGCGCGCCAGCAGCGTCTCGTGGGTGCCGCGTTCGACGACGCGGCCGCCATCGAGAACGATGATCTGGTCGGCGCCGACCACGGTCGACAGCCGGTGCGCGATCACGAGCGTCGTTCGATTGGCGGCAATCTCATCGAGTTCGGACTGGATCACGCGCTCGGTGGCCGAGTCGAGCGCGCTCGTGGCTTCGTCGAACACCAGGATCGCCGGGTCCTTCAGCAGCGTGCGCGCGATCGCCACCCGCTGCTTCTCGCCGCCCGACAGCTTGAGCCCGCGCTCGCCGACCCGCGTGTCGTAGCCGTCGGGCAGCCGCTCGATGAACTGATGGATGTGCGCGCTGCGCGCCGCCGCGATCACCTCGTCGCGGCTCGCCCCCGGGCGGCCGTAGGCGATGTTGTACTCGATCGATTCGTTGAACAGCACCGTGTCCTGCGGCACGATGCCGATGGCCGCGCGCAGACTCTCCTGCGTGACTGCGCGCAGGTCCTGGCCGTCGATCAGCACGCGCCCGGCGTCGACGTCGTAGAAGCGGAACAGCAGGCGTGCCAGCGTGCTCTTGCCGGCACCGGTGGCGCCGACCACCGCGGTCGTGGTGCCGGCGGCAACGGTGAAGTCGACCCCGTGCAGCACCTGACGGCGCGGGTCGTAGCCGAAGTCGACGCGCTCGAAGCGGATCTCGCCGCCGGCGAGCGCAAGCGGCCTGGCGTCGGGCGCATCGGCGACCTCGCGCTCGGCGTCGAGCAGATGAAACATGCGATCGATGTCGATCAGCGCCTGGCGGATCTCGCGGTAGATGACGCCGAGGAAGTTCAGCGGCACGTACAACTGCAGCATGAAGGCGTTGACCAGCACCAGGTCGCCGATCGTCATCCGGCCCTCGGCGACGCCGACCGCGGCGCGCCACAGCATCAGCGTCAGGCCGACGGCGATGATCGCCTGCTGGCCGATGTTGAGCAGGTTCAGCGACTGCTGGCTGCGGATCGCCGCCTGCTCCTGCTGGCGCAGCGTGCGGTCGTAACGGCGCGCCTCGTAGTCCTCGTTGCCGAAGTACTTGACGGTCTCGAAATTGAGCAGCGAGTCGACCGCACGCGCGCTCGCCTTGGCGTCGAGCTCGTTCATCTCGCGCCGCAGACGCGTGCGCCAGTGCGTGACCGTGAAGGTGAAGGCGACGTAGCACACCACGCTCACGACCACGATCACCGCGAACCACACTTCGTAGTGCAGCAGCAGGAAGCCGAGCACCAGCGCCAGCTCGACCAGAGTCGGCAGGATCGAATACAGCGTGTAGCTGATCAGCGACGAGATGCCGCGCATGCCGTGATCGATCTCGCGCGTGACGCTGCCGGTGCGCCGCTCGAGGTGGAAGCGCAGGCTGAGCGCGTGCAGGTGGCGGAAGGTGCGCAGCGCCAGCGTGCGCACCGCCGCCTGGGTCACGCGCGCAAAGAAGAACTCGCGCAGTTCGGTGAACAGCGAGGTCGACAGCCGCAGCAGGCCGTAGGCGACGATCAGCAGCAGCGGCACCGCCAGCAGCGCATCGGCCGCCGGCCGCGGCGCCGCGGCGAAGGCGTCGACGATGTGCTTGAGCAGCACCGGCACGCCGACCACCGCCACCTTGGCCGCGATCAGGCAGGCGACCGCGAACAGCACGCGCCCGCGGTAGGCCCACAGGTAGGGCAGCAGCGCGGCCAGGGTCTTGGCGTCGCCGCGCGACTCGCCCGGCGGCGCCGGCGCCGGGGGTTCGCGACCGCCGCCGCGGATCCCGCGCATCAGGCGCGCGCGGCGCACCGCACCTTCGCGCCGCGCTCCTCGGGTGTCGGGGACATGGGCCGATTATCCATGCGCGGCCGCACGCGTCCTGCTGCGCGCCGCGCGCGATCGGCGGTGCGGCCCTGCTATCGTCGGTGCGACCGTTGGCACCGCAGTCGCATACCGACCCGAGATGAGCGAGACCACCACCCTGCCCGACGGCGTGCCGGTGTTGCGCGTGATGCCGATACCGGCCGACGCCAACATCCACGGCGACGTCTTCGGCGGCTGGATCATGGCCCAGGTCGACATCGCCGGCGCGATCCCGGCCGCGCGCCGCGCCAACGGCCGCGTCGCCACCGTCGCGGTCACCAGCTTCCTGTTCAAGAACCCGGTGTTCGTCGGCGACCTGCTGAGCTTCTACGCTCAGGTGCGCAAGACCGGCAGCACCTCGATCACGGTCGAGGTCGAGGTCTACGCCGAGCGCATGCGCCTGCAGACCGAAGTGGTCAAGGTCACCGAGGCGACGCTCGTCTACGTCGCCACCGGGTCGGACCGCAGGCCGCGACCGTTGCCGCCGTTGCCGTAGGCGGCGGTCGGACCGGCGCCCGCCTCGCCCGCGCCGCGCAGCCGCGCCTCGATCCAACCGGCCGCCGCCCACAGGCGCGCGTCCTCGCCGGGTCGCGCCACCAGGCTCACACCCAGCGGCAGGCCGCTTTCGCCGTGGCCGAGCGCTGCCGGCACCGGCAGGTTGATCATCGGACAGCCGAGCAGGTGCCAGGGCCGGTTGAACACCGGGTCGCCGGTGCTGGCGATGCCCTTGGGCGCCTCGCCCGGCGCGCTCGGCGTGATGATCAGATCGGCGGCGCCGAACAGGCTGTCGATCGCCGCGATGCAGGCGCGCCGCAACTGCAGCGCCGCCGCGTACTCGTCGACCGACAGCGCGCGACCCTGCTCGATCAGTTCGATCAGGCGCCCGGAGAGCTGCGCGCGCCGATAGGCGAACTCGGCCGCCAGCGCGCGTGCGGTCTCGAACAGTTGCACGGCCTTCTGCGCCGCGAACAAGCCGTCGAACACGCGCGGCCAGGTGACCTCGGCGCGGCGCGCGCCGCGCTGCAGGAGCTGGCGATGCACGGCCTCCAGCGCCGCCAGCATCGACGGCGCCGCCGAGTTCGCCTGCGAGGTCGGCACCAGGCCGACGATCGGACTGCTGCCGCGGCGGCCGTCCTGCGGCAGGTCCTTCCACGCCGGCTTGGCCGCCATCACCGAGGCCGCCAGCGCCGCGTCGTCGACGTTGCCCGCGAACACGCCGACCTCGTCCATCAGGTCCGAGTTCTGCTTGACGCCGGCGCGCGGAATCAGTCCCGGCGACGGCTTGTACCCGACCACCCCGCAGTAGGCAGCCGGCCGGATGATCGAACCGGCGGTCTGGGTGCCGAGGGCGATCGGCGCGAAGTGCGCGGCCACCGCCGCCGCGCTGCCGCTCGAGGAGCCGCCGGGCGTGTGTTCGAGGTGGTGCGGATTGCGCGTCGGCCCGGGCGTGAAGTTGGCCAGCTCCGCCGACACCGTCTTGCCGAGCACGAAGGCGCCGGCGCCCTTCAACTGCGCGACACAGATCGCGTCGATGTCGGGCCGGTGGCCGTCGTAGATCGGCGAGCCGTAGCCGGTCGGCATCTCCTGCGTGTCGATGTTGTCCTTGACCGCGAACGGCACGCCGTGCAGCGGGCCGCGGCGCGACACCAGGTGCAGCATGCGCGACGCCGCCAGCGCGCGGTCGGCGTCGAACCAGGCGAAGGCCTGCACCTCGCGCTCGCGGCTGCGGATCGCGTCGATGAACGAGCGCGTGACGGTCTCGGGCGACGCTTCGCCGATCGCGATCATCTGCGCCAGCGCGGTCGCCGGCAGGCGGTGCAGGGGTTCTCTCACGGCGACTCCGGTCGGCTGCTGCGATGCGGCCGGCGCCGCCTCGCATGCGCTAGCCAGGCGGCGTCCGCCGCGCCGGCGCGACGCCGCGCGCGGCCACGGCGCTAGCGCCGCACCTTAGCCTGCGGCCGCGCGCCGTCAATCAGCCGTTCAGCCTGTGGCCGACAACGGGCGCGAAGCTGCCGGCGCCGCTCAGCGCGGCGCCGGCAGGACGCAGTGGAAGAACAGCCCGGCGCGGAAGTCCGGCGCCGGCACCGTGGTCGCGTAGACGCTCGCCGCCAGCGCCGCCAGACGCTGTTCGGCGGCGGCATCGAGGCCGCTGGCGCGCGCCATCGCGCGCACCGACGCCTGCGCCTGCTCGCGCGGCACGCCGGCGGCGCGCGCGGCGAAGAAGTCGCTGGCGAAGCGCGTCAACTGGTAGCAGCCGTCGGCCGCCGGCGGATGCACGCGCCGCGCCGCGCCGGCCGCGCATCGCTGCAACCGTTCGGCGACATAGACGCGCAGCGATTGCGGCTGCGCGCGGTAGACCTCGGCCACCAGGCGCTCGGCTTGCGCGCGGTAGGTACGGTCGGGCATCGCCTGCTGCACCGCGGCCAGCGCCTCGTTCTGGCTGGCGCCACGGTGCATCTGTGCGATCGCGGCGGTGCGGATGTCGGCGTCGATCACGCACACGGTGAGGGCAACGACATCGGCGACCGTGCTGCGGCCGGCCGGATCCTGAGCGTTCGCGGTCGACAGCAGGCTGGCCGACAGCGCCGCGGCCAGCGCCGCCCACCCGACCGGCGACGGTCGCATCGGCGCCGCGCTCGCCGCCTCAGCGCGCCGGCGAGCGCTTGCGGGCGCTGTCCTGCCCGCTGGCGGCCGGCTGCGGCTCGCTGGCCGCCGGTTGCGCCGTCTGCGCGACCACCAGCAACGGCGCCGCCAGCGACACGGTCGCGGTCAGCGCCGCCGACTGCTTGAGGAAGCGACGGCGGGCCGGATAGCGATTGCGCAGATTGGGCATCGAGGTGCCGGGCCGCGCCGGCCCGGAAAGCAAAGCAGCAGCCGCCATGCTAATCCAGCGCCGCGGTCTTGCGAGCCACGCTGCGCACGCGGTCGGCGCGGCGCCCCGTACTCTGCGCCCTGGCGTGCTCGGCGGCGCGGCCGCAGCGAACCCGAGCCGTCGCCGATCGGCACGCGGCCGCGCCGCTTCGGCCTCAGCGCACCGGGTTTTCCAGGGTGCCAATGCCTTCGATCTCGACTCGCACCCGGTCGCCGCTGCGCAGCCACCGCGGCGGGTCGTAGGCCATGCCGACGCCGGCCGGCGTGCCGGTCGCGATCACGTCACCCGGCAGCAGCGTGATCGCCGCCGACAGCGCTTCGATGATCGCCGCGAGGTCGAACACGAGATCCGAGGTGTGGCCGTCCTGGCGCAGTTCGCCGTTGACCCACAGCTTCACCGCCAGCCGGCCGCCGTCGAGTTCGTCGCGCGTGACAAGCCACGGCCCCATCGGACAGAAGGTGTCGCAGCTCTTGCCGATCAGCCACTGCTGGTGGCGCTTCTGCAGGTCGCGCGCGGTGACATCGTTGACGATCGTGTAGCCGAACACGTGCTCGATTGCCTGCGCGCGCGCGATGCGCTTGCCCGCCTTGCCGATCACCACCGCCAGCTCGGCCTCGTAGTCGATGGCGCTCGACGCCGCCGGCATCTCGATCGCCGCGCCCGGGCCGATCACCGTCTCCGGCACCTTGCTGAACGCGACCACCGCCTTCGGGATCAGGTCGTCGGCGGTCTTCGCGCCGTTGAAGCCGCGGGCCGCGAGCTCGGCCGCGTGCGAGCGGTAGTTCAGACCGATGCAGAACACGTTGCGGCGCGGCCGCGGCAGCGGCGCCTCGAGCTGCACCTGCGCCAGCGGCACTGCGCTGCCCGCCGGGTCCGGCATCGCGCCGCCCGCGGCGACTTGCTCGATCAGCGCCTGCAGTCCCTGGCCGGCAGCCACCGCCAGCGGCGTGACGCGGCCGGCATCGACACGGCCGACCTGGCGGCGGCCGGCGTGGGTGAAGGTGGCGAGTTTCATCGCGGCGGACGGGGCGTCGATCGAGGCGCGCAGTGTGCCTCAGCTCCGCCCGCCGCGTGGACGCGGCCCCACCCCGCGCCTAAGCTCGCCGCGATGAAGGAACCCGAGATCTACTGCCCCCGGTGCGGCTGGCGCCCGCGCGCCGAAGACCGCTGGATCTGCGTGCCCAGTTGCGGCACCGTGTGGAACACCTTCTGGACGCGCGGTGTGTGCCCCGGCTGCGGCACCGAGTGGCACAAGACGCAGTGCCTCGCGTGCCACGAGGTGTCGCCGCACAAGGCCTGGTACCACTGGCCGGGCGGCGATGAGCCGGCGGATGAGAAGTCGTCGGCAGATCGAGAGAAGGTGTCTGCATCGACGGCTTGAGCCGCGCACCGCGCTCGGTCAGCGGCCGCGTCGACCGCCTGTAGCCATTCGGATACAGCCGGCCCATGTTTGTCGTCCGCCAGGCCGAGCACGACTTCGCATGGTTGAGCCGATTGCACGACCTGCAGGTGCAGGCCGAGCCAGCAGCGCGACAACCGGCGCGCCGTCGAACTCCTCCATCGATGCCGGGATAGATGCCGTGAGCAAGGCAAAGACGCCTCTGAAACTCCATGCCCTCGACGCCGCCCGCCATCTCGAAAGCGACGACGCCGTGGCGGAATGCAGGGCCACCGCCCTACAGACCGAAGACCCGAATCTGCTCCTCCTGGCGCTCGGCGACGTCGCGCGCACCAAGGGCATGGCACACGTTGCGAAGAACGCCGGCATCGGTCGCGAAAGCCTCTGCAAAGCTCTTGCGCCGGGCGCCAGGCCACGGTTCGACACCGCGATGAAAGTGGCGCGCGCGGGGCCGCGCAACAGCGGCAGCACGCCGACACGCGGCGCTGCGCAGCCAGATGGGTGAGGAACGTCTGAACCGGAGGCCGGCCCAGCTCGCGCGGATGCCGCCGCCCGCTGAAGCGGACAAAGTCGCGTACCCAGTAGACGTATGCAGTCTCGGTTCGTATGCTGTAGTGGCAATAGCGAATGCGCTCGCGCACCTGATCCAGCGGGCGGCTCGACTGCAGCAGCGGCCGAAAGGCGGGTTTCATGGCGGCGTTGATGCTGTGCCCTATTACAGCATCCCGTGACGAGTCAATACCGGCGCGGGTTGCCGCAAGGTGTCTGCGAGGCGTTATCGGGCGCGGCCGGGTGTTAAGCGCCGGCGCTATCCGGCGTCGATTCACGAAAACAAGTTAGCCATTAGCCGCACTACGGTTGCGGTTCGCTCTTTTGCGCAAGTCGCACACTGAAACACACAATGCTCACATTCCTACCGATCGTGATTTCCCTGCTGGCTCTCGTTGTCAGCCTCGTTGGCTTGGCATACACGGCACGCAACTATGCGGTCACGCAGCGTCCGCATATCGGAATCACGGAGATGCCATTCCAGCTTGTTGAGGCTCCACCGCGTGCAATTGTCTGGAAGCTGGTGGTGAAAAATGTGGGTGCGCTACCAGGCTTTTTGACCGTGCGCGAAAACGTGGCTCGCCTGACAACTCCATCTACGACGTCAACGCTTGGGTCGCTCGGGGGAATTGGAGAGGCCGGCACCATGGTCATGCCTGGGCAGACGGTAGATCTTCTTGGGCAATATTCAGAGGTGGGCGGCCCTGTGCCAATGGCAGATATCCTTTCGGGTAACGCAATGCTTAGCATTTCGGTGAAGCTGTCCTACACATTCCCAAGTTGGCTGTGGGCGGGAGTGCGTGCATACAACGCGGAGATTCGGTTCCACACGGTCAAGGGCGTCGTCCCCGGTTTTGTAATGGTGTCGGCAAAAGCAAACTGAGCAGTTTTCCTCAAGCTTTTCATCAGCCGGCTAACTTGCGGTTGCACGCGAGGCGTACGCGCTGCGCGCGTGCGCCCGCGTGAACCTTGATGTTAGCCATCGGAACAGACGCTGTGCACATTCGAACGAGGAGGCGACGTGACTCGGTTTCAGCGTTCCCTGCAGCTATGGTCCCTGCTGGTCTCAGCAGCGCGTGAGAGGCGCACCTTTACCTATGGCCAATTGGCCGAGATCCTAGGTTTCGGCGGTGCGGGCGTGATGGGCACTTTTCTCGGCCCGATCATGTTCTTCTGCAAGAAGCGAGGCCTGCCGCCCCTGACTGTGCTTGTCGTGAACGAGAAGACGGGTCTGCCTGGCGAAGGGCTAACGACGCTCGAGAACGTAAACACTGACCGCGAATTGGTGTTTACGTTCAAGTGGTTCGGAATCGAGCCGCCAGAGTGTCGCGACTTTGAGGCTGCCACCGATGGCTAACTCGTCGTATATGGACTCCCCTTGAAAGCAAGAGGCCTGACCGATACTTCTGGCATCGGAGTGGAGCCTGCAGTCGTATATCCGGCATCTGAAGTGGGCTCGTGGTGGCCTGTGCCGCCATGGAATCTGCGAGCACCGGTGCGCGAATCGTTGCAAGCGGCGGACTTGAAGTCGCCGGCATAGTTATCGGCGTTCATCGGTGCGGGGACTACCCAAGGTGCCATGGTGGGCGATCAGTCTCTGCGCAAGGCTCGGGGCAAGGTCATCGTGTCATCGGGTCGGTCTCAAGCGGCCGCCGCCAGTGGGTAGCATGCATCTCGGACTCTTGGACGGTGACGTCGCGCCGACACCCCACACCACATGAGGCCAGCTGGCTCGATGATGCCGAGACAACGCCGGGGGGAGTCCATCCCATCACTCCAACAGACACGCTAAAGCGCGCCGCTGAGCTCGGACGTTACGCGTCATCAACTACCCATCGTGGCGACTCGGAATGGGCGCCACGGACCCGTCGCCGCAGACCCGTCTTGTGCTCAAGATGCATCGTGTTGACAATGGCTGCCCGCTTCGCGCCGCGCGGGCCTGGCTGAAGGCGCGTCACGTGCTACATGTCCATAGGAGACAGAGATGGCCAAGTACCTGCTTCGGGTCAACTACACCGCCGACGGCGCCAAAGGCCTCATCAAGGACGGAGGATCGATGCGGCGGTCCGTGGCCCAGAAGGCTGCCGAGTCCGTCGGCGGTCGTGTCGAGTCGTTCTACTTTGCCTTCGGCGACACCGATGCATTCGTCGTGGCAGACCTACCTGACGCGGCAAGCGCTGCGTCCATTGCGTTGACCGTGAGTGCAAGCGGTGGCGCAAGCGTCCAGACAACCGTTCTCATGACGCCCGAGGAGGTCGACGCCGCAGCTCGCAAGTCGCCAATGTATTCGGCGCCCGGTCGGTAGCTGTCCAGCGAGCGAGCACAGTGCGTCAGCAATGACGCCTAACCAAGGCGTTACCCTCAGTCATCGGCAGGAAGAGACCTCGTGACCATCGCTCAGATCCAGCAGTCGATCGCAGGCGTCACCAAGTTCTTCTCGGAGAACCCGCAGCGGGGTCGCACCACCGACAAGGCGGCCGTTGCAACGGTTCAAGAGGGACTTCGCTGCAAAGCCGAGGGTCCGAACGGTGCCGCCCTGATCAGTGACATGCCAAAGGGAATTGGCGGCGGTGGCACGGCGCCAACTCCAGGCTGGTTTCTGCGGGCCGCACTTGCCAACTGCGATGCGACGGTGATTGCCATGCGCGCCGCACAACTCGGCGTTGTCCTGACCAAGCTGGAAGTCATCGTGGACAGTGTCTCCGACGATCGAGGAATGCTCGGCCTTGGAGAAGGCATCCCGCCAGGGCCGCAGAGCGTGCGCATCCGCGTGGTGATAGCGGCTGATGGAGCGGCACCCGAACAGCTTCGCCAGA
>Ga0208609_100107_pt1 | contig 38920 bp, 44 predicted proteins | sample SubbioR11_8A_Apr_FD_184813 | JGI IMG/M metagenome (GOLD analysis project Ga0208609, IMG submission 184813) | Serpentinite rock and fluid subsurface biosphere microbial communities from McLaughlin Reserve, California, USA - CR11_8A_Apr (SPAdes) | ecosystem: Environmental > Terrestrial > Deep...
CTGTCGGGCCTGGGGTGTCGAAAGCGAAAATCGGCCCCAGCGAGTACAGTTTGCGCCGGATTCGCCGCCCCATAGCCCGGCTATGGGGCCAGAAGACGGTGCAAAATGGGCCGCTGCGGTTGATTTGCAGCCGACGATTCCCAAGCCCGACAGGCTGCCAACAGCGCCGTGGCTGGCCATTCCCGGCAACCACGACCTCCCGCTGCTCGATCTCTGGACGCGCCTGCGCCGCCCCTATGCGCGGCACTTGGCCGCCTTTGGCCCGGAACTCGAACCCGTGCACAGTTCGCCCGAGCTGCTGGTGCTGTGCCTCAACACCACGCGGCCTTGGCGGCACAAGCACGGCGAGGTGTCGGCCGGGCAGATCGAGAGCGTGGCCCAGCGGCTCGAAACCGCCAGCGCAGCGCAGTTGCGCGTGGTGGTGGTGCACCAGCCAGTGGCCGTCATCCGCGCCTCCGACCGGGTGAACCTGCTGCGCGGGCACGCAGCGGCGCTGCAGCGCTGGGCCGCTGCGGGCGCCGATCTGGTTCTGGGCGGGCACATCCACCTGCCTTATGTGCGGGCCATACCCGGGCTGGCGCGGCCGCTGTGGGCGGTGCAGGCGGGCACGGCGGTGTCGAGGCGGGTGCGCGAAGGCTTGCCCAATTCGGTGAACCTGCTGCGCTGGGGCGCCCAGGCCCCGCCCGGCTGCTGCCTGATCGAGCAATGGGATTACGCCGCAGCGCAGCAGGCTTTTGTGCGGGCCGCCGTCACAGAAGTGCGGCCGACCCGATCAACAGCGCCCTGAAATCATTCACGTTGGTGCGCGTCGGGCCGCTGTGCAGCGCATCGCCCAAGGCAGCGAAAAAGCCGTGCGCGTCGTGGTGGTCCAGCCGTTGCTGCGCATCCAGCCCCAAGGCTTGCGCGTGCGCCAGCGTGTCGGGGCCGATCAAGGCACCGGCGGCGGGGCCGTTGCCGTCGATGCCGTCGGTGTCGGCCATCAAGGCATGCACACCCGGCTGGCCGACCAATTCGAGCGCGCACGCCAGCAGGCACTCGACGTTGCGCCCGCCTTGGCCGGGGCTGGGGGTGCGCAGCGTGACGCTGGTCTCGCCGCCCGAGAGCAGCAGGCACGGCGCGGCAAAGGGCTGCTGGCGCTGCGCGATCTGGCGCGCCAGCGCCGCCAGCACCTGGCCCACTTCGCGCGCCTCGCCTTGCAGCGCGTCGCTCAAGATGTGCGCCTCAAAGCCGGCGGCGCGCGCGGCGGCGGCAGCGGCTTCGAGCGCCATCTGCGGGGTGGCGAGCCAGCGCAGCTCGCTGCGCGCCAGCCGCGCATCGCCCGGTTTAATCGTTTCGCCGCGCCCGCTGTGCAGCAGCTCCAGCGCGGCCGGTGGCAGGGGCAGGCGGTAGCGCTGCGCGATCGCCAGCGCATCGGCGCAGGTGCTGGGGTCGGGCACGGTGGGGCCGGAGGCGATGTCGGCCGGGTCGTCGCCGGGCACGTCGGAGATCAGCAGCGTGAGCACGCGCGCCGGGTAGCAAGCCGCCGCCAGCCGCCCGCCCTGCAGCGCCGAGAGGTGGCGGCGCAGGCAGTTGATCTCGCCAATGCGGGCCCCGCTGGCCAGCATCGCGCGCGCCAGCGCCTGCTGCTCGGCCAGCCCCAAGCCGGGCAGCGCCAGCGGCCACAGCGCCGAACCGCCGCCCGAGAGCAGGCACAGCACAGTATCGTCCGCGCCCAAACCCTGCACGCTGGCCAGCACGCGCTCGGCGGCGCGCCAGCCCGCCATGTCGGGCACCGGGTGCGCCGCAGCCACGATCTCGATGCGCGAGCACGGCGCTTCGTGCCCGTAGCGCGTCACCACCAGGCCGCCCAAGGCCTGCGGGTCGCCATCCCAGTGCGCCTCGACCGCCTGGGCCATCGCCGCCGAGGCCTTGCCCGCCCCCACCACCCACAAGCGCCCAGAGCCGATATCGGCCGCGCGCGGCAGGTGCGGCGGCAAGCACAGCGCCGGTTGCGCAGCGGCCACGGCGGCGGCAAAGAGCTGGCGCAGCAGGGGGGCGGTGGCGCTGCCAAGGTGGTCGGTTGCAACATGCGCAGAATGCAGCAATGTTTCAGTGTGCGAAGTGGTGGTCATAGGCTGCGGATGGGTTAAGTACACCGTTACTACTGTAGCCGAAAGCGCAGCGTGCTGTTAAGGTACTCACCCTGAGCTCACATGGTATGGCATCAAATGATAGACCTTCGACATCTTCGGTATTTTCAAGCCGTCGCCCAAGAACTCCACTTCGGGCGAGCGGCTGCACGGGTGCACATTTCACAACCTGCGCTGTCACGACAAATTCAGCAGTTGGAATCTGAAATCGGGACCCCACTGTTGCTGCGCACACAAAGACGCGTTGAGCTGCTGCCGGCTGGACAACTGCTACTAGACCGAAGCAACTTGGTACTCCAAGACGTGGCGCGAGCGGTGATCGATGCGCGGCGCACGGGCGCCGGGGAGCTGGGTCGTCTGTTGGTAGGCTTCATTCACTCATCAACTTACGGGATACTTCCCTTGATCATCGAGCGCTTCCGCCACCTCTATCCGGCCATCGAACTCGAACTGCAAGAAATGACCATTGTTGAACAGCATGGGGCCCTCGTACGGGGCGTGATCGACATCGGGCTCTTGCGGATTCAACCAGCACCTGCTGACTTGGAGTTTCAACCGGTGCTGGAGGACCCTTTCCTCGTCGCCGTACCACACTCGCACCGGCTGGCGGCGCAGACCGCAGTAAGCTTGTCAGAGCTCAAAGGAGAAGATATGGTGATGTTCTCCTCACGCGGAAGCCCGCTGTTTCATTCTCGGATAGTGGCGATGTGCGAACGTGTTGGGTTAACACCACGCGTGGCACAAATAGCCACCCAAATTCACACTATAGCTGGACTGGTCAGTGCTGGTGTCGGCCTAGCAATCATCCCTAGTTCCGCCCGCAATCTGCAGCCGCAGGGGGTCCAGTTCCTTGAGATCCTTGACCGCCCTGAACCCTTGCAGGTCGGACTCAGCTGGTTGCGCGGCAAGGGAGACACGCCATCCATTCGCGTCTTTCGCGAGGTAACACTAGCAGTGGCAGCCCAGCTTGGCGGTAAAGACCAAGTAAGAACGCAAAGGTCATAACCCCCCGCCCTATCGAATACGCCGCATGGCGCGTCCACAGGGCGCAGGCAGTCTCTTCCCGCATTGATGCTTTTAGCGCATCAATACGCCACATAATATGCATTGGACTTTTGTTCTAGTGCACTATAAAGTTCTGATGACTGGCTGCTCGAAAAGCAGCAATGCGAAACAAAAACGACTGGAGACAGCATGAGTGCTTGCATTGCCCCCTTTTCTTTCCACAACCCAACGGCGATCGAGTTTGGCATGGGTGCACTTGCCCGCCTCCCTGAACTCGTGAAGAACCTCGGCGGCAAACGGGCACTGGTGGTTGGCGACCCAGGCGTGCACAAGGCCGGCCTAGTAGACCGGGTGATAGCTGCCTTGGGTGACGACATTCCGGTAATAACCTTCACAGAGGTTGAAAGCGACCCCGATGCCCGGTCTGTTGACGCTGGCGTAAAACTGGCGAAGCCTTGGAATTGCGACGTGATCATAGGTATTGGCGGTGGCAGCGCAATGGATGTAGCCAAGGCGATCGGGGTGATGCTAACCAACCCAGGCAACATCCGCGATTACGCCGGCATGGGGAAGATCAGCAAGCCCGGCGTTCCCGTGATCGCGATCCCAACCACCTCTGGTACGGGCAGTGAGATGACTATCTGGTCGGTGCTTTCCGACCGGGAGAAAAACCAGAAATTTGGTATTGGTAGCATCTTAAACTGTCCGCGCATTGCCCTGCTAGACCCCGAGCTGACGATGTCGCTACCGCCTGCCATCACGGCCGCCACTGGCATCGATGCCTTGACCCACGCGCTGGAGTCGTACGTAAACACGACGACTCAGCCAATCTCTGAAGCGATGTCGGAGCAGTCGATGACACTGATTGCCCGCAGCCTACGCTTGGCCGTCATGCAACCGGGCAACCGCCAAGCTCGTGCCGATATGCTGCTGGCAAGCACCATCGCTGCAATGGCATTTAACAGTACCCGACTCGGCTTGGTACACGCCCTCGCCATGCCGCTCGGAACACGCTTCCATATCCCTCATGGGCTGGTCAACGCAATCATGCTACCCGGGGTAATGCGCTACAACCTACCGGGAAGCTTGGCCAAGTTCGCGCGGATCGCGCAAATATTCGGTGAACCCATAGAGCGGCTGAGCCTGCAGCAAGCGGCCGAGCGCTCGGTGTCCGCCATTGAAAAGATGAAATTGGACATAGGTATAAACGCTAGGCTCAGTGAATTCGGCATGACCGAGTCCGACCTGAATGACGTAGCGGCAGATGCAATGTTATCGGGCAATGTCCCGGTCAATCCGCGCCAGCCTACGCTGGAAGATATCAAAACGCTGCTACGCGCCGAGCTGTAGCACACCAATAACGAGGAACCCCCCCCATGGATATGCAAACTTGGCTCAACGATCACATAGGCAAGCGTTACGGCAACTACATCGATGGCGAATGGGAAGAGGCAAGGTCTAATGCGATGACATTGACCAACCCAGCCCGCCGCGACCAAATACTCGGCCATTTCACCGAAGGCACAAGGGAAGACGTTGACCGCGCTGTCAAATCTTCCTACTGTGCTTGGAAGGAATGGCGCAATGTACCTGGCCCTGAGCGCGGATCTATTCTGTTTCGGGTAGCTGAAATGATTGAGAAGCGCGCTGATGAATTTGCTTTTCTTGTATCCGCCGAACAGGGCAAGATCTTATCCGAGTCGCGAGGAGAAGTTATCCGAGCGGTTAAAGAGCTGCGATTCGTTGCTGGTGAGGCCAGCCGCATGGAGGGCTACACCCTTCCCAGTGAAAAGCGCAATGGCCTAGCCATGAGCTTTCGAGAGCCTGTGGGTGTCATTGCATCTATAGTACCGTGGAACTTTCCGTTGCTAACGCCGGTCCGAAAAATTGGACCAGCGCTGGCCTACGGCTGCACGACAGTCTTGAAGCCCTCCAATCAAACCCCATGGTGCTCGGTTAAGCTGGTCGAGCTGTTCCGGGAAGCTGGAACACCGAAGGGTGTAGTGAACTTGGTGCTCGGAACTGGTCGAGAGGTTGGTGAGGCACTGGTCATGCACCCGCACGTGCGTGGTATAAGCTTCACGGGCTCAACAAAGACAGGGTCTGACATCAACGCTCTAGCCGGGCAACGAATGGTTCAATCTCAACTCGAAATGGGCGGCAAGAACCCAGCCATCGTTCTGAGCTACAGGGACGCTGGAACCATAGCAAGACAGATCGCGCAGGCCGCGTTCACCACCTCCGGACAGCGTTGCACCGCTATCAGCCGCGTCATAGTACTTCAGAGCCTCGCGGACGAATTAAGTGAGGCACTCGTTGGGGAGATGTCGTTGATCAAGATCGGTCCTGCATGGGAATCGTCTAGCACGATGGGGCCCCTCATATCTGATCAGCATCGCACGTCAGTACTGCGCAACGTTGCCGCTGGCCTCAACCAAGGTGCCCGCATCCGATACGGCGGCCGCGTACCAGAAGAAGGCGAACTAGCGCAGGGCAACTTCCTAGAGCCTACTCTCATTGAGAACATTACCCCGGAAAACTTGCTGGCTAACAAGGAAATCTTCGGCCCGGTACTTTCATTCATCACCGTTCGAGACTCGGAGCAGGCGATCGCTGTAGCGAACTCGGTCGAATACGGTCTCGCCGCATCCGTTTTTACCCGTGATGTTGACGAGGCATTGCGCTTCGTTCGAGAGAGCGAAAGCGGCATGGTGCATGTAAACCATGGGACCAACAGCGAAGCACACATGCCTTTCGGTGGCATGAAGGGCTCAGGGTTAGGTGCCTTCTCGATCGGCCACAGCAATCTTGAATTCTTCACCAAATTAAAGGTTGCATACTTCCAAGGTTGACCGTGTCAAACACAGTGAAAACAGCCAAGGCAGTGGCTGGGCGCGTAAAGCAGTGCGCCGAAGCCGAACGGCTCTGCCCACTTTCTTTTTCATGAGCAAAGTCATTAAAATGGAGACGACAAAGATGAACACGTCCTTTCAGATGCGCCTTAATCGGCGTAATGTCCTCGCCGCGATGGGTGTCGCTGCAACAGTGGGACTCAGCAGTAGCCCTGTCTTCGGTGCACGTCAGATCACCATCCGTTTCAACCATACCGACGGCCCAGGTGGCGACGGTTACCATTTTTCTGAGAAACTCAAAAGTCTGCTTGCAGAACGCACCAACGGACGTATCCAAGTGCAGAACACCCATTCTGGTCAGCTTGGCGCGGAGAGAGACATGTACGACTCGATGCAGATCGGGGCCATTGAAATGGGCCGTTCTGGCTCACTCATCATCAGCGTGGCTGCCCCTCTGTATGCTGCACTGGATATGCCATACCTGTTTCGCAGCCAGCAACATCTGCGCAACGTGCTCTCCGGACCGATCGGTCAGGCCATGCACCAAGAATTTCTAACGCGGAGGGGCATACGCGTGCTGGGCATCGTGAACCGCGGACCACGCCACCTTACCACCAGCAACCGCCCCGTAAGGACTCCGGCTGATTTGGCGGGGCTTAAGCTGCGTGTACCCGAAATACCCGTGTATTTGGCTGCATGGCGTGCTCTAGGGGCGAGCCCAACCCCAATGGCTTTTCCTGAAGTGTTTACTGCGCTTCAGCAGGGCACGATCGACGGCCAAGAGAACCCGTTGTCGACCATTCATGGAAATAGTTTTCATGAAGTGCAGAGGCATCTCGTGCTGACGACACACGTGCGCGGTAATGGCTGGATGATCGCCAGTGAGCGTTTCTGGCAATCATTGACCGAAGCAGACCGTAGGCTGCTGCAGCAGGCGGTAAACGACGCCTCCGCGCACGCAGATGAACAAATTGCGCAACGGGAAGTCGGGCTGCTCGCAACTTTGCGTCAAAGAGGGATGAACGTTATTGAACCCGACATCAATGCCATCTCAACCGTGGTGCAACGCGAGGTACCGCCAAGGTTTGCAGACAGATGGCTACCCGGTCTGCTGGACGCGGTCATCAGGACCGCAGGATGAGCCTGAAGCATACTTGTCACTAGGGTTTCGGCTGCAAGGAGCGCATCAGCAAAGGCCAAGCTTAGCCCATTGATCTGAAATTTGGCTGCCAATTACATCAGAGGTTAAAATCATGAAAGAACAGGAACCTCACTACAAGCCGCAGCCAAACGATGGCACTGAATGGATCCGCCTTCCCCTGAAGGCTGCGCTTCTAGCATGGCGCTGGGGCACAGAGACAGTTGTCACTTGTTTGATGGCAATTATGGTAGGCACCATCATTTTGCAGGTGTTCTTTCGTTTCGTATTAAACGACCCGCTCGCTTGGAGCGAGGAATTAGCGCGCTACTCGTTGGTGTGGATCACTTTTCTCGGCGCTGCGGTAGCCTTCCGCCATGGCGGTCACATTGTAATCGACACCCTCGTAATGATGTTACCCCGTGGTGCGCAATCAATATTGGCTTGGGTGGTGGATGTGCTGATCGTGGTTGCCCTCTTGATCTTGCTTGTTCAAGGTCTGAAAATCATGGAGGTGACTTCAGGCGTGAAAGCGACGATGCTAGAGATTCCAATGTCGTGGGTGTTCGCAGCCATCCCCGTGAGCGCAGCCATTATGTTGGCCTACCAGGTTGAACGCACCATTCGCAAAATCAAGAGCGCAAAGCCCACTTCGCTTGCCTGAGGAAACGCAGCAACATGGTCACCATTCTACTGGTAAGCAGCCTTCTGCTGTTCGCAATCGGCATGCCCGTCGCCTTCGCCATGGTGTTAAGCGCAGCGGCCGCCTTCCTCTTCCTAGGCAACGTGCCTCTGATGGTGCTTCCACAACGCATTCTGACCGGCGCGGACAGCTTTCCCCTGATGGCGATCCCGTTCTTCCTGCTGGCTGGCAACCTAATGATCAGTGGTGGCTTGACACAAAAACTGAGCAACCTAGCCCTAGCACTGGTGGGGCACCTTCGAGGCGGGCTGGCACAGGTCAACGTTGTAAACAGCATGATGATGGGAGGCATGACCGGCTCAGCAATCGCCGACGCGGTGTCTGATTGTAAGATCTTGGTGCCTGTTATGCTGAAGTCCGGCTACAGTCCCCGGTTTGCTGCCTCCCTTACCGCCGCGTCTGCAGCAATTGCGCCTATGATCCCACCCAGCATTCCCTTCATCATTTACGGATCAATTGCAGGAACCTCCATTGGACAGCTGTTCTTGGCAGGTGTCGTACCTGGCATCATGATGGGAGTTTTTCTCATGATCGCAGTAAATGTGATTGCTCGCCGACGTAATTTACCACGCGGAGAGCAGCCTAACTTGAGTAGGATCTTAGGGGCGCTGCGCACTTCAGGGCCACCACTGATGATGTTGGTGATCATAATCGGCGGCATTCTTTCAGGAGTATTCACTCCAACTGAAGCTGGAGCGGTGGCAGTCCTTTACGCCATAGTCCTGACGACGATGTTTTACCGCAGCCTGAGAGTTGCGGACCTACCCAAAGTCCTGCTGGAAACAAGCGTCCAAACAGGCGTGATCATGCTTGTGATTGCCGCCGCCTCCCCGTTCAGCTGGTTGCTAGCGCGCGAGCAAGTGGGCCAAGATGTGGTGCAAATGCTGGCATTGATCGGCGACAACGAGATTGTGTTCCTTCTACTCCTCAACGCAATTCTGCTGGTGCTCGGCATGTTCCTTGATGCTACTGCGCTTCTGATCATCGTGGTCCCTGTACTAGTGCCGGTATTTGCTGCACTCGGCCTAGACCCAGTTCACATGGGTGTGGTGGTTGTCTTGAACCTAATGATCGGTCTAGTGACACCGCCATTCGGAATCGTGATGTTTGTGGTATGCAACCTCCTCAAGGTAAATATCTTGGATTTCGTACGCGAGATATGGCCATTCCTGCTCGCGCTGCTCGCGACTCTTCTTACAGTCACCTTTCTGCCAGAACTGGTTCTGTTTCTACCCACTCTGTTAATGCGATAAGATTTTAGATGCAACACCATCTACTGCTATTGATCAAAACTCTGTAACGCAAATGAAACACGAGCACGAAATTCCTACACTTGAATAATTTTGAATGCATGAACCTTCCGCATCACATTGCACTATTCACAAATTGCCATCATCAATGAAAAAACAGAACCACTCAATCAGCGAAGTAGCCACTTTGCCTAGACAGGCCAATAATACAAAACCACATTCTGACGTTATTAAAAAAATGCCATCTGGCCTTGAGCACATTCTTTGCTTAGATGATTTTGATAAGGCTGCTAAACAGCACCTTCCAAAGCCAATTTACGCCTATATTTCTGGTGGAGTAGAACGAAACCACACGCTGCGAGCGAACGCCACCTCATTCGAGAGATACGAGTTCCTTCCAAGGGTTTTGATCGACATATCCAAGCGCACCACTTCAACATCCGTGTTAGGAATGCAGTATTCTGCACCTTTCGGCATCGCCCCGATGGGAATTTGCGCTTTATCAGCTTACCGCGGCGATATCGTCTTAGCTCAGGCAGCTGAACGTGAAAATATCCCAATGATCATGAGTGGCTCCTCACTGATACGGATGGAGGAAGTGATAAAGGTCAACCCAAACGCTTGGTTCCAAGCATACCTACCTGGCGACGAAAAAAATATCCTGGCACTCGTAGAGCGTGTCAAGGTTGCAGGATACCGTACCCTTGTCATCACAGTAGACGCTTCGATTGCCGCCAACCGTGAGCATAACATCAGAGCTGGATTTTCTACCCCGATGCGTCCGAGCCTCTCTCTCGCTTGGCAGGGGCTCACACACCCACGTTGGCTGTTTGGCACATTCCTTAAAACGATCGCTCTCCACGGTATGCCACACTTTGAAAATAATTTTGCACACCGGGGTGCACCAATCATGTCGCCCAACGTATCACGGGATTTCTCTGATCGTGGCCACCTAAATTGGAGCCATTTACGTATGCTTCGCAAACAGTGGCCAGGCCAAATGGTGATCAAAGGCATCCTAGATTTTCGCGATGCGCGACTGGCGGTGGACTCCGGTGTTGACGGCATCATTGTTTCAAACCACGGCGGTCGCCAACTAGATGGCACAGTGGCACCGCTACATGTTCTACCCCGAATCGTACGTTCCTGCTCCGAGGTTCCGGTAATGATCGATAGCGGTCTCAGACGTGGTACTGACGTACTTAAGGCACTAGCGCTCGGGGCAAAGTTCGTCTTTCTGGGCCGACCTTTTAACTACGCAAGTGCAGTTGGTGGTTCGGTCGGTGTGCGCAAAGGTATTTCACTACTACGTGATGAAGTATCGCGTGATATGGCAATGTTAGGCATCAATCACTTAAGCGAACTGGATGCAAGTTTTCTCCTTGGAGGAGACAGTAAAGATTTACCATGATGGAGTCTTGAGTTGATGTCGCAAGACCATCAACAGCTCGGTATTTTTCTGAAACAGCTCCCTTCAACCCCACTGCTCTATATCAAAGGATTAATAACATGATTGGTTTTCAAATCCACCATCGCCCCCGCCAAGTGAGCGATAAACTCATTCGAGCCTTCTTTGATATTCCGGTTGCCAATGTGAGCGACTGCATGATGCGAATCACATCTGGTGGACCTAGGCTTCGGCCTATGCACAAAAGCGGCCGCCTTGCAGGCCCTGCCTTAACAGTGAAGACGCGCCCCGGCGATAACCTAATGATCCATAAGGCACTGGACATGGCTGCACCCGGGGATATTATCGTAGTAGATGCTGGCGGCGATCTAACCAATTCACTTTTTGGCGAGATAATGTTAAATTATGCAATTACCCGCAAAATTGGTGGTATTGTGCTGAATGGCGCAATCCGAGATGCAAAAGATATTGCAGCCAGCAGCTTACCAGTCTATGCTGCAGGCGTGACGCACCGCGGCCCATACAAGGACGGCCCAGGAGAAATCAATGTGCCGATTGCCATTGATGGCATGGTGATTCATCCAGGCGACCTTATTATTGGTGATTTTGATGGATTTTTATGCATCAAAATCGACGATGCAGATCAAGTATTACAAGCGGCACTCGAGAAACTAAAACAAGAACAAATAACAATGGCAAACATTGCTGCTGGAGTGCATGACACTTCTTGGGTTGACGCACGCCTAAAGTCACTGGGCTGCGACCCAACGCCGCAGTAAACAACACGCAGATTCAAATTTCTCACCACCCTTTGCCTCGGCTCAACCACATCAAGGAGACACTGATGATTATCCGCAAATTTCTTTTTGGCTTAGTATCTGCAATAGCAGCATCAACGGCTATGGCATGGCCAACAAAACCCATCACAATTGTGGTACCTTTCCCTGCTGGGGGGACAAGTGATCTTCTGGCCCGAGCTGTCAGCACACATGCTGGTGAGTCTCTTGGGCATAGAATTATTGTTGACAATCGGACGGGCGCCAGCGGCACTCTTGCCGCCGCATTTGTAGCACGCTCACCTGCAGATGGTTACACTTTCATGGTTTCTGGCATGGCTCCATTTGTGACTGCGCCACACCTGATGAGAGTTCACTATGATGCCGTTCGGGATCTCGAGCCGATTTCTCTTGTTGTTCGGGCGGCGAAGGTCCTAGTTGTACCTACAGCTTCTCCACATCGAAATCTTTACGATTTCATCAGTTGGAAGCGGGCTAATCCAGGCAGGGCATCTTTTGCTTCTGCGGGTAATGGTAGTAGCGACCACCTAACCGCAGAGCTTTTCTGGCAGGAAACTCGTACTACTGGCATTCATATCCCTTATCGAGGCGGTGCGCCAGCCGTGACTGCTGTATTGGGCGGAGAAGTTAATGCTCTTTTCATGAGCATCAACGCTGTCATGCCTCATATACAGTCCGGCCGGCTTCGTCCTTTGGTTATCAGTAGCGCCACAAGATCATCTGCGCTACCCCAGGTGCCCACGTTAATGGAACAAGGTGTTAACTTTACTTCTTATTCTTGGCAAGGATTTGCCAGCCCGAGAGGGATTCCAGCTGAGGCAAGGCGTCGTATGCATGAACTTCTATCCGCTACACTTAGAAATCCAGAAATGCACTCCAGACTTACCCAACAAGGCTTGGAAATCGTGCTAAGCACTCCTGAAGAGTTCGCTACATTTCAACAATCTGAATTCAGTCGGTGGAAGCAAATCATTGAAACCAGAAATATTGTAGGGGATTAAATTTATGGTAGCTAATTGATTCACAACTCTTCATTGATTTTTTCATGCCAACTGAAGCAAACTATTCAGGTCAAAAGGTGACTCAACGGCCCGGCGTGCTGATCACACGCCGATTGTTCCCCGAGGTGCTGCAGCGCCTAGGCCAGCACTTCGAGCTGCGCGACAACCCGCAGGATGCGGTTTGGAGCCCGGCCGAGCTGATCGAGCGCCTGCAAGGCCAGTGGGGCGTGCTGGCCACGCAGGGCGACCGCATCGACGCCAGCGTGCTGGCCGCTTGCCCCGATCTGCGCGTGGTCGCCAACATGGCGGTCGGCTACAACAACCTCGACCTCGAGGCGCTGGCGCGCCACGGCGTGCAAGCCAGCAACACCCCCGATGTGCTGACCGAGAGCACCGCCGACTTCGGCCTCGCGCTGTTGCTGGCCACGGCGCGGCGCATCACCGAGGGCGAACGCTACCTGCGCGATGGGCGCTGGAAAAAATGGGCCGCCGACATGCTGCTGGGGGCCGAGGTGCACCACAGCACGCTGGGTATTTTGGGCATGGGGCGCATCGGGCAAGCCATTGCGCGCCGCGCCGCGCACGGTTTTTCCATGCAGGTGATTTACCACAACCGCAGCCCGCTCGACGCCGCCACCGAGCGCGCCTGCGCCGCCCGCTGCGTCAGCAAAGCCGAGCTGCTGCGCCAGGCCGACCACCTGCTGCTGGTGCTGCCCTACACCCCGGCCAACCACCACACCATCGGGGCGGCCGAGCTGGCGCAGATGAAGCCCAGCGCCACCTTGGTCAACTTGGCGCGCGGCGGCATCGTCGATGAGCTGGCGCTGGCGCAGGCGCTGCAAAGCGGCCAGCTTGCCGCCGCCGGCTTGGATGTGTACGAGGGCGAGCCGCAGGTGCGGCCCGAGCTGCTGGCGCTCACCAACGTGGTGCTCACGCCGCACATCGCCAGCGCCACCCGGGGCACCCGGCTTGCCATGGCGCTGCTGGCGGCGGACAACTTGATCGCCTTTCATGAAAAAGGAGAAATTTTGACTCCAATCAAATCGATTCAGGCCTGCAATCAGGTGTAAGTCGAAGCGCACTGGAGGGCTGTCGGCAAAGTCCGCCTCGACCGCCTGCGCCATCGCGGCGGCAGGCACAGCGCCGGTTGCGCAGCGGCCACGGCGGCGGCAAAGAGCTGGCGTAGCAGGGGGGCGGTGGCAGTCAAAGCGAATTCAGTCACCGACTACGCCTTTCACCGGCCTTGGGGCCACTCAGTTGCTTGATTTCATTGAGGCCAACCAGCGAACGCATCTGCCTGATGGCGATGGCGTTCAACTGCGCCAGCCGCTCTGGAGCGGCCAGCCCTTGGTGAATCAGCACCGCATTGATGCTTTCGAGGTTTGACAACACCACCAGTTGCTCCAGTGTGGCCGCATCCCGCATGTTGCCGCTCTGGTCTGCATTGACTTGTCGCCACTGGGCCGCCGTGATGCCGAACAGGGCAACATTGAGCAAGTCGGCCTCGCTGGCGTAGATGATGCCAGTCTGTTTCGGCGTGAGTAGCGGCGGGATCAGCCGCTCCTTGATGGCATCGGTGTGAATCTTGTAATTGACCTTCGCCAAGGTACGCTGAAAACTCCACTCCAAGGAAGTGGTGCGGGATTCTTCATCCTTGAGGCGCTGGAACTCCTTGATGAGGTAGAGCTTGAACTCCGGGCTGAGCCAAGAGCCGAACTCGAAAGCGATGTCCTTGTGGGCATAGGTTCCGCCATACCGTCCAGCCTTGGCATGCAGGCCGATGGCGGCGGTGCCCTCGATCCATTTTTTAACCGACAGGAAGAAGCTGTTGCGCCCAGCCTCGTTTTTAATTCCCTCGAATTCGATGGAATTAAACCCTGGGTTGTTGAGTTGCTCCCACACGCCCAAGAACAGCACGGTGTCCTTGTTCTTGAGCCATTGCTCAATCAGGGCGCTGCCGCCGTCGAAGTTCCTCACCATATCAGTCAGCGAAAGGTAGTCGTGCTCGTTCCGGGTGGCGATCGTAACCTCTGTACCTTTGACGTTGATGATGCGATTCTTCATCCTGAATCCGTTCGATGAGCCTCAAACAAACCGGCTTAAATAATTAAATCAAAGAGTTATCAAACTGCGCACGACACCCAGAAGGCGCCGTTCTGCTCGTGTGACTTTATCATTAATCAACTGCCCTGTGACACACCACCCCCGTTTACACTCCCCACACCTCCACCACTCCACCATCGCACCATGCCACTGGACACCCTCACTGGCCCGTTGGGCATCGCCTTGGCCGCCGTGCTGGGCCTGTTGATCGGCAGCTTTCTGAATGTGGTGATCCACCGGCTGCCGCTCATGCTGGAGCGGCGCTGGGCCGAAGAATGCGCCGAGCTGCACCCACTCACCGCACCATCCACCCCGCAACCCGCCCTGCCCGGCTCTGGGCCAGCCGCCCTAGCCGCCTCTTTGGCCGCTGCGACAGCCCCCGGCGCGGCCACGTCGGCGGCTGCGCACACCCCGGCGCTCAACCTAATCACGCCGCGCTCGCGCTGCCCTGCCTGCGGTGCGGGCATCGCTTGGTACCACAACATCCCGCTGCTCAGCTACGCCCTGCTGCGCGGCAAGTGCAGCGCCTGCGCGGCCCCGATCGGGCTGCGCTACCCGCTGGTGGAGCTGCTCACCGGCATCGGCTTTGCTTGGGTGATGCACCTGCACGGCCCGGGCTGGCCGGCGCTGGCCTGGATGGGTTTTGTGGCCGCCGTGCTGGCGCTGGCCTTCATCGACTGGGACACCACGCTGCTGCCCGACGACATCACGCTGCCGCTGCTCTGGGCCGGCCTGCTGGCTGCGGCGCTGGGCTGGAGCGGCATTGGGTTGGAGGATGCGCTCTGGGGCGCGGTGGCGGGCTATGTGTCGCTGTGGTCGATCTACTGGGCCTTCAAGCTGCTCACCGGCAAAGAGGGCATGGGCTATGGCGACTTCAAGCTTTTTGCGGCGCTCGGGGCCTGGCTCGGTTGGCAGGCGCTGGTTCCGGTCCTGCTGCTGGCCTCGGTACTCGGGGCCGTGATCGGGCTGGCCATGAAGTACAGCACCGGCCTGCGCGAGGGCGGCTACGTGCCCTTTGGGCCGTTTCTGGCTTTTGGCGCCCTGCTGGCGCTGGCGCTCGGCCCGGCCACGCTGCTGGGCTGGGTTGGGCTTTAAGCCAAGCACGCCCCGCCTGAGCCCCCCCATGCGCACCCACCCCCAGCCCCCTTGGCGCATTGGCCTGACCGGCGGCATCGGCAGCGGCAAGAGCACGGTCGCGGCCATGCTGCAGGCGCTGGGCGCACCGGTGCTCGACGCCGACGCATTGGCACGCGCCTGCACCGCCCCCGGCGGGGCCGCCATCGAGCCCATCCGCGCCGCCTTTGGCCCGGCCTTCATCGGGCCCGACGGAGCCCTGAATCGGGCGCAGATGCGCGCGCTGGTGTTTGCCCAGCCCGAGGCGCGCCAGCAGTTGGAGGCGATCGTGCACCCGCTGGTGCGCGCCGCCATCGAGCAGGCTTGCACGCAATTGCAACTCCAAGGCCGCAGCGACTGCGTGGTGCTCGACCTGCCCTTGCTGGCCGAATCGCCGCACTGGCGCGAGCAAGTGGATGCGGTCTGGGTGGTCGATTGCACGCCCGAGACACAAACCGCGCGCGTGCTGCAGCGCAACGGCTGGCCGCTGGCGCAGGTGCAAGCGGTGCTGGCGGCGCAAGCCAGCCGGGCCGAGCGGCTGGCGCTGGCCGATGTGGTGCTAGCCAACGACGCCCCCACCACCTTGGCGCAATTGCAAGCGCAAGTGCAGCGCGCCTACGCCGGGCAACGGCGCCAATTCGGGCTATGATCGAAGCGTGATCCTCTACGAATACCCGTTCAACGAACGCATCCGCACCTACTTGCGGCTGGAGCGTCTGGCCGACCGGCTGGGCCAGCTCAGCACTCAAAGCTCGGCGCTGTCGCATCACTTTGCCCTGCACACCCTGTTCGAGCTGCTCGAAGTCGGCGCCCGCTCCGACTTGAAATCCGAAGTCCTCAAAGACCTGGAGCGGCTCAAGCAGCAATACAGCGGCTACCGCGGCAATCCGGCCATTTCCGAGGTGGCGCTAGACGCCTTCATTGCCCGGCTCGAGGCCCAGTACGCCGCCCTGCAAGAGTGCGGCAAGATCGGCCAAGTGCTGGCCGACAACGAATGGCTGGCGGCGGTGCGCAGCCGCATCGCCATTCCCGGGGGCACTTGCGAGTTCGACTTGCCCGCTTACCACGACTGGCAGCACCGCAGCGCCGAGCAGCGCCAACAAGACTTGCAGCCATGGGCCCAGACCTTGGCGCCCTTGCTCGATCCGGTGCAGGTGCTGCTGAGTGTGCTGCGCGAATCGGCGCACCCGCAAAAGGTGATGGCCATGGGTGGCCAGTTCCAGCAAAACCTGGCCCAAGGCAAAACCTACCAGCTGCTGCGGCTGTGGATCGACCCGGCGCTGCAACTGGTGCCCGAGATCAGCGGCAACCGGATGTTTTTTGCGGTGCGCCTGCTGCAGTGCGGCAGCAGCGGCAAGCCGCAACTGGCCAGCACCTCAGAAGCCGAGCTCGAATTTACCCTCTGCGCCTAAGGGCGGCCCGGCTTGGCCGTTCGGGCTGGGCGCGTGCTGCTGCAACCACTGCAACAGCGGCACCGAGCCCGGCAACAATGGCGCCACCTGCACCGGCCAAGTCTGCCAGGCGTGCAGCTGCCCTTCGCGCATCTGCAGCGGGCCGCTCCAGTCGCTGACCAAACCCACCTGCAGCCGCACCAAGGCGTGCGGATAGTCCACCCGCAGCTCGCGCCAAGGCTGCACGGGGCCGACGCGCAAGCCCAGCTCCTCGTGCAGTTCGCGCTGCAGCGCCTGCGCGGCGCTCTCACCCGCTTCGATCTTGCCACCGGGGAACTCCCAGTAACCCGCGTAAGCCTTGCCCGGCGGGCGGCTGGTGAGCAAAAAACGGCTTTGGGCGTCGAACACCACGCCCACCGCCACCTCGATCAGGCGCTGCCCGTGCCCAGCGGCGCGCGGCTGCTCGGCGTCCACCACCAGCAGCGGCGGCGCGCTCATGGCTGGGATGGTGGTTGGGCTGCGCCAGACCCGGCCACCGCACTGGCCGGGTGGTTGCCGGCGTAGTCGCGCGCAAACTGGTGCGCCACCCGGCCACTGCGCGAGCCGCGCTCGAGTGCCCACACCAGCGCCTGCGTGCGCGCGGCCTCGATCGCCGCCTCGGGCACGCCAAAATGCCCCAGCCACTGGCGCACCACGGTCAGGTATTCGTCTTGGCTGAAAGGGTAAAAGCTGATCCACAGCCCGAAGCGCTCCGAGAGCGAGATTTTTTCTTCCACCGCTTCGCCGGGGTGCAGTTCGCCGTCTTCGTCGCGCTGGTGGCTGAGGTTGTCGCGCTGGTATTCGGGCAGCAGGTGGCGCCGGTTGCTGGTGGCATAAATCAGCACATTGGGGCTGCTGGCGGACACCGATCCGTCCAAGATCGACTTGAGCGCCTTGTAGCCGGGCTCGCCGTCTTCGAAGCTCAGGTCGTCACAAAAAACGATGAAGCGCTCGGGGCGCTCGGCCACCAGCGCCACGAGGTCGGGCAAGTCGGTGAGCTCGGTCTTGTCGACTTCGACCAAGCGCAGCCCCTGGGGCGCGAAGGCGTGCAGGCAGGCGCGGATGAGCGAGCTTTTGCCGGTGCCGCGCGCCCCGGTGAGCAGCACGTTGTTGGCCGGCAGCCCCTGCACGAAGTGCGCCGTGTTGCGCACCAGGCGCTCTTTTTGCGGCTCGATTTCTTGCAGGTCGGACAGCGCCATGGCCCCGATGTGGCGCACCGGCTCCAGCAGGCCGTGGCCGCCGCGTTTGCGGTAGCGCCACGCCAGCGCCGCGCCCCAGTCGGGCGCACTCAGGGGCTGCGGCAGCACCGCTTCGATGCGCGCCAGCAGGGATTCGGCGCGCAGCAACAGGCGTTCAAAAGCTTCGTTCATGAGCGGGTGCGCGCCGCGTGCTCGGGCGCGGTAAATTTTTAGGAGCGGTAATCGGCGTTGATGCTCACGTACTCGTGGCTCAGGTCGCAGGTCCAAACTGTTTCGGCCGCCGCGCCCCGGCCCAGCCCGACGCGGATTGTGATCTCGCTCTGCGCCAGCACGCGCGCGCCCGCTTGCTCGGTGTAGCCAGGGTGGCGCCCGCCCCGCGTGACCACGTGCACGTCGTCGAGGTGCAGCTCGATCTGGTTTTGGTCCAGGTCGGCAATGCCGGCGTAGCCCACCGCCGCCAGAATGCGGCCCAGGTTCGGGTCGCTGGCGTAGAAGGCGGTTTTGACCAGCGGCGAGTGCGCGATCGCATACGCCACTTGCAGGCATTCGGCGCCATCGCGCCCGCCTTCCACGCGCACCGTGATGAACTTGGTCGCGCCCTCGCCGTCGCGCACGATGGCGTGCGCCAGCGTCTGCGCCAGCTCGGTCAGGGCCGCCAGCAGGCGCTGGCCCTCGGGGCTGGCCAGGTCGGCGATCTCGGGGTGCGCTGCCTGCCCGGTGGCGATCAGGATGAAGGAGTCGTTGGTGGAGGTGTCGCCGTCGATGGTGATGCGGTTAAACGACACCTCGGCCAGGCGCAGCGCCAGCTCGTGCAGCAGCGCCGGCTGGATGCGCGCGTCGGTGGCGATGAAGCCGAGCATGGTCGCCATATTGGGGCGAATCATGCCCGCGCCCTTGGCGATGCCGGACAGGGTCACGGTCTGGCCGCCGATCTGCACCTGGCGGCTGGCGGCCTTGGCCACGGTGTCGGTGGTCATGATGCCTTCGGCGGCGCGCAGCCAGTGCGCGGGCTGGGCGTCGGCCAGCGCGGCATCGAGCCCGTCGATCACGCGCTGCAGCGGCAGCGGCTCCATGATCACGCCGGTGGAAAAAGGCAGCACCTGCTGCGCCTGCAAGCCCAGCCGCTCGGCCAGCGCGGCGCAGGTCTGGCGCGCGTGCGCCAAGCCGCTCTCGCCGGTGCCAGCGTTGGCGCAGCCGGTGTTGATGAGCAGCGCGCGGATGGCGGCCCCGGCCTGCAGGTGCTCGCGGCACACCTGCACCGGTGCGGCGCAGTAGCGGTTGCGCGTGAACACCCCAGCCACGGCGCTGCCGGGGTCGAGCAGCAGCACGGTGAGGTCTTTGCGGTTGGGCTTGCGCACCCCGGCTTCGGTCACGCCGATGCGCACCCCGGGCACCGGGTGCAAGCTGGCGGCATCAGGGGCGGTCCAGTTCACAGGCATGGCGGTCTCCAGTTGCGCTCAGGCCAGCTTGCCGTGGCAGTGCTTGTATTTTTTGCCACTGCCGCAGGGGCAGGGGTCGTTGCGGCCCACGCGCGGCAGCGCATCGGCCGGGGTGGCGCGGCCACCCAGCAGGCCGCGGTCGGCCACGGTTTCGGCTTCGCCGCTTTCGTTCGGGGCCGTGTAGGTGACGTTGCTCAGGCGCTCGGCGGCGGCTTCGAGCTGCTGTGCGGCGGCACTCACCTGCTCGGGCGTCTGCACTTTCACGTTCATCAAGGTGCGCGTGACTTCGCCACGCACCTGCTCCAGCAGCAACGAGAACAACTGGAACGCTTCGCGCTTGTACTCCTGCTTGGGCTGCTTTTGCGCGTAGCCACGCAGGTGAATGCCCTTGCGCAGGTAGTCGAGCGCGCTCAGGTGGTCGCGCCAGTGGCTGTCGAGGTTTTGCAGCAGCACCACGCGCTCGAAGGCAGCAAAGCTGCCCGGGCTGGCCAGTTGCACCTTGGCCTCGTAGTGGGCGTGCGCGGCTTCTAGCACCTTCTCGACCACGTCGGCGTCGTCCATCTCGCTCGCTTCGTGCACCTGTTGCACCAGCGGCAGGTGCAGGCTCCATTCTTCGGCCAGGGTTTTTTCAAGGCCGGGCAAGTCCCACTGCTCTTCCACGCTCTGCGCCGGCACGAACTGGCGCACCACGTGCGTGAGCGCGCCGCTGCGCAGGTTGCGGATCTGTTCTGACACCTCTTGCGTGTCGATGATCTCGTTGCGCTGCTGATAGACCACACGGCGCTGGTCGTTGGACACGTCGTCGTATTCGAGCAACTGCTTACGGATGTCAAAGTTGCGCGCCTCCACCTTGCGCTGCGCGTTCTCGATCGAGCGCGTGACCATGCGGTGCTCGATCGCCTCGCCCTCGGGCATGTTGAAGCGCTCCATGATGGCGCGCACCTTGTCGCCGGCAAAAATGCGCATCAGCGAATCGTCCAGGCTCAGGTAGAAGCGGCTCGAACCGGGGTCGCCCTGGCGCCCGGCGCGGCCACGCAACTGGTTGTCGATGCGGCGGCTCTCGTGGCGTTCGGTGGCGATGATGCGCAAGCCCCCGAGCGCCTTGACGCGCTCGTGGTCGGCCTGCCACCGGGCGCGCGCAGCGGCGATCTTGCTGGCCCGCGCGGCTTCGTCCAGCGCCGGGTCGGCCTCGATGGCGGCGCACATTTTTTCGAGGTTGCCGCCGAGCACGATGTCGGTGCCGCGCCCGGCCATGTTGGTGGCGATGGTGATGGCGCCGGGCCGGCCGGCTTGGGCGATGATCTCGGCCTCGCGCTCGTGCTGCTTGGCGTTGAGCACCTCAAAGGGCAGCTTGGCTTTTGTGAGCAGCTCGGCGATGATCTCGGAGTTCTCGATCGACGAGGTGCCCACCAGCACCGGCTGCCCGCGCTGCAGGCATTCCTGGATGTCGGCCAGCGCCGCCTGGTACTTCTCGGGCGTGGTTTTGTACACACGGTCGAGCTCGTCTTTGCGCAGGCTCGGCCGGTTGGGCGGCACCACCACGGTTTCCAGGCCGTAGATTTCCTGGAACTCGAAGGCTTCGGTGTCGGCGGTGCCGGTCATGCCGGCCAGTTTTTCGTAGAGGCGAAAATAGTTCTGGAACGTGATCGAGGCCAGGGTCTGGTTTTCGGGCTGGATGCGCACCCCCTCCTTGGCCTCCACCGCCTGGTGCAGGCCCTCGCTCCAGCGCCGCCCCACCATCAGGCGGCCGGTGAATTCATCGACGATGATGATCTCGCCGTTTTGCACCACGTACTGCTGGTCGCGGTGATACAGGTGGTGCGCCTTGAGCGCCGTCACCAGGTGGTGCATGAGCGCGATGTTGGCCGGGTCGTAGAGCGATGCCCCCGGCGCCAGCAGCCCGGCCTGCGCCAGCAGCGCCTCGGCCTTTTCGTGCCCGCTCTCGGTCAGGTTGACGGTGTGCGCCTTTTCATCGACCAGAAAATCGCCCGCCTTGATCACGCCCTCGCCGGTGCGCATGTCTTCTTCGCCCTCTTGGCGCTCGAGCAGCGGGGCCAGTTTGTTGATGGCCACGTATTCGTCCGAGTGGTCTTCGGCCTGGCCGCTGATGATGAGCGGGGTGCGCGCCTCATCGATCAGGATCGAATCGACCTCATCGACGATGGCATAGTGCAGGCCGCGCTGCACCCGGTCGCGCGCCTCGTAGACCATGTTGTCGCGCAGGTAGTCGAAGCCGTATTCGTTGTTGGTGCCGTAGGTGATGTCGGCGCCGTAGGCGACCTGTTTTTGCTCGCGCGTGGTCTGCGATCGGTTGACCCCGACCGAGAGCCCGAGCCAGTTGTAAATGCGGCCCATCCACTCGGCGTCGCGCCCGGCCAGGTAGTCGTTCACGGTGACCACGTGCACGCCCTGGCCCGTGAGCGCGTTCAGATACACCGGCAGGGTGGAGGTGAGCGTTTTGCCTTCGCCGGTGCGCATTTCGGCGATCTTGCCGCTGTGCAGCGCCATGCCGCCCATCAGTTGCACATCGAAGTGGCGCATTTTGAGCACGCGCTTGCTGGCCTCGCGCACCGTGGCAAAGGCCTCGGGCAGCAGCGCATCGAGCGCCTCGCCCTGCGCCAGCCGCTGCTTGAACTCGGCCGTCTTGGCCTGCACCTGGGCGTCGGAGAGCTGCTCGTACTGGCCCTCGAGCGCGTTGATGCGGGCCACCGTCTTGCGGTGGGTCTTGAGCAGGCGCTCGTTGCGGTTGCCAAAGAGCTGGGTCAGGAACTTGAGGGGCATGGCTGAAGGCTCGGCTCACGCCCGCAGGCGCGAGAGGGAAAAAAAGGTGGGCCTGCCTGGAAACACGCCAGGCCGTGGCGGGCGCATGCATTGCGCCAATTGAGCATTTTAGCCGTGCTGGGGCAGGCCCCCGGGCAAAGCGCGCTGCTGCTGCACGCCGGTGCGCAGAGGCGGCCTGCTCATCGGCTCGGCCTGCTGCGCCCGGTACACCGCCAGCGCCTCGTTCAAGCGCACGGCCTGCTGGTGCAGGCTCTCGGCCGCTGCCGCGCTTTCTTCCACCAAGGCGGCGTTTTGCTGCGTGGATTCATCCAGTTGTGCCACCGCCTGCCCGATCTGCGCCACCCCTTCGGCCTGCTCGACGCTGGCGGCGTTGATCTCGTTGATCAACAGCGCCACACGCTGCACCTGGTCCACTGTCACATCCCGGACGATCATAGGACGCGCGCGAAGCTACACAACTGCGGCCCATTTTTTGGGTCACCCGGACCCTCCTGGTATTTCAGCACACAGGCAACACGCGCAGGAAGGGGTTACAGTACCGCTTGGCATCACCACGTGATAAAAGGCCCAGCATGGCAACGTCTCTCAAGATCGACGACGCGCTAAGAAGCCGCGTCCGTCACCTCGCAAGCCAGCGCCGCCGTTCGGCGCACTGGCTCATGCTAGAAGCCATCCAGCAATACGTCGAGCGCGAGGAAGCCCGCGAGCGCTTCAAGCTGGAAGCCTTGGCCTCTTGGGCGGCCTACAAGGAGACCGGCCGGCACCTGAGCGGCCAGGAAGTGCGCACTTGGTTGGGCACTTGGGGCACCGATGACCCAAAGGCAGCGCCTGAGTGCCACGAGTAATCGTCACCGAAGGCGCTGCGCAAGGCTTGGAACGCTGTCGGCGGTTCTTGGCGGCCAAGGCCCCACAAGCCGCTAGACGGGCCGGCAAAGTCATCGCACAGCAATTTTTGCTGCTAGAAACAGCCCCCGGCATTGGCCGCCCGTTCTCCGATCTGCCCGATCTGCGCGAGTTGGTGATCGCCTTCGGGGATTCCGGCTATGTGGCCTTGTACCGCCACGAGCCGACCGACGATGCGGTGTACGTACTGGCCTTCCGACACCAGAAGGAAGCGGGCTACTGATCTGCGTGCACCGGCGCGCGCACCCCCTCACTCCACCGTCACGCTCTTGGCCAGGTTGCGCGGTTTGTCCACATCGGTGCCGCGCACCAGCGCGGTGTGGTAGGCCAGCAGTTGCAGCGGCAGCACGTGCAGGATCGGGCTCAAGGGCCCGTAGTGCTCGGGCAGGCGGATCACGTGCAGGCCCTCGGCGCTGTGGATGTGGCTGTCGGCGTCGGCCAGCACGTACAGCACGCCGCCGCGCGCGCGCACCTCCTGCATATTGCTCTTGAGCTTTTCCAGCAGCTCGTCGTTGGGGGCTACCACCACCACCGGCATGGCGCTGGTGACCAAGGCCAGCGGGCCGTGCTTGAGCTCGCCCGCCGGGTAGGCTTCGGCGTGGATGTAGCTGATCTCCTTGAGCTTGAGCGCGCCCTCGAGCGCGATCGGGTAGTGCAGGCCGCGCCCCAGAAACAGCGCATGGTCTTTTTGTGCAAAAGCCTCGGCCCACTGGATGATCTGCGGCTCCAGCGCCAGCACCGCTTGCAGCGCCAGCGGCAGGTGGCGCATGGCGTTTAGATGCGCGGCCTGCTCGGCCGCACTCAGCCGCGCACGCGCTTGCGCCAGCGCCAGCGTGAGCAAAAACAGCCCCGCCAACTGGGTGCTGAAGGCCTTGGTGCTGGCGACACCGATCTCCACCCCGGCGCGCGTCAGGTAAGCCAGCGCGCATTCGCGCACCAGCGCGCTGGTGCTCACATTGCACAGCGCCAGCGTGTGCCCCATGCCTAGGCCCTGCGCGTGGCGCAGCGCGGCCAGGGTGTCGGCGGTTTCGCCGCTTTGGCTGATCGCCACCACCAGCGTGCGCGGGTCGGGCACGCTGCGCCGGTAGCGGTATTCGCTCGCCACCTCGACCTGGGTCGGCAAGCCGGCCAGGTCTTCGAGCCAATACTTGGCCACGCAGCCGCTGTAGTAGCTGGTTCCGCAAGCCAAGATCAGCACCCGGTCGATCTGGCCGAACACCTCACTGGCCCGCGCCGGGCGCTCGCCCAAGCCGTCGAACAAGTCTGGCCCCACCGCCTCGATGCCCTCCAGCGTGTCGGCGAGCGCACGCGGCTGCTCGAAAATCTCTTTTTGCATGTAGTGCCGATACGGCCCCAGCTCGGCCGCCCCGCTGTGCGCCCGCACCGTGCGCACCGGGCGCTGTGCCGGGCCTTGCGGCTGGCCACTGCGATCGACGATCAGGTAGCCGCCCGGCTGCAGATCGACCACATCGCCCTCGGCCAAATAAACGATCTGGTCTGTGACGCCGGCCAGTGCCATCACGTCGCTGGCCAGGTACTGCGCACTCAGTCCGCCCGGCTCCCCGCCATCGCCTAGGCCACCGCCCAGGCCCAGCACCAGCGGCGAGCCGGCGCGCGCGCCCACCAGCCGCTGCGGTTCGGCCGCGTGCAGCACCGCAATCGCGTAGGCCCCGTGCAAGCGCGCCAGCGCGGCGCGCACCGCCGCCAGCAAGTCGCCCTGATACAGCGCGTCGATCAGGTGCGCGATCACCTCGGTGTCGGTCTGGCTGGCAAACACATAGCCCTGCGCTTGCAGCTCGGCGCGCAGCGCCTCGTGGTTTTCGATGATGCCGTTGTGCACCAGCGCCACCCGCGCCGGGCCCAGCGCGGCCTCATCGCCTAGGGCGTGCTGGCCCGGACCGTGGCTGAAGTGCGGGTGCGCGTTGTGCAGCGCCGGTGCGCCGTGCGTGGCCCAGCGCGTGTGCGCAATGCCCACTGCTGCGCTCAGGCCCTCGGCCTGCACTTGGGCTTGCAGTTCGGCTACCCGCGCCGTGCTGCGGCTGCGTTGCAAGCCGCTAGTGCCCTGCAGCGCCAAGCCGCAGGAGTCGTAGCCCCGGTATTCGAGCCGTTGCAAACCCTGCACCAGCACAGGAACGATGTTGTGCGCTGCCAGCGCTGCCACGATGCCACACATAGGAAAAAGCTTTCTTGAGCATAGAATGGAAGCTGTCGATGCTAACGGTAAACAAGGAGTTTCACGCATGCCCTGGCTGGCCCATATCCGCCTTTTGTTTCTTGCCGCCGCCTTCGGCTTGGCCGCGCTGGCCCCGGTCACCTTGGTGTGGGCGCAAGACATGGTGAGCGCGCGCAACCCCACCATCAACATGCGCGCCGCCCCCAGCACCGACGCCGTGGTGCTCTGGCGCCTCGCGCAAGGCTACCCGCTGCAGGTGCTGGAGCGCCGTGGCGACTGGCTGCGCGTGCAAGATTTTGAGGGCGACCAGGGCTGGGTGGCGCGCAGCGTGGTGGGCGACACCCCGCACCACATCGTGCGCAGCCCACGCGCCAACCTGCGCGCCGGCCCCGGCACCCAGCACCGCGTGGTGCACACCGCCGTTTATGGCGACATTTTGCGCACCACCCGCCGCCAAGGCGATTGGGTGCAGGTGCAGCGCCCCGACGGCCGCGGCACCGCCTGGGTGGCGAGCGAGTTGCTTTGGGGCTGGTAGCCGTGCTGCACCGCCACCTCAACCACCAGCGCTACACCTTGGCCGCCATTGACGATGCCATTGCGCGCGGGCGCTGGAGCGACTGGGTCTGGCAGCACTATGCCCAACAACATCCGTTGGCGCGCAGCTGTTCGCCTGAAGCCCAGCGGAACTTGATGATGCTGGGCTCGGTCTACTGAATGGACCAGCACGCCAGCAAACAGATCCCCAAGCAGGGGCTGGCGCCACCGGCCTTGCGTTTGCTTGCTTGGAGGAGTAACCATGTCGACTGCTAGCCTGCCCGGACTCTTGTTGGCGCCTGCCGCGCGGCGCCGAACCGCGCGTCTACAGCGCGCGATGAGGTGAGCCATGTTTCGACGCCTCGCCCGCTACGAACTCTACCTCTGCCTGCTATTCAACCGTGGCTGTCGCTTCTCCGCGCTGCGCGCCTTCTTCGCCGCCGTCAGCCGCTTGGGTGACGGCATCGCTTGGTACGCCCTCATGCTGGCGCTGCCGCTGGTGCACGGCCTTCATGGCTTGGCCGCCTCCGCCCACATGCTCGCGGTGGGCGGAGGCGGAATGTTGATCTACCGGCAGATCAAGCGCCGCACCGAGCGGCCGCGGCCGTTCCGGCTCAGTCGCGCCATCAAGATCGGCACCCCGCCGCTGGACAAATACAGCTTCCCGTCCGGGCACACCCTGCACGCGGTGGGCTTTACGGTGGTCGCCATCCAGTATCTGCCGCTCTTGGTTTGGCTGCTGGTCCCATTCGGGTTGCTGGTCGCCGCATCGCGGCTGGTGCTTGGTCTGCATTACCCGACCGATGTGGTGTTTGGCGCGTTGATCGGCTTTGGGGTGGCACTGCTCAGCTTCATGCTGCTCCCCGGCCTCCAGTACTACTCGACGGCGAGGAGGTTGCATGCGGGTACTGATGATTTCTGATGTCTACTTTCCCCGCATCAACGGCGTCTCGACCTCGATTCAGACCTTCTCGCGGGAGCTGCAGCAGCTTGGCCACACCGTCGACCTGATCGCCCCGGCCTATCCCGGGCAGCCACCCGACGCCGGCGCAATCGAGCGCATAGGGAGCCACTATCTGTTCTTCGACCCGGAAGACCGGATGATGCGCGGCAGCGAGATCCGCCGCCTACTGCCCAAACTCCGGCGCTGCGGCTACGACTTGGTGCACATCCAAACACCGTTCGTGGCGCATTACGCGGGCCTTCGGCTGGCGGCAGAGCTCAATGTACCGGTGCTAGAGAGCTACCACACCTACTTCGAAGAGTACCTGTTCCATTACCTGCCGTGGTTGCCGCGCGGCCCGCTGCGCGCTGCCGCCCGCAGCTTCAGTCGGCGCCAGTGCAACGCCGTTGACGCGGTGGTGGTGCCCTCAGGCCCGATGCAGGGCGTCTTGCGCAACTATGGCGTGACAGCGCCGCTGCACGTGATTCCCACCGGTTTGCAAATGCACCGCTTCGCGGCCGGCGACGGCGGCCGCTTCCGCCGCCAGTTTGGGATCGGCCAGGAGCGCCCGCTGCTGCTGCATGCGGGGCGACTCGCGCACGAGAAAAACATCGACTTCCTGCTGCGGGTGCTGCAGCGGGTCGCCGCCAGTCGTTCCGATGTGCTGCTGGTGATTGCCGGCGACGGGCCCGCACGCGCACACCTAGAGCGACTATCCGCGCAACTGGGCCTGCAGGGGAACACCCTGTTCGTCGGCTATCTCGAGCGCGAGGGCGCGCTGGTGGATGGCTACCGGGCCGCCGATGCCTTCGTGTTCGCCTCCCGCACCGAAACCCAGGGCCTGGTGCTGTTGGAGGCGATGGCGGCGGGCACCCCTGTGGTGTCCACGGCACACCTAGGGACCTGCGACATACTCGGGCCCGGCTGCGGCGCGCTGGTGGCCGTCGATGACGTCGACGACTTCGCCGGCAAGGTCATCCGCCTGCTGGACGACGCCGACCTGCGGGCTCGTTTGGGCGCGGAGGCCCATGACTACGCCCAGAGCTGGTCGGCTGCGGCGTTGGCCGGCAAGCTGGAGCAGCTCTACCTGTCACTGCTGACCCCGGATGCCGTGCCCCCGCTGGCAACGGAACCAGCCGCCGTCAGATGAAGTAGTGCCGCACGCAGCCGGCGGGCCGGCCTTGCGGAGCCAGCTCGAACCGCACGAAATGCACGGCCGAGGTTTTCTCGTCGTTCTCGCGCTCCAGGTCTTCGTCGGCGATGGCATACACCCTGGCCATGCCTTCGACCTCCACGAACATGCGGTCCTCCACGCCGATCAGCCGCGCCAGCTCGCGCTTGCGTTCGTTCACGTCGGGGTATTCGATCAGCATCGTCGCCTTCCAGTTGCTGCCGTCCGGCAGCAGCGGCGCATACGCCTCGATCTCCTGCAAAATGCCCTCTTCCTCGAAGATTTTTTCGATGCGCAGCATCTCCTGGATCTGGTAGCGAATCGTCATCTCGCTCTCGAACTGCAGCGTGATGTGCTCGCCCAGCGCCACCGAGCGCAGCTTGCGGTGCGCCATGACGTCGGGCTTGTGCGCCTTGCGGTACTTGCTGTAGGCCTCCAGGCTCATCAGATTGTCGGGAGTGATTGGCATCTTCAATACTGCGCTTGCATTGAGCCTATGGTAATAAAGGAAGCTGTTCTAGCCCTTCTTGGGCCGCTGCCAGCCCGGCAGGCTGATAGCCTTGCCGCGCGCCACGGTGAGGGCGCCCGGCGCGGTGCTTTTGCTCAGGGTCGATCCGGCCCCGATGGTGCCGCCTGCGCCCAGGGTGATGGGCGCTACCAGCACGCAGTTGCTGCCCACGTGTACGTCGGGCTCGATCACGGTGCGGTGCTTGGCCGCGCCGTCGTAGTTGGCGGTGATGCTGCCCGCGCCATAGTTCACGCGCTCGCCCACGGTGGCGTCGCCCAGATACGCCAGATGGTTCGCCTTGGCCCCGGCGGCCAAGGTCGAGTTTTTGACTTCCACAAAGTTGCCGATGTGCACCTCGGGCCCAAGCCGGGTGCCGGGGCGCAGGCGTGCAAAAGGCCCCACCAGCGCCCCAGCGCCCACCTGCACCGGGTCGCGCTGGCCGTCGATGTGCGTAAAGGGCAGAATCTGCGCCCCGGACTCGATCCGCGCCTGGGCAATCACGCAGTTCGCCCCAATGCGCACCCCGTCGCCCAGGTGCACCTCGCCTTCGAAGATGCAATTCACGTCGATCTCCACGTCCTGCCCGCAGTGCAGGCGGCCGCGCACGTCCAGCCGCGCCGGGTCCGCCAGTCGCACGCCCTGGGCCATCAGGCGCTCGGCCTGGCGCTGCTGCAAGGCGCGTTCGAGCTCGGCCAGTTGCGCCGGGCTGTTCACGCCCGCCACCTGCAGCGCGTCGCTTATGCGGTGCGCCTGCACCGGGCAGCCAGCCGCGCGCGCGTGGCGCACCACGTCGGTCAGGTAGTACTCGCCCTGGGCGTTGCGCTTGTCCAGTTGCGCCAGCCAAGGGCGCAGCAACTGAGTCGGGGCGGCCATGATGCCGCTGTAGATTTCGTCTATGCCCAGTTGCGCCGGGCTGGCGTCTTTGTGCTCCACGATGGCCTGCACGCTGCCGTCAGGGGCGCGCTCGATGCGGCCGTAGCCGCTCGGGTCGGGCAGGCGCAGCGTCAGCAGCGCCAGTTGCTGGCCCGCGCACACGTCCAGCAGCGCGCGCAGCGTGGCGGCCTCGGTCAGGGGCACATCGCCCGAGAGCACCAGCGTAACCCCGTCGTCGGGCAACAGCGGCAGCGCCTGCTGCACTGCGTGGCCGGTGCCCAGTTGGGGCTGCTGGCGCACGCAGCGCAGTTGCAGCGGCAGGGCCGCGCCCCAGTCGGCCAGCGCCGCCTCCACCTGCCCGGCCTCGTGCCCGGTCACCACCACCGCTTGCCGCGCCTGCAGTTGCGCCGCCTGCTGCAACACATGCGCCAGCAAGGGCTGGCCGCCCAGGCGCTGCAGCACCTTGGGCAAGCGGCTTTGCATGCGCGTGCCTTTGCCAGCGGCCAGCACCACCACGTCGAGCGCAAAATCCATCCTTAAGCTCCAAATGCGAGCAGCACAGGCGCTGCCTAGTGTCCGAATTATCCGCGCTCTGGCGGTGCCACCCGCAAGCCACCGCCCCCTTCAGCGACAATCGCCGCATGAATGCGACCTATGTCCTCACGCTCTCGTGCCCAGACAAACCCGGCATCGTCCATTCCGTTTCGGGTTTTTTGCTGCAACACGGCGGCAACATCGAAGAAGCGGCGCAGTTCAACGACCACGCCACCGGCCTGTTTTTCATGCGCGTGCAGTTCGTCTGCGAGCGCCTGAGCGCGCCCGAGCTGCGCTTGCAGGTGCAGGCGCTGGCGCAAGCGCACGGCATGCGCTGGGGCCTGCACGCTTGGCACGAGCCCATGCGCTGCGTGATCTTCGTCAGCCAGCAGGGCCATTGCCTCAATGACCTGCTGTTTCGCTGGAAAAGCGGCCTGCTGCGGCTCGACCTGCGCGCCATTGTGAGCAACCACCGCGATTTTTACCAGCTCGCCGCCAGCTACAACATCCCCTTCCACCACCTGCCCGTGCGCGCCGGCCACAAAGCCGAGGTCGAGGCGCGCCAGCTCGAAATCATCGAGCACGAGCAGGCCGAACTGGTGGTGCTGGCGCGCTATATGCAAATCCTCTCCGACGGCATGTGCGAGCGCCTGGCCGGGCGCGCCATCAACATCCACCACAGCTTTTTGCCCAGCTTCAAGGGTGCCAAGCCCTACCACCAAGCGCACCAGCGCGGCGTCAAGCTGATCGGGGCCACCGCCCACTACGTGACCGCTGCGCTCGACGAAGGCCCGATCATCGAACAAGACGTGGCGCGCGTGGACCACAGCCTGAGCGTACAAGACCTGGCCGACAGCGGCCACGACACCGAATGCGCGGTGCTGGCGCGCGCCGTCAAGTGGCACAGCGAACACCGGGTGCTGCTCAACGGCCACAAGACCGTGGTGTTTCGCTGAGCTAAAATTGGAACGTTGCTACAAACACCCGAGGTGCGACATGGCCACCACCACCCTTTCCAGCCGCCAGTTCAACCAAGACGCCAGCAAGGCCAAGAAAGCGGCCTTGCTGGGCCCCGTTTTCATCACCGACCGCGGGCGCCCCGCGCACGTGCTGTTGTCGTTCGAGGACTACAAAAAGCTCGCCGGTGGGCGCAGCAAGATCGCCGATCTGCTTGCCATGCCCGGCACCGAGGCGCTGGAACTCGAACTGCGGCCCCAGCGCGACCTCGCCCAAGCGGCTGTGCTCTCCTGATCGGTGCATCTGATCGCGCAACCATGTATTTGCTCGACACCAACGTGCTCTCCGAGTTGCGCAAAATCCGCCTGGGCAAGGCCGATGCGCGGGTTGCAGCCTGGGCCGACCGGGTCGATGCCACCGATCTGTACCTGTCGGTGATTTCAGTGCAAGAACTGGAAATCGGCGTGTTGCTGGCCGAACGCCGTGACCCAGCCCAAGGGGCGATGCTGCGGGCTTGGCTGAACGCGCAAGTCTTGCCCGCTTTCAGTGGCCGCATTCTGGCCATCGACGCCGCCGTGGCGCTGCGCAGCGCCCGGCTGCACGTACCCGACCCGCGCCCCGTGCGCGACGGGCTCATCGCCGCCACCGCGCTGGTGCACGGCTTGATTGTGGTCACCCGCAACGTGCCCGACTTCGAGCCCACCGGTGCCCAAACGCTCAACCCCTGGGCCGGGGCTTTATAGAAAACCTTGCTCCATGGCCGTCCGCATCCCCCCCATCCAGTGCCTGCTCACCTTCGAGGCCTTGGCGCGGCTGCGCAGCGTCACGCAGGCGGCCGAGGAACTGTGCGTGACCCCCAGCGCGGTGAGCCACCGCGTCAAGCAGCTCGAACTGGTGCTGGGCGTGAAGCTGTTTGGCCGCGCCGATTTTTCGCTCACCACCGAGGGCAGCGAATACCTGGCCCATGTGCGCGAAGGGCTGCTGGCGCTGCAGCGCTTCCCCAGCCTGCAGCCCAGCCCTGGGCGGCGCAAGCTGCGGCTGGCGGTCACACCCACCTTCGCGCGCTCGCTGGTGATGCCGCGGCTGCAGCAGTTTGCGCAAGCCTACCCCGAGATCGACCTCACGCTGCAAGTGAGCATCCCGCTGCTCGACGTGGTGGCCGAAGACGCCGACCTCACCATCCGCTTTGGCACCGGGCGCTACGCCGACGTCGAGCACATTTGCTTGGTCAAAGACGCGGTGCTGCCGCTGGCCACGCCGTCTTTCGTGCGCGAGCACGGCCCGTTCGAGGCCGCGTCAGACCTAGAGGGCGTGCCGCTGCTGCGCAGCCCGCTGGAGCCGTGGCGCACCTGGTTTGCGGCCCAGCACTTGGACTGGCCCGAGCCCAGCGAAGGCTCGCAGTTCAACGACATCGGCCTTATGTGCGACGGCGCCGCCGCCGGCATGGGCGTGGCACTGGTGCGGCTGCGCTTGGGAGCACCGTGGCTTGAAAACGGCTCGCTGGTGCGCCTAGGCGAAACCGAACCCTTTCGCACCCCCGTGCCCAGCCCGCACGCGCACTACCTGTGCTGGCGCACCGGCACCATGGAGCGCTGGGAGTGCGCGGCTTTTGCCGAGTGGCTTAAAAAGGCGCTGGGGTGATCAACACAGCAGTGCCCCATACGTCAGAATAGTTGTCGCCTCGCTATGACCAAGACTAAGGCACCACTCAAGCTCGTGGCATTCGATGCGGCGCGATACCTCGACGACGACGAAGCCATCGCCGAGTACATGACAGCCGTACTTGAAGCCAATGATCCAGACTTGTTGCTCCTCGCGCTCAGCGATGTAGCTCGGGCCAAAGGAATGGCGCAGGTAGCCAAAGACGCAGGCTTGGGCCGTGAGAGCCTCTACAAGGCGCTCGCTCCTGGCGCCAAGCCGCGCTTTGAAACCGTCATGAAGGTGGCGCATGCACTCGGAGTCAAGTTCATAGCTCAACCGGCCTGAGCGGCGAACATTGCTCATCATGCAACCGCCTTGGCCTCAGACTCCCGCTCTAGGTACACCCAGTCCACGATGTGGTCGCTGGGGGTGTAGCCCGGCACCAGGTGCTGCATCATCTGGCGGATCACGCCCACGTCGTTCACGCTCAGGGCCATTTCCAGGGCCTTGAGTTTGGCCTCGAACTCGGCCCAAGGTATGTATTCCTCGTGGGCTTTCATGATGCGCGTGTGCACGGTGGGCTTGGGGTTGTCGCCGATCAGCAGCTCTTCGTACAGCTTTTCGCCGGGGCGCAGGCCGGTCACGGCAATCTCGATGTCGCCCTCGGGGCATTGCTCATCCAGTAGCGCGTCACGTCGGGGTGCGTGAGGGTGATGGGCCCGCCGTCGCGAATCTGCTGGCGAAACTTGGGCACCACCGAGCCCGATGAGCCCAGCACGTTGCCAAAGCGCACCATGCTGAACTTGGTACCCGTGCCGGTTGCGCCTGCAACGCCGCTTGCGCCGTGCGCAGCGTGCCCAGCACATTGTTCTTCACCCCCTCGGCCGGGTTGTGCTCCACCAGCGGCACGTGCTTGTAGGCGGCAGCGTGATACACCGTGTCGGGGTGCCAAGTTTGCATGATCTCGCGCATGCGGTCGCAGTCTTGCACCGAGGCCAGCAGCGGCAGCAGCTCAATCTGCACCACATCGGCCCCGGCCCCGACCCCGGCCGCCGCGCGCTTGTCTTCGAGCTCGTGGTGGTTGGCGTAGAGGGCAAATTCGCTCTGCTCCAGCAGCAGCAGCCGCGCCGGGCGCACGGCCCAGATCTGGCGGCACAGTTCGCTGCCGATGGAGCCGCCCGCTCAAGGTGCAAGAACAACGAGACGCGGAAAGTAGCTTCTGTACGGCGCCGGATCTCGAGTGAGAACGCTGAGATTGGATACGGCGGCGTGGGCTCCGATGTAGAAGTCGGGCAGGGGCAGGTGCTTTGAGCCACCTCGTTGCCGATAGAGGGCAAACGCTGCAGCAGTCAACGAGGCGCAAGCCCAAGGCAGAGGTGTGCGCAGTGTTTCGTAAACATCGAGCAATGCGTCCAGCGCCTGAACGCTCGGACCGGGTACCAGCAGTTCCGTATAGATGATGAGATTGACGTGAAGAGGCGAGCGTTCACTGTAGACCTGAAGCTGCTCAACCGCCCATTCATGCCACGGGCTTGCCTCGTCGATGCAGTCGACCCATACGTTGGTATCGACAAGCGTGCCAGCGCTGCCGTCGTAGCTCAAGAGACTAGCGACGGCCACGGCGAGCGTTAGTGGACGTGGCTTCGTCGCTGCGGAGGAAGCTCATGATCTCGTCCGCACCAAGTTGCTGGAACTCGGGGCTCATGCTGCGCCGAACGCGGGCCGCAGCCGCTCGAAGCTTGGCGCGGCGATCGCCCTTCACAGCAGTTCCGACCGGTGTGATGACGATCTTGCTGCCCTCCAAGCTGAACAACACTTCGCTGCCGGGTGCAACGCCAGCAGCTTGGCGGATGTGCTTCGGGATCGTGACTTGACCCTTTTCGGTGACGAGCATGATGCACCTCGCAGTATGAATGCTGAGTAAGAATTCTAGCCGAATACAATTTGCTCGCAAGCCGGACCACAGGTTGTGCCAAAAGCGCCAGGGGCCTCAAAGTGCGCAGCCACGCGGCGAACATTGCTTATCATGCAACCGCCTTGGCCTCGGCCTCCCGCTCCAGGTGCACCCAGTCCACGGCCGGTCACGGCGGATCTCGAACACATCGCCCCCCTTTGGCCATGGCCCCGGCTTGCAGCACCAGTTGCGCCGCTTCGGGGATGGTCATGAAGTAGCGCGTTCAACTTGGTACCCGTGCCGGTTGCGCTGGAATGGGCCGCCAGCGCCTGCAACACCATTTCGGCCAGGCGCTTGCTGGGCAGGGTGCGCGCCAGCAGCGGCAGATCAGCCGGGTTGTAGATGGGCAGCGCGTTGAGCACGTGGCCGTGCAAGCGCTCGTCGTCGTCGAGGAACCCGGCCACTTGCAGCTCGGGGCTGTGCTGCATGGCGGCGGCCAGTTGGCGCCCGCTTTGCCCGGCACCGTAGATGAGCACCTTGGGCCGCAGGGTGCGGCGCAGCATGCCCTGGTACTGCTCGCCCAGCCAGTGCCAGCAGCGCCGAAAAGCCAGCCAGACCGTGAGCACGCACAGGCCCATGTCCAGCAGCAGCGCCACAAAACGCTTGGCCGCTGCGGCTGCGCTGCCTTGGGCACCATGCGCTCTTAAGGCCAACGGGTGTGCGCCAATACGAGGGTGGTGGCCACTGCCCGGATGGTGGTGTATGCGCAGTCAAAACGCGTTTCAGCGCTGTTGTCGGTGCGCAGTGCATCGGCTAGGCGGCTCTGCGCGGCCTGCAGCATACGCCCGCGCAGTTGGGGCGACGGTGGCACCGCGTCCAGCAAACCGATCCGGTGCAGGTTTGCCAAAGGCTCAGAGATCATCGTCTGCACCCATCACCAGCAGCCTGGGCTTGCCCAGCAAGTCCTGCACAAAACTGTCGCCAGCCGCCTTGCGGCTGCCCCACTCGGCCAGCGACATCACCTTCGGGTTCACCTCGCGTCCCAGCACGGCTTGGCTGTCGTACAGAGCGTGCACCACATCGCCAAACCCCACGTCGCCCAACACCATCACGTCCACATCGCTGTGCGTGCCTTCACTACCCTTGGCCACCGATCCATAGACAAAAGCCACCTGAATCTGCCCGGCCAGCGGTGCCAGTGCCGTGTGCAGCACATCCACCAGCCCGATGCTCTTGCGCACCAGCCCCAGCAGCTCTGGGTACACCGGGTGGTCGGTGTTGGCGCAGAACTGCGTCTGGTTGCCCACTTTCTGCACCTTGAGCAGGCCCACGCCAGCCAACAGGTCCAGCTCCTTCTTGAGCGAACCCACCGACGCTGCTGCCGTCAGGCGTGCCAGCTCGCGCATGTGAAACCACTGCCCTGCGCGCGTGAACAGCAACGCCAACAGGCGACGCCGGTATCGATGTGGAAACAGGACTTGACCGAGCAAAATGTTCTCCATGAGAGATCAAACGTTCCTTATGGTAGAACATTTTTCCTCAAATCGGGTACGGCAGCGAAACCGCTCTTTGGGGTACCACAATCTGTTGGTCATTGCGGTCCACTTGAGTATGCGCAGGATGACCAAAAAAGGCGCTGGGGTGAGATGTGCCTGCCCACAGCCACGAGCGATCACTCACCAGCACGTTGTCGTGCATTAAAGCTTGGCACCCAGCGCCCATTCCTCCACCGCCAAGCCCGGTACGCGCAAAAACTCTCTTGCATTGTTGGTGATGACCACAGAGTCCTCAGCCAAGGCGTGCGCGGCGATCATCAAATCCATACCGCCTATCGCCTGCCCGGCGCGCTCCAGTGTGGCCCGAATGTGGGCGTAATGGTGGGTCGCCTCCAGGGGCCAAGGCCGCACGTCAAAACCCGCCAACCACGATTCCACCGCCGCCTTGAATTTGGGTGACGCCAACTTGGCCGCCCCAAAGCGCAGCTCGGCCGCCACAATGCCCGATAACCAAACTTGGCTGTGCTCAAGCCCTGCGAAGCGCGCCACCATTTCAGCAGGGTGACGCCGCAGGATGTAGCTGCAAATGTTGGTATCCAAGGTTCGGCGCATGGCGCTCGCTCAGCTCCAGTCGCGCTCTTGCGGCGCAAGGTCTTGCCTGTCAAGCAGAAAGTTGTCTGGCAGGGGGGCTGCGTTGGCGTAAAAACCCCGCAACCAAACGCCCATATCCTGCTCCGGCGGCGTTTGCGGGTGCAACCACAAATCAGCCCCAACCTGCTCAATGCGCACCTCCTTGGCCGTCAAGCGCAAGCGTGCAGGCAGGCGCAGCGCCTGGCTGCGGCCACTCATGAAGACTTTTGCGGTGATGGTCATGGCTTACTCCTTGTCGTATGACAATGATATGTTACAGCACAAGTGTCGGCTTCGTGCAATTATGTGCCTCGGCCCCTTTGGCTTCACCCGCCAGCCGCAGGCCGTGGCGGCTGCGCTGCCTTGGGCACCATGCGCTCTTAAGGCCAACGGGTGTGCGCCAATACGAGGGTGGTGGCCACTGCCCGGATGGTGGTGTATGCGCAGTCAAAACGCGTTTCAGCGCTGTTGTCGGTGCGCAGTGCATCGGCTAGGCGGCTCTGCGCGGCCTGCAGCATACGCCCGCGCAGTTGGGGCGACGGTGGCACCGCGTCCAGCAAACCGATCCGGTGCAGGTTTGCCAAAGGCTCAGAGATCATCGTCTGCACCCATCACCAGCAGCCTGGGCTTGCCCAGCAAGTCCTGCACAAAACTGTCGCCAGCCGCCTTGCGGCTGCCCCACTCGGCCAGCGACATCACCTTCGGGTTCACCTCGCGTCCCAGCACGGCTTGGCTGTCGTACAGAGCGTGCACCACATCGCCAAACCCCACGTCGCCCAACACCATCACGTCCACATCGCTGTGCGTGCCTTCACTACCCTTGGCCACCGATCCATAGACAAAAGCCACCTGAATCTGCCCGGCCAGCGGTGCCAGTGCCGTGTGCAGCACATCCACCAGCCCGATGCTCTTGCGCACCAGCCCCAGCAGCTCTGGGTACACCGGGTGGTCGGTGTTGGCGCAGAACTGCGTCTGGTTGCCCACTTTCTGCACCTTGAGCAGGCCCACGCCAGCCAACAGGTCCAGCTCCTTCTTGAGCGAACCCACCGACGCTGCTGCCGTCAGGCGTGCCAGCTCGCGCATGTGAAACCACTGCCCTGCGCGCGTGAACAGCAACGCCAACAGGCGACGCCGGTATCGATGTGGAAACAGGACTTGACCGAGCAAAATGTTCTCCATGAGAGATCAAACGTTCCTTATGGTAGAACATTTTTCCTCAAATCGGGTACGGCAGCGAAACCGCTCTCAGCCAAGGCATGCGCGGCGAACATCAAATCCATACCGCCTATCGGCTGCCCGGCGCGCTCCAGTGTGGCCCGCCGCCACAATGCCCGATAACCAAACTTGGCTATGCTCAAACCCTGTATTTCCCCGGCTTCTGTGTCAAACGCGCTATTTGTCCCTATTTCCTATTTCCCTCGATCGGCGTCCAGCCGATCCAAAATCGCCAGTGCCTGCTTCACATCGCCCGTTGCGGCCATTGCCCGAAAGTGGTTTTCTGTATCCCATGCCGCCAATGCCCTCGCGCTCATTTCCTCAACCAACTTGTTGGTACTGAGGCCGCGACTTTTCGCTAGCGACTTCAAGCGCTCCGCCGTGTCGTCCGGCAAGCGGATCGTTAATGTCGTCATTGCCATTCCTCCAGACATTGTGCAGGTGTCAGTACCCGCAGTTGATTAAAGACCAGTTCACCCCGACCGAGATCTCGCACGTTATGTGTCACGATCCCGGCGGCCCCTCCCGCCAGCGCGAGTTCAACCAAATGATTGTCGGCTTCATCGGGAAGATTTGGGCGCCATCCATAGTAGATCGTCACCCACCGGCCGCGATTGGCTAGTGCTGCCAGCACCTGTTGCCGTTCCTTAGCAGTCGTTGCGGCACCCCAGACGTCCCGCCCTAGCAAATCGCAATACTCCTGCCACAGGGCGTTGCCAAACAAGGGCTGATAGCGCCCTTCAATGGCACGGCGTAAGACCGTACGCGACGCACCCCCTGCCGAGCGCAGCCCCGCCACAAACACATTTGTATCAATAACCAGTCTGACCATAGTGACATCATATACGACAGCACCTTATCAGGCAAGAAGAAGTGCGGCGAAAGTTGTCACCACTTAACCACCGAGGAAGCTGTGATCCCCGCAACCGCAAAACCGTGGTCTGACCCCAATTTCCCGTGAGCCTAAGTCCGCCGTTCGCCCTGAGCCTAAGTCCGCCGTTCGCCCTGAGCCTAAGTCCGCCGTTCGCCCTGAGCCTGTCGAAGGGCTTGCCGTGGCTTCGACAGGCTCAGCCCGAACGGTGCTGCTGATCCCCGCCACC